>Ga0265299_10000943_pt1 | contig 35179 bp, 27 predicted proteins | sample AusTroGonzalo_MG_4_FD_193485 | JGI IMG/M metagenome (GOLD analysis project Ga0265299, IMG submission 193485) | Bovine rumen microbial communities from tropical cattle in Woodstock, Queensland, Australia - Gonzalo_02 | ecosystem: Host-associated > Mammals > Digestive system > Stomach > Rumen ... | reverse complement strand
AAGGCCTTTTATTCTGGGTATATAAGACTCTATGGTACAACTGTTGAAAGTCGGCAAATGTTTCGCCGGTATGAAATCCCTATGGTAAACGACCCTGACCTTGTTCGTGTCAACCCATTCCGGAACCTGGGATTCCGACTGTACAATAAGCACTACATCCCTTATGAAAGGCATATATGTGTCAATACCCCTGAAAAGATAAACAAGCAAACCGTAGGACCTGAACCTGTTCTGCTGCAGCTTTCTCCCATCACAATTCGCGTTATAGCAATCCACCCAATACGGGTCGCTGCAATCCACATACGGGAAGACAAAGTCAATAGCATGAACAAGCAAAGGCTTTGACACTTTTCCAACGCTGAAACCGCACACGCCAGACTTTATACTGTTAACGACACCGCCAAACCATCCTCTTATGGACCTGTCGGCAACAAGTCTCGACAAAATAGCATCAGCAGTGTCCCAAGTCAATGAAAAACAGTCACATGTTATGTCACCTGGATTAAGCAACGCGAAATCATACCTCAGGCTCTCATCAAGGGCAACCCTTGTGTTCTCCTCTGAAATGAAACAGAAATCATCTGTCAATATAATAGCCCTTTTCACCATCTTCTCCCTCATATCAGACAAACACCCATACAAAGCGTCCCCGAGCGGGTCTTTCCTGGCGCTGTACAAAGCCTTTGTGTCAACAGGTATAACAATAACCATATCCCGTGGTATTCCATACATGGAAAGCCTTTTGTCCGCTCGTTCGTTATCAGGTTCGGACCTTACGACATATATTTTATCCGCATAAGTTTTCCAGTCAATACCGTCACACCCTTTGTAAGCATACGCCTTCTTCCATACGTCATTTCCAAGTTTCTCCTTAACGGGTATACATACCTCGTCTGTTGAAACCACACTTCTGTTCAACGGAGGTTTTGAACGCATTATCCGTCTCATCCCCCTGTTGTAATTTTTCGCGAGCATAGTATTTGTTTTTGTTACTATATTAGGACAGCTTTTCCTTTAGCACTGCTGTGAGGTCCTTTACGGCGTTTTTCAGTTCGTTAACCTCCTCCAAAAGCCCGTTGTCTGTTTTCTCACTTTCACAGCATTTTCCGTTTTCGGGTTTTTCATCCAAGAAGCGTTTCGCGTCCCTGTCTTTCAATTTCTCGTTTATCAGTCTGCATTTCTCTGTATCGATACGTGTTTCCATGAAACGCATCACACTGTCGGCGCTGATACCGTTAGGGTCTGACTGTCCAGTCCTGTATTTCTCTGCGATGGCGTTAGCCTCTCTCATCTCGGATTCTGTCAGCTTCGGAATCGACTCGTTAATCTCTTTGTCTGTGATATTATTCTCCATATGTTTTTTTCTTTAATATGTATTTTACGTTTTTTTTTCAAAGAAAAACTTGCGCGAACCGGAAATTTTTCATATTTTTGCACCGTCTTTTTGAAAAAATATGGAACAAAAAATAACTTACTCTGATATAGACGCTTTTTTCAAGGGCAGTGACCCTATGGAGCATATTGTCAAAATGGAATGCGGTTACAATGACGACGAGGTTGTTATTATCTACAAAGACAACGACGGAAAGAAACGGGCCATGAGGGATAAGTTCTTCCCGTTCTGCTGGGCAAGCCGTGAGGCTGAATCTCTTATGTTCGGCGGAGATGAGAACACCTTGCGTCTTGAATTGTCAAAAGCCGGCATTGTCAGGAAAAGACTCAGGACAAAACGCGACGACGGGACCTCTCATGAACGACTGGAGAACGGATTCAGAATACTTTTCTCAGCGGTAAAACCCATGTCATTCAACACTTTTATGAAGCTTTTTGAAAAAGCCGGAGTACCGTTGTTTGATGACAAAGAGGAAAACCAAGACGAAAGGAAAGATTACTACATGAAAGTATCCCCGGTGGAACAATACATGATTTACAGCGGTAAAAGGATGTTCAAGGGATATGAGGATTATGACGAGCTTCTCAGAATGGAATGGGACTTGGAAACCGGAGGACTTGACCCTAACATACACATGGTAGACCAAATAGGCATAAGAACCAACAGGGGATTCCAGAAACTCATAAGCGTTGAGGGAGACACTGAAGAGGAGAAATTTGAAAACGAACTCAAAGCGATAAGGGAAATGTTCTCGATAGTAAGAGAGATACTTCCCGATGTTTTCACAGGACACAACATAGAGAGTTTCGATACCTACTTTCTTGACGTCAGGCTGGCTAAACACGGTTTAAGCCTGAAAAAGCTGACAGCGGAATACTTCAAACACCCGTTATACAAGAAAAAAAGACAGGCGGTACTGAAACTCGGAGGCGAAGTTGAGTATTACTACCCGACAATTTTCTGGGGTGTCAACGTCACAGACTCGCTTCATGCGGTAAGAAGAGCCCAGGCGCAGGACTCCGCGATGAAAAAGTCAAACCTGAAATATGTAACGGCTTACTCAAAACTAAAAAAGCCGAACAGAGTTTATGTAAACGGAAAGATTATCAGCAAAACATGGAATGACAACACACCTTCCTACGCGTTCAATGACGATGACGGAGACTGGTACAAGATAACCGAAAAAAAGCCGTTATCTGACGGTTACACCATTGTCACCGGCAAATACATAGTCGAGAGATACCTTATGGACGACCTTTACGAAGGAGACAAGGTTGAGCTTATGTATAACCAGTCCAACTTCCTGGTCGGAAAAGTGATACCGATACCGTTCGAAAGGGCTTGCACAATGGGAACAGCGGGTATATGGAAATCCATTATGCTCGCATGGAGTTATGAACACGGATTGGGAATACCGAAACCGGAGCCTTCAAGGGCTTTCAGCGGAGGACTTTCCAGATTGTTAAGAGTAGGTTTTGTCGAGAATGTGGCAAAATATGATTACAACAGCCTTTACCCTTCCATAGCACTCACATTCGGAATACATATGAAAACTGACATCATGGATGTCATGCCTATCATGTTAGAGTATATTTTGACCGAACGAGAGAAATATAAAGACCTTAAAAAGAAATACGGAAAAGAGTCTGAGAAGTTCAAAAACCTTAAGGTTGAAAGAATAAAATCGCTTAAAAACACACCTGAATATTCAGGAATGGATGACAAGACTTTCGGAAAACTTGTCATGAGGGACGAGGAAGTCAAAGCCCTTTACGCCAACGAGTATGAGAACGGAGGCATGAGCCAGAAATATGACAGACTGCAGTTGCCTTACAAAATTTTCGGAAACTCATGGTTCGGAAGCATATCTTCGGCCATATTCCCATGGAACGAGCTTGACGGCGGAGAGGAAATCACATGTATCGGCAGGCAGATGTTCAGACTCCTTATCGTACATTTCGAGAAAAGGCTCGGTTACAAAACAATTGTAGGAGACTCCGTCACAGGAGACACTCCGCTTTTTGTGAAATATGACAAAGACAGCCTGATAGACATAAAACCCATATCCGAAATTTTCAATCCGAAAGTTTCAGCGACAGACCCGCTCGGGAGAGAATACGACATGTCTGAAAAACCATACAAAGTGCTTTGCGCTAGCGGTTGGATGAAACCGTCATATGTTTACAGACACAAAGCGAGAAAACGCTTGTGCAGAGTAAGTGACGGGAAATCCCTTGTCGATTGCACGGAAGACCACAGCGTTTTCTCATCAGACGGAGAAAAAACAAAACCTTTCGGTTTGCTGAACAAGGAAGGTCTGTTATATTACGAATGGACCACACAGAGAAAAACAAAAAAATCAACCAAAAAAAATATCGACGCTTTCGATACTGGCGCTGAATGCGGCAAATCACCTGATTTATCAAGAGTTCCTTTGGAAGTTTTGAACGGTACAAAAACAGAAATGATTGATTTTGTTTCCGGTTTCCTTACTGAATTTGACGGTGTTGTGTCGACAGAAAACATCAACAAAACACTTCTTGCGGGATTGCAATACCTGCAAAGGGAAATTTCTTTTGAAAAAGTTTTTTGACAACTACCACAACAGAAGTCGTGGGCTTTGTCATCAGTTGGCCAATATTCCTATCAAATATTGTTAACATAGTTGATTATGCCATCCACGGTACCGTTAGCCACAATTGACTTCAATAGATACAATTCTTCCACAAACTCATTGACGATTGTGTCAAACCGCTCTCCTTTGTACGAAAGATTTTCCTCGCTGAATTTTGTGGAAACCGTATACATAATCATCTCCGGGTCGTCAAACTCATCCTCTTTTACAACTTCCTCAAAAACTTTGACTCGCACCGGAATCCTGTTACCGTTGTCTATTTTTGTCCTGCAGATAGTCACTAAATGTGCACGCAGCTCTATCTTCCAATGCTGGATATTTGGATTGTCAGTCTGATAATAACTACAATATCTGATTAGACACCAATTCTCTATTATCTGTGGAAGAAGAGACGCCAGTCTTTCCTTGAAACTTTTCCTCGGCATAGCCATCTCCATGACAAGCTGGTTGTTTTCAGTCAGCATCTTGTAGACAGTATCTTCCACTATCCTTTTGATATAACTCTCGTCAAACGCCATAATTATCAATTTTTTTACAAATTTAACAACTCCTCTTTATCATTCTTGATATCGTCATAGGACGTTGCCTTGAAGCGGAAGACTCTGTAATCGTTGTCAACTTCCCTCAAAACAGGTTTCATATCAGGAATATCCCATACAACATATCCGTGACCTGTCGTGTTCTCTCCGGCGTCTTTCTGGAAAACCGAACCCGAGTATACGATTGGTACTCCGTTTCTTCGTATCACCTGGTAATGATGTATATGACCGGCCATGACGATATCGCATCCATTGAACAAATCTGTGTCTATACCACTTTCGGATGTTCGGCCCAAATCCGTAACAGCGCCTGTCACATCGCCATGGTACAAACCTATCACCACGCTTTCAGTGTTGTCTTTTTTGAAAGATTCTATGTCGGGTCTTGCAAAATCATCATGCATGGAATAAAGTGCCCATACAATTCCGTCGTCTGCCACGCATCCGCTTTTGAAACCGAGCTCTCTGTCAAGATAACTCACGTTTCTGTAAGCTCCGTCTATTCCGAATGTCGGGTTTATTGAGTCCATCCTGTCCCTGTTGTTCTGAAGCATGTCATGGTTTCCCGCAACTATAAGTGTGACACCCATCTGGTTCAGATAATTGAGTGTGTTGTGGAATTGTTCACGCGCCTCGTTTGTGGCTTTGATTTTGTTGTCGAATATGTCTCCTATAAGAAGGATTCTGACTTCCTCTGGCTGGAAATCTTTTGTGTCTTTTCTGACCTGTTTGAGGAATGTTTTCAGCATGACGTCGAACGGACGGTTTTTGCTTTCGTTCGGGATATGCAAATCCGCGATATGTATGATTCTTTTTACCATATGATTTTAGTTTTTGTTTTGTACTCTTTGTTTTCTTTCTTTGACAAGGAACTCAAGTCCGGTGGCGTTTTCCAATTTGATAAGTTCAGAGAGGGTGATATCAGCCATTCCTTTCAGTATTTCCTGGATTCTTTCAGGTTTGATTCCTGTTCTTTCGGACAATTCCTGTTTGTTTTCAATGGTTTTGGTCAGAATTCTTGTTGCTATTTCCTGTGAAACTGCTATCCATTCTCTGTTGTTAACAAGGAACTCAACATATTCTTTCCATCCTGAAGGAGTAGGCGATGACAACTCCTCCAGTTTTTCAATCACTGTCGATTTTAATTTTGGCATTCTTGTTATAAAATTTTAGGCCGCAAAGATACAAAAACTTTTTGGATTACACAATAGCTGTGTTGAAAAATACTAAAAAAAAATAAACTATCAAAACTTCCACTGTGTTTTTTCAGACCTAATAATAAAAAGCTTTTATTACGACATGTTTTGTTAGGTCACTGACATGCGAAACAGTAAATTCATAAACAACTGACGGGTCATTCCCGTCTTTTTTGTATAATCTCCCGTAATTAACGAGAACAAGATTACCTTTGCCGTTATTGGAAGCCACAACAGCGTTATCATATGCTCTTTTCCTATATAAACGGTACTTTCCGCCTAACGACGGGTCTTTTCCAACCAAAACCTTGGAATACCATATGTCACCACCTTTTGCGTATTTCTTATAATACACGCCACCATACCTGTAATACACGCATTCTCCAGACGAGTTGTCCTCTTTCCACCCGCTCCTGTCTTTCGGTATGCTAAACATCTCTATCCATTTGTCGTCATATCCTGTCTCATGCGAATCGGAAGAATCGAATTCAATATCACACACATTTTCCTCATCTACACCATCTCCATAATACTCCACACATGTCACACCGTTAACAACAAAATCCTTTTTTCCACCAGTACATACCAAAGGTATACTTTTTATTTCAGGTTCATAAGTGTTGTTTTCAAGAAGGCTGTCCATTTCAAAAACAGAATCGGTCTCGTTCTGGAATTTGATGGCCAATTCATGACATTTTTGCCTTACCGGTATCTCTATCCTCAAATCAGGTTCGGTTGAACTGAGGAAAAACAACGACACGTTACGGTCATAGCGTGTTTTGTTTTCCTTGCACCATATATTATATCCGTTACCCTCTCTTGTTATAACCAAAAAACCGGTATTGGTCACTTCCGGTGTTACTCCTCCCATACTATCCGAAACCCCGTCTGTGAACTCCACAAAAAAAGAGCACTCCGAAGGAGGCACATCAACGCATAGCCTGTAATAGCCGTCATCAGTGACTTTTATATACTCATCGGGATTATCCCCCGGATTCAGCGGCACAGAACCATATTCAGGATAAAAAACAGAAGGGTCGGGACATCCGTATAGTCTCATATAACCGAATGTCGCGCCCTCTATTATATAACCTTCTGTCACTACCGTCATTTCCGCTTATGCGTGTTTGACGCCAACTATATCCTTAAGCGAAATAAGACATCAGGTCTGTAGGATAAGCGTCCATGCTCCTGGCTATCTCCTGGTCGTTTCCACCCTGGATATCATCGGCGGTAATAGTATAAACCTTTTCCTTGTCTGGGGCAATAAGGTTTCCTTCTTTCATCCTTGAGTCAAGCTTTCTCCAGGCTTCCGCAGGATTCTCTGAATAAGGACCGCCTTGTCCCGTCCTGATTTCAGTTTTTTCCTCCTCTGTCGGATTACGCCTCTCAAACTCCCTTCTCAAATCGTCGATTTTCGCGTCATTGTTGTTGAGAACCTCCATGAACTTATCAAGTACATTGGCAAGACTGGTGAGCTTGTCATCAACACCGTCCAGTTTTTCTTCGGTCTTCTCCTGTTTGTCGGTAAGCTCATCAACATCAATAACCTCGTCACCAGGTTCCATAGGTTCGGTTTGCGTACCTTCAGCACCATCCATAGCCGGTTCCGGAATCTGTCCATCTTGCGACATGCTTTGGCCTTCTTGTGAGTCATTATCCACAGGCATTTGGTTGTCCTGTGAAGGATTGCCTGGAACTTCCTGGTCCATTTCAGGCCCTTGTTCGTTATTGGGTGTTTCATCACCCATTGCCATTTCAGGTTCAGGGTTCTGGTTTTGAGTGTCAGCTTCGGCTTCGTCGTCGTTGAGCATACCTCCCTGCGGGTCGGCTTCGAATATGTATTCGTTAATCTGCTGGATGCGTTTAATCGCCTCTTCCAAAGAGCCTTTTTTTCTGAAATCCTCGTACATCAGTCATTGAGTATGAATTTGTTATCTTCAGTAATCAGTATGGTGCTGTTTTCAGTGCGCTCATACAAACCTTTCTCTTTTTTCTCGACTTTAACTTTCCTTTCAGGATAAGTGATTTCGCTGTCAAGAATGTTATTGATTGCATCAATTGTTCTGTTCTCCATTGTCAGGTATGTTTGTTTCTTTATTTTTTTCATCTTCGTCAGCAACAAAAAGTTCAGAAATTGTTTCATTCACTTTAGATACAGTGCTTTCTTCTGAAGGTACCGTATTTTCCTCGTTATGGTGTTTTTTCCCTTTTCTGTTCTTTTTATACTGCTGTTCTTGTGTGATTTCCTCTGTCTCTTTGTTCAAAGCGTTTTCTATCACTTGAATAGGTGTTTCCTCCTTGGTCTCAACCGGTTTCTCAGGAACTGACTGGCTTACCGGTTTTGCTTTCGGTACAGTACACTTCACCGTCTCCTTCGCTGTTTGTTCTGTTTTTCTTCGGAGTGCTTTGTGAAGCCTCTCGGTCATTATCCTGTTGTTTAGTCTGTTTTTTCTTATGAATCTGTACATAGTTTCCTGTTTTTTCACGCGGCTGGTGTTTCCATGCAATACCGCTTATATTTAAATATCAGTTATTTTGTTTTTTGTCGTTAGCGCAATATTCGGACAATACAGGTATAAGATGTGTGTCATCCCATATAAATTTTCCGAAATCGGACAAAACATCCTTTAGGTTGTACACAAACCAGTTCTTTTTGTTTGATTTTATCCTGTCAATAACTTTCTTCCTCCCGATACCGCACCATTCCATAAACGTAAGCGATAGACCGAAGACTGTATTGTACCTCTCACAATATATGAAAACGAAACCACCCCCTCTGGTTGTATGGCACATCTTGTAATCAGGTCCGTCAATGAACCTTATTATTTTCTTAAGTGAAGAGTATCTGTAATTAACCAAATCAAAATGTTTGTAAGAGACTTTTCCGGCTATTTTTTCTATGCAATGTTTCGTGAAACTGTCCATATCCGTTTCATAATCGGAACGGCTTTCCATTCTCCCAAATGTCCACATGAACCCTGTATTGGCATCCTTCCTGTCCGTTGTGTCGATTTCACCAAGTATAGATGACGCTTTGTTGTAGCCTATTATAATTGTTGGCAAAGACATGTCCAAACCCGAAATATCTGGGACGACATTAAAATAGTCAGGGTATCTCCCTGGGTTTCCGTCTGTTACAATGTTTCCTATTTTCTTTTGCATATTTTCTGAAAATATGCCGCAAAGATACGGAAAATTTTTGTATTCCGCAAATTTTTCTAAAAATTAGACTTGCAATACTCTATGTCCTTGTATATAGACCTGCACCATTGCTCGTAATATCCAGGATAACTAGGATTACTAGCCCTCTTTTTGTCATCTATGTTCTTGTATCTCTGTTTTGCCACTATAACGAAATTTTCAGTGACATCGTCACTCCTGTTACCGTTCACAAGTTTGAAAACCTCATCAGTAGGATATTTTTTGTTTTGAGGCTCCTCTATGCCTTTCCCGAACGTTCGATTTACAGCCCTTGTGACAAGCATACCAATGTTACCGCTTCCCATCCCTATACCCCTGTGGAAAACCAACGCGGCCATCACAACATCCTTGTAATTGTCTATTTTCATAGGAACATAATATGTCTCATAATAGAACCTGTATACATCAGGTTTCAACTCCGGTATGTCATAATTGTTCGGGAGCGTGTTCTTTCCCTGTCTAGCTTTGATTTGGTCGACAACCTCCCAACCGCTCCAATTCGGATGATAAACTCTTGATATGCCCCTGTAAGTCTCTTTTCCGGAATCACCCTTCAGATTCGCATAACCACCTTCCGTAAGATATATCATGTGCAACAGTTTCTCCTGTCTGTCAGTGTAGTTTGTAAGACCTGAAGGCTCAAAAGTCTTCTCTCCTTTTTTCACATTTCTCATCCCGGATTCACAAACCGAACAATTGTTGTATACTTCTGCCATATTTTTGTTATTTAATCGTATTATATATTGGTTTTCCAGGCCCACCGGGATTCTTACACCACATTTTCTGTTTCCTCTGTACCTGGAAATTTGAACTTATATGTATCCACGACGGGTAAACTATAGGCAAGTTATTATTTCCCATCTCACATTTTTCAAGGACAACCTGGTTGAACGGTATTTTTGACGTAGGGCTTGTCAAAATCTCGTACAATTTGTAATTTTTAACTGGTGAATCTGTAAAATCTATGTCGACGGCTAATCCATAATTATGCTCACTATTATTACTTCCCCTTCTTAACCCGCTTGTTATCGTGAATTTCTGATTATTTTTCAATAGCCCTTTTGCTCTTGCGAGAGTAAGCAACGGATTAATCGTGGTATTCAAAAGAAACGCGATGTTGCTGTCATATGTTTTGTCATTGTCGTTCGCTTTCCATATGTCACCATCCAATATACCGTGCTTCACATCCTCAATCGTCATCATATCACTTCCTCCATAAACCTCCGTTGAACCCTGGTATACAGGATACTTGCCTGTACCGTCAGCGTTAGAGCATTGTAACCCGTCACTACCGGAACCGGTAAAATACCCGTTTGAAATCTGCCTTGTAAACCATTCCTTATTAAATGGATACTGCTTTGAGGAAACTTTCTGCCCTTTTATCTTTGTAATCATCTTTCCAGGGGTTATGCTGTGGCTGACTTGTATAACCATATATGTGCCCCTGAACATCGGTATGTTCGTCAGCTGGAAATACATCATCGGCATTATTTGAGCGTTGCCCATAATCTCCACATCACAAGTGTACGCATAACTGGTGTAAAGATTGTATATATCCTGTCCGTAATATGTAATCTTATGGTCATTTGAACCACCAGATTCCGCAAGATTCTGTACGATTTCAGCCGTCTGTTGCGTTATTATTGGGGATTGCATGCCGATGGCTATTTTTTTCAGTATCGCGTTGTTTGAACGGCTATAGGTCAAACCAAAAGAAGGTATGTAATATCCGTCCCTAGTCATCTGTTCCGTATAGGAAGGACCGTCTCCGAGACCTACGCCGTTATCAAGTTGCGGAGGCCAGTTGGAAGTGTCTTCGTAATTTGAAGGACCTATGCTACCGCCTGTGTTTCTGCCTGACCATATGTTAAACGAATCTGTCACATAGCTTTTGTCAGAAGACTCTATGTCAGAGGTTTTGTTGAGATACATGACAACGAACTTGTTCATTGTGCTTATGTCATCTTGCTCTGAATAAGGGTAAGCCCTGAATATGGAACCCATCCATTTTTCAAGTTTCTCCTCACTGTTGTCACCTGGGTTGTTTGAAAAATAACCATATCCTGGGAACCCAAGCATCATACATCCGTTATCATTCGCCACACCGGCAAGGAACATGGACACACAACCACCGTTATCCGATATTGTTGAGTTGTATTTTTCCAGAAACTTGTTGCAGTTTACCTTGAGCAAATCGAACATGTTCACATAATACGAATCGATGAATATGAAATTATCGGCGAAATAGTTTTTGACATCCCATTTTTCCGTACCGGTATACATTTTCCCGTTCACTTTTGTCACATCATGATAATCATGAAGCAGCCATTTGTCCCATAAATGTTTGATGAACACATACAAAGACAGTTTCAATGAATACTCTGTAGCTCTTCCAACACTTGTGTTTCCGTTATATACCATATCCTGATGACTCCTTCCGGTAAGCTCATCAAGGGCGTTGCTGAAGCCCACAAGATAACTTTTATAACAACTCTCTTTAATGGCTAGATATGTTTCTGCGTGGTTGTATCTGCTACCGAAATAGCATGTGTCAGCAACAATCACGTCGCTTGTGTACACCTTTTTCAGTATTGTCTGTATTTCAGTGTTCTCTTTTCGCAAAACAAGACGAAAAGCGTTGAAACCGGTATCATTCCCTTCCGTAGTCCTCTGATATTCATCAACATCCAAAAGTGAATATGATTCAGAGAAGGACGTACGTTTCAGAATCTCTGATATCCTCTTTGAGTTTCTATAAACGCTTTCGTCAATTGTACCGTCTTCGTTTATCCCCCTTACTTTCCTCACCAAAGCTAAAAAATTTTCCGAACTCATAGTCGGAATAGGGAAACCGCTTGTCACATCACATATCTCACAACCATCCATTATATTTTTCCAAACCTCTCCGTTCGCGAATTCCTCAAACATCAGTTTCAACCTGTTTATCACAAAATCGTCAACACCATCGAACAATTCCATATATGACACATAACTATTGATGACATAATTGTCATATTCCTCGTTACCGCTTTGAAGACAAAGTGTGAAAACACTTTCATCACCATTCTTCATCATAAGTGTCTTTCCTTTGTCAATACAGAATCTGTAGGAGTCCCCATCACCTCCTATGTTAAACACTTCATTCGCCTGACCATTTCTCCACGCTATTCCTCCCAATAACAGAAGCAAACCATATGGAGCCGATTTTATCTTACCAACACCGCCTGTTGTACTCTTATGGAGAAACTTTGCGGCTTCATCCATACTGTAATTGAGTGAATGCAGAAACACCAAACATTTGGCCATGTTTCCCCTATTATGCTGCATGTAATAGAAAGGATGGCCGAATATGGAATACCTGTATTCGTTTCTACCGTATCTCTGGCAAACCGGAAAATCAGGAACCCAAACATCCTCCGCGTCAACAGAGCATTCTCTCGCTTTTAACTCACCGGAACTGTATGCGGGCGTTTCCAAAACTCCTATTTTGTCTTCCCATCCGGTAAAAATGACGTTTCTTCCTTCAGTAGTATCACCAGGTGTTGTCGGAAACACCTCAACTTGTGAAAAACCGGACCCCTCGGCGAGCAAACCGTTATTTTTTGAAAAATACTCGTTGAACTTGTATTCGTCTATCTCCCAGTGTCTCTCAAGAAGCGGCGTGTAATCAAGAGTTGCCTTGTAATCACCATATTGGACCTTTCCACTCTGAAGCCAGCTGTAAGCTGTCCTTACTTTCTTTGTTATCTCGTTTCCGAAACCGTAATCTTTTGAACCGTCAAGACTGGAACCTGCATATATATCAAAATTTCTCCCGTTTACAAGACTTTTTTTAACATAAGAATAAGAAGATGTTATTTTCATAAGCGAATTACCGACAATATACCTTCTGCATACGCTTCCGTCTCTTTGCATTTGAAAACAACCGTAATTGACATTTTCTTTGTTTCCAACAAACACAACAGAACCTGAACCATCAGCCATATATGACTCGAAACTGTCTATTCCGTCAGGTATGTAAGCTGTTTTCTTTGACGAACACGTATACACATAAGAGAGTGTGCCATCATTATTTCTTTTCAGTATTGGCTGCCTGTTGGTTATCGGTTCCACAGCCTTTATGGGTTTTCTCTGCTCGAAAACAAAATTAGAGTTACCCCTGTTTCCGACAACACTCGAGAACCTTTTCACATCATCCGAGCACAACGATATGTTTAAAAGTATGTCAGACAACATTCCGCCACCTGTTTTTTCAAAGAAAACAGAACTTATTTTCGCTTTGTCCCTGTATTTGTTGTAGTAGTTGTAAGCCTCCATTCTTCCCATAAGCTCACAAACTTTGTCATCCGGCGCCTCCGTCAAAGAATCATTCATCACACCGAACAACATAGCACCCCTTGTGGCAAGATAACCGGCGACAGAATCAAGATTGTCATTAAATATTCCGGGTATTTCATCCCTGTCACACTCGAACGGGGCGATAGGAAGGTAATTGTCAGAATACAAAACCTCTTCTTTTTCGTCCGGTTTTTCAGGCTGTACATATTTCAAAGCGTCATAAAACGAATCAATGAACTTCGTTTCCTCGAAATTCGAGCCGTCTGTGCAATCCGCGGTGTAACAAACAATATTCGACATCTCACCCTGCTCACCTGATGATTTCTCACCTACAGGTTCCTTTTTGGTAAATCCTGAAAACGGGTAAATTATTGGTATGTCATCAGGTATATCACTTGAAAGTCCACCGAGAAGTTTCTTGCTTCTCAAATCCCCTGTTGAATACTGGTCCCTAATCACATCAGCGCAACTGTATACTATATGGAGGAATGTCTCCACATGACACATGATGATTTTGAAAACATTGCCAATATTCGGTGTGACTGTAAGTATATCTGTCACAGGTATATCACCCCTGTTTATACGGTCAAGTATGTTTTCCTTGTTTTCAGTGACTTTCGTCCTCGCTTCCCTTATCCTTCCGTCAATACCGCTATACAGTTCCCTGATATCAACAACCGCACAATAAAGCGTGTTGATTTCCTTATGCCCTGATATCGTCTGGCTTATGAACGACCGTATTTCCTCATCATCCTTTTGCCCACTGATGAAATAAGGTTTTTTCCCACTTTCGAAAAGACTATATGTTTTCAATTTTAAAGGTTGTGGAGGTGTGTCGTTTACATCAGCCCCTTCCGAAAACGACCATTCTCCAGTATCAAAATTAACCCCCAACACGTTTCTTGTTCTTGTGCATATGTTTTTCCAAACACTGTCAGGTTCTCCGCTTCCGAGCATACGGTAAAGCTCTGGATTTATGTCATCATTGTATTTCTTGTTATGAAGGTTTATCGCCTCCAAAACCTCATCCCTTTTGGATACGGTTATACGGTTACCGTCCTCCTTTGACGAGAGAATCACGAAAAAACCATACGCGTTATGGTCAGCTCCGTCATAAACCCACAACTTGTTATTGTCACACTGTCCCAAAAGGTTTGTCCTGAAAGACTCCAATTTGTCTTTCAAAACCTCAAGTGATTCCTCGTAAGCAGCCGTGTCTGTTATCTCATAAGACTCTCCCTGTGTCGCCACACCGTTCCTGTCTTCAGAAGACTCCAGAGTCTCGTTTATTTTCTGCGCAAGCTCATAAAGTTTTATAGGCTTGTTACCGTCAGAAAGAACCCAAGACGGGTCGCTGGCCACATGTCTGTCCCAATAGTCTTTACCGTAATACTCACAATAAGGGGCTGCTATTATGTACCTCATAGGCAACTCGGATATCATACCGTAATCATAACCCATGAAAGTCACATCACACTCAAAATTACCTGTTTCACTATTGAAAACACCCCTGAAATCAACACAACAGAGCTGGAATGTCACAGCCTGACCGTAAAAACCTTTCACCTGCAACTTGAACTCAGGGTACGGAAAAGTGAAAAACGCCTCGTAAAGCCTGCTTCCGTGTTTGTTTCCATATTCATCATGACTCATCTCCTCCACACCGAAAAGACTTGACCCTCTCACATCGACAAGTCTCATCTTCACGGTCGGATAGAACCAGTTCTCGTAAGTTATATCAATACTTGTCACACCAAGTCCCTCCGAAACCGCCTCGTTGCCATAATCGTCCTTGTCAACCTGTGTGAAGTAGGTTGTCAGATAACTGTCCTTTGTGTTTGTATTTACAGAGTAATTCGTGTCACCGGTGTTTATTCTCCTGAAAACAAACCTTTCTTCCGTTATCGCGCCATTTGTGTCAGCGGCAACCTGGCTCTCGTTGTTCATGTAAGCCTCACGCCTCGCCCTTCTCACCACAAGCTCGAAAGAAATACAGAAATCAGTATAATCAGGTGTTAAAGCCACACCGTTCTTGACACCGTAAAGGTTATTCGGGTCGGCATACCTCACCCTTCTTGGAGTGTTTTTCTTGTCCAAGCCTGTAGAATCGCTCTCATTACTTACTGTGCTACCGGTATATATGCTATTGTCAGCCATGAATCTTTTCTTTTAATTTGTCTTTTTCCTTCTACATTACAAACTTTTACCGGAAACAGCGTCCGAAACCGCGCTCTCGTATCTTTTTATAGCAGTTGATAGCGGATACGGTATCCTGAAATCAGCTCCGTCAGGAATAAGGTACTCATAATACCCGTAACGGGGATTTGCAAGCATAAGAAGCCACCCGTAATCAGCGTCACCATAATATTTGTACGAAAGCGTGTCAAGCCGCATCCTGGATTTGAGAAATGTTATCCGCAAATCCGTATCAGCCTCACTTATCTCCACAAACGGCACAACATGTCTGTCAACCATGTCGCCGAAAGCATTGTATCTGTTGTAGTAATCAGCCATTTATCAGAATCTAGTTTTCTTTCTTATGACATGCGAGCGAGAAAACCCGTGACTTTAGTCATGGGATGAAAGCCCGCATTTTAAAATAAATATTGACCATATTTTAAACTTTTTTCATAGAAGCGTGTCAAGAAATTTGGAAAACGATATATTTATAAATAAATATAACCGGCGTAGCGCATGGCGACAAGGACGTACAAATACAGGATTTACCCGAATCACGAGCAAGAGGAGAAACTCTCGTTTTTCTTCGGCTGCGCGCGCAAGATGTACAACCTGTCGCTGGCGTGGTGGAAAGAGGAGTACGCTAAATCCAGGGAGTCCGGCGAGCCGATGGGCAGGATGCCAGACTACACCTTCTATAAAAAAAAGGACGAGTACGCTTACTTAAAGGACTGTGACTCAGTGGCTTTGCAGCAGGCGCGCATACACCTGCAGAAGGCTATCGACGACTTCCTGAAATCCAAAGGCGGCGCTAGGAAAGGCAAGCGCCTCGGCTTCCCGAGGTTCAAAAGAAAGGGTGTCAGCAGGGACTCATACACCACCTACAACAACAATTGTGTGAAAATCAGCGATGACTGCAAACACATCTCGCTTCCGAAACTCGGAAAAGTGAGAATCAGGCTGCACCGCCGTTTCGCGGGCGTCATCAAGTCCGTGTCAGTGTCGCGCTCGAGGGCGATGAACCACTTCGTCGCGCTTACCGTCGAAACTGGCGAGCCGTGCAAACCGCTGGTAAACAGGATAGAGAGAAGGGACAAGCTCTCCGTCGTCAGTCTTGACATGAGCCTTCAGGGACTCGTGGTGTCGTCGGATACATCGGACGGAACGAAAACCAAGTTCGTCCGGCAGTACCGCAAACACGAGAGGAAGCTGGCGAGGCTTCAGAGGCGGGTGTCGAGGAAGCAGATGGTCGGTACCGGAAAGTACCGTACCGACAAGCACGGAAAGCAGGTTGAGATAAAGGAGAGGTCGAAAAACCGCGAGAAAGCCCGTATAAGGCACGCGAAGTACGCGGAGCATGTCGCCAACATGCGCACGGACTTCCTGACAAAGGAGGCCCTGTATTATGTCCGCAAGTACGACGTCGTCGTCATCGAGGACCTGGACATGCGGGCCATGTCGAAGAGCCTTAGGCTCGGAAAGTCCGTCCATGACGTCGCCTTCGGCGAGTTCCGCAGTTGGCTGGAATGGGAGGGGCTGAAATATGACTGCCACATCCATGTGGTTGACAAGTGGTTCGCCTCCTCTAAAACCTGCTCGTCATGCGGTCACAAAAAGAAAGACCTGGGACTGAAAGACAGGGAATGGACATGCCCCGAATGCGGCACTGTCCATGACAGGGATTTCAACGCCGCGGTGAACCTGCGGGAAGAGTTTGTCCGACAATACAATACGGCGGGAACCGCCGGAATCAACGCCTGTGGAGACGGGACCTCCACGCTGAGGGATTACCTTGCGCGAGTCCTGCCGCAAAAACCTGAGACGGTAAGGAAGCAGGAAGCCAGCGATTGCGAGTCAGGGCCTTCGGATGCCCGCGACTTAAGTCGTGGGTAGTTCACGTTTCTGCACTGTATGGGTGTAATAGCCCTCGTCACTGACAAGAGGCTGGTCATGCCCCGCGCCACCCATCGTGAGCATATCACTCTCATCATACACCGTCCTGTCCGCACGGTTGTCGTATAGGCTTGTATTGGCGTAATAATTGAATGACATCGCGTTCTGAAGCCTTCTGACTGGACCGGCAATATCCGCTCCTCCAATAAAATTGAACTGTATTGAAACATTGGCAAGCATTGGCTGCACTCCAACACCTTCCGTGTTCAAATCCCACTGTGTTCCGTCAGCCTGAAGATAGCTTATGTTGATTGAGTCAATAGCTATAAGCTGATTGAAAAAATCCCCAAGTCTCAAGACACAGAACGGAGGCCTTCCGAAAGCAAGATTGTTAGCGCTCTTCCCCAATGTTGAGTCTGAAGCGCTTGTTGTATCACCCTGTCTCGTGCATTGGTTGAGAAACGTCAACCTGGCGTTGAAACCCTCGGGTGTCATGCTGTGATACGCCGGGTTGAAATATTTTATAGTTTTCAAAAGCTGGTTGTAAGTGAACTCATCCTCTTTCTTCAGCTGTTTGAAAAAATGATACTCCTGGTCATATCTCAGTTTGTTGACAGTACTGTCATTGTTTATATCATAACTTCCTATAGCCCTGGTTTGTATGTTTGCCCCGTTAAGAGCATTCATATACTCCTCGTAGCTTATAAGGGTATCGGGGGTGTCTCCTGTAGCAACCCATCTGTTTCCGGACTCATCCGTGTAAACTCCTTTTCCGTCTATTGTGCCGGTCTGATTATAACCGACAAACTTGTCGGAAGCGTCTGAGGTCTGTGATGTCTCATCCACAGAAACCGTATCGTCCATGCTGAATCTTAAGGTGCATTTCGCAGAACGCCAAAGTTTTGCCTGCTTATTATTGACATCAACAGTTGGTACATTGGTCCCCTCAGAATCGTCATATTTTATCGCTTCGGCTGCTTTTGCATTATATTTTGGTGTAGTTTCTGCGTTTTTGTACATTTTTGTCGTTCTTATAAACGAAGCAATTGTGTCCCTTCTTCCATCAGCGAGATATTGGTTTCGTTTGTCAACTGCTGTACTGGTCTCACCCTGTGGATTAGCATACCCGACACAATCGAAACCTATAAGTTTGTAATTACTCATGGTATCAACAAGATACTCAATCCTCTGCTGCTCAGCAGCACTGTCACCACTGTATACAGCGTCTCCAAGCTCATCATAACAGCTATCATCATAACTTATCTGTCCGGACTCCATCATGGCATAAACTATTTCAGACAATGAATACAACCCTTTCGTGTCTGAACAGAATTTTGTCTCACCCTTGATATTGTCTATATTCAGGTTCATGTTAAATGAGTTACTGTCCCTGTAATCTTCCGGATTATGTACCAATGTTTGTCCGTATGTGTTTGTGTAATAACCGTTTCCTGAAGGGAACTTATACTCACCGTCTATCCTGTAATACCATTTCTTGTCCTTGTCAGGCGTATACACTTTACCGGAATCGCTGTCGGCGTCTTCCGGTGGATTTTGCCATGAGAAACTGTTTCCTATAATGTACTTGTCTGTCCCTTCGGAAATACCACCCTGATTCAGCATCTCATATCCTTTTATATCCTTTCCGCTCAAGTCAGTGTCAAGAGTAAGATAGTCGTTTATCTGTGTCAGTTTGCCTCCGTTGTTCTCCGTAACCATCTGCGCGCCGTTTCCGAAAAGAAGATAAGCTATGGCATCAACTGTATGAGGCTCCTCGCTCGTCACACCATCCCTTATCACAACAGCGTCGTCTTTTGTCTTTGACGGCATATCGTACATGCCTGAATAATTGTTCGGATAAAAAGCGAAGAAGCTTATGGTTCTCGTGTTTCCGTCCGAATCCCCGTTGCCGTTCCCGGTACCTTCCAACAACGCCTCCTCTATTTCCTGCTCTGTTCTGGTCTGCACAGCCTCGTCTGTAAGAGGTGTCGGTTTTACCGCATCCATAAGGCTGCTCTTGCCATTCTCGTCCATACATCCTGCGAAATATCTGTGCACATCGTTGTCGTTCAGTCCGTTCGCCCCGAAACCAGTGAAATTGCTTCCGTTATAATTGTCCGAGCCTATGTTGGAACCTTTGTCATACCATGTGGCATAATCCAGAGATGACGGGTGGTCAACAACAAGCATGAAATTCAATGTTCCGCTTCTTCTTGTGTTTTTGTATGTGAAAACCTCCTCACCCCTTCCTATGAAAACATCCCTGTTCCACTCGGCGTTTGTGGTCTCGGAAAACGTTATACCGTATGGTGGGAACCACATTATCCTTCCACCAAGCGGTCCTCTCTGTTCCCATGAAAGCGCTTTCTCGAAAGAGTAAGGGTCATATCCCTTCCATGCGAGATTCTCTATTGAGAACATGCACTGTTTTGTGTGTATGTTCTGACTTCCGCCTCCAGAATATACCGGTGTGATATTGAGGAAACCTGTGTCATTGTTTAGCACGCTGTGTCTCCATCCGTCCTGTTTTCCGCTTTTCCATCCCCACTTGCCGTTCCCGTTCATCTCAAACGTTCCCCATCGCTCCATGTTTTTCAAACCGTTACCGGCCGGCCTTATCAACTTGTTGTAATTGTCATACTGGTAGTGGTGTGTCCATACCCTGCAATAAGGGTTGTTGTAGCCGTTGATTCCATATTCGCCGTTCAAACCTTTCGTCTCTGCCTCCTTTGTGAGAAGGTTTCGCCCATGCGATTCTCCAAACTGCGTGGCAACCTGTCCGTTATAAGTCACACCAGTACCAACACCTCCGTCGGCCCTTGTCGCGAATCTGGATATCAAAGTGTTTATCTTCCCCTGGTTGAACAGTTTTTTCGTTTTGAAAAGTATCGAGTTCTTATTTCCGCTCAAATTCCATGTTCTTCCGATTTCACCGCTGTTAAGCTCGTCAGGATAAAGCTCGTCCATACCGGCTCTTGTCGAATCCACACCGGATTTCTCGTTCGCGTCAACATCAACCGCGAAATTGGCGTAATTGATAGCCTCCGCATACGACGGCCTCTGAAGATTAAGAGGCATTGAGCCGCTGTCTCCTCCTATATGAGCGTCGTTTCCGAGCATACCGAGTGTTATGGCCTTCTCGTTTATGTTTATCCCCATCAGGTAAAGCATGAACGAGTACATTTTCTGGTTAAATGTCGGAAACGATGTTATGCTTGATTCGGCGACGCTTGTGATAAAATCACCGACACCGGTCAATCCGAGCATTACACCTTCAAGGCCTCCTCCGGGCAACGGAGTGCTGGCTCTCATTATACCCGTAAGGCTTGACAAAGCGGCTCCGGACGCCGCCGCTGTAATCGTTTTTCCTATATCTGTAGCCATATATTCAAATTACTTTTTTACATTTGCTCTGTTGTATGATAAAACCCCCTGCTTTTTTGAGCTATGGTTTTCAAAATATTGTCTGTTAGCATTCTCATACCCTCCGTGTCCCTTACAAGATTTGTCACATCAACTTTACCGTCCTTGCTGTCAAGTTTGACCGTTATCTCGGCTTTGTAAGGTGTTGACGGGTTTTCCAGTTTTAACACGTTGTTCTCTTTTTTTCCTCCCCAATATTTCCCGTTGTCACTTTCAACACGCTCGCTTCTCCTGTCAGCATATGCGTAATACCGCGCCTCAACATCTTTTGGTTTCTGTGGAAACTTGCTTATAACGTTATATGTTTTCTCTATCATCGCGTAAAGTCCACCATCCTTTTTCCCGGCCAATATCTCGTCATCCTTGTGGAACTGAACTATACCGTCTTTAACAGTATCATTTTTTCTAACTTCATAATGCCCTTCTTGATTTATCACAAGCATAACATCATCTCTTCGGCCAATTCTTTCACCTGTTTCTTTTATACTTTCAGCATTTAATCTTTTTCTTTCCGCTCTTCTTCGTAATCTAATTCTCCTTGCTTCACTTATTGTTGGGTCATTTGCTTTTTCTTCAAGCGCATCCGCTCTATTTAATTTCCTAGCCGCAACTCTAGCATTCCCTTTTGAAACTTCTCCACTTTCTAAAATAGATGCTTTATACCCCTCTTTTCTTAAATTTTTGTTATGTACCCCAATTGCATCTAACAGTTTGTTGATATTACCACTATCTAAAGCGTTATTTAATTCTATGAATCGATTTTTTAAATTATCAGTTTGTTTATATAAATCAGTAAACGAATTCTTTATTTTTTCATTCATAACCCCAAAAAGGCCACCTTCTTCCAATGAAATCGCAGCTTTTTCAAGACTTACTAAAAAAGAGTCTGTCGCCATATTCATTTCATCTATTGTAGCCTTGTTCAGTCTTTCCTCATTTTTTTCAAAAAACTCGTTCCACCCTTTAATCATCCTATCAGAATTCTCTTTGAAAGTACCATAAGTTCTTTGTGCAAGCATATTTCTTATGGAAACTTGCGCAGCTGTCTGCTTTGTTGCCTCGCTAAGGTTTCTTGCCGCATATTCCACCATGTTTTTCTGACTATCCTCGGGATTTATTATGTTCTTCAAATCCTCCGGCCTCAACCTTCCAATCTCCCTTGTCTCGCTTACACCTTTCTCACCTAATGTCGTCACCTCGTACTTACCGGTTTTCTCGTTGAACTTGGCGTTGGCGTTGATAAGGTCCATTTGTTCTTTTGTGAAACCACCACCTGTCAACTGTGACACAACATGGCTTCGCTGTTTCTCTGTTCTGGCCATAATGTCAAGTTCTTCCGCACTCAAACCATAAGCCTCCGCTATCTGCCTCATTCTCAACCTCTCGCTGGCATTGAAACTTGTCTGTCCGGTTTTCACATCATAAGTACCCAAATCGGAAACGGATTTCAAAGCCCTCTCGGCCAAATCCTGAGCGTCAAGCATACCGTACATAAGTCCAAGCGGGTCCCCGTATAACGCAGCGTTTCCTCCCAACACATTAAGCTTTGCCGCCGAGCTCATCACACCCTCTAATCCTCCGCTGTAAAGTTTGTCAACCATGCCGGCGATAGATTCCATGTTGAACCTCGTTTTCATGGACCACGCTGTCATTTCCTTGATGCTGTTCACACCATCCCTGAAATTAACCTTGCTTGCAAGTTTCAGATTGTCAGCGAAATTCTTAACCGCTTTCCCGGCATTCACACCCATCCTTGACGATGTTTTGTACATATCCTCAAGGAGTTTGTTTCCAGTTTCAGCCGATATGTTGTACTGGTGCATGCCGCCAACCATTGTTGCTATTTCCTCGGATGTTTTACCGGTCACTTTCCCCGTTGCCAGAAATCCAGCCTGCTCCTCCGCAGTCAATAACACATTTCTATCACTTGATTCTAAATAAGAAGCTTGATTCTTGATAAGGTCTTCAGCAGTTGCACCGAATTGTGAAATTATTCCGTTTGTCGCATCTGATAACTGTTTCTGCACAAAATTATCAAGATTTCTTCCAGAATACCCCATACTAAGGCCGGTTTTCATAGCCTCTTTTTCACCCCTTAGCAAAAGTTCGCTTGTACCTTTAGATAATTCTATTATAGGTTTTACAACGTCTTGTGCCGCTTCATATGTTTTTGTGAGCATATTGTTTATCATATCCTTATACTTGATAAACCTTTCCTGCTCTTGTATATTTAGATTTCTTTGAAAAGTATAAACAACATTTGCACCGTTTCCAACAGCCGACAAACCACTTCCAATAGCCTGACCTATAGGTCCTAACATACCCCCAATACTTGAAGCTAGTTTCCCTGTACCTTGCAGTACAGCCTGCGTCTGTTTTGTGTTTTCTTTATAGAGATTAAGTTCATATTGTCTCAAATCCTGAGCTATTGTAAGTTGAGAAGTAAAGTTCTCTTTTGCAAGCTCAAGCATGTTATTATATGAATCATACGCAACGCTTATCAAATTTTCTTTAAAAATACCACCAACAGTAGTATTCAATGTTTTTGACAAAGTATGCGACATCACACCAAATCTACTGTCAAAAACTTTTGTTATAGTCTCATAAGCAAGCTTTGATTTTTCAAACTGTATGTCTATTATTTCAGTGGCAGTTGAAGCTATAGTATTAACAACATCTAAAAGACCATTTATTGTTGTTGATATTTCTTTTGCAGCCGCCTCCATAAGCTTTCTCTCCGCGCTTTTGCTGCCGTCTGTAGGAACAGGTATGGATGCCGCATCGGCGCGATATTGGGCTCCCTTTCCCCTGTTCAGAATAACCCCGAAAGCACTTGCCCCTGTCAAATCAGGAATCTCATATTTTTTTGCCGGCTGTATTTGACCGTTTCCGGCATTTCCTCCGTTCCCGTTATTACCACTGTTACCAATGTTACCGGCGTTATTTACATTGCCGTTTCTCAGCTCATCCTCAATCCTTCTCAAACCGTCAAGAACCTGAACATAATACTGGCTTATATTGTTACCGTTTCCACCGACGGCTCCGGCAACAGGGTTCGCGGAAACGCCGTTCGCGTTGTTCCCGCCATTAAACCCGTTTCCTCTCATACTGTTATCAATGCCCCTGAGAATATTCTCAATGTTGTCAAGTTTGTTGACTATATCCTTAAGTTTTGGCAAATTCCGTAATGTGTTCGAAGCCATAAATTCCCTGTCTTTTCAAGTTGTTTGTTTTTACGTGTTTGTATATTAATATACACCCCTTTCATTATAAATAGAAAAAGGCGGACTTTGTCCGCCAATTCCAAAACACAAAACCATTAGCCTTTTTCCTCTTCTATAAGCTTGTTATGTATGTTTATATAAGCTTTTCTGTCACAACGCGGCATACTGTATATCTCGCTCATCGGGAGTTTCATGTATTTGTGGCAGGCCCAAAGTTCCTCCTTAAACGCCTTCTCCGTTGTTTCGTATCTTAACAAAAATAAAATCGTCGACGTCAAGAAATTTCTCATAGGAGCCACCTCCCTCGGACTCCGGTATTGTGATTGTGAATGAAAGGTCGACACCAGGCTCATGCTCGCTTACATAAGTTCTGTACGCCCTGGCTTCAGCTGCACGCATATTCTCTATGTAATTCCTCACATATTCCTCGTCGTCATTCCCGTTTACCGAAACTGTCATAAGAACCATCCCTTCGGTTATCGCGTCACTGTAAAGCTGCTCGTCGGTAAGAGGGGTGTTCTCACGGACATCCCCCAAATCCTCCATCAGCTCCTCAATATCCTTCTTGATTTCATCCCATTCCTGGTCAACGATATTGTCAACATCCATTTTAAGTTCCCCCGCCTTCTTGTAAGCGTCAACTTTCCATCTCAAACCCATCCTTTCAATTAACCTTTTACGCAACTCGGCCGTCTCACTGGCAGGAACTACCCTCCATTTTATGCGTGTCCCGTCAGAGCATGTGTAATCAAAATACCCGTTCTCATCACCTGTCAGGTCGAACTCCTTGAAATTCTCAAGAAAATCGCTAAGGTTTATTGTCGTGTTGTATTCTTTCCCGTTTGCGGGATTGGTTGTCGTTACCGGGAACTCGTCTCCATACGCGTTAGCCCTGAGCCATATAAGTATCGCGTCCTTGTCCCCCTGGCACATCTGGTCCACATCGAAATCCTTGTCCAGAATCTTCCTTTTCAGTATGATATCCGTGAAATTACCGTCCCTGTAAAGATTCGGTGACCAAATCAGGTTCTCGTCAGCTGCCGTGATATATGAGACGGGAACTGTGGATTTCTTGTGCGGGTAACATTCCCCCCTTGATGGTAGCGGAAGCACATCGTACTGTATGTAATCGGGTATCGATGAAGGGTCGAAACCGCTATTTTTTCTCACACCGGTTTGTGGCTGTTTGACATATTTTGCGGAAGCAACTACAGGTTTCGCTGTTCTTTTCTCCGCCTTAACCACTTCTTCCTTCGCTTCATGACCGGTTTCCTCCGCCATATTCTCTTTTTTCGCTTTTTTAGGTCTTCCTCTCTTGGTCTTCGCGTTTGACTCGGCGGTTGCGAAATCTTTTCTTCTCATCTCCTCGTCAGTCATGTTCCTCAGCTCAAGCCTCTGCTGGTATTTGTCCTTCCAGTATTTTGACGCTTCCTTGTACTGCGCCGCCTCTATTTCCGACGGGTTCGCGTTCAGATAACTCATCCCCTCGGCTGTATTTTCCTCGATAGCCTTGTCGATTCCCCTTAACACGTCCTTGGCGTTGTCGTCATCCTCACCCCATCTATCCACAACCTGCCTTCTGGCGTCAGCGAGCATCTCGTTCTGGGCTTTTATGATTGCAATCTGTTTCTTTCTAGCCTCCCTCATCTCCTCGATTTTCGCCTGCTGTTTCTCTTTTGAGTCATAGCTTGGCACAGGAGCCGTCACAGGCGGTGTGAAAACAGCTTCCCTCTCTTTGCCTTTTATATTTTTCTTATCTTGTGCCATTTATATGTTTTTTTTAAATTGTTTTCAACTCTTTCTCAACAAAAACTTCAGCTCCGTCGTCACACGTTACTTTCGTCACTATCGTGTGCTTTGCGAACTCGAAAAGGACTGACCATTTTACAAGACCTGGTATGTCATACCCTATGGTCTGTCTTCTGAATGTGAAACTCCTGTCTTTCACATAGAATTTCTCCGTATAATACGCTTTGTTATCCGGTGTCATTACGGTCATCCAAACAACCAAATCATCACATTTTGAAATCTTGTCAAGTTTTTCAGGCATTGTCATCCCCTCCTCATACGGCTCTATAAGCTCCATAACGACACTGCTGTCGTTTCCAGTCCAGAACCTTTGTACGCAATACGGCTCAATCCCGAACTCTTCTGGAAACTCGACAATATAGTTTCTGTTACCAACAAAACTGGTATCGGCGAATTTATCCATCATGTCGCGGTCGCTTTTTAAAGTTTCACCGCCACACTGACATTCTTTTTTGCAATTTCCTTCACAACTACACATTTTTGTATACTTTTGGTTTTATGTTTAATTTTGCGTTTCAGTCACAAACACTATCTCCTCGACAAGAAAAGCGAAAGTCCTGTTGTTCAGCACCTGTACCATTTTGCAATTACGCAATATCGCAGTGGATTTTGCCTCGTCGAAACTTACTTTCATTGTCTTCTTCGAAAGATAAGCAATCTGTTCCGCCCTGCTGAACATTTCACTTTCCGTTATCCTGCGGCATTCTCTGCACCATCCCATTATGTCACTCTCGAGGTCCGCGTACTCCATCTGTCCTATGTAAGGCATGTTGATTATAATGACAAAAGGCTCACCTGTCTGGAAATAATGTATGAGCTCGTCTATTGTAGCGTCCTCACCGCTTATGGACCTTATGTTAACCGGCGTGTTGGCGTAATAATAGTCCTGCTGCTTGTATCTCACATACTCTTTCTCGTAATTGTTTACAGACATGTTTCTGCCCATTCTGCTGGTATAGGTGTCCCATACACCGTCTTTGTACTTGTTGAAAGTGTCAATGAGCATCTTAGAGTACCGCTCTTTCGATATCTCCGGCTTGTCATACCTGAACCCCTCGTTCGGGTCCCCGTTGCTGTATGGAATGTATAATTTCCCTTTCAAAACTTTTTCCCCTTTTTTCCGTCAAAATGGTGTTTTTGTTTTTCCTAACAACACTTCCGTGAGGTTTTCTGAAATTTTCCTCTTTTTCTTTGTTTTTCTTAATAATTCCTAAATACTTCTTTAATATCTTTTTTACAGATTCTGGATTTTCCCTTATGTCTTTCTCCCAGAACCTCACAATAGGTATACATTGCAACGCACACCACCTGTTTTTTAACTCGTCAACCGCCATGTTACGCATCTGCATCCTGTTAAGTCCTTTGTCACCCACAACTCTAGGGTCGCCATGAAAGTATCCGCCGTCGACCTCTATTATTAGCCTGACATCCAGCAAAGACGTGTTTTGAACAACACTAACAAGGCCGTCCTTCTCTTCTGTAACCAATGTCTGGCCGGTGTAAGGTACGACAACGGCAAAATCGAAAAACCTTCCTATTGACTCAGCTTTGAACTGGTATATATATTTTATTCCAGACCTGTCAAGGAACTCATGCGCGAAATACTTCTCAAGTTTCGATGTGCCGTAATCCTGTTTTTTTGTATTTTTCTGTCGAACCGACTTTTTTCTCGGAGCTGGATTCCTTTTCTTTCTCATCCCTTTCACGGGCTGTCTTATTCCGGTTATTGGCATGCAAATCCTTTTTGTAGATAATTATCTTAAAAAGCAAACTGCGAATGGAAGAGAAAAACTACACAGCCGGAGAGCTTCTGGAGCTCATAGCACTTGCGGAGAAATCATCCGAATACTGGAAGGAAAAATCACAAAAAACACACAGTGAATGTCCCAACTGTATACGCAACCTGTCGCTTTGCGGTCTCAAAATAGGAGAATATTACGAGAAAGCAATAGATGTTCTGAAAAACAATTAGTTTGATATTTATGATAAAAAAGTGAACTTTGTATGGAAAAGAAAAACAACAAACAACTGATATCAGAAATGAAGGAAACTCTTGGTCCACAAAAAAGACCAGTACTCGAAAGCCTTATTTTTGACGACGGCCCTGTAGACAACGAGGCTGACAACCCGGGTTATGACGAAGGTGGAGAATTTGACGACACCATGGATTTCCAGGAAGAAGAAAACACCGAAACACAAGGCCAACCCGAGATAAAATCACCGGAAGTAAAAAACTATATCAACAACATAAGACTTCTCGCTTTGCAGGGTATCCAGAAAATCGCGGACAACCCCACTTCCGCCGAATACGACACTTTGAAGAAAATATGGCAGCTTTGCGACAAATCTGTAGATGTGAAAGACACTATGAAATAACGGTTTCCGGATATTTAATAAAAAAACAGAAAAGATAAACACTAAAAACACAATAAAAAATGAGCGACTTATTGATTAAAGCACCCGTTGAATATGAGCTTTTAAGAAAAAACAGGTTCCTCGTCAGATTCCCCTCTGACCTGGGCATCCAGGAATGGTGGGTGTCAACGGCCTCCAGACCTAAATTCTCACAAGGAAGCACAGAGATTCCATTTCTCAACACTTCCTCATATGTTATCGGCCGTTACAAATGGGATACAATCACAATGCAACTCAGAGACCCTATCGGTCCTTCCGCCTCACAAGCGGTTATGGAATGGGTACGTCTGCATTCTGAATCCGTAACAGGAAGACAGGGTTACGCGGTGGCTTACAAACGCGACCTCATACTTGAAATGCTTGACCCAACAGGCACGGCAATTTCCCAATGGATTATCAAATCCGCAATGATTACCGAGGTGAACTTTGGAGACCTCTCTTACGGTGATGACGCGCTGGCAACCATCGACATCACAATCCAGCCTTACTATTGCATCCTTTCTTTCTAACAAAAAGGAAATTAACTAACATGACGAAACGGCCGTTGCAAAAGCCGCTACGATTCAAAACAAAAAAGCCCTTCTTTTCCGGAAGGGCTTTTTCTTTTTCAGGTTTTCGTCTCTTATTCGAAACTTACACCCTGTGCTGTAACCACAGCCTTGATGTCGATGTATTCGAGCAGCTTGGTCGGCTTGATATAGATAACAGCCGGCAACTCAAGTCTCTCCCTGGCCTCGACACTGTCGTCAACCTCAATCCTGAAATCGACAATACCGCGGTCACCTTTGATTTTCTCAAGGATAGGCGTAACGGCTGACCTAAAACTCTGAGCGGTAGCAGCGTCGTTCGGGTTGAACAACAGACCGATACAAGCGTTCTCGCAAAGTTTCTTGATGCGGAGCATCAACCTTCTCTTTGAAATCCTGTTCATCTGTGTTTCCTCTACCTGAAGGTTCTTGTCACCCCAAATCCTGTCTCCTTCCTTGGCGAATGAATTGACGAAGTTGATACGTCCGTCGTACAGAGTGTCCTGCTCGCCAACTTTAAGCTTCTTTCTAGGAGCAACGCAACTCACGTTACCTCTGTCCCAACCAGCGTTACCATACCACGGGAAAGCAATGTTGTCAGTGTAAGCGATACTCTTCACCACGTCCCTTGTGATAGGAAGGAACACATACTGGCTGTTGTCAGCGTCAAAGTATTTTCCCCAAGGATAGTATGTACAAGCCCTGTTGGTGTCAATCTCGGTATCCTCAAGGTTCCAAACCGCATCCTGAGGAGTATACATCTCGCTCACAGAGTCACCGGCACCGCTCGGTTTGTCAGGAGTTGTGACAACATAAAGAACATCAGCCCTGTCGTTAACCATCTCAATGACATCCTCGACAAGCATCAGGTTGTTCACATAGTCGATACCAGGTGTAGCCAAAACATTGATTTCGATATTTTTCGGATTGGACAACTGTCTGATAGCGCTAAGGTAAGCGTAATAGTCTGAATTCAAAGACTTCGGAGTGCTCTCGAGCTCATATTCCTCAGGGTCTGAAATCACGTTGAACATCTTTCCGAAACCGCTGTCGTAGTTGATAGCGCCTTTGTACTTGCTGTATGTGAACTCGTCGGTGTTACTTCTTGATGCCCTGTAATAATCCCAACCGTCCCATCCGCCATAGAACGCCATGGTGAACTTACGGAACGCCTTGTTCTCGTAAATAGTCCCAACCATCTCGTCCTCGGTTCCGATTCTAGGCTCAATACCCATTTCTGTGACATTTCCCTGTCCAACGGTAACCCATGAGTAACCCTTAACTCCGTCAACAGAAACAGTCTGTTTGATTTCGTTGTTGTATTCATCGGTAATAACACCATCAGCATCAGGTGTACCGTTGATAATTCTTGAATCCAGGTGGAAACAAGGAGTCAAAGAGGAAGGCATACCATAATAAGCGTTAACGCCTTTGTAACGGAACATGTCCTCATCAATACCAGTCCTGTTGGAAACACCGAAATACTGGCGATTAGGTTTGATATCCTCGTCAACATCCTGGTTGAAACGCATGTAAACATCCAGTCCGAGAGCGTCCTCGCTCACACCGATTCCGATACCGTTTTTGAAATCCCTCACAGGATAACCAAGGAAACCAGCAGGAATGGACATCCTGGTGTTGTCATTCTCATTCACCTCGACAGTGATGTATTTTGAAACAGCGGAATAAGTGCCGTCAAACGAACCGATTTTCAAAGCCACATAGTTCTGGTCACCCGGAACAAGTGTGCATTTCACAAAACGCTCATAAACAACCGGTGAGTTGTCAGTGTCATAGAAATCACGAACAAGAACATCAAAAGTGCCGTAAGTCGGGTCAATATTCGCAATAGAAACCTTAATTTCCGTGCTTGATGTGTTACCGTCAGAAATCGTGTGGAATCTGAACAACTTGTTAAGCTCGACATTCTCTGCAGAGCCTTTGAGCTCGGAAACCACCCAAGGTGTTGATGAGTATCTGTACTGTTCCTTGTAGTTGTTCATATCAAGTGTAACCGGAACAACTTTACCTTCGCTCATGACATACATCAAACCATCGCCTTTGCATTTCACACACTCAACAAACTCGAAACCGTCCTCAATAGTCGCGCTCACTTCATTGAGTTTGTCTTCAGTAGCAACATAAACGTTCTTTCTGCGGTTGTTGATGGTGATATATGTAACAGTGTAAATCTTTCCTTCCTCTGGTTTCACAAAAGTTTTGCTTTCCGGGTCGTAAATAATATCACCAGCTCCTTCAGCTGAACCGGAACCTGAACCGTCTTCCATGTCAGTGTTCACAGCGTTCCACTCGGACTCCTGATAAAGATATCTCATACCGACGTTCTTTCTTGTAAGATTGGAGTCATCCATTGTCAACAAGTCGTTAACAGGCTTGTAAGCCGGAACCATATAGACTTGAGGGAACTTCACAATGTTCTTGTTGATGACATTCACACTTCCGTTCTCGATAAGCTGTCTCAACGCGACATCGTACATTTCCTCAACATAAATCTCGGCATCGCCCTTTTCGGCGGTTGTACCAAGAACTGAAACCATGTAGTTCTTCGCGCCGGCGTTCAAAGAAACAGAGAACCTGTTCACCTCTTCGCCATTCTTTTTCACCACAAGTGTGAATGTGCCGTAATCGGTTGAGCTGATATTGAAGCAACCTGTCGTTTGGTCGAAACCAGGATTGCAGTCGTTGCCGAGTGTCAATGAGCTTGAAGGCACCATTTCCACTTCGTCAGCGTAATACTCGATACCATCGAACTCATATTTATCCTCGCATATGCCATGTTCAGGGTCAGCAGGTGATTTGAACACGCTTTTCTTATGCTCACCTCTTGAACGGAGAACGGCAACCACGTATTTCTTGCCTTCTTCGCCTGAACCGGAGCCGTTTTCACCACTGTCACATGACACGCCGTTTTCAACGAACTCTGCAGTAATAACCCAAGCAGGTCCAGCGTTGACTCCTGACAATCCCAATACTCTGACAACCTCAAGCTGCTGTGACTGCTCAAGATAGCTCTTTGCGATATAAGGAAGCTCGTATTTGGGATACTGTGTTCCCTTGAATTTTTCAGTGCTGGTTCCGCCGAAATAGGTCTGGTATTGTCTCCAGTCCTCAACCGGAATAGACTGGAACGCAGGACCCCTGAGTGTCTCACCAGCCACACCCAAAGTGGTGATGCCCAAAGATTTCGCTGAATATGTAAGCTCAGCCTCGCTGAAATACACACCAGGCGAAGAGTGCATCCTTCTTCTGTTGTTGTTTGCCATATTTTTTTTCACTTTTAAAAATTATGTTTTCCAAATTGTTTTTATGACTATTGGTTATCTTATTGTGTTTTAGTTTTTTATGGAAGCTTTCTTTTCCGAGAAAATAACAAATACACAAAAGAGCCAATTGCCCGCTTATTATAAATATCACATTCGTTGAAAAATGTACCGCAGGACTCCAAAATTCGTCACTCGGTACACAAGGCCATCAGACCTTCCACAGTTTCGGTTGTAACTTCCACTTTTCCACATACTTGCGTAAACTCTTCCTCACTGAATCCTGGTATTTCAACTTCAACATATGACATCATCACACTTTGGTAAACAATGTTTTCATTTTCAGTAAGTTCCCTTTCACCGAAGCCATCAATGAGTTTTCCAAGTCTCGCCAAAGCGTAATCAGCGACATCTCCGAGTTTTCTTTTCGCGACAACCATTTTCCACGCCACTTGTACGGGGTAAACCGTGTCAAACCTGAAAATTTCCTCCAAAGCGCCCAACGCTGAAAAAACTTCGCCTATGGTCATGTTTCTTGAAATCGTTCCCATATATTTTAAATATTAAAGTATAATTGACAGTTATGTTTTAAGTATGGTAACTAAACGTTTTAGTTTAAATAGTTAATTCATGTAATGTAAATGAAATGAATTAACCTGTAGTACGTTTACCTATTACACGTATACGTACTCGTAACATCAAGCGGTAAGATATTTATTATTTAAACAATACTACGCGCGCGTGCGCACGCACGCTTTGCGGCACTTCTTTCGCTCCGCTCTTTCAGTGCTTAGTTTAAACCGTCTATTCCGTCTGAACTGTTTCAGACTCGTCTTCTTTGTGTTTGCATTTTAGCGTTTCACCTGAAAACGTAACCGACGATTCCGCCGAACTGTCATAACGGCTCACTATGGTTATGTTGACTTCTGTTCCGTATAGTATTGAAAAAGATATGTTCTGGTTTATTTCAACCCCGTCCAATTTAATAACCATGCTTCTTACATTCTCTGAATCTATCACATTGACTTTCATATCAGTGTCCAATGTGAACGATATGGTTCTTCCTCCCTCTCCATTCGGGAATTTCATCTCAACGTCTATGGGAGAGCCGACAAGACCTTCCGTCTCGTAAACAGCAACCCTTTCGTGTTTCTGACGATGTCCAGCCAAAACTGAAACGGAAACCCTTTTCGGATACTTCTGTATCCTCAAATCCTCCGGTCTTGTGATATAACCCATGACACGTATTGTGAAGCATTGGCTGAAAAATTTCCTCTCGTTCAGCTCATGCTCACTCTCATCGGAAACGTCCTCAATAGTCATTGGAAGAAAATGGCCGTTCGGACGTATGTAACACTGTCTTGACTTGAACAAATCATGCGCCTTCATGTTGAACATGTTCAGATACTCGAACTTTGACGCGATGACATGAACTTTGTAAACCAAATCAACCGCGAAAGGCTGTCTCACGGAATACACCTCAAGACTCTCGTCACCGTTGTCCTCAAGAACATCTCTCCTCATGTACTCATACCATCTTTCGCCCGGAATGTTGTAATAACCTCCCTGTTGCTCTCCTTTTTTGGGATTGCTCTCTCTGGATACGGTCTTGAAGTTCACTATAAGGTTACCGTTTTGGTCCGTATGTTTCCATGTCTGAGAGTATTCACTGAAACGCTGGTTGCTGAAAAGTTTGAAAGTGGGAAACGACACACCCTGAACGTTAACAGCAAGCTCATTCTCCGCGAAATCGAAGAAAGACTTGTCTATATCCTCATAAGTAACGCATTTCGGAACGAGCGGCTCGCTGTCCGTTATCCTGTTTTGGTAAGAAACACGTTGGGCGTAACCTCTCCTCTTGGATTTGAGGGGAACCCTGTCCATATATGCCCTGTCAAATTTTGCCATAACTGTCAGATACCTTTGAATTCAGTGTCACACGGAGTGGCCTCGATAACCCTCCATGCCGTTTTGTAAGCTCCGATATAGTTCGCGTTCTCGTAATTCACTTTTCCGTCGTTTGTCACAACAAAGTAGGCCATGACGTTAGTGTCTATAAGTACCCCGATATAATCACCCCTTTTGATGTCACACTTGTATTTCTCAAGAGTCCTCGTCATGACATAAGCTTTGAGGTTTCCCGAAATCTGATAAACACCGTTGTTTGTCTGCTTGTCATATGACCTCATCTGTTGTCCTGAAATCTCAAAAAGGCAAGGAATCTCGCGTGGCGGCTTGAAACGTATGTTCCCCTCGTCAGACTCTTTGTAAACATCGTCTATGTTTGTTTTTACCCTGTCAACCTCGTAAAGCACTATGGTCTGGTTGGTGTCACCTTCAAGATACTCGGCTGCGATATCAGTCTCGAGCATGAAATCGTCCTGACTGTAAAACAACTTGTTTCGCGTAACTGGTGTAAGTCTGTTTCCCGGCATAATCAAACAAAACGTTTTAACCATAAATATCAACAATTTGCGTTTGTTAGAAAAAAACTCACCAAAACGTTTTGTAATCCAAAAACTTTTCGTATCTTTGCGGCGTAAAAACAAAACGAGTAAATAATGAAAGCTTACAAAGGATTCAACAGGAACGAGGACGGCACACTGTCATGCCAAGGTTTCGTCTACGAGCCAGGGAAAACATACAAACATGAAGGTAAAATTGAACTTTGCTGGAGAGGTTTCCACGCGTGCCACGAACTGCATCAAGTATGGTACTACTACCCGAACAACGGGCACAACGCTTTCTACGAGGTTGAATGCGGAGGGGAAATCATAGAATCCCCATATGATTATGGCAAAATCGTATGCTCGGAAATCAAACTAGTGAAAGAAGTTGACATGTCGCATATCCAGACGTTCAGTTTCGCTTGGCCTTTTTATGACGACTTCGCTGTTATCATACTAGACGAAAAGTTTAACTTCATCAATACTGAAGGAGGTCTGCTGTCAGAGCAGTGGTTCGATGTCGCATGGAGTTTTTACGAAGGCTTCGCAATGGTTCAGCTCAACGGCAAGTGGAACTTTATTGACACCGAAGGCAAACTGTTGTCAGAACAGTGGTTCGATGACGCATGGGATTTCCACGAAGGTTTAGCAAGGGTTAAGATTGATGGTAAATGGTT
>Ga0265299_10000942_pt1 | contig 35191 bp, 52 predicted proteins | sample AusTroGonzalo_MG_4_FD_193485 | JGI IMG/M metagenome (GOLD analysis project Ga0265299, IMG submission 193485) | Bovine rumen microbial communities from tropical cattle in Woodstock, Queensland, Australia - Gonzalo_02 | ecosystem: Host-associated > Mammals > Digestive system > Stomach > Rumen ... | reverse complement strand
GTGTCACCGGTTCGATCGCGACCAAGACCGGCACCGACCTCGGCGCGTCCGGCGACACCGTGACCGTCCCGGCTGGCTACTACGCGAGCCAAGCGAGCAAGGCCGTTGCCGCCGGTTCGGCGACCGCGCCATCGACCATCAGCGGCACGTCGGCCAGCTTGAGCACCAGCACGAACACCCTGACGCTCACCAAGTCCGTCAGCGTGACCCCCGTGGTCTCGGCGGGCTATGTCTCCAGCGGCACCGCCGCTAGCTCCAGCGTGAGCCTCACCGCCAGCGTGACCACCAAGGCGGCGGCGACCATCACGCCGGGAACGTCCGACCAGACCATCGCATCGGGGACATACCTCACTGGCACGCAGACCATCAAGGGCGACGCGAATCTGATTGCGGCCAACATCAAGAGCGGCACGTCGATATTCGGCGTGGCCGGTAGCCTGACGCTCGTCAGCGTCTCGCAGGACGCCGACACGAAGGTGCTCACCATTAGCTAGGAGGAGCTATGGCGCAAAACGTCAGCATCAACGGGGCGGACTATCCCGCCGTGCCATACCTGCTAATCCCCATCACCGGGGGCGGGGGAACCATGGCCGCGTTCATGGACACGAGCGACGCCACGGCAGGGGCCGCGCAGGTGGCCTCCGGCTACACGGCCTACGCCAACGGCGCGAAGCTCAACGGCACCGGGGCATCTACGATCACGGGCACCTACACCTCGGGAACCAAGAATCTCGCCATCACGACCACCAACACGACCGCCGCGTGGTTCGGCGCGCTGGGCATGGAGTTCCTGCGCGAGGAGCGGTGGAGCGCGAAGCTCAACCAAGCGGCCAACTGGCCGCTCACGCCGACCACGCAGGCCCAGTCGCTCACGTGGACGACCACCTACACGTCGACCGCCGCCGCCAACGCGACCTACGCCAGATACGGCAAGAGCTACAACGGCGTCCAGCTGGATTTTGGCGTGTACAATTACGTCTTCTTGATAGACGCGATGGTGCATATGGCCTACACGGCGGCGGAGGCCACGCTGGGGCAGGTTCACGTCGTGGCGCAGGCGATGGAGGCGGTTCACCACTGGGGCGCGAGGCCGAGGTCATCGTCGGGGAACATCATCTATCCCACGGCCTCGACCTATGGCGCCTACACCTCCGTGGCATCGGCATGCTCGCTGACCCGTTACCGCAACGCATCCAACGTGCAAGTGCTCGCCAACAACTCCACCTATGGCGTGAGCGTCGCAGTGGTCGCGCCGTCGCTGGCCTCGACCTCGACGGTCAAGCCCAACTACTTCAACCTGCGAATCCCGACATTCGGCGTGAGGCTCAACGACACCTATATGACGCAGGGGGGATGGAATTTGGTCGACGCGGCCAACACCGTCCTCTCATGCCGGACTCGCGTCTACCGCGTCCCGGTCGAGTTCGGGCTGTACACGAACCAGAACGAGCGCCTTCTTGACGCGATGATTCTGGGTAACACGTTCCCCGCCGAACCCATCTAAGGAGGCACCATGCCAAATCCTGTTATGAAATCGCTCACCATCGGCGGCACTACCTACGACACCGTGGGCGAGGCGTCCGTCACGCAAGTCGTGAGCAGCGGCACGAAGATAGCCACCGTCTCGATCGACGGGGCCAGCACCGACCTATACGCGCCCTCCGGCTCGACAGTCGAGCCTGCAACCGCCACGCCCATCGTGGACGGCACCGCAGCCGTGGGAACCTCGACCAAGTACGCCCGCGAGGACCACGTGCACCCGACGGACACGAGCCGACAGGCTGCGCTCGTCTCAGGAACGAACATCCGCACGGTCGACGGGCAGACGCTATTGTCATCGGGGGACGTGATTGTAACTAAATTGCAGTCGAGCAGTTTTAACGTGGTCGACAAGCGCAGCAAAATAGAAACATCGCAATCTACGATGACGTTGCTGGCGGAGAACACGGGGCTGTCTCCTACGGTTTCATCTTCGATTGTCTTGAATCACAGCGGAATAACCATCGACAAGCTGGTCGCTCCCACGACGGACACCATGCCCGCGACCAAGAAATACGTTGATGACAGCATCCCCGCTATATCCACCACGACCTGCACGCTCGGCACCTCGGGGTGGACGAGCGACGCCATCACGGTCACCGCCACGGGCGTCACGTCGAGCAACAACGTCATCGTGGCACCTGCGCCCACAAGCGTGACCGACTACGCAGCGGCTGGAATCGTCTGCACGGCGCAGGGCAGCGGCACGTTAACGTTCACGCGAACGTCCGCGAACACCAACAGCATCACGGTCAACGTCCTGATCCTGGGTTAGGGGGCAGCGATGATTATCAACACGACCATAGCCGGGGGCGGGGGAGGTTCTGATGCTGATTTCAAGTCTGTAATCTCTCGTACCGCAACCACTCCAACTCTGCCAAGCGATTTGACGAGCATCGGCCAGCATGCATTTCGTGGCTGCACCAACCTCGCCCTCACGAGCCTCCCAAGCGGGGTGACGAGCATCGGCCAGTATGCGTTCAGCAACTGCACCAACCTCGCCCTCACGAGCCTCCCAAGCGGGGTGACGAGCATCGGCCAGTATGCGTTCAGCGTCTGCACCAACCTCGCCCTCACGAGCCTTCCGAGCGGGGTGACGAGCATAAACGACTATGCGTTCAGCGAATGCACCAACCTCGCCCTCACGAGCCTTCCGTCGAACTTGACGAGCATCGGCAAGTATGCGTTTCAGAATTGCATTAGCCTTGCACCGGCAAGCCTCTCAAACGGAATCAGTCAAATACCTGAAGGAGCGTTCAACGGCTGCACCAACCTCGCCCTCACGAGCCTTCCGTCGAACTTGACGAGCATCGGACAATACGCGTTTCAGAATTGCACCAACCTCGCCCTCACGAGCCTTCCGTCGAACTTGACGAGCATCGGACAATACGCGTTCAACAAATGCACGAGTCTCGCTATTTCAAGCATTCCGAGCGGGATTAGTACAATAAATCCACAGACATTCAGAGAATGTTCTGGGTTGACCACCATAAACATCCCGAGCAGCGTAACGAAAATAGATCAGGCGGCATTTTTTAACTGCACCGGCCTGACCTCCGTGATATGCAATGGGGCCATAGGCTCATACAACCTCGGCAGCGCTTGTTTCAATGGTTGCGCGAACCTGAAATCAGTGAGTATGCCCAACCTGACTATCACCTCGTTGTCTGGGGTGTTTGGTTCAACAACAGTCTCATCAGCATGCAGCAGCCTCGAATTTGCAGATGTTGGCAAGACCTCTGCAATCGCCGCCAACGCATTCGCAAACTGCTACAAGCTGCAAACGCTCGTGCTCCGCAAGACCGGTTCCATCTGCACGCTTGCGAACGTCTCGGCGTTCACCAACACACCCATGAACGGTTACAACTCGCTGACCGGCACGGTGTACGTCCCCTCTGCGCTCATCAGCACCTATCGGACCGCGAACAACTGGAAAACGCTTTACAACAACGGCACGGTGACGTTCTCCGCCATCGAGGGAAGCCCCTACGAGCTGTAAGGAGGCTCAACATGCCCACAATCAGCAGGGCCTTCACATGCCACCCGTCCCGCTACTCGCCGGGAGGCAACTCGTGCCGCTACATCGTCGTGCATTACACCGCGAACGACGCCCCGGCGCGGAACGAGGCCAACAACGTCATGTATAACAACGACGGTCGCAAGGCGTCCGCTCAATACTACCTCGACGGCCACGGCACCATCTATCAGGTGATGGAGGACGACGACACCGCCTACGCCGTGGGAGCATGGCCGGGGAACACGCAGTACATCGGCAACTCGGAGTCAATCAGCATCGAGGTCTGCAACGACGGCGGGCCTTTCACGATCGACGAGATTGCGGAGCTGCGCTGGCTCGTGCAGTTGCTGATGGAGAGGCACGGCATCCCGGAGAGCCGCGTGGTACGGCACTACGATTGCCAAGGCGGGCCGGCAGGCAGGAAGGCATGCCCGTACTGGTACACGCCCGAGGGCGGGGGCGGCGATGCCGCATGGAATACGCTGAAAGACACGATCACGAGGGAGGAACTGATGACGCCGAACGACGTTTGGAATTGCGAGATCGCAACCAAGGAAGGCAACAAGCAGGCGTGGAGCTGCCTGTCGTGGGCGTGGGCCTACAGCAAGGACATGCAACCGAAAGTGACCGACACGCGCAACAAGGTCATCGCCTTGGAGAAGAAGGTCGACGATCTCGCCGCGCAGTTGAAGGCGGCCAACAAGACGCTCAACTCGATCGTCAAGAAGCTGGCCTGATTCGTTGCCATTCCGTTGCCATTCCGCACGGAAGGCACTCCAGGGCGAGAAGCGGGCATGCGGGCTGACCGGCGCATCCTCTTTGCCGTCCCGTTGCCATCCCCATCCGCCCGAATCGCCCCGAACCGCCTAGAAGCTAGGGACAAAAATGCCCGTCTACCTGCGTTTTCGCCGGTAGGCGGGCCTTTTTTGCGTGGCGGAGAGCTGGGGATTCGAACCCACGCGCACGAGCGGTTTACCGGGGGTTCTGTTCCTCCCGTTGCCATCCCGTCGCCAACTCCATCATCGCGACGGCGTCCTTCATGCCCTGCTGCATGGGCCTGACGTAGCGGTTGTACGTCGTGGAGACGTTCGTATGGCCCAGCATCCGCGACACCACGGCGACGTCGATCCCCGCGGCGATGCAGGCCGTGGCGAAGCTGTGGCGCATGCTCTTGAGCGTCACATGGGGCAGGCCGCACCTGACGCGCGCACGCGCCACGTGGCGGGTGGCCGTGGCTCCCGCGAGCCTCTTCCCGTCTATGTTGCAAACGGGGCCGGAGACGGCCTTGTGTTGCGTCAGAAGGGCATTCAGCGGCCCCATGATGGGCACGTCGCGCGCCGACTGCTCCGTCTTGGGTGCCTTCTCCTCCATCTGGCCGAACGAGGACGTGTACGTGCGCCGAATGTGCGCCACTCCCGCGTCCAAATCCACGTCCTCCCAATCGAGGCCGAGTATCTCCCCCTTCCTCAACCCCAGCATCAACCCCACTCCGAACAGCAGCTCGTCGGGGTCGCCGCGCAGCTTCTCCATGACCTGCGCGATCTCCGCGAACGATTGCAGCCACACGCCGTCGTGGTCGCTGGCCTTCGGCTGTCGCTTCGGGTAGACCCAACGCCCTATCGCCGGGTTGCTTTCGAGCATGTCCATCTGCACGGCCCAGCCCAGCATCGAGGAGAGCGTGTCGCGGGCGTTGCGCGCCGTCTTGTGCGTGGGGCATGCGCTGATCATCTGCTGGATGTCGCTGCGCCTGATGTCGTCCAGGGCGAGGCTCCCCAGCATCGGCTCGATCCGGTTCTCCCAATCACGTCTATAGCCGCGCAGCGTCCCGTCGTCGAGGTCGGCCTTCCCCGCCCAGTAGACGCGCTCCACGAACTCCGACAGCGTCATGCCGCCCGACCGGATGCGCTTCCTGGCCTCCTTCTCCGCCGTCCACTTCGCATCCTGCGCAGCGGCCTCCGCGCGCGTCCTGAACCGCCTCTGCCGCCTGTCGCGCTTGCCGTCGTCGTTGAATCCGAGGTCGGCCTTCGCCAGCCAGCGGCCATCATCTAGCTTTGTGACGCTCATGCCGAAACCGAATCAGCCGTATTTTTCGGATAGGTCTGCGCAAGGCCACGGGCGTAAATCATGAGCTGCTGCCGCCCCTCGTCGGTCATCCTCCCGTAGAGGTCGACCAGCTCGCGCACGTCCCCGAGCAGCTCCACGGGCCGAGGCTCGGGCTTCTCGTCCGCTAGGTCATTGAGTGAGATGGCGAAGTACTCGCATAGCTGCAAGGCCGTCCCCATTCTCGGGTAGCTCGTTCCCGTCTCCCACTGCGCAATCGTCGCCCGGTTCACACCGAGCACGTCCGCAAGCTCCTGTTGCGTCAGGTCGCGGCTCTCGCGCAATCTCCTGATGTTGTCCTTTATCGACATGGCGCGCTCCTCTCCGTGAGATATTTTCACATTTTATCTGAAAAGTACTTGCAAATGAACGTGCATTTAAATTACACTCATAGCGTCGAAGACGGAGGGGGTGAACACATGCCGACATTGCGTGAAGCACGGAAGGCGAAAAGATACACGGCCAAGGAAATGGCCGACCAAATCGGAATCTCCGAGCGTATGTACTACTATTTCGAGACGCATCAAGGCAACCTGCGCATAGACAAGGCGAAGGTGCTCTGCGACTTCCTCGGGTACTCGCTCGAAGATATTTTTTTGCCCGATGATGTGAAGTAGTTTTACGGAGCACTAGGACGCACCCCCGGAGCGGTCAATCCGGCGGGCACCTTCACAACCGCATGAAACCACGCGAGGCAGGCGCTAACTTCGACTTGTCAGGACGCACACCGCCGAACGTGGGGAGCCATATCAACCCAGAATCGCCACCGGCGGGCACGGGTCGCGGACGCAGACACACACACGCTGGAAACCACCCTGCCAGCCATCCCTTCTCTTCATGACGACGATCCCAACTCCTGTCCTCCATGAATCCGTGGCAAACCGAGCGGCCCGTGTCCGCCCGTGGCGATTCGCGATTAGAGAGGAGACAGATTGCGCCTCATGAGCTGCCGCGAGATTGCGGAGGTTTACGGAATGCCCGAGGACGCCGTGCGCGCTGCCACGCGCCGCGCCCCGACGAGGCACCCGCTCCCCTGCGTGGTCTGCGGCGAGAAACGGAAGGTCGTGCGGATCATCGACGCGACCTTCGAGCGTTGGATAAACGAAGAGGAGGAACTAAATGCGAGATAACAAGACGCGGCCCGACGCTGGCACGCCGAGCCGCAAAAGCACAAGAACCACCTGCAAGTATAGCACCGCAGTCGAGACTGCGAAAGACGGCATCTGCTGCTTCGCCCTGTTCGGGGCCATCCCGGCCATCATGGTCATCGTGGGGGGTGGTTTCTAGTGAGCGAAAGGACGCCCATCGAGCGCCTGGCCATCGTCCAGGCACTCTACAACGTCGTGGGCAAGATGGTCTCCACCAAAGACCCCGACAACCTGCGCGCCGAGGTCGACGACCAGATGCGGGCGCTCTACGAGGTCACCGGCGCCAAGTCGTTCGACGTCAAGGTCAACGGCACGAAGGTCGGCGCCTACTCCGTCGTCATCTCCAAGCCCACCGAGGCAACCACCGAGGAGATGTTCGCGGTTCTGGGCTACGGCGAGCTGTTCGAGTGGGACGTGCCCGTCGAGGAGGCCGTCAGCTATGCGCGCGACCACCTGCGCGAGTTCGCGCGCTGGTACTTCGAGGAGACCGGCGAACTGCCGCCCGGCTGCGCGCTGGTCACCGATGAGCGGCCCGGCGACCCCGGAGGCCGCATCAAGTCGACAAGGCTGTCCATCGACGCCGAGAAGGTTTCGGCGGCGCTGGGCAACGAGCTGGGCAGCGTCACGAGGGCGCTGCTGGAGGGAGGCACCAATGGCTAAGAAATCCGCATACGACTACATGGTCGCGATGGAGCTGTTCGAGGAGCGCCTGGTGTACTGGCGCAACCGCGCCATCATCGCCGAGGAGCGCGTCGACAAGCTGACCGACGACCTCGAGAAGGCCAACGCCGACAACGCCGCCCTCGTTCGCCGCAACGTCGAAAACGTGCAGGCTGTGAAGCGGGAGGCGGTGTAGGTGATCGTCTACAACATCGAGCGCGGCCCCATGGCCAAGCCCGTGAAGGCTTGCGTCTACGGGCCCGAGGGCGTGGGCAAGACCACGTTCGCCGCCGCGTGGCCCGGTGCCGTGTTCATCGACATCGAGGACGGTTCGGGCACCTACGACGTGGCACGGATGCCGCGCCCGGGCTCGTGGCTCGAACTGCTCGACGAGGTCGCGGCGGCGCGCACCATGCCCGAGGTCACCACGCTGGTCATCGACACCGCCGACGCCGCCGAGCGGCTGTGCGTGGCGCACGTCTGCGGCAAGTACAACTGGGACAGCATCGAATCGCCCGGCTACGGCAAGGGCCACACGGCCCTCGGCGAGGAGTTCGCCAAGCTCCTCGACGCGCTGGATCGGGCCGTCGAGAGCGGCAAGCACGTGCTGATCGTGGCGCATGCGCAAATCCGCAAGTTCGAGCAGCCCGACGAGCTCGGCGCGTACGACCGCTGGGAGCTGAAGCTGCACAAGAAGGTCGCGCCGCTCGTCAAGGAATGGGCCGACCTGCTGCTGTTCGCCAACTTCAAGGCCGACGTCATGCGCGACGAGGTCACCAAGAAGGCCAAGGCCATCGGCGGCAAGCGGCGACTGATGTACGCGAGCCACACGGCGGCGTACGACGCGAAGAACCGCCTCGGGCTACCCGACGAAATGCCGTTCGAGTTCGCGGCCATCGCCGACAAGGTGCCCGTGAGGCCGTCAGATGCCCGTAAAGCCCCCGATGTGGTCAAACCCGACCCCGAACCCGAACCGGCACCCAGAACGCCCCACGACGAGCTGACCGACCTCATGGCCGCCTCGAAGGTGACCGCGAGCCAGCTCATGCAGGCCGTGGGGAGCAGGCCGAACAACCCCTACTCGTCGAGCACCCCCATCGTGCGCTACTCGCCCGAGTTCGTGCGCGACGTGCTCATCGCCCACTGGGACGCCATCCTCGCCACCATCGGCGAACAGCTCGATATCCCGTTCAACTAGAAGACTAAGGAGAAAAACATGGCAAGGCTTTCGTGGGATTCCACCATCAGCAACGACGGCACCGACTTCAAGCTGCTGGAGCCGGGCACCTACCCCTTCACCATCAAGTCCGTCGAGAAGTCGATGAGCACGTCGCAGAGGTTCAACGGCACGCCCATGGCGATCGTGACCCTGCGCGTGGGCGTCGGCGCGGACTCGGCGGACGTCATCGACCGCATCATCCTGGACACCGACCTGGAGTGGAAAATCTGCCAGTTCTTCCGCGCGATCGGCGCGAGGGGCCACGGCGACAGCTACCAGATGAACTGGGACGAGAGCTACCTGGTCGGCAAGACCGGCTTCGTGGAGATCGAGAACCGCGAGTACCAGTCCAACGGCGAGACGCGCCACACCAACCAAGTCGCGCGCTACCTCGACATGGGCGCGACGCCGGCATCCGACGCCGGCGCGACGTGGTAACCCTGCGCCCGTATCAGCTAGAGGCGGTCGATGCCATCCGTTCGGCGTGGGCGGGTGGCGACCGCGCGACCCTGCTGGTGATGGCGACCGGCACCGGCAAGACCACGGTGTTCGGGGAGGTCGCGCGGCGGTGCATCGAAAACGACAAGAACGTGCTCGTGCTCGCGCACCGCGACGAGCTGATACGGCAGGCAGCGTCGCGCATGGAGTCCATGTGCGGCGTGCGCGCCGGCATCGAGAAGGCCGACGCGCGCTACCTCTACAACACGCCGCTGTGCGTCGCATCCGTGCAAACGCTCCAGGGCGACCGGCTCATGGGCGTGGACCCGCGCTGGTTCGACGTGGTCATCGTTGACGAGGCACACCACGCCGTGAGCGATTCATACCGCAACATCATCGACCACGTAGGCGGCAAGCTGCTCGGCGTGACTGCCACCGCCGACCGCGCAGACAGGCGCGGGCTGGCCGAGGTCTTCGACTCAATCGCCTACGAATACCCGCTGGCGCGCGCCGTGAGAGACGGCTACCTCTGCCCGATCCGCGCGAAGTGCCTGCCGCTTCAGATGGATTTGACCGGCGTCAAGGTGAGCCACGGAGACTACCAGGCCAACGACCTAGGCGACGCGCTGGAACCCTACCTCGCGCAGGTCGCGCAGGTCATGGCGGGGGAGTGCAAAGGCAAGAAAACGGTCGTTTTCCTGCCACTGGTCGCCACTGCCGACAAGATGGCCGAGGCGCTTAGAGCCGTGGGGCTTAGCGCCGTGAGCGTGTCGGGTTACGACACCATGGAAGATCGCCGCGCCAAGATCGCGGCGTTCGAGTCCGGGGCCGTCGATGTGCTGTGCAACTCGATGCTGCTGACGGAAGGGTGGGACTGCCCGGAGGTCGATTGCATCGTCGTGCTGCGGCCCACGAGGTCGCGCCCGCTGTACACGCAGATGGTCGGGCGCGGCACGAGGACGGCGCCAGGCAAGGATGGCCTCTTGCTGCTCGACTTTTTGTGGATGACCGAGCGGCACGACCTGTGCAGGCCGGCGTCGCTGCTCGGCATCGACCCCGACGTGGCGGCGAGGATGCAGCAACGCGCCGAGCAGGGAGCCGAGGCCGACATCATGGCCGAGGCCGAGGCCGCCGAGTCCGAGGTCGCAGCGGAGCGCGAGGCTGCCGTCGCACGCCAGCTCGCGGAGCTGAAGCACCGCAAGAAGAAGCTGGTCGACCCACTGCAGTTCGCCATGTCCACGCTGGACATGGACCTCATCGGCTACAAGCCCACGTTCAAGTGGGAGTTCGACGCGGCGACCGAGCGCCAGTGCAAGCTGCTGGAGGGCGCGGGCATCGACCCCAAGGGGCTCACGAAGGGGCAGGCCACCAAGCTGGTCGCGTCCGTCCAGATGCGCCGCAGCGCCGGGCTCGCCACCGCCAAGCAGATACGTTTCCTTGAAGGGCGCGGCTTCCAGCACGTGGCGCGGTGGAGCAAGGACAACGCCACGCGCATGATTAGCCGCATCCAGAAGAACAACTGGATCACACCGCGCGGCATCGACCCCGCGACCTACGACCCCACGAGGGGCGGTGAGGCGGCATGACCGAGGGCTACGACCTGATGGAGGCGCTCGACCGCATCGACCCCGCCGACCTATCGTATGAGCAATGGCTGGCCGTGGGCGCGGCGCTGCACCACGAGGGCTATCCGGCATCGACGTGGCGCGACTGGTCGATGCGCGACCCGTCGAGGTTCAACGAGCGCGACTTCAAGACCAAGTGGGCCAGCTTCGGTCACGAGACCGGCAAGCCCGTCACGGGCGGCACCATCGTCAAGCTGGCCAAGGATGCGGGGTGGAAGCCCGAGCGTCCCCACCATGCGCTCGCGTGGGATGCCGTCATAGGCGGGCACGGAGCCGACGAGCCGCCGATCGTGGACGCCACGATGGTCGGCGACTACGACGTGGACGTGCGCCCCATGTACTCGGCGGGCCACGGGCGCGACGAGCTCCGGGCGTTCATCGACGCGCTGTTCGAGGATTCCGAGGTCATCGGCTACGTGACCAACTTCACGACCAAGACCGACGAGAAGGGCGCCGTCAAGGTCGTGCCCGGCGACCGTGGCGTGTACACGCGAACGGCGGGGGAGGTCAAGGCCGACCTCGCCAAGGGCATGGAGTACGCCATCGGGGCCACTCACGACGAGAGCGGCGCGTGGATTCGGTTCAACCCGCTCGACGGCTCGGGCGTGGGCAACGCGAACGTCACGACATACCGGTTCGCCCTGGTCGAGTCCGACGACATGCCCATCGGCAAGTTCGCCGAGATCGTCCGACAGCTCAACCTGCCCGTCGCGGCGATGGTCCACTCGGGCGGTAAGTCGCTGCACGCCATCGTGCACATCGACGCCGACGACGCCAAGGTCTACCACGACCGCGTCGAGACGCTATACGCACGGTGCGCCAAGAACGGCATCAGCGTGGACAAGGCCAACAAGAACCCGTCTAGGCTGTGCAGGATGCCCGGAGTCACGCGCAACGGCAACCGGCAGTTCCTGGCCGGGCTCGCCCAGGGCGCGGCGGACTGGGACGAATGGGACGAGTGGTACGCCAACGAGACCGACGAGCTGCCCGACGCCGATCCGCTCGACATCGACCTGGACGGCGAGAGGCCCGCGCAGCCCGACGAGCTGATAACTGGCATCCTGCGCATCTGCGACAAGATGCTGCTATCGGGACCGTCCAAGGCCGGCAAGTCGTTCGCGCTGATGGAGCTGTGCGTCGCCCTGGCCGAGGGCGGGCAGTGGCTCGGCTGGCAGTGCCGAAAGTCCCGCGTGCTCTACGTCAACCTGGAGCTGACGGCCAGCTCGTGCCGTGCGCGCTTCTACGATGTTTTCCACGCGATGGGCAAGACCAACGTCGGCGACGTCATCCCGTGGAACCTCAAGGGCCACGGCAAGGCGCTCTCGTCGCTCAAGAAGGCCCTCGTGCGCCGCGTCAAGAAGACCGGCGCGGAGGTCATCATCATCGACCCCATCTACAAGGTCATGATGGGCGACGAGTCGAGCGCCAAGGACATCGGCGAGTTCACGAACACGCTCGACGAGGTCATCGAGGAGTCCGGCGCGTCGCTCATCTACTGCCACCATCACTCGAAGGGCTACCAGGGCGAGAAGCGCAGCATCGACCGGGCCAGCGGCTCGGGCGTGTTCGGGCGCGACGCGGACGCCATCGTGGACATGATCGAGCTCGACCCCGACGACGAGGCCCGCGTCGCCCGCGTCAACGCCAAGCAGTGCCGCGAGTGCATGCAGGCGGCATGGGACGCGGGCTTCGGCGTGGCGTGGACGGCGCTCGGCAACGACGTGGAGACCGTGGGGCTGAAGGCCCTGGAGGAGGCCGGCAAGCTACTCGACGAAGCCGACTACAAGGCGCTCGTGAGGCGGTTCAACGACATCGACCGCAAGAGCGCGGCCATGACCGCGTGGCGCATCGAGGCGACCCTGCGCGAGTTCGAGCGGCCCGCTCCCGTGTTCGCGTGGTTCGACTGGCCGCTGCACGTCATCGATAACGACCTGTCGAAGTCCCGAGAGGCCGGCGCAGAGCAGCCCAGGGGCAGGAGCCGGAAGCAGAAATCCGAGAGCGGCGAGAAGGTCAGCGACGCCGAGATTTGGGCGGAGCGCAACGCCGCGATCGAGAAGGCGGTTGGCTACTGCGAGGAGGACGGAGTGCCTCCGACGAGGCGCAACATCCGCGAGCGCATGCCCGAGATCGACGGCAAGAAGCCGACCAGCAGCGACCTGCTCGCGTGGACGCGCGACGACAAATCGTACTGCGAATGGGTCACCGGGCCGACGCTCGAAGGCAGCAAGAAGAACGAGAAGCTGATTGTCAGGAGGGAGACGGAGTGAGCACCTTTGCAGCTTCGCACCTTCGCTATCGCAAAGGACAAAGCTTTCCTTTGCAGCTTTGCTACGCGCGCGTAGCAAAGGACAAAGTTTGTCAGACACCTTTGTCAGCAACCTTTGCTAATTCCCCTACGGGGAATCAGGCAAGCCTGCAAAGCATGCGCTTGTGCTGTGGCGGGGAGACAAGCCCCCGCCGCAAAGCGCAAGGCATCGCAAATGACCCCGCGCACGTGACGAACCGAGAGGAGAGAAATTGACCGAGCGCGACCCCAGGCACTTCTTCATGGCGTTCGTGCCGCCGACTGCGACCAAGCAGGAAAAGCAGGTCACCGTGGGGCACGACGGCAAGCCGAGGTTCCACCCGTCGCCCGCGTGGTGCGCTGCCGAGGCTGACCTGCGGGCGCACCTGGAGCGGTTCGCGCCGAGCGAGCCGATCCGCGGTGCCGTGGTGCTCGACGTGGTCTGGGCGTTCCCGCTCGCTGGCCATGCAGACGGCGAGCCGTACGTGAAGCGGCCCGACACGGACAACCTACAGAAGGGCCTGAAAGACGTAATGACGAGCCTGGGGTGGTGGAGAGACGACGCCATCGTGTTCTCGGAGCACGTGACGAAGGTCTACAACCGCATCCCGGGAATCCGAATCGACATCGAGGAGGTCGAGATATGAGCAAGGCGATAGCCGCGCTGGTAGTCGCGGCGGTGCTCGGCGGGCTGGGGCTGGGAACCTACGACCCGCCGAGCCACCTGGTGGAGGGCGGCGCGCCCGACGGGTTGCAGCCCGCGGCGCAGATGCCCGCAGGGATTGTAGCAGAGGAACCCGCCGTGGAGCCGTCAGAGCCCGCGTGGGAGCCGGAGGAAGAATGGTACGACTACGAGCCCGCCTACTACGAGAGCGAGCCGTACAGCGAGCCTGAGAGCGTCGAGGCGTGGAGCGGCGACGCTCCCGATCTCCGGAGCATGGGCGTCGTGGACGATGGCGAGCGCACTTTCACGTGGTACAGCCAGAATACGCTCCCCGGCGGAGGGTTGGACGAGCTGAACAACAACGGGCGGCATTTGGACGATCGCGGCTTCGTGGTCGATGCCGACGGCTACATCGCCGCGGCGAGTCCATGGGGTAGCGAGCCGATCGGGACGGTCATAGACACGCCGTATGGCCCCGCGAAAATCTACGACGCGAACGAAGGCAGCTCCACCGACCTATATACCGGGTGGTGATGACATGGCCAACTTATTCGACCTTAACGACCGGCTCTTCCGCGAGCTCGATCGGCTGGAGAACGCCGAGGGCGAGGAGCTGGAGAGCGAGATCGGGCGCGCCAAGGCCATCGGCGACATGGCGAGCCGCATCATCGACAACGCGAGCGTGACCCTTCGCGCCGCGCAGCTCCAGCAGCAGGCCATGGACGACACGGCAGCCCGCGTCGTGGTGCCCAAGCTGCTCATGACCGCCGATGCCCCCACCATCGCAGAGAGGGACGAGGCGCTATGAGCGAGGTGCTGGAGAAACTGCCCGACGGGTGGCGCGTCATAGGTACGGTTGGCACGGCCCCGCTGGGGACGGTGTGGGCGTGCAACGGCAAGAGCAGATTCGCGCCGGGCTACGAATCGGCGCTGGTGAGAGAGGACGCTGATGGCATTCCGAAACGGGCACCACGACAAGATGACGAAACGGATGGCGGGCTGCGGCTCGAAATCCGCGACGCGCAAGGAGAGAAGGAACGTATGCAACAAGGGGACGAGAGTGCCCTACTCCGAGAGGGTGAGGAGGGCAAACGGGTAGCCTGGAGCGATTCGCCGGATGGCCGCTACAAGATGCAGCAGCTCGCAAGGCACGGCATGGTTACCCGGATACTGTCCGACATCGCGTTCGACGTGCAGGTGTGCAAGCTCGAAGGGTGGGACGTTTACGAGTACCCGACGATGATTTGCGAAGCGGTCGCGGGGTGGTCGCTATGACACGCACCGAGTGGACGGAGGAGCGCGTCGCGTGGCTGCGAAGCTACGCACCGGGGCACAGCATCCACCAGATCGCCGACGAGTTCGAGCGGCTGTGGGGCTACCGCCCGAGCGTGAGCACGCTCAAGAACGCCAAGGTCAAGTACAACGCGCCGTCGGGAACGAACGGCGGGCAGTTCCGCAAGGGCCACGCTGGCGGCTTCACGAGCGAGGAGCACAAGCGCAAGTTCCTAGAGGCCGGTAAGGCCACGCGTTTCAAGAAGGGGCAGATGCCCCACAACGGGCACCAGCCCATCGGAACCGAGCGCATGGACAGGGACGGCTATGTGTGGGTCAAGATCGCCAAGCGAAAGACCAACCCGAAATCGGCGCACGACAACTGGATCGAGAAGCACCGGCTCGTCTACATGGAGCACCACGGCGAGATACCCGAGGGGCACGTCGTGGTGTTCGCAGACCGAGACCGGAGCAACTTCGACCCGGACAACCTCGTGGCGGTGCCGCGGGGAGTCGTGACCATCATCGCGCACCGCGGCCTCCAGTACCACGACCGGGAGACGCTGGAGGCGTGCATCATGGTGGCGATGCTCGACCACGCGCGCTACAAGGCGGAGTGCCGACCGCGCCCGTGCAGGGAATGCGGCGCGATGTTTACGGCGCGCTACCCGCACCAGAAGCGGTGCGACGACTGCATCAAGAGGAGGCGGTGATGGTCACGATCGACCAGGCGGAGATTTGCGACCGCGAGTGCCTGGGCTGCACCAACGGAGGGGCGTCGCTGTGCCGCCGCTGGGCGTGGCTGCTCGAAGGCGGCGGGGCGGAGGTGCGCAAGCCGCTCGTGGCCAAGCGCGACCGGCTGCACTGCCCCAAGTGCGACCACATCATCGCGATGAAGAGTTTCAAGTGGTGCCCGTATTGCGGGCAACCGCTGGAGAGGAGCGACGTATGACGACGTGCCTTAGCTGCCGTCACTTCGACGGCATGGAACCCATGGGCGCATGCAGCTACAACGGCTGCGAGCCGATGCCTCCCGACGCGGAGGTTTGCGACGAGTACGTGAGGTGGTCGCCGCTGCGCGAGCGCAAGGCGGAGCAAGACGAGATTTGGGAGCGGGCCGACATGGACCTCGACGTGATAAGGGGGAAGTGATGGGCCGAACGCTCGGAGACTTCACGACGCATAGGTGCGCTTCGAAGCCCAAGTGGGCATCGCTGCGCCGTTATCACGACAGGCCCGAGGGGTGGATTCTCGGCGAGCGTTTCCATGACTGGGACTGGGATGTGACCTATCTGCGGACACTTGTGAAAGGCATCAGGTTTTGCCCGTGGTGTGGAGAGGAGCTGTGATGAGCGATTTTCATTTCGAGTGCCGGTACAAGAACGGGAAGGTTTACGGCTATGTATTCACTGGCCGCGTAATCAGCAACTTGCGAGAGGCGCGGAAGGCAGCGAAAGAACTGCTGGCGAATAGGGACGAGTGCGAGAGCGTCAGCATCATCAAGCTCGAAGAGCGCGTGGTGGAGGTGGTGACGCGATGACCGAGTACATGGTATCGACCGGCTACATCATGGACACGCCAGCTAACGAGCTGTACCGCGAGGGCTACGAGAACGGCTGGACGGACGGCCACAAGGCCGCTCTGCGCGGCATCGTGCGCTGCCGGAATTGCAAGCATATGCACACCGTCCGCCATTGGCTAGGGATGGATGTGGACGAGTGCTGGCTTCACGCCGACCCCGAGTGTGGCGCACTCGGCAAGGAGCGCACCGAGCCAGACGGCTACTGCGCATGGGGAGAGAGGAGGAGCGATGACTGACGAGTTGAAGCCCTGCCCGCTGTGCGGGAGCGAGGTCGGATGGGTTAGCGGTTCCATCCGCTGCTCTAGATGCGGGTTGTCCTACGGCGCGCCGGTCTCCAAGGAGAAGGTGAAACACCGATGGAACACGAGGGCCGAGCGGACGTGTTCTCGCACCCCCGTGACGTGGAGTGGTGATGAGAACGATTCCCTCGTTATTTCTTGGCTATGTTCGGAGTGCGGCCACCTGCTGGGCGAGAACGCCAACTACTGCTCCAACTGCGGGGCGAGGGTGGTGAGGTAGATGGGGCTGCTCGAAGACTTCCTGAACGAACCGGAATCGTTGGAGGACAGGATATGGATGATGCACAACGCCGGGCTAGCTCCGTCGGAGATAGCCGAGAAACTGAACGTCAACGAGGACGCGGCGCGCGAGGTCGTGGTGGCGAGGTGGCGGGAGGACAAGGAGCGCGTGATGGATCGGCGCGCCCGCATGTAGACGGCGAGCTGATTGGGACGCTGACCGCGCTCGACGGCAGCATGTACCCCGGCGAGGTGCGGGTCACCGGCCAGCTCGGGACGCTCGTGTACCGACCGGCGGGGGTGATGTGATGGAAGACGAGTTCAGGGAGTACCGCATCGAGCAGGCCGGCGCATGGCTCGACCGCATCAGGCGCATGGGCGTCAAAGTCCGAACGCTGGAGGGCGAGATAGCCGAGCTGCGGGCCGACGCCGAGGGGCTGAAGGCCCTGGACTACACGAGGGAGCGCGTGAGCATGTCCCCGTCGGGCGACCGGATGGCCGAGATCGCCGCGCTGGTGTTCGACAAGCTGGACGAGTTCACCGACGAGTACGGCGGCTACATGTTCGAGAGGGAGCGCGCGCGGTCGTGCATCATGCGCCTGCCCGACGAGCGCCACGCTGCCGTGCTCGTGCGCCGATACCTTTCAGGCCAGCTGTGGAAGGAGATTTCCGAGTCGATGGGCTACGATTTGCGCACCGTCTACAGGCTGCGCGCCGATGGGCTGTGCGAGCTGTACGACCTGATGCCGCCGACCGAGCGCGACCCGATACCGTCCGCGATGTGAGCGGCATACGGCGAAGTTGTCACTAAATGTCACTATGAAGCGGTGGTATAATATAGCTGGTGAAATAAGCCCCCGACACCGGGGGCTTTTTCATTTGCTGCCATGTGCGGGCGGGTTACGGAGGGAGTCGCATGGCTAAGCCGAATCCACGACGGGCGAACGGCATCAGGCGGAACGAAATCCGAAACCGGTGGAGAGCCATCGGAGACCCGTGCCACTTGTGCGGGAGGGCCATCGACTACAGCCTCGGGATGGTGCCGACCGCCTCGGGAGGGATGAAGCCCCATCCCATGAGCTTCGTGGTCGACGAGGTGGTACCCGTCAAGTTCGGCGGCGATCCGCTCGACTTTCGCAATACAAGACCCGCCCACTGGATATGCAACGCGCGACGTGGCGACGGCACGAGGCACCAGACGACGTCTTTGCCGCTTCCGAGGCCGTTCGACGAGTGGTAGGGGGACGGGGGTACCCCCCGCCTTGCCCTTCCACTGCGCCGGTGCATAGTGCCGATTTAACGGCGTGAAATTTCCACAGGAACGCGGAAGGAGCCGCATGGCTACGTTATCCGAAGCAGCTGCGGGCAATTCCCGCCGTGACACGTTGATCGCGTTGCGCGACAAGCTGGCCCGAACCATCGACGAATGCGAGAGCGGGCGCGATATCGCGGCCCTGTCGAAGCGCCTGATGGAGGTCATGGGCGAGCTGGACGCGTTGCCAGACCCCGACAAGGCCGTGAATCCCGCACGAGCCGCCCGATTGAGGGCGAGGGCGCGTGATTCGGCCACGTAGGGGCTCGCAGGAGCCGACCTTCTCGACCGTGGGGGCATGGAACCGGACGGACGGCAAGCCCGCCGTCGAGCTGTTCAGGTACTACGGCGTCGACTTCTACGAATCGCAGGAGTACGAGCTTCACGTGTTCCTGGCCAGGAACGACGACGGGTCGTATTCCGCGAAGACCATCTGCATCGCGAAGCCCAGGCAGAATGGCAAGAGCTTCGCCGCCCGTTTCTACGCGCTGTGGATGGCGTCGATCGAGGGCAAGCGCGTCCTCTACTCCGCGCACCACGGCAAGACCGTGCGCAAGATGTTCAAGGAGCTGCGGAACTTCGTGGAGGGCACGCCGGACTTCGCCTCCATGCTCATGCCGGGCAACCGCGGCGTCTACGCGGCGGCTGGCTCCGAGGGCATCTACTTCATGAACGACGACGGCACCGACGGCGGCTGCATCGAGTTCCAGACCAGGACGAACAGCGCGGCCCGCGGCGAGACGTACCACGTGATAATCGTCGACGAGGCCCAGGAGCTGACCGACGAGCAGCTAGAGGCATTGAAGCCCACGACCTTCGCGGCATCCGACGTGCTGGCCGACGACTCCGACCCGCAGATGATCTACCTCGGCACGCCGCCGAACGTCAAATGCCCGGGCACGGTGTTCAAACGCTACCACGACAGCGCCCACATGGACGACGAGACATCCATCTGGTGGATGGAGTGGGCCGTCGAGGACATCCCGGACATGACCGACCGCGACGCGGTGATGGAGCTCGTCTACCTGACGAACCCGGCCATGGGCTACCGCATCAAGGAATCGACGATGCGCGACGCCATGGACACCATGAGCGCGGACGGCTTCGCCCGCGAGTGCCTGGGCTGGTGGAGCAAGACGGCGGCTTACGACACCGCGATAGACGCGACCGACTGGAGAGCGTGCAAGGTCGACAACCCCCGCAAGGAGGGGTTGATAGTCTACGCCGTGAAATTCTCCCCGGACGGGCTGACGGGCACGCTCGCCGCATGCCACCGCCCGGAGGAGGGCGACCCGTTCGTCTACGTGGTAGACCAGCGCGCGCTGTCGAGCGGCATCAGCTGGTTCGTCGACAACCTGGCCGAACGCCACGGCAAGGCCGCGCAGATCGTGATCGACGGATTATCGAACGCGCAGAACCTCAACGACCGGCTCTTGCAAGCCGGAGTCTCCGCACGCGAGATAGTCCGACCGACCGCGAGAATGGCGATAGCGGCTTACAGCTCGCTCGCCAACGCGGTCAAGGAGCGGAAGGTCACGCACTATGGACAACCCGCGCTGGATGCCAGCGCGACACTGACCAGAAAGCGCGACATCGGCAAGAACGGCGGATGGGGCTTCGCCTCGACCGACGACGCCGACGCCTCGCTCATCGAAGCGTGCGCCCTGGCCTACTGGGGCGCGATGACCACGAAACGTAAACCCGGAAGAAAGGCAGTTGTCAGATGAGCCTAACGTTTCCGTTCGCAGTTGCGGAGGCCCGTGGCCTGACCGGCTCCGACCGCATGCTCGTCAAGCGCCTCGCCGACGCATGGTACGGCCATCTCTCCCGCAACGTTTTGCGCCACACCTACTACACGATGCGCAACCGGCTCGTCGACCTCGGCATCAGCGTGCCGCCCGAGCTGAAGAACCTCGACGCGGCGTGCGGCTGGGCGAAGAAGTGCGTCGACGTCATGGTGGAGCATTCCAAGTTCGACGGCTTCACGGTCGTCGGCGACGAGACGTCGCAGGACGTCCTGGACGCCGTGACGCGCCGCAACCGTCTGCGCACGATGTACCGCAAGGCCACGACCAGCGCCCTGGAGCAGTGCTTCTGCCTGTACTTCGTCAGCCAGGGCGACGACGGCAAGGCCCACGTCAGCGCGTACCCGGCCAGCGCGTCGGGGGCGACGTGGGACTACGCTGCCAACCGCATGGAGGCCGCGATGTTCGTCGTCGACGTCAACGTCGACCAGTTCGGCATCACACGGCCCACGTGGGTCGACGTCGTGACCGACGAGTACGTGATCCGCATCGTCGCGGACGGCGCGAGCTCCGACAGCACGTGGCGCGCCGAGTACGAGAAGCACGGCCTCGGGCACCTGCCCGTGTTCGTGGCACCCTACGAGGCGACGCTGGAGCGCCCGTTCGGCACGTCGCGCATCACCCGCGAGGTCATGGGCCTCATAGACTCGGCGGTGCGGGCCAACGTCAACGAGGAGATAGCCGCGGCGTTCGCGGCGTCCCCGCAGAAGTACCTGCTCGGCACGGACGGCGACCCGTTCGGCCAGGTGAACCGCTGGCAAGCCTACATCGGCTCCATCTTCAACATCGACATGACCGCCGACGGCACGACGCCGAGCTTCGGTCAGCTCCCGCAGCCGTCGATGCAACCGGCGTCCGACCACTTCCGCAACCTCTGCGGCAAGATGGCCGCGGCCACTGGCATCCACGTCTCGCAGTTCGGGCAGGTGCACGACCAGCCCGCGAGCTCCGACGCCATCTACGCGGAGAACGAGCCGTTGATCCTGAAGGTCAAGGATTGGAACGAGGATGTCGGCGACACGCTCACCGACGTCGCCATCGCGTGCATCGCCACCGAGGAGGGCACGACCTTCGAGGCCATCGAGGAGCGCGGGCTGACCATCCTGCCGCGGTTCAAGAACCCTGCCATGCCGACGCTGGCGCAGGCGACCGACGCGAACGTCAAGATTGCGTCCGTCGTGCCCGAGTTCGCCATGACCCCGACGTTCTGGCGCTCGAACGGCTACGGCGAGGAGGAGATCGTCACCATCATGGCCGAGCTGGACGACGCCAGGGCGCGCAACACCGCCTCGACCGTCGCGCTCGACCTGTTCGGAGGCACCGGTGGCAACGGTAACCTCTAAAGACCTGGCGCGCTACCAGACGTCGCTCGACCAGATCGCGGCGCAGCCGAAGGCGAAGCTGCGCGAGCTGCTGGAAAGGCTCGACTGGGAGGACGTGACCGCCGACGCGAACAAGGCCGTGGAGATAATGCGGGCTGTCTGCCAGGTGGGCACCGACCTCTCCGCAGTGTCGAGCGCGAACTTCTACCAGTTCGTCAGGCGGCTGTCGCTAAACGAAGAGTTCACCGCCCTGGCGATGTCGGGATTCGACCCCGCGGCGACCGAGGGCGCGGTGCGCTACTTCGTGACCAGCGTGCTCAAAGACGACCAAGCGATGTTCGTCAGCAAGTGCCTAGATCGCTACGACTACGAGGTGCGGCTGGCCGCCCGCAAGTGCACGCAGGCCAACGCGAACCGCGACACGGCGATGGCGGGCTACGCGCTCGTGCCCGAGCCCGGCGCGTGCGAGTTCTGCGAGTACCTCGCGTCGCTGGGGTTCATCGAGAACTGGACGGACGGCGACGTGGAGATACACGAGCACTGCCGCTGCACGACCGTCCCCGGCTTCGAGGGCAAGACCGAGATAGAGGGCTACGAGCCATCCGAGATCGAGGTCACCGACGGCGAGCTGTACGACGACATCCCGTTCTAGGGGGAGCCATGACGGTGCTTTTCAACTCCGCGCGGCCCCTCGGGCGGTGCGAGAACCTGACCGCCGTATGGAACGCATACGACGGCGACAAGGTCTTCGAGCGTGGCGGCTACCGCGACGTGTCGCGGGCCAAGGGCTGCAACACCGTGCTCACCGACGAGTTCGTGACCGTCAAGCGCCCAGACCAGCGCGTCGTGATGATCGCGCACGGCCTGACGGGCGGCAAGCTGTACGGCAAAGACCAGCTGCAAGGCCAGTTCGGGGGCGGCTACCCGCCGACCGTCGACTGGTACGTGGTGTCGAGCGAGGCGGGGCGGCAGTTCGCCGCGACCGCAGCGGGCATCGACATCGAGAAGTGCATCCCGCTCGGGTTCCCGCGCACCGACGCCTACTTCGGCAAGAGGAAAGGCGACGGCAGGACGTTCCTGGCGCGCTATAAGCGGGCGTACCTGTACGTTCCGACCTTCCGCTCGTATTACGACGAACCGACGCCCAGAATCGACTACGAGGCGTTAGACGCGCTTCTGGAGGACGACGAGGTGCTAGTCGTCAAGCGCCACATGAACCAGCCCAAGCCGCTCGTGCAGTGCGACGTGGAGCGCATCGTCGAGGTGTCGCGCAAGGAGCCGTCGACGAACTACCTCATCGACTGCGACGTGCTCGCCACCGACTTCAGCTCGATCCTGTTCGACGGCTACGTGCTCGGCAAGCCCAGCGTGCTCACGGCGGACGCCGACGACGCCTACCTGACCACCCGCGGCATGTACTGGAAGTACCCGCAAGACTACGGCTCGCGCTTCGTGGCAGTCGCGGGCAACGAGGAGAAGTTTTTGGCGCACCTGCGCGCCGCGTGCGTGACCGGCATGCGCGGGGCCGACCGGCGCTGCCGTGACAACACGTCGGGCGCGTGCGACGGCCACTCCGTCGAGCGCGTCGTGGAGCTGTTGAGGAGGCTGGAGTGCGAATCCTGATAGCCGTGCCGACCTTCGAGACCATCCGCCCCGAGGTGTTCAAGGCCCTGTGGGACATGGACGCGGGCGACCACGACGTGTTCTTCGACTACGTCAGGGGCTACACCGTCGACCACGCCCGCAACAACATCGCCAAGAAGGCCATGCAGATGGGCGTCGATTACGTGCTCATGGTCGACAACGACGTGGTGCTCCCGCCCGACGCGCTCGCCAACCTCATGGAGCACGACGCGCCGGTCGCCCTGGGCTACTACGTGCACACCGGCAAGAGCGAGCTGACGTGCCTGTGCAAGACCGGCCACGTCAACTTCGACGACCAGTACACGTGCGACGAGCTGCACGCCCTCCGCGACTCGGGAGTTGCCGAGATAACGGTCAAGGGCGGCGGGCTCGGCTGCGCGCTCATCGAGACGTGCGTCTTCGAGCAGATAAGCTGGCCGTTCTTCCGCTGGTACGTCTACGGGAGCGGCGCGATCCTAAGCGAAGACCTCTACTTCGCGGTGAAGTGCGAGAACGCAGGAATCCGCATAGTCGCAGACCCGCGCGTGGCATGCGGGCATGTGAAGGCGTCGCGAATCGACGCATGAGAAGCCATCAGACGCCCGCACGGGCGTGTTTTGGAAGGCCTCGGGCATCCGGGGCCTTTTTCATTTCCAGCCCCGCACGGGGCGACACGATGGCCCGCACGGGCCGGAAGGAGGGCCACATGGCAGAGGAAGCCAACAAGGCCGAGCAGGTCGAGGAGCAGGAGCCGCACGGCGAGCCCGAGGCCGACTACAAGGCGCTGTACGAGAAGACGCTCGCGGAATCCCGCAAGTGGGAGAAGCGCGCGAAGGACAACGCCGACAAGGCCAAGAAGCTCGACGAGCTCACGGCTGGCGAGCAATCGCTGGAGGAGCGGATCGGGAAGTTGGAAGCCGAGAACGAGAAGTTGAAGGCCGACAAGGCGCGCGCCGAGCTCGTCGCCAAGGTCGCCGCCGACACGGGGCTGCCCGAGTCGGTCGTGGCGGCGCTCAACGGCACGGACGAGGAGACGCTGGCCGAGCAGGCCATGGCCGTCGTGGCCCTGAAGCCCAAGGGAGCGCCTACCGCTCCCGAGGCCGGAAGGTTCCCGGCAGACACGGGAGCCGCAAAGACCAACGCGGAGAAGTTCGGCGAAGCAATCGAGAAGTTCTTCGCATAATCCAACGAAGGAGGAAGTAATGACCGCCATCGATATCAGCAGGCAGACCACCAACGTCGCCCTGCCGCAGGAAGTCAGCGCCGAAATCTGGGCCAAGGCTATCGAGGAGAGCGCGTTCATGCGCCTCGCCCGCCAGATCCGCATCCCCGGCCCGGGCCTGACCATCCAGACCATCACCGGCGAGCCCATCGCGGACTGGGTCGACGAGACCGCCGCCAAGCCCGTCAGCACGCACACGTTCGGCAAGAAGGTCATCAAGCCGTACAAGCTGGCCTTCATCGAGACGTTCTCCATGGAGTTCCGCCGCGACAGCGCCGCGCTGTACGCCGAGTGCATCAACCGCGCCCCCAAGGCCCTCGGCAAGAAGTTCGACGCCACCATCATGGGTACCACGGCCCCCGGCGACGGCTTCGACGTGCTGGGTAGCTGCCACAAGCAGAGCATCGTCCCGACCGTCTCCGCCACCGTCTACGACCAGTTCCTGGCCGCGGACGCCGCCATCAGCGACGCCAACGGCGTCATGAACGGCATCGCGCTCGCCCCGCAGGGCCGCTCCATCGTGCTCGGAGCCGTGGACACCACGGGCCGTCCGCTGTTCACCCCCGGCGTCCAGTCCGGCACCGTCGGCGACATCCTCGGCGCGCCGGTCTACATGACCAAGGGCGTCTACGTCGCGGGCAACGCGGGCACGTCCACGAAGTCGATCGTCGGCATCGCCGGTGACTTCGAGAATGCCATCTGGGGCTCGGTCGAGGGCATCCAGATCACCATCAGCGACCAGGCGTCGCTCACGCTCGCGAACAGCTCGACCCTTAACCTCTGGCAGAACAACATGTTCGCCGTCCGCTTCGAGGTCGAGGTCGCCTTCGCCGTCGAGGACAAGGACGAGTTCGTGCTCCTGGAGGGCACCGTCCCGTCGTCCGGCTCGACCGGGATCACCGGGGCCTAGCGATGAAGGCCGACGTCATCCGCGCGTTCTACGACCTGGAGCACCCCGAGAACGTCTACCAGCCGGGTGACGTCTTCGAGGGCACGGCAGCGCGCGTCAACGGGCTCGCCGAGAAGGGCTTCGTCAAGAAGCGCCCGAGCAAGCGGCGGGCCAGCAAACCGAAGGAGGACTAGCATGGAGGCGTTCGCCACCAGTTCCGACTACCTTGCCTACTACGACGTCGAGATCGAGCCTTCCCGGCTCGACGCGCTGCTCATGAAGGCGTCGCGGCTCATAGCCGCGCAGCTCACGGCCAGCGGCGTCGAGTGGGAGGACAAGGCCGCAGGCGACTGCTGCTACGCCGGGCTGCTGGCGGACGTCGCGTGCGACGTCGTCCACCGCTCCATCGGGGAGGGCGGTCGCGCCGACATCCCCTACGGGGCCAGCCAGTTCGGCGAGACCACGGGCTCGGTCTCGTGGCAATTCTCGATGAGCAACCCCTACGGCGACATGTTCCTGTCCGCGGCGAACAAGGCCATGCTCGGCATAGGCCGCAGCCGCGGTCGGATGCTCCATCCCGAGGTCAAGCTGGAGGTGGAGCCATGAGCGTCCCGCATGGATGGGACACCGTGACCGTGAGCCGCCCCGACATGACGGCGTCTCGCGGCACGGTCGTCCCCGATTGGTCGAAAGCCACGACGTGGGCGGTGGCAGGATGCAACGTCCAGCCATCGTCCACGTCCCGCGACTTCGAGGGCCGCGCGCTCCAGACGGAGGACGCCTGGACGCTGTTCGCCCCCGCGGGCTGCGGGATCGAGGCGGGCGACCGCATCGCATACGGCGGGCGCACGTTCTCCATCGACGGCCAGCCCCAGGCGCACAGGTCGCCCACGGGGCGCATCGACCACGTGACCTGCAACCTCAAAGAGTGGAGGGGCTGACATGGCCGCTCCCATCAAGGTCAAGCTCAACCAGAAGAACATCGGCGAGGCCGTGCTGAAAGGGCCGGGCACCGACGCCTACCTCATGCAGGTGGCGCAGGGCATCGCCGACAAGGCCAACTCCATGGCCGGTACGCCGGACGGCTTCGAGGCCGTCATGGGCGAATCGGGCAAGGCGCGCCACCGCGCGTTCGTGCGTGCCGTCACCTACGAAGCGCAGTCGGCGCAGGCCACCGACAAGGTACTAGAGAGGGCGATGTCATGAGCACCATCCGCAAGACCATCGACATCGAGGCGGGCCTCCAGGCCCTGCTCGTCGCCGACAAGTGGACGGCATGCGCACCGCCGCTGCCGCCGACGCTCGGCTCGTCGCTTCCGCTCGTCGCCGTCTACCGCACGGGCGGCACCCGCGCGCTGTTCGTCCAGGACGAGCACGCGGTCACGTTCGACGTGTACGCAGCCGACGACGCCGCGGCTATGGAGAGCGCGGACGCGCTCACCGCGTGGGCATCCGCCCTGGAGGGCCGCGACATCGGCGGCGAGCCGTGCCACCTCGTCGAGATCGGCGCCCTGCCCTACAACAACCCCGACCCGCGGCATCCGACCCTGGCGCGGGCATCGTTCTCCGCGCGCATCCGCACGCGGGTCAGCCACATCAACAACTAAGGAGGTAAGACATGAGCCTCGATGCTGCAAAGGTGCTCGTCGGCACCGCAGATCAGCAGAGCAGCACCGGCGCGGTGCGCTCGGGCGCGGTCATCTCGACCATCCCGGCGAGCTTCTCCGCCGCCGAGACCACGCTCGCCACGCTCACCGACTCGGGCTACGTCTCCGAGGCGGGCGTGGAGCTTTCCAACGACATCTCCACCACCGACATCGTGGAGTGGAACCGCTCCGTCGTGCGCAAGGTGCTCGACTCGTTCAACGGCGAGCTGAAGCTGACGCTCATCCAGTGCGACTACGAGTCGTGGTGCCAGGCGCTCGGCTCGCAGTACGTCACCAAGAGCCAGGACGGCCACCAGCTCACCATCAAGATGGGCGCGCACCTCGCGCCCGAGCAGACCTTCGCCATCGCGTTGAAGGACGGCACCAGCCGCGCCATCGTCGTCGTGCCGCGCGGGCAGGTCACCACGCTTGACACCATCAGCTTCTCCGCGACGGAGGCCATCGCGCTGCCCATCACGATCAGCTGCTACGACGACGGCACCGGCAACTCCATCTACATCTTCGTCGACGACGGCAAGTCGTCCGGCTCCACGGGCATCACCGGAGCCTAGAGGAGGTTTAAATGCGCACGTTCGGCAACGACAAGCCCGAGTTCTTCCAGTTCAAGGTCGAGGGCTTCGACGAGGTCTACCAGATACCGCTGATGGCGTCCCTGCCCGTCAGGCTGTCCGCCCGCTTCGCGGACGTCTACAGCATGACCGACGAGCGCGCCAAGGCCAACGCGGGCTACAAGCTCCAGGTGGACATCCTGGAGAGGTACCTGCCCGACGAGGTCATGGACTCGCTCGACGCCGCGGCCATGGGCGCGATATTCTCCGCCTACGCCGACGCATCCACCGGGGAGGCGGAAGCGGGGGAATAGCGAGCGCGGCGCGGGTCATACGCGACCACGCTTCCGCGCTAGACTACGACCTCATGACCCGGACGGGGCGCACGCTTCACGAGTGCATGGGCATGGGGGCGGCTGGAATGGTCGCCCTCGCCCATTTCGTGCGGCACCTCGACACCGATTCGGCCACGTGGCGCGCCGTCACCGGGCGCTCCGAATGGGCCGGATGGAACGACCGGCTAACCACCAACCGCATCCTCACGGACATGTACGACGCCATCACGGCGCTGCACTACAACTACGTGAGGGCGCACTCCAAGAAGAAGGGCGGCAAGCCGCCCAAACCCTACCCGGCCCCATGGGCGCGCAAGGACAAGGAAACCCGCCGACTCGGCAAAGACCCCGTCAAGGCGCGCGACTTCTGGGGCTGGTGGAAGAAGAAGGGAGGGGACGATGGCAGGCGTTGAGCTCGCAACTGGATACATAACCATCGTTCCAACCACCAAAGACGCAAACAAGAACATAACCTCCGCCCTGTCGTCCGCGGCCACCGAGGCCGGGGAGAAGGCGGGCGGGGCGATCGGCGGCGGAATCTCCAACAGCCTGAAGAAGTTCGTGCTCCCCGCCGCCGCCATGGCGGGCATCGTCGCGATAGGCAAGGCCGGATTCGACGCCTACTCCAAGGTCGAGGAGGGCGCGAACAACGTCATCCGCGCCACCGGTGCCACGGGCGACGCCGCCGCCGCGCTCATCGACGTGTACAAGGACGTGTCGTCCAACGTGGTCGGCGACTTCTCCGACATCGGCGAGGCCGTGGGCGAGCTGAACACCCGCTTCGGCCTGACCGGCGACGCGCTCCAGAAGGCGTCCGAGCAGACCATGAAGTTCGCGAAGGTCAACGGCGTCGACGCGAAGAAGGCCGTCCAGGACGTCACGCGCATGATGAACAACGCGGGCATCAGCGCGTCCGAGTACGACACCATCCTCGGCAAGCTCACCGTCGCCGCCCAGCAATCCGGAATCGACGTCGCCAAGCTCGCCGACTCCGTGACCACCAACGCGGCATCCTTCCGCCAGATGGGCATAGACACCGACTCCGCGATCGCGATGCTCGCCAACTTCGAGAAGGCGGGCGTCAACACGTCTCAGGTGCTCGCCGCCATGAAGCTCGGGGTGGCGAACTGGGCGAAGGAGGGCAAGGACGCCAAGCAGGGGTTCTCCGACTTCGTGGCCGGGGTCAAGGACGGCTCCGTGACCGCAGCCGACGCGATAAGCCTGTTCGGCTCACGCGCGGGCGTCGCCATGTACGACGCGGCGAAGCAGGGGCAGCTCGACTTCGAGGACATGTACGACGCGATCGAGGGCGCAAGCGCCGAATCGCTCGACACGGTGTACGAGAACACCCTTACGGCTTCCGACAAGATGGGCCTCGCGTGGCAGAACATCACGCTCGCCATGGCCGAGATATTCGAGCCGATAATGACCGCGCTCGCCGACTTCCTCACGAACGCCGTGGTGCCCGCCATGAAGCGGCTCCGCGAGTTCGGCGAGGAGCTGGGCAAGAGGTTGAAGCCCATCATCGACAAGGTCGCGCCCGTGGTCGAGAAGCTGGGCGAGATACTGATGAACGTGCTCGGCGTGGCGTTCGAGGGCGTGGCCGTGGTCGTCGGCACTCTGTGCGACGCGATCGGCTGGCTGTGGGATAACGTCCTGGCACCGTTCGGGCAGTGGCTCGGCGACACGTTCGGCCCCATCATCGATGGCATCCGCGACGCATTCCAGGGCATCGTCGACTTCGTGACCGGCGCGCTGGAGTTCGTCATCGACACATGGAACAAGATCACCGGCGTAATCGGCGACGGCATGAAGGCCAGCGTCGAGGCATCCGCGAACTACGGCAACTTGATGTTGGGCACCTACACGGGCAACTGGGCGGCGATCGAGCGCACAACCGGCCAGACGTTCACCAAGGCCGTCCCCGGCGCGGTCAAGAGCGGCATGAGCACCGCGACCTCGACCGTGACCAGCGACGGCAAGCAGATCACGTCGATCATGCAGTTCCCGGGCATGGCCCAGCAGACCGGCGCGGCGTTCAACGCGGCGGCCTACAACATGAAGACGCCCGTCGACAACGCCGTGGCCGACATCAACTCCAAGCCGCAGAGCATCGTCAACAGCTACAGCGGCCTGGGCAACGACATGAGGCGGGCCGTGGGCGACTTCAAGTTCCCGCAGCCGCACGTCGAGCTCGTACCCGTGAACTTCCTGAACCAGACGGTCAACCTGCCCAAGGTGGAGTGGTACGCACGAGGCGGCGTGTTCGACAGCCCGCAGGTGATCGGCGTCGGCGAGGCCGGGCGCGAGGTCGTGGCCCCCGAGCCGATGCTGCGCGAGGTCGTGCGCGAGGAAGTCGACATGACCGAGGTCGTGGCGCTGCTCCAGGCGCTGGTCGCCAAGGATTCGAACGTGTACCTCGACAAGCGCGAGCTCGTGGCCTCGACCGTGGGCACCACCGACCGCGCGCTCGGCGACCGCCACGCCAAGAGCCGAAGGGGGATAGCGAACTATGCCTAGCACGAGCATCCGTCCCGACTACACCGTGACGTTCAAGGACGTCAACGGCACCACGCTCTACCAGACGGGCGACGCGAGCAAGATATACCTGACCGCCCTGGACGAGAAGACCCCGGCGGTCAAGACCATCAAGGTCAACGTGCCCGCGCGCGACGGCGCGCTCGACCTGACCGAGGCCGTGGCGGGCAGGCCGCTGTACGGCAACCGGCAAATCGACATGACGCTCTCGATCGTGGGCACGAACCACCCCGCCGCCGTCGACAAGGTGCGCACGATGCGCCGCAAGCTGCACGGCGTCGTCTGCAAGGTGGAGACCCCCGACAACATCCTGCCCGGCACCCCGCCGACGCAAGGGTGGTACCTCGGGCGCGTCTCGATAACCGGCGTGACCTATCCCGGCGAGGCCGCTGTCGTCAAGCTCACCGTCGACGCCCAGCCATGGATTTACTACGGCACCGGCACCGTCGCGCTGACGCATTCCGCGCCCACCACGTATACGTCCGGTGCTATCGCATCGGCAGACAGGACGCGCATGGCGGATGCCATTCTGGCGGTCTCCCCGAAGTACAAGGCGTATCTGGACACGACCGCGAACTACACATGGTGCGGCTACGTTCCTACATCCGTCGCCCTCGTGCTGTCGAGGACGGCCAACCTGCTCGAATACGGCACGATGGCGCAGTGGTGCGGATGGCAGCTCCCCAACATCAACCCGAGCTGGGCCGACGACTGGAGCCGGGCCGATTGGTGGAGCACCGACGACGCGGGCGGCACCATCACCGGCGAGACCCGCTCCGACACGGCCCACCGCGCCGTGCTCTACTCGACCGCCGGGAGCGACGGGACGCTGCGCGGCATCCTCGGGCCGGTGGCTACGAACGACTACATGCGCCTGACCGTCACGGTCAACGTGGCGAGCGTCGGCACGACCTACCACGGGAAGAATCCCGGGGTCTATGCGTTTTACCAGGACAACGTGGGCAACCCCAACTCACCCGCGTCGGGTTCCGGCCTCCTCGACGGCAACGCGCCGACCTACCAGCCGCTATGGACGACCTCCGACCAAACCGGCACCGACCTGACCTACACGTTCCAGCGTTCGTTCGGCAACCTCGGCTTCTACAACATCGGCATCGAGACGCGATGGGTGGAGGCGACCATCAGCATCAGGGTCGAGCTGATGGACTACGCCGCGACCATCGGCTACACCGGCATGACCAACGCCGACAACGAGATCGTGACGTTCACGGCCCCCGAGCCGCTGTTCTCGCGGAACCAAAGCCCGTACGAGCGCAACGTCGTCAACATCACGTCCTACGGCGCATCCGAGGACGTGTCGCTGCGCATACCGTCCGGCTCCAGCACCGCAGCCGTGGTCTCGCCGACCGACAACGTCCCGATGCAATCGGTGACCCTCGATGGCCCGGCCACCTACATCAGGGCCTACGGCATGACGAACTATGGATGGCTCCCACTCGAAACCTCATTGAGCCTCTACCCGTGGAGCACGGAGACCGTGGATTTCGGCGACATGCCGTCAGGCATCGCCGCCACGCTCGGCTCGCCAACGGCGTTCGCGGCCAACGGGGCGAGGGCGGTCATGACCGACTCGGGGACGCTGCCGCTCACCTTGCACGGCTCCACGAGCATCGGATACATGGTCATGGGCGGCAACGACGGAAGCCTGACCTACGAACAGGGGACGGTGTAGCATGTGGCGCATAGACATCGACGGCCAGACCGTCCACTCGCCCGACGTGGGCATCGTGGTCGGCAACCCCGTCCTCACGCAGGAACTCAACGCAGCCGACCAGCTAACCTTCGAGGTAACCCCCGCCCACAGGCTCTACGATGCCATCAGAGCCGGGGTTCTGACTTCCCGCTACATCGTCTATAGGGACGGCTCGCCGGTCTCCTACGGGCGAATCCTGGCCGTTGAGACGCAGCCGCTCAACGCCGTGGCGAAAGTCACCTGCGAGGGCGAGCTGGCCTACCTCAACGACGCCGTGCTCCCCGAGTACGACTTCGGCGGCTCGCCGTCCGCGTTCCTCTCCATGTTCGTCGACGAGTACGTGAAGCAGACCGGCAGCGACCTGAAGCTCGGGCGCGTCATCACGACCGACAACAACGACTACATCGTGCGCGGAAACGAGATGCCGACGGCCCTGCTCCCCGAGCTGCTCGACAAGACCGTGAACAGCTCTGCGGGCGGCGTCCTGCGCATACGCCACGAGGATGGCAAACGATACCTCGACTGGATCGCGGAACCCGACACGCCCGGCTCGCAGGCCATCGCCAAGGGGAGCAACCTGCTCGACATGTCGTCGGTGGTCGACGGCGCGTCGATCGTGACCGCCATCATGCCCATCGGCGCGCAGAACGAGGACGGCACCTACGTGCGCATCCCGAGCAGCAAGGACGGCACCGTGTCAGGCGACGTCAAGCGCAAGGGCGCATACCTTTACACGGCCAAGGGCGTCCAGAAGTACGGATGGCATGCCCAGGTCATGCAGTGGGAGGACGTGACCGAGTCCAAGAACCTGCGCACCAAGGCCATCGCCGCCGTGCGCGCGCTCTCGCCGGAGACGACCATCACGGCATCGGCGGTCGACCTGACCGACGCGGGCTACAACGTGGATGCAATCGCCCTCGGGCAATCCGTCCCGATCGAGTGCGACGACATCGCCACGCGCCTGTTCGTCACCGGCTGCGAGTTCCACATGGACTACCCTGCCGACTCGACGTACACGTTCGGCAAGCTCGCCGAGCTGTCCGCCGTGGTCGCCGCCGCGGACTCCGCCGGATGGAGCGACCCGAGCATCTACGCCAACTCGGGCACCATCATGGGCGACCTCACCGTGAAGGGCGGCGCATACGTCACCGGTGGGCTTCGCTTCGGTAGCTCGTCAGCGTCAGAGCCGCTGGCGCGTTTCACCGCCGACTCCGGGAGCGTCTACATGGCGCTCGTGGACAGCAGCGACAACGCGCAGCATCAATGGCGGTTCAACAGCTCGACGCATAACATCGCCACCCGCGACTACGTCAACGGGGCGTGGACTAACTGGTCGACCCCCAACATGCTCGGCGGCACCCAGTCGGTCACGCCGGTGGCAAACGGGCTGGCGACCAAGGCCGTCAGCTTCGGGCGCACGTTCTCGTCGACGCCGACCGTCGTGGCGACGCTGGCGACCTCCAACTCCACCGCCGTGCAGAACCTCCGCGTCGCCGTGAGCGGTGTCAGCACGACGGGATTCAACCTGCAGGTCTACAACGCGGGCACGTCCACCACGGCACGCGACGTCAACTGGTTCGCCGTCGTTTCGGCATAGGGGGCAACGATGGAAACGGTAATTTGCGCGGTCATAGCGGGGCTGGCGGCTGTGGCGGTCGCCATCATCGAGACGCGGGCGGCACGTCGCCGCAAGGAAGACGACGAGCGGCACGAGACGCTGATGCGCCTGGAGCGCGAGCGCTCCGAGCGTGACAACGCCATCGCCCTCGGCGTCAAGGCGCTCCTGCGTGGCCGCATCATCGACTTCTACGACAAGCACCACAACGAGCGAAAGCCGCTGTCAGTGGAGCGCAAGCGCGAGCTCGACGAGATGTACACCGCCTACCACAGCCTGGGCGGCAACGACACCATCACGGCGCTCTACAACGAACTGAAAGAGTCAGACATCTGGATTGTGAGGTGATTCGCGTGAAGGATTGGATGAAGGCCGCGCTGATCCGTGCGGTGCGCACCGCCGCGCAGGCGGCAATCGGCATCATCGGCGCGTCCGCGCTCGTGACCGAGGTCGACTGGGCGCTCGTCGCGTCCGGCACCGCGCTCGCGGCGATCCTGTCGCTGCTCATGTCGCTCGCGGGCATCCCCGAGGCCGACGGCGGCAAGTCCCCATTAGCAGGAGGTGACAGCCATGGCGAAGAACTGTAAGCGCCCAGGGTTCCCTCGCGGCACCACGCCCCCGCTGACGTTCACCATCACGGGTTACGACCTCACGCAGTGGGACGTGTACCTGACGTTCTCGCCCATCGGCGGCGAGGACATCACCAAGACCGGCGAGGAGCTGACCATCGAGTTCGACCCGCAGTCCATGGAGAGCACCGTCACCGTGACGCTCACGCAAGCGGACACGCTCGCCATGACCGTGGGCGTCTGCGAGGTGAACATGCGGGCGGCGCGCGACGACGGCGACGAGGCCATCGCCACCGACATCGTGCCGCTGGACGTCAAGCGCATCCTGCTCGACGGCGAGATCGGAAGGCCGGAACCCGAGCCCGAGGAGGACAGTGGCAAATGAGACGCATCCCGCTGCACGTGACGGTCGGGCCCTCGCCCGTCCCGATGCACGTGACGGGAGGCTCCCCGCCGATTTCGCTGGATGTTTCCAGCGGGGGCGGGCCGCTGCTCCCGCCCTACGAGGGCCCCTACGAGGTCGAGCCGCAGCATCGCGGCGACGTCGTTTTGGAGACCGAGGGCAAGCGCATGACCGCAAACGTCGTGGTGCATGAAATCCCGCGGTGCTATGGACTGATCACATGGAACGGCTCGACGCTTCGAGTCAGCTAAGGAGGCAAAAGTGGCTAAGAACGTTGTCATCAACGGGGTGACCTACAGCGATGTCCCGAGCGTGGAGATCCCGCTTTCGGGCGGCGGCGGCGACGCCGCGTTCTACGATATCAGCGACGCGACCATCGACAGCGGCGGCAAGATGCTCTCCGGCGTCACCGCCTACGGCGCGGGCGGCACCAAGTACACCGGTTCGATCGCGACCAAGACCGGCACCGACCTCGGCGCGTCCGGCGACACCGTGACCGTCCCGGCTGGCTACTACGCGAGCCAAGCGAGCAAGGCCGTTGCCGCCGGTTCGGCGACCGCGCC
>Ga0265299_10000938_pt1 | contig 35259 bp, 14 predicted proteins | sample AusTroGonzalo_MG_4_FD_193485 | JGI IMG/M metagenome (GOLD analysis project Ga0265299, IMG submission 193485) | Bovine rumen microbial communities from tropical cattle in Woodstock, Queensland, Australia - Gonzalo_02 | ecosystem: Host-associated > Mammals > Digestive system > Stomach > Rumen ... | reverse complement strand
GATTGTGGTAGGAGGTGCGACAATAGAAACCGACTTCGGACATCTTTACATTTTTAAGTCCTCTGGCGAACCTTGGGCGCCCGCCCGCAAGGTGTGGAACCAGTACATGTACAATGTCACCAACGTGAACGAGGACCTCACGATTCCGCAGTACCTGTTCGATAATGCCACGGTGTTCACTGATCCTGATGGCGTGGTGCGCAGACCCTTCAACAACTTCCTGCAGCAGGCCACCACCATCGACCAGTACGGACGGCCGTTCTATGCCGTGCCCGACGTGGCTATGGAGCCATCTGCGTCCTCGCAGATGACAGGCGATGATACGATTGCGCTTACATTCTCTTATTGCAACAATGGTGACAATACGCTCAACGCGCCCTATACCATCACGGTCTTCGCCAACGCTTACGGCGGCGAAGTGGTCGGTACGGCCACGATAAACGAAAGCTTGCCGATGGACAGCTGTACCCAGGGTGGCATCCAGCTGCCCCTCAGTGCGTTGTGCGGATTCCCGAACTTGGAAAGTCTTATGGTTGCGGTGAACTGTGCAGGCACGGGCATCGCGCAGAATGGAGGACAGCAGCCGGAGTGCGACACCACGAACAATACGGCGATGGTCTCCGTCACGCTGCACACCGACACCACGCACCTGACTGCTTCGGCTTGCGACAGTTACCTGTGGTATGGCGACACGCTCACACTGTCGGGCGAATACACGCACACGCTGACGAATACGACAGGTTGTGACAGCATGTTGATCCTGCAACTGACCATCAATCAATCCGATACGATCCTCTTTACCGACACGGTCTGCATCCATTACATCTGGTACGGCGACACGATAACGCTGTCAGGCACCTATACCCACGCCATGACGAACGCGACTGGTTGTGACAGCGTTGAGGTGCTGAATCTAATTGTGAATCATCCGACAGACAGCACGTTGGAGGCCATTGTCTCAGAGAGCAGCCTTCCGTTTATCCTCAACGGGGAATCGTACGATACTGCAGGTATCTACACGCAAGTCTTGACTAATGCGGCGGGTTGCGACAGCGTGCTGACAATCAACATGTCTGTAATTCCCGTTGTCCTGCCCGACAACATCGACTCTGCCGACTGTACCTTCTTGCCTGAAGGAACGGAATGGGGTGTGGATGTAAATTGGACATCTGCCAGTATTGTTTGCGATTTCAATACCCCGCTGGTTGGTGATCTGGACGACGACGGATATCCTGAGATTGTTTGTTTTTCTAATAATGGACAAACTTGGTATGATCCAAGAAAAGCGAACAAAGTTTTAGTGTTTGACGGCCTCACGAAACAACTTAAGACAACAATATCTTTGCCGACGTATGTGACTGCTTATGATGGCACGGCGTACGGTTTGGTGAAGACTTCGACCCGGAAAGGTCTGATTGTCATCGCCTGCTATGACTTTAAACTCAGAGCATACGACATTACGTCGGATGATCCGAATATTCCTTATTGGGTGTCTGATATGGATTATGGAATGGATTATGGCGATTGGGCCGTCAATGTCAGTTTCGCGGATTTCAATCAGGACGGTCATCCCGAAGTGTTTGTTCGAAACAAGATTTACAACGCAGAAACGGGAACACTTCTTGCTACAGCAACGGGTGGTACGAACACCGGTTCATCTTATTGTCACTTCACTCATGTGACACATTGGAAAATGTCAACATCAATAGCGGCCGACATGTGTAACGATTCAAGGCCGGAACTTATTCTCGGCAATGAAATCTATAATGTCCATATTTCCAATCTGAGTGGGACATCTGGTAACTCCGTTGCCTTGATTAAACAGACTACACCTCCTGAAGGAGTTCCGACGGACGGAAACGCGCAAGTGGCTGATTTCAACTCGGATGGTTTCTTAGACGTGTTTATCAGCGTCCGAGATATAGACGACCATAATGGAAACGTTTATGGCTATGTGTGGGATGTTCACAATAATTCCGTAAGCAACCCTCTGACAATCAACACCTCTTGGTCGGGAAAAAGCATCCCTATGATTGCGGACATTGATAACGATGGTTTGTTGGAGATGCTCATACAAAGTGGTGTAGCGGGGACTAATCAGAAATTTCAGACATACAAATATCATCCGGATACCCAGACATTCTCCTACATGTGGGGAGTGACGACCGATGAGGATTCGTACTCCAATAGTATCACCTCCTTTGACTTCAATCATGACGGGCTATTGGAACTGATGATAAGTGACCAAGCATCTGTGAGAATCGTGAATGGAAGTGGTATTAGTCATTATACCCAAAATGACACTATTCCGGTGTATGTAATGTACTCGTTCCCTTTCAATGCCGTCACAATTATGCAGTATCCCATCATTGCCGATGTGGATGCAGACGGAAGTGCTGACATTATTGCAGTAGGAGGCCAGAAACTTAACATCTTCAAGTCCTCTGGCGAACCGTGGGCACCCACCCGCAAGGTATGGAACCAGTACATGTATAACGTCACCAACGTGAACGAGGACCTTACGATCCCGCAGTACCTGTTCAACAATGCCACGGTGTTCACGGATCCAGAGGGCGTGGTGCGCAGACCCTTCAACAACTTCCTGCAGCAGGCCACCACCATTGATCAGTACGGACGGCCGTTCTACGCCGTGCCTGATGTGGCGGTGAATCCGTCTGCATCTTTTCAACTGTTTGGAAATGATACGGTTGAACTTGAATTTACCTATTGTAATATCGGAGATAACACCCTCAATGCACCTTACACCATCACGGTGTTCGCCAATGCATACGGCGGCGACACCGTCTGCACTGTGACGATGAATGAGAGTTTGCCGGTTGATAGCTGTAACCAAGGTGACATTCGACTGACAATCAGTTCATTGTGCAGTTTTCAAAGCCTTGACAGTCTTGTAATTGCGGTAAACTGTGCAGGCACTGGCATCGCGCAGAACGGCGGACAGCAGCCGGAGTGCGACACCACGAACAACACGGCGGCGGTGGCCATTTCCCTGCATACTGACACTACCCACCTGACTGCTTCGGCTTGCGACAGTTACCTGTGGTATGGCGACACGCTCACGCAGTCGGGCACCTACACGCACACTTTCACGAACGTGACGGGCTGCGACAGCGTGATTTCCCTCACGGTGACGGTCAACCAAACCAGTGAGAACACCTTGTCGGTCATCGGGGTGGAGAACAACCTGCCCTATATTTTCAACGGCATCAGTTATAGTGCTCCCGGCACCTATTACCAGCATTTCACCAACGCGGCGGGCTGCGACAGCACGCTGGTTATACAGCTTACCGTGAATTACAACCAGACGGTTGAGGTGGATAGCACGGTTTGTGAGGTTGCCTTGCCGATTACGTGGAACGACAGCGTGTTTGTGGCGGCGGGCACGAAAACCCGCATTTATCCCGCCGCGAACGGCGCCGACAGCATTGTGGTGATGAACTTGCACGTCAACCCGAATCCGACGGCGGTGATTTCCGGATCTGCAGCGTTGTGCGCGGACTCGGTGGCGACCCTGACCGCCGACAGCGCGTTCTCCTACTCGTGGAGTACCGGTGATACTACCAGAAGTATAAATACCTCGCTACCAGGAGTATATGCCCTCATGGTCACTAACCAATACGGTTGCGAGGCGCAGACCATGCATATCCTGACGCTGTTGGACAACCCGATCCTTTCGGTGACTGTGCCCGAAGTGTGTGCCGGTGGATCGTACACCCTCTCGGTGGGCCACCAGAACACCGACAACATCCATCTGGCCCAGGGTGACACCACCTTGGCACCGCAGGCCGTGACCTTCGAGTTCGATTATTCCACCGCTGATGGCTCGTGGGTTACCATTCTTTCGGACTCTCTGTTCCAGATTAATCCGCCCGCCAACTTGGAACACGACACGACTATCGCCTACACGTTCACGGTGTATGACACCATCGGTTGTGGATTCGACACCACAGTCAACATCACGTTCCGTGCCATCCGCCATACGGAGATGGACACGGTTGTATGCGTAAGTTTCGCCTGGGGCGACAGCGTGTACACCCAAAGCGGCCAGTATGTGCGGCATTTGACAAGTGCTGTGGGCTGCGATAGTGTATCCACGTTGAATTTGACGGTGAACACTCCCACGGACACTGTGATTGCCGTCACTGTTCTGGAAAACAACTTACCGTACGTGCTCAACGACAGTAACTATTATAATTCCGGAATTTATGAACAGAATTTGGAGAATGTCCTGGGTTGCGACAGTATCATAACAATCGATTTGACCGTGCTTTATAATGTCACGACGAATTTGGACACCATCGTTTGCGAGAATATGCTCCCTGTTTTGTGGAACGGCCTCAGTTGCGATTCGGCAGGGATATACACTTCCTATCAGACTTCCGCCAACGGTACCGACAGCACGGTCTATCTTACCCTGACGGTGAATCCCACCAGCGAGAACATATTGTCGGTCATCATGGTGGAGAACAACCTGCCCTATATCCTCAACGATACCAGTTATGGCAATCCTGGCACCTATTACCAGCATTTCACCAACGCTGCAGGCTGCGACAGCACGCTGATCATAGAGTTCACCGTGAATTACAACCAGACGGTTGAGGTGGACAGCACAATCTGTTTGGATGCCTTGCCGATCATCTGGAACGACAGCGTGTTTGAGGCGGCGGGCACGAAAACCCGCATCTATCCCGCCGCGAACGGTGCCGACAGCATCGTGGTGATGACCCTGCACGTCAACCCGAATCCCACGGCGGTGATTTCCGGCCCCACAGCGTTGTGCACGGATTCGCTGGTGACACTGATCGCCGACAGCGCCTACTCCTATTTGTGGAGCAATGGTGACACCACGAGGATTATCTACGTCTCGGAATCAGGGGAATACACCCTTACGGTCACCAACCAATATGGGTGCGAGGCGACGGACAGCCATCTGTTGATGCCATTGAATAATCCAATCATTTCGGTGACGGTGCCGGAAATGTGCGCAGGCGGCTCCTACACCCTCTCAGTGGGTCACCAGAACATCGACAACATTCATCTTGGACAGGGCGAGACCACCCTTTCGATGGCGGAAACGATTTACCTTCCCGACGGAGTCTATTGCGAGCCTTCCGGATGTTCCTACCGTTCTCCGCTGACCTTTACTGCCTACGCTCCCGGCGACACCATCCAAAGCGCCGACGACATCTACTACGTACGGCTGAACATGGAACACTCCTATATCGGGGATCTGTACATCAACATCACCTGTCCCAACGGGCAGAAAGCCGATCTGCTGAAATATGGCGGTTCGGGCACTTCCGATTGCAATTCTCAGATCTCCGCTTCCTCACGCGGATGGGCGTCGGGGAGTAACGTGCCCGGATACATTTACTTGGGGAACGCATACGACTATGATGTCAGCTCCTGCGACCCGTCGGCCTTTGGCAACGAGCCGGGTGTGGGCTGGAATTACTGCTGGTCGAACAACACCACGCAAGGCTATGTTTATTCCTCCGGAGAAGGTGGTTACATCTATCGCCTTGAGAACACTCCGCAAACCAGTCTGGGCAACATGATCGATTCTTCCAACGTGGCCGCAGGCACGCAGTTCTATCATCCCGACGACTCGTTCAGCAACCTGATAGGTTGTCCCTTAAACGGTTCGTGGTACATTGAGGTACAGGATGGATGGAGCGAGGACAATGGCTATATTTTCGGATGGGAACTGTCATTGAGCAGTGAGATGCTGCCCGACATGACCTTCGAATTCGACTATTCCACTGCCGACGGTCCCTGGATTACGACATTGTCGGATTCGCTGTTCCAGATCAATCCTCCCGCCAATCTGGAACACGACACCATCATTGCCTATACGTTCACGGTGTACGATTCCGCTGGTTGTGGCTACGACACCACGGTATATATCACAATCAAGGCCGCCCGCCATACGGAATTCGACACGGTGGTATGCGATAGCTTCACGTGGAATGACAGTGTATATACCCAAAGCGGACAGTATGTGCAATACTTGCTTTGCGAAAATGGATGCGACAGTGTGGTAACTTGTCAACTAACTGTCAATCACGCAGTTTCGGGAAATGAAACCCTGAATCTGGTCCAGAACCAGCTGCCATACACGGTTGTTCCTGCAAATACGACGTTCACCATGCAGTCGCCTCTTGTGTCGAATATCTCCTATACGCTGACCTCCGCTGCAGGGTGCGACTCGCTTGTGAATCTGACGGTCTATATTTACCACAATGTTGCGCATCAGGTGGACACCACCGTGTGTGCCAGTGCGTTGCCTTTCACGTGGCATGGCCATACGTTTACGGCAGCAGGCAATCATACGGTGACACTGCTCACCTCGCATGGGGCGGACAGTGTGGTGACGTATCATCTTTCGGTGATCAATCTCAGCGCAAATGTCGGCAATGTCACGCACATCACATGCTATGGTGCCTCCACAGGCGCGGCCACGGCTACGGTGACGGGCGGACAGGCCCCGATGACTTACGCGTGGACGAACGCCTCGGGTGCGAATGTCTCCACGACCACCTCTATCAGCAACCGTCCGGCAGGAACCTACACCTTCACGGTGACCGATCATCTCGGTTGTGTCGCCACGACCACTGTGACCCTCAACACGCTGAACAGTGAACTGGCACCCGGCACTATCGCGGCCGACCAGCAAGTTTGCGACGGTGCGAATGCAGAGCCGTTTACCGGCACGGCGGCTTCCGGCGGCGACAACGGCGCATTCCAGTGGCAGATCTCCACCAACGGCACCGATTGGACTCCTGCTCCAGGTACCACCAACGCCCAAAACTACACCTATCCGAATCCTGTTTCTAACGATTTCTCGTTGCGCCGTGCGTGGGTGAGCCAGACATGCGGCACAGTCTATAGCAACACCGTGACGGTCACCTTCTGGCCGAATTCGCTGGACACGATTACGGCAGAGATTTGCCTGGGCAACCCTTATCAGGAGAATGGTTTCAATATCACGCCAGACCAGACGGGCCAGGTGGGCGAATACACCTTTGAGCAGCACTATTCCTCTGGATTCTGCGACAGCGCAGTCGTGCTCTTGCTGACGGTTAATCCGTTGGGGGCGACAACTATCGAGGATGAGGTCTGCGAAGGTGCGGGATATAGCGGACAAGGCTTCTGGGTCTCCCCCATGGAGACAGTGGGGGTGGATTCGGTTTCAAAGACTGTAAACCTCCAGAACGTGTACGGCTGCGACAGCGTGGTGACCCTTCGTCTGTCGGTCATCGACACAGGTCTGCGGATTGTCTCGCTGACAACCGACTTCTGCGAAGACCAGTCGGCGGAGCTGATGGTGGTGACGGATATGACGAACTATGTGTGGAGCACGGGAGAAACCGCCCCGACCATTCTGGTGACTGCCCCTGGCCGTTACTCGGTGGAAGCCTCGCAGGGCGACTGCCACAACACGGCACACTTCAACGTGGCGGGCTGCCAATACGAATTCTTGCTGCCGAATGTCATCACTCCCACGAACGGAGACGGCTTGAACGACTATTTCTACATCCCGGAGCAATACCATAAAACGATGGCACTGTTCGAGATCGCCATCTTCAACCGATGGGGAGAGATGGTATTCTACAGCACGGACAAGAACTTCCAATGGAACGGCGAGTATAGGGGGCAAATCCAGCCTCAGACTATTTACAACTACATCATCAATTATACCGACACGGCTGGCCGTCCGCAGCGGGTGGTGGGAAGTTTGACAGTGCTATGATAGAATGGATGTAACAAATTGTCTGATAGGTACGTAAATATTTTGTCTTGATAATGTTTTATGAGAATACGTCTGATTGTAGTATGCTTTTTTGTAGTGTGCTTTGTGTGCGCTGTGTTTGGACAGGGGAACAACCTGACTGTGCAGCTGCTCACGGGCACTCATATTGATACGGTTCTGAACCATTATCTTGCCGGAGAGGGAGTGCAACTCACCAACGGGAAGTTTAATAATCATCCAGGCAATATCAACTCCAACCAAATCGGCACCTTCCAGCGGAACGGTTTCACCCAATTTCCAATCCAGTCAGGTTTGGTGATGTGCACGGGTTCTGCCATGGTGGCACAGGGTCCGAACGGCAGCGCAAGTGCCAGTATCGATCCAACCTCCTCGTATTATGAATCGGCACTGAATACCTTGGCTTCCAACCTGTACGATTGTGCCGCTTTGGATTTTGATTTTATGACCAACTCCGATACGTTCGTCTTTCGGTATGTGTTCGCCTCTGAGGAATATTGCGAATACGTGTATCAAGGTTTCAACGATATCTTTGCTTTCTTCTTGACGGGTCCGGATCCGGTGACCCTGCTGAATACCACTCGGAATGTGGCTATCATCCCCGGCTCGGTGTCGGCAAGCAATCCTAATGGGATTCCGGTGGCCATCGACAATGTCAATCACGGCTATCATGGTGTGGGAGAGTCAGGGCCAGGGACGAGTCCCTCCTATTCGCAGTATTTTGTCCATAATTCCTCTACCACCGGTACCCAGTTCGATGGTTACACGGTGGCGTTGGAGGCCGGCGGACCAATCGCTGCGTGCGTCTCCTACCACATGAAACTCGCTATCGGGGATGTGGGCGACGGATCATACGATTCCGGTGTCTTTTTGGAAGAGCACAGTTTTGAGAGTGCCCCTGATCCGTCGCTTACGATGGATGGCTTCTTCTGCCTGCACGACGACATCGTTTTCCAATATCAGGCACAGAATGTGGATTCCATTCACATCGTTACCCCTTCTGGAGAAACCCTCTGGAATTCGCCGTTTGTCATCGCCGATGCGTTGGAGGCAGACAGCGGTTACTATTACCTGTGGGCTAAAAAGGGAGCCTCCTGTAACGGCAGCTCATGGATGAAAGACAGTGTCCACATTGAGATTCACGTGCCTTGCGTGTCGGAACTCTGCGGCGGCACTGAGTTCTGCGCGGGCAATGTGATGTCTTATCCCTACGCCTACGACTCCATTACCGGACCGTGGGTCTCGTATGTGAGCAACAACATGTTCACTATTTCGCCGCCCGCCACCCTGACGGCGGATACGACGGTCTTCTACTCCTTGAGTATGTATGACCAGTACAACTGCCACTTCGACACGACGGTACAAGCAGTGGTGCATGTCCAGCGCCATGTTGACATCGATTCCTCCGTTTGCAATAGTTGTACGTGGAATGGAGTGACATACAACCAATCAGGCAACTACACTAAGATGTCACAAACGAGTGCCGGCTGTGATAGCGTGACCACGCTTCACCTGACGGTGCATTACACTGCGGCTACGACCGATACCCTTTATTTGGTGCAGAATCAGTTGCCCTATTATTTTGCGCCGGCCGACACGACTTTTGCGATAAACTCGCCTACCTCGTTCCAGTTTGTGTTCACCCTTCCCTCCCAGTATCAGTGCGATTCGGTTATTACTCAGAATGTGATTGTTTACCAGAATGTTTCGCAAACTATCGACACTGTCGTTTGTCCTTCGTCCCTGCCGATTGTCTGGCATGGGCTCACGTTCACGGGCGCAGGCATTCAACGCGACACGCTGTTGACCTCTCACGGTGCAGATAGCGTGATTATTTACCAACTCACTACTGATTTTGTGAACGCTGCCATCGGGCAGGTGACCCATGTGCTCTGTTACGGTGCTTCCACAGGTGGCGCGATGCCGGAGAGTGTCGTCGGGCAGCCCCCATTGAGCTACCAATGGACGAACGCGGCCGGTGTGGTGGTATCAACTTCCCAACAGCTGGCATCCGTTCCCGCAGGAAACTATTCTCTTACCGTGACCGACGGTTATGGATGTACCGCTTCGGCTTCGGTAGTGATTTTGTCACTCAACGACCCGCTGCAACCCGGCGTCATTGATGCCGACCAAGATGTCTGCTTGGGCGAGCTTGCGCAGCCCTTCATCGGTTCCGGAGCTTCGGGTGGTGACAACGGCCATTTCCAGTGGCAGATTTCCACGAATGGCACGACATGGACGCCCGCTCCGTCAACCAACAACCAAATAGACTACCAATACCCAGACCCCGTGATGAACTCTTTTGAGGTGCGTCGCGCGTGGATTACGCAAAGTTGCGGCACGACCTATAGTGATACCCTGCAGGTGACGGCGAGAAACAGCTTCTATGACACTATATCGGATGGAATCTGCCAAGGTCAGGCATATTCCCAGTATGGTTTTGACATTTCGGAGGAGATGAATCTCGAAACCGGAACCTTTACATACGAACAGCACTTCTCCAATGGCTATTGCGACAGCGTGATCGTGTTGCATCTGACCGTTTATGCGAACTATGAGGTGTTCCTTGAGGATGAGGTCTGCGAGGGAGAAGGCTATTCTCAGCATGGTTTCGCCATTCCCAATGCCGAGACGGTGGGGGTGGATTCACTGAATCGCACGTTGAGCTTCCAGTCGTCCGCAGGTTGCGACAGTACCGTCCATTTGCAGCTGACTTTTGTGGATACCACCCTTCGAATAGTCTCTTTGACGGAGGATTTCTGCGAGAAGATGTCGTCGGAACTGATGGTGGTCACGAACTTTTCGGACTATGTGTGGAGCACGGGCGAGCAGTCGCCAAATATCACGGTGACATTTCCGGGTATCTATGGGGTGACGGCCTCGCAGGGCGGTTGCCGGGTCACGGCTCGTTATGTGGTGGAGGGCTGCGACCTGCATCTCTACCTCCCCAACGCCATCACGCCCACCAAAAACGACGGCCTTAACGATTTCTTCTCTCTCCCCGAAATGCTTCTGCCGATGCTTAACGACTTTGAAATCAGTATTTTCGACCGATGGGGTATTCAGGTCTATTATTCCACCGACAGAACCTTCCGGTGGCGTGGCGAGGTCGATGGCGCCATCGCAGTCAATTCGGTTTTCAACTACATTATCCGTTATAAGGACATCAACGGGAAACCTTTCGTCGTGACAGGGCAAATATTAGTCCTGTAGTTTGAAAAATCCCCATTTTTGGGGATGCCGTAGTGTATGCAAATTTGCACTTTTGCATCGTGAAAAGTAGAGACGCAAAATTTTGCGTCTCTACACCTCCAAAATACGGTGCGATGAATAGTGAAGAACATAACGATAGAGTATTGACGCTCGCCGATGTGAAAACCGGCGAATATGGTGTGATAGTGCGTATTACGGGCCACGGGAGTTTCCGTCACCGCTTGATGGAGATGGGTTTTGTGCGCGGCGAGAAGGTGCGGGTCATCCGCAATGCCCCCCTGCGCGACCCCATCGAATACGAAATCATGGGCGGGCATGTTTCGTTGCGCCGCATCGAGGCGCAGCGCGTGGAGGTGGTGCCCGTCACCGAGGAGGTCGCCAGCAAATACCTCTTCCATGGCACCGTCACCGAGGAAACGGAACGCATCCTCGGCCGCGAGGGCAAGAAGATCAATGTCGCCCTCGTCGGAAACCCCAACTGCGGAAAAACCTCCTTCTTCAACCACGCCACGGGCATGAGGGAGAAGGTGGGCAACTACAGCGGCGTCACCGTCGATTCCAAAACGGGATACTTCAAGTACAAGGACTATACCATAGAATTGGCCGACCTCCCCGGAACCTATTCGCTCACCGAATTCACCCCCGAGGAACTCTATGTGCGCCAGTATATTATGGAACAGCATCCCGACATTGTGCTCAACGTTGTCGATGCCTCTAACCTGGAACGCAACCTCTTCCTCACTACTCAGCTCATCGACATGAACGTGCCCATGGTGATGGCGCTCAATATGTATGACGAGCTGGAGAAGAACGGTGACCACCTTGACCTCGACACCCTCAGCGAACTGTTCGGTTTCCCCATCATCCCGACGGTTTCGTCGAAGGGCACGGGTATCCAGGATGTCATGGCCAAGATTGTGGATTTGTATGAGAACCTGGAGGAACATACCAAGCATGTCCACATCAACTACGGCTCGGATTTGGAGAAGTCCATCGGCCGCATCAAGGCGGAACTGGCGAAACATCCCGACCTCGCTTCCGCCTATTCTACCCGATACCTTGCCATTGAGTTGCTGGCTGGCGACCATAAGATCGGCGAACTGGTAGCCAAGTTCGATGATGACAAGAGTGTCCATGCCGTGGCTGCCGAACAACGCGCCCAGATCGAAAAGCAGTACCACGAAGATGCGGGTACCATCGTGGCCGATGCGAAGTACGGTTTCGTGCGAGGCGCCCTCCTCGAAACCTTCTCGCAAGGCAAGGATCGCAGCAAGCAACCCGCTTATGCAGTAGATAAGATATTAACTCACAGATGGTTAGGGTTCCCGATTCTGATCTTTTTCCTGTGGTTTATGTTCCAGATGACCTTCACAGTCGGAGCCTATCCGCAAGCATGGTTGGAGTCGTTTTTCGGATGGCTTGGCGATGTCACAAGTCGCCTCCTCCCCGACGGTATCTTCAAAGACCTCATAGTGGATGGTGTCATCGCGGGCGTGGGCGGTGTCTGTTCGTTCCTGCCGAACATCCTGATCCTCTTCTTCTTCATCTCCATCTTGGAAGACACGGGCTACATGGCGCGGGCTGCCTTCATCATGGACAAGCTGATGCACAAAATGGGCTTGCACGGCAAGTCGTTCATCCCCTATATCATCGGTTTCGGGTGCAGTGTGCCGGCGGTGATGGCCACGCGCACCCTCGAGAACCGCAAGGACCGCATACTGACCATCATCACCGTGCCGTTCATGTCCTGTTCGGCGCGACTCCCGCTCTACACGCTCATGATCTCGGCTTTCTTTGTGAAACACAAGGGATTAGTACTCACTGCCATCTATCTGTTGGGTATTGTCATGGCCATTGTGACCTCCCTGCTGGTGAAGAAGGCGGCCTTCCAGAAGGTGCGCGACCAGTTTGTGATGGAGCTGCCGCCTTACCGCATCCCGACTTTCCGCAATGCGGTGATCCACATGTGGGACAAGAGCGTGCAGTATCTCAAGAAGATGGGTACCGTGATTCTGGTGGCCACCGTCATCATCTGGGCGTTGGAGTATTTCCCTCAGCACAGTCCGCAAATCGACGCCTATACCGCCCAGATCGAGCAAGTGGAAGCAGATAAGACGTTGGACGAGAGTGCTAAAACCGCTCAGATACAGCAACTTGAAATAGACCGTTCCGCCTGCCAGATAGAGAACTCCTACCTAGGCCGTTTCGGCAAGTTCATCGCACCGGTCTTCCGTCCCTTGGGTTTCGACTGGCAGATGGGCGTTTCCATCATCACCGGTTTTGCCGCCAAGGAAATCGTCGTGGCCTCGATGGGGGTGCTCTACCACAGCGATGCCGAGGCGGACGAGCATTCGTCGGCCTTGCAGAACAGCTTGCGCACACACACGTGGTCGTCCGGCCCGAATGCCGGGGAACCGGTCTTCACCCCGTGGGTGGCTTTCGGCTTCATGGTCTTCATCCTGCTCTATTTCCCGTGCGTGGCGGCCCTGACGGCCATCAAGCGGGAGGCCAGCCGCAAGTGGATGCTCTTCACCGCCGTCTATACCACCTCCGTCGCCTGGATAGCCGCTTTTGTGGTGAGGTTGGTTAGTGGGTTAGTGGGTTAGTGGGTTAGTAGGTTAGTGGGTTAGAGGTTGAACTTGAAACTTTGAACCTTGATCTTTGAACCAGCAGCTTTGCTGCCTTGAAACCTGAAACCGATAAAGGGGAATCGATCATCATTTTTCCAACAATTCATCATTATCAATTAATTCTCTTTTTTCGATTTTTTTTTCATAAAATATTCAGCAAGTGTATATTATATAAAAAAAAATGTATTTTTGCTTGTTTGAGTATAATGTGAAAAAATAGGTAATGAAGATTACTAACTGTTTGAACATTAGTGCTTTGCGTGTGCGTATATATCGGCAGGACAAGTGCTGTTTTGGCGGTGTTTGTTCCATTTTATGCCAAAAAGTTGTGAAAAGAGAAAATGCACATGGAGTGGGGGAGTTTCACATTGACCATAAATAAGTGATATAAATATTAAAATATGAATAAAAACCATTTGTACTCATTCCTGCTGTTTGCCGCAGTCTTATGCACAGGCACGGTGTTTGCGCAGCCCAAGGGCGGCATCAGCTCCGGGGCCAGCAGCAGCAAGAAAATCGACGCGGTGCTGGGCAAGCCCATCACGGGGATCATCACCTCGGGCGGCTCGTCCGTCACGCTTGGCCTCCCGTTCTCCGAACTGAAGAAGGAAAGCATCACCGCCTACACGGGCGAGCAAGTGACCGTCCACGGCATCACGTTCATCGTCCCGGATACCCCCGAAGGCGAGGAGGGTACGGCGACCATGTACTTCGCCAAAGTTCCCGGTCTGAAGTATTACGACCTGTCGCTGAAGATCAAGATCCTGCCTTGTAACAGCACGGTGGCGGATGCCGACGGCAACACCTATAACGAGATCCCGGTGGCTGGCTACTGCTGGACGAAACAGAACCTGCGCACCACAAAGTACATGAACGGCAACACGGTGGAGAACGCGATGAAATACACGGGTATGAGCGACGCGGACATGAACAGCACTTACGGACGCCTCTACACGTGGTACTCCGCAGTGGGTCTCCCGGAAGACGGCACCGGCGATATCGCCTCGGTGACTTCCGGCGGTTATGTGCAGGGCATCTGCCCGGCCGACTGGCATGTCCCGACCGACGAGGAGATGACCGCCCTGCAGGCCAAGACGGCCAACGAGCTGAACTCCGAGTTGCACTGGGTGGGCCCGTACGCACCGTTCGCCAACACGCTGAAGTTCACGGCGGAACCTGCCGGCAAGTACAACAACGCGCTGAACCGTTTCGAGGGTTTGACCACGGAGACGGGCTTCTGGAGCGCGGTGCCCCCTGCTTCCTCCACCATCACCACTACTACGCTGATGTGCATCGCCTACTATTGTGACGTGCCTTTCACCAAGACCGTCTATCTTTCCGATGGTTACAGCGTGCGCTGCGTGAAGAAGAAATAGTTTTATCGGTTAGTCGGTTAGTCGGTTAGTCGGTTAGTCGGTTAGTCGGTTATTAGTTTAGAAAAAAAATATAAAAAAAGTATAACAATGAAAAAGATCTTAACCCTTTTCGTGATGCTCCTCGCAACAGCGGGCATCCTGAGTGCACAGAATTTCAGCTACCAGGCAGTGGTGCGTAATCATGACGATGCCACCAACCAAGACACCCTGGTGCATGACACTGAAATCAACTTGGAGGTCAATATTTTCAATGGCCCTGTCACGAATCCTGTCGTTTATAAGGAGGTTCATAAGAATGTGCTTACCTCTCCCAACGGTCTGGTATCCATCCTTATCGGTACGGGCGTTGACCAGTATCAAAGCATGGACCTCGTGGATTGGAGCAATGCCACCATTTCGGTGGACTTCAAGCTCGCTGACGGTACTCTTATCGGCACCAGCGAGATGAAGGTGCAGCCCGTTCCCTACGCCATCCAGGCCGGCGGCGGCAACCTCACCACCGACCAGATCGCCGACTATGTGGAGAATCAACTCACCTACAATGACGCGGCTGATATTTGGCAAGCTGTCGTGCAAAACCAACACAATTTGAAGGATGATCTAAAGGATACGCTGGTCAAATATATCAAGGCCAACAAGAGCATCGCCAAGGAAGTGGCTGAGGAATACCTCCATTATCTCGATGCTGGCAATGTGCGCGAAGCCTATAACGCCCTTATTGCCAATCCAAACGGTGTGAAGGCCCAACTCAAACAGACCATCATCGACTACATCAAATCAAAACCTGAACTTGCCAGAGAAATTGTGATTTATTACCTTGAGAATGCTACTTCCGCTGACGTGAACAACGTGTATGCTGTGCTGCAATCCATGCCTGCTACCACCAAACTGGCGCTTAAAAGCCGCATTGTGGACTACGTGAAGGCGCATCGCGATCTTGCTCAACGCGTAATCCTCTACTTCTCGGCTACGACGACGACCAACGAGGCCAGCCTTGCCATCCAGTACCTGCACGACAACAACAGTCCTGTGTGGAACCGTATGAAAGACTCCCTCAATCGTTACATTGATCTTTATATGGCAGCACATGCAGGTACAACTCCTTCAGGATGTGTTGATCAAATAATGATCGATCATCTGGTGGACAGTGTCATTGACGCGCATCACTTCGCGGTTGATACTTGCAATAACCTTGACCTTTGCGACCTTGCTCGCCGTATCGATTCTCTGAGCGTGGATTGCCCTGAGATTGGTAATGCTACTTATCAGTATTATTCCGGCGATGGTTCCATCATCATTACTGCGCCGATCAAAAACTATAACGCAGACCTCATTGCTTTCAAAGATAACAGCCAGCAAAATAGCGGCAAGGTGAGATGCGAGGATACAGGTGATAACCGTGCGGATTCTTTGGGTTACATTATGAATAATACGTTAGTTGTGGTTCTTCATCCCAACTACGTGAGTGCCCATGCTGGTCAAACGGTGGAATTGTACATTATTATGGACTATGATGGTGTCTGCGCTCAACGATATGATGTCAATTGGAAAAATGTCACAGTCGAATTCCCGCAATCCAGCGAACCTGTGGTTGAGTGTACTGGCTATGGAGAGACAACCAATGCAGAACTTGTTGCTGCAAATGGCAGTATATCCGTTTCCCATGCATTGGCCAACTATAATCCGGAATTCGTTTCTGATAATGCGTTGTTCTTCGTTTATGATGCAGAAGGACAACCTATTCAAGCGTTTGCTAATGGCATCCCAGCCAATATTGATAATGGTTTGATGTCCGTCATAGTTCCTGCTGATCAAATCAGTTATTATGTAGGACAAAGTCTCATTTTCAGACCTTACATCGCCCTTAACACGAGCAATAATTCTTGTGAGCCACTTGAAGGCCAGGGACCTGGGTCTGATCCGGTCTGTATCCCGTTCCCGTCAACTGTTTCTATGCCGAACATAAGTAGCACGACCTATCCGGATCCTACACTTTCTGAAGAAAACGTTGCTAACTTAACCAAAATCTATACAGCAGCCGGAATTGATGTTCTCTCTACAATTGGTAATTATAATGCTTCATTTATAGCGGAAAAAGGTTATTTGATTTCCGAAGATGTAAATGATGTGGCAGAGTATAATGCTCAATACGCTGTTATAGGTACAGATTCTATTAATTCTAATAATTCCACAAACCCATCCGATTGGAGTTATCAGTTTGTCACCAAAATCGGTTTGGCTTCCTGTGGCAAAACCTTCTATGTGAAGCCTTATATGAAGTTGAAGAACTGTACACAGCCGTTTGTCTATGGTGATTTGCAGACCATTGCGGTTCCTGCTCCGGGTGTCCATACCAATCCAGCAGCCGATACAACTATTGTAAGTGGCAATTCTGCTAATTTGACGGTGCAACTGGGAGGAATGATGACCATGGCTCTACAGGGCAACTATGCTGATAGAATCACTATTGGTTGGCGTGAAGTGGGAGACGGCAGTGTCAATTGTACCTCAAGCCCACTCGTTACTTCACATACCGTTACAGTGACTCCGCAAGTTACTGCTACGTACACGGCTTTCATTGAAGTCTATTACGGTAATGATGTTTGTACACAGGAGAAACAAATCCAAGTCACTGTTCAATAATAATAGTGCGTTAACTGTTGAGTGATGTACGGCATCTAATCCCACTCATCCTGATATGATAACCCCGGCATCCTCAACAACATTCAATAACGAAATAAAAAAGTAACAATATGAAAAAGTTAATCATTACGGTAATCGTTGCGGTGCTGTGCACAGGTGCATTGAGTGCGCAGCCCAAAGGCAGCATCAGCTCAGGGGCGAGCACCGGCATAATCGACGCGGTGCTGGGCAAGTCCATCAAGGGGGTCATCACCTCAGGTGGCTCCTCCGTCACCCTGGGTCTCCCGTTCTCGGAACTGAAGAAAGAGGAACTCACCGTCTATGGCGGCGAGGAGGTCACGGTGCATGGCATCACATTCATCGCCCCTCAGCCGGCTCCGGGCGCGACTGAGACCGCCACCAAGTACTTTGCGAAGGTTCCCGGCCTGAAGTACTACGACCTTTCCCTGAAGCTTACGCTGCTGCCTTGTAACCTGACGGTGCAGGATGCCGACGGCAACACCTACGACGAGGTTCCAGTGGCCGGCTACTGCTGGACAAAGCAGAACTTGCGCACCACGAAGTACGTGGGCGGCGAAGAGGTGGCGAACGACACGCTCTACACGGGTGCGGACGAGAGCGTCTATGGTCGCCTCTACACATGGTACTCCGCAGTCGGACTTCCTGAGGACGGCAGCGGCGACATCACTACGAAACAGGACAGCAAGGGCCGCGTGCAGGGCATCTGCCCCGCCAACTGGCATATCCCGACCGCAGACGAGATGACTGCCCTGCAGACCAAGACGGCCAACCAGCTGAATTCTGAGTTGCACTGGGTGGGACCGTATGCGCCGTTCGCCAACACGCTGAAGTTCACGGCGGAACCTGCTGGCAAGTACAACAACGCGCTGAGCCGCTTCGAGGGCTTGACCACGGAGACGGGCTTCTGGAGCGCGGTACCCCCTGCCTCCTCGAGCATCACCACCACTACGCTGATGTGCATCGCCTACTATTGTGACGTCCCGTTCACCAAGACCGTCTATCTTTCCGATGGTTACAGCGTGCGTTGCGTGAAGAACAAGGATGAATAGCCTTAGGAGTTTTAGTTTAGAAAAAAGTAATAAAAATAGTATAACAATGAAAAAGATCTTAACCCTTTTAGTGATGTTCCTTGCAGCATGGAACATCGTGAGCGCCCAGATGCCGGTGTTCGGGTATGAGGCAGTGGTCCGCGACACGGCCAATATGCCTATGGAGAACACACAGGTGGGCGTGACCGTCTCGGTGCTGAACGGCGCAGATGTCGTTTACGAGGAAACCCATGCCAATTTGACCACCAATGCGATTGGCATGGTCAGCATTTTGGTGGGTATGGGTACACCTACTGGAACCTATAACATGGACAATGTCGATTGGAAGACGGCAGAGATCCGGACGACATTTACTGTCAATGGTGACGTTTCGTATCAACCCATCCAAGAGCCTGTTCTTCCGGTGCCTTACGCTTTGCAGTCTGGCAATACGGTCCTCACCACAGAGATGATTACCCGTTATCTGGTGAACGACACCACCACGATGGATGACTTCAACCAAGTGATGCAGGCTTTGCGGGACAATGCCCAAGAAGACAATCAGGCTGGCAAGTTAGCCAGCATGCTTCAGGACAGACTTGTCCAATACCTTAAAAGCCGCAAAGATCTTGCTGTCGAGATTGCCGCTTCCTGGCTCTCCACCGCCGATTCAGAAGATGTGCAGTGGGCTTACGATGCCATCACCGGCACCCATCCCGCTTTCGACACTGCCGTGAAAATTCTCGTCGAAATCGCCAAGAACAACAAAGCGGCTGCTATTGACATTGCAACCTCTTATCTTGGTACTCTCACCCCTGATGACGTGACGGCTGCCACATCCGCGATTCAACCGATTGAGGATGACATCTGGGCCAAGGTTGTGAATTACGCTATTGCCAACCGTCCTGCCGCCATGCAGATGGTGAACTACTATCTGAACACCGCCACCCAGCAAGAGATGACGCGTGCGTTGAATATGATTAAAGGTAACGAATCTTTCATGAATGCTTTTGTTTATGGTAGATTCTATTCTTATCTTGATTATTATCTTGGTACTACGCCAGGCACTGGTTGTCTTACTGATCAGCAAATCCAAGACGCTGTTCACCAGACCTTGGAAGATCGGAAGACTACCAACAATTTTGCTGAACCCAACTGTGATGTTGATCTCTGCAAGATGCGTCAAACGATGGATAACCTTATGAACAATCGTTAAACATTAATTCTTCAAAATTGAAAGAGATGAAAAAGATTATATCCATAATTGCGGTGTTCATGTTAGGCATGGGCATCGTGTCGGCACAAAATCCGACATTCAGCTACCAGACGGTGGTGGTTGACAACAATGGTGACCTGGTGGTGGATGCAGATATCACGGCAAACGTGCTGGTTACCTACACCGGCGGTTCCTATAACGAGACGCACGCGGTGACGTCGAGTCCCAACGGCATGGTCATTCTCCCGATCGGCGGCGGTACTGTGGTGAGCGGTACTTTTGGTGATATTGACTGGAAGACAGCAAGTATTTCTGTAAGTTACTCGACTCAGAATCGTACTATACCCAATTCAGCCACGTCGCGTGTGGAAGCTGTTCCCTATGCTATTCAGGCAGGCGACTTCGTGTTGGACAAGGATGCCATCATCCAATATCTGACAGATGCGGATATTGATGATGTTTATGCTATCATGGATGCGGTGGTGCAAAACCAGAGCGGTTTGGAAAACGGCATTAAGGATGCAGTGTTGGATTATATCAAAGCAAACCGTCTTATTGCCAAGGAGATTATGCTTTATTACATTGAGAATGCCACTGTCGCGGATATGCAGGCTCTCTATACTGCCTTGGATGGCAATGAAGAGGCCAAGCGTGTTATGACGAACTTGATTGTGGACTACATCAAGGAAAACAGAAGCCTTGTGGTGGAAGTGTTGGTCTCCTATGCACAGACCTTGACTCCTGCTGAGCTGAACACTCTGTTAGAGGCTGTTCCTACTGGCGTAAAAGAAGCCGTGTTGAACTATGGTGAGCAATACGTGATGCAGCACAGACAAACCGTGGTTTATCCGATACTGAAGTCCTACGTGGCCACTCTCACTATTCCTGAGTTCACCGCTGCCATCCAGGCGTTGGAGGGCAATACGAATGGCTCATTCACTTTGGTCCTCAATCAGTTCAATGAATGGATGGATGAATATTTCACGCAATCCGGCCCGACTCGCCATGTGGTTGCCCTTATCGATCAGGACATTGCCAGCAGACACTGGGTTGACGACACCTGCTCCGTTGATCCGATTAACCTCTGTCAGTTGAAAAAAGATGTTGAAGATTATGAAGAGTATGGCGCGAACCCCGTTCAGAATGATTGTCCTGAATTTGGCACATCAATGACAATTACAACGTTGAATGATCCTAATCAAGATAACTTTGCTATGGTGACTGTAAGCATTCCTGTGAGCAATTTCAACGTGGATAATGCTACTTCTTACGGTTTCAGAATTTTCTCAGATGTATATCCTAACGGACGAGACGTTGTCAATGTCCCTAATCTTGATATCATTGTTTCAGTCTCGAATGGTGTAATGCAAGCTACTTTTCAGTTGAACCAACAAGAATTAGTTTGTCAGATACTACCGTTCATTTTCCTTAGCTCTCCTTGTGATAATAATAATACTACTCAGATTTTCGGTTCTCAGACGGATTACAGCGCAAACTAATATAATTTCTATATTTTATAAAAAAAAGGCGTTGCATTGCGACGCCTTTTTTCGTTATTCATTTTACTGATATGTTGTTCAGGGATGCATTGCAATTGATATTATGTATATGCATTTGCAATGTATTTGCCCGCAGGCCTAACGGCCTGCGTCCCTCGCGTCGAAACCAATTGTGCTACCGAGCCCTTCAGCCCTAACGGGCTACCCCATCCGAATCGTTTCCCCGTATTCGTCACGGACGTGGGGATCGGCAGCCCAGGGTCGGAGCGAAGCGACACCCTGGGCCGTTTCGATGCCCATGCCGTATCTTTGCGTCAATGAGCAGATGCCCGGAACACCATGACATCCCGACACGCACATGCAACGATTCCCATAAAAAAATTCCCCCATCATAATATACGAAAAAAATGTATTTTTAAAGTTTCAGCATAATGTTCAAAATGCGGCAAATGTTTTTGCTAATTTGTTGGGCATTAGTTGTTTATATTTTGTTTCCCGTCGGCGCTGCCCGTGCGGTTTGGCATAAAATTTCCATTTTTTTGCCAAAGAAGGATGATGTGGGTCAGGGGGCAAGGTCTTTTGGAATCAAAACAGAAGTAATAACGAAAAACGATCAAAGAATGAAAAAAATTGTCATCCTTGCCACGATACTGCTCTCGACGATGGGCTTCCTGTGCGCCCAGGTGACCCCGTCGGGCAACCCGGATTCCTGCCAGCTGATACAACGCTTCGACACGCTGATGCCTGTGCAGGAGATTGATATTACCACTATCGCTTGTCCGACATTCGGGAACGTTACCGCTATCCAGCAGTTGGATGGTTCTTTGCTGCTCCGAACGCCAATAACGGACTATGCGCCGGAAATGGTGGATCCGACCTCGTTCCAATACCTTATCCGCTATCCCAATGCTTCTTGGGTGACGGAAACCGCTATCCTCTCGGGAAATGAGCTGACACTGACTTTTCACCCGGCACTTGGTGCCACGGGAAATTTCAAGTTCGCCGCTCGTATGGATCGTGCAGGGCTTTGCACCCTTATGGGAAATGTTTCCGTCTATAGTGACACGCTGGATTTCACGGTCGTTCAATGTCCTGGATTTGACGGTTCAATCTTCGTGAGTTCTTCTTCGGACGGTTTGAATGATACCATCATGGTCGGGCTTTCCCACTATGATGCCAACCTGGTAAGCGGACTGAATATTATAATCAAGACTGCCGACTTAAGCCAAACCATTGTTTCCGGAGCGATGCAGGTGAACAGCGCAGGCACTCTTGCGGTTTATCCCGTAGGGGATTGGGCCGTTGACAATCGACTGGCACAATATGGATTAACCCCAGGCGACACGCTGGCCTATATGGCGACGGCGACCATGGTGATGGAAGAAGGGGTGCCGTGTGCCGCCGTTGTGCAGAACAATATCACAATGGGCGTTCCTGAATGTCCCGCCTTTAATCGACAAGGGGCGTCAGTCAACATAACGTTCACGGCGGTTGATCGTTCTATTGATGTGGTTTATCCGGTGGAGAACTATCTCGCCGCTTTGCTGTATGACGGCAATGGTGATTTCCAGATGAAATGGTATAAGGATGGCGTTTACCAAGGTGTTATTCCAGCTTCGTATAATGCGGGTGACCATAGTCTTCACGCCACGTTGCCCAAGGCGAATATCGCGCAGGGCAGACGATACGACTTCGCTCCCACGATGAAGCTCGTTCGCTACTGTAATTCAGGGGGAACGGCGTTCCAACTTGTGGAGGGTGACACGGTCGGGGTGGTCTTCCCGGCCCTGTGTACCCAATACGGCAGCACCACGACAGCGGTATTGACCGGTGATAGTTCCATCACATTGACCAACACCTTGGTGTACTATGATGCGGATCTGTTTGAAGGTGCTACCGCCCCCGTGTTCTACTTGTATGTTGACGGGGTTCAAAAGACATCTCGCACGGCTGAGATTGATTCCAACGGGCAGATGCATGCCGTGATTACGGCTGCGCAATTGCAAGCCCTGAACGCCATATTCGCTTTCGAGGGCAAAACCCTAACATTTGTGCCTCGCTTTTACATGGGGAGCTATTGTGCAGATCCCGGAACGGGCCCTGTGTCGAATGGAATCTGCTGTCCATACAACGCTACCCCTGCCTTTGTAGCCAACAGCACCGCTCTCAGCCTCAACACGAGCATCAATAGCGTCACGATGACGGTTGGGGTGAGCAATTATGCAGCGGAACGGATTGTCTCTTATCTGTTCAAGTGTTGTACAAGCCACTGTGGCCAGGGCGAAAGTGGTTGGTTGGATGTGGCTGCCTCATGGAACGGGTCTCACAATGCCTTTTCCGCCATCCGGTCGTTCAACTATCCCGGAGACACGCTGAAGGTGATCCCGTTCATGGTGGTCGATCATGGGTGTGCAGGTCTGGACACACTGTATGGCACGCTTGCGCAGGTGACGATTCCTCCTTGCCCGAACTATGGCAGTTCCACGGATGCTGTTCACAATCCGGACGGCACGATTACGGTAAACCATGCTATTGAGAATTACTTGCCCGTATTGGTACAAAACAATCCCAGTTTTTTGATGTACCCACAGAACGCGCCAATACCAATACCGATCTCCGCCAGCGTTGGTCCGGACGGCGTGATAACTGCAGTTGTTCCCGCCGCGACGCTCTCTCCAAATGCCGGCAAAACCGTCACCTTCGTTCCTCAATTCTCCTTGACAAACGCTGTCTGTGGCGACCCAGCTGGTCCCGCACCGTCTGTGGTGGTTTGTGTGCCGCTTCCTGCCAGTACCGTTTTGCCGAGTCTCGACAGCATCCATTTTCCGAATCCTGTGCCTGTTGACTATTCGAATATCCCGAATTTAGCCAAAATTTATGAAGACGGGGGTATTCTTCTGACAACCGAAATTTTCAACCATAGCAATTCTATGATTCTTGAGAAGGGTTATTTAGTTTCCCAGTCTCCAAGCGATGTCGCGCAGTATTCAGCTGAACATGCCATTATAGGAACAGATTCTATCAACCTGATAGCATCCACTATGACTTTTCGCTTTTTTACGAAACATCTCATCCGGTTGAATGAATGTGGTAAAACATTTTATGTGAGGGGCTATATGAAGTTGAACACTTGCGATCCTCAATATGTCTATAGTCCGATGGTGGTGATTCCCATCCCGGCTCCTGGTGTCCATACGACACCGAACATTGATACCACCATAGCGAGTGGCACTTCTGCCAATTTGACGGTGAAACTCGGTGGAATGATGTCTATCGCTTTACAATATGCTTCGGATGTGGTGTTGGGTTGGCGGGGTATTGACAGCGTCCATTGCACGAGTTCCATCAAATCCAAAACCATAACGGTTGCACCGACGACGACGACTGCCTATACGGCATTCTTGGAAGTCTATTATGGCAATGATGCCTGCATCCGTGAAAAAGATGTTACCGTCACGGTGAATCCATAATTCAGGTAAGATTGTTTGTGGTTTTATCCCTATAGAGACGCAAAATTTTGCGTCTCTTGTTGTATTTTGCGTTCTGTGCCGTTACCGCCAGAACCGGCTGGTGATGTCTTCGGGTTTGCCGTTGGTGTTGCGGTAGAGCCGTTGGTTGGTGTTGCGGGAACGGAGACCGCCGAGCTTCTCTTGGTAGCCGCCGACTTTCACGTAGTCGAACAGGCCGGCGTTGTGGGGTAGGGTGGTGTTGCCGGAATACCATGCCACCTTGAGTTTTGAATGCTGCCGCAGGTGTTTGACCAATTTCTCCACCTCTTGGGGCTGCCCGTCGCCGCCCATGAAACACACACACGTGACTTGCTGCCCGTATTTCTTCAGTAACGTATCTAATGTCCTGTCATTCAACACGTCCCCGATGTCCTCGCGCAGATGCGGGCTGTGACAGCCCACGCATCGGTGTGGACAATTGGTGATGTTCACCGCGAGGGTCACCTCGTCGGGTATCTCCTGGAAGACGATGTCGTAATTGTAGTATTTTAACATGGTTTAGGGTTTAGAGTTTAGGGCTTAGACCCCACATTGCGGCTTCGCCTTATGTGGGGTTAATTGCGCTTTGCGCGTTTTGCCTCTCCGAGGCTGCTCAAGGAAAATGTTTCTTTTAATTGGGGCAATAGGTACTACCCAACCATTATCCATTAAACCGTTCATAATGGCGGCGGGAGGCCTCCTCTTGGCGGGCTTGCGAGAAACTGCTGACGCGCTTCATGTAGCCGATGACGCGGGTGAGGTAATCGACGTTCTGGCTGTGGCATTCCGGACATTCATGCAGGTAGCGCTTGTCGATATGGCCGCAGTCGTTGCAGACGGTGTTGGGGATGTTGAAGGTGAAGTAGTTGCATCCTTCCTGTGCGGCCACGCGGAGCAGCTGGCGGTATTGTGCCTGGGAGAGGTGCTCCTCCAGGTTGGCGTGCAGGGCGGAACCGCCGGTGAGGTGTGCGATGTAGCGTTCGCCGTGCAGACGGAACTTGTCGATCAGGTTCAGCGAGTCGTCCTCCACGCGGTAGAAATAGCTGTTGTAGCAGTCGCGGGGAACGCGGTAACCGTCCTCGCGGTCCCACTTCGCGTGCTTCACGCCTACATTCTCGGCGGGAATCATCTCGCAGTTGAACATCAGTTCCTTGCTCTTGTACTGGTGGTTGTATTTCTCGACCAATCCTAAGACATTCTCCACAAAGTGCTGGTATTGCGGGTTGTCGTCGATCGGGATGCTGAGGAACTCGGCGGCTTCCACCAGACCGTTCACGCCGATGGTGAGGTACTGGCGGTTGATGGCGATGTAGCCGGCGTCGAAGAGCGGCAGCATTCCCTTGGATTGCAGGTACTTGAGGTTCTCGTTGTAGCAGATCTGCACCTTGTGCATCAGGTCGATGACCTCCTCGATGAACTGGAACTGCGGGATGTTGTTGCGGCATTCGTACTGGATGCAACGGTTGATGTTGATGGTGAGCACACTCTTGGAGCCGGTGGAGACACCGCCTGCGCCGAGGGTGTAGCTGAATCCGTTGTCCTGGATTTCGTTACGCAGACGGCAGCAGCTGCTCAGGGAGTCGGCGTTGTCGCTCACGTAAGTGAAGAACGAGTGGCCGGCGGCGTACATCTCTGCCGTGAAGTCGGCATATTCGGTGTCGATGATGTCGCCGTCCTTGCTGAGCAGCGCCATGGTCTCGACCGGGAAGGTGAGCACGGAGCGGAGGCGTTCCTGGTTGAACCAGCGCATGAACCGTTTCTGAAGCCAGCTGAGGGATTCCCAGACGGGTTTCGTGCCGTCGGGGAAGCGGAACTCGCCGAAGAGGCTCTGGAAATAGTAGCGGTCGTAATAGGCCACGTTCCAGAACACCGACTGGAAGTTGCGTGCGCCCGTGGGCTGGTTGATGGAGTAGACCACCTGCTCGAAGCTGTCGGTGATCATCTTGTCGATGGTGCGCTGGCGGGCGGAAAGGTCCACCACTTTGTCGCTCTCCAAATAGTAGTCGTCACCGTATTCCTTGCGGATGAAATAGTCCATGTACATCAGGAATTCCGGGGTCGCGCAGGCACCGCTGAGCATACTCGAAACCATAAAGACCATGTTGATGAAGCCGCCGCAGTAGGACTTGAGGTTCGTGGGTGCGGAGGCGTTGCCGCCGATGCTCTTCGTGCCGTCCAACAGCCACGGGTACATGGTGATGGAGGCGCAGTAGTTGGCGATGCTGGTTTCGTCGTTCTTGTAGATAAAGTGGTTGTTAAGCAGGTATAAGTATTTGTCGGACAGTTCTTTGCCGTACATGTCCTTGATGCGGTCGCAGAGCATTCTGCGGTTGAGGCGGATGAAATTCGACTTGGGCAGCTCGCCGATGAGGGTGGCGATGTTCTTACGCTCCACATTGGCGTTGGCGTCGTACTTGCTGCCGGTGGCGGCGTTGGAGGCGTTGCAGTAGTTGATGAGGAAGTCGAGCTTCTCCTTCACCTCGCGGTCCTCGTAATGGCGTTGTCTGTACAAAATGTAGGCTTTGGCAACCTCATAGTAGCGTTCGGCCATGAGGGAGACCTCCACTTGGTTCTGGATCTCCTCCACGGAGATGCCGTCGTGGATCTTGAGGCGGCTCATGACGTTGATGAGCACGTCCTGCGTTGCAAAGCTGTTCACGGAGAGGAACGCCTTGGCGATGGCGTTTTTGATTTTGTCGGCCGAGAAGGGCTCCCGCTTGCCGTTACGTTTGATGATGTACAGTTGGTCCATAATATGGTTAAGGTTTTGGTTTCTAATAAAATAAATCGGGGAGAGGTCACGCAGATAACCCGCTTTTCTCGTTTGCTCTTAGTCCCGAAAGCCACGAATGTCAGGTTGCAGGCAGGTCTTCTGGCTTGTTCCTGCTTTTCCCCGTCTTCCCGACCCGAAAAAGTCAGTGACTTTGTGGAGAAGGCGCAAATCGGAACTCACAGCTACGGGCATAGTCGCTGATTCTCACAGCGTTCCCTATTAATCTGTTCAGAACCTGAACCCGCAGCAAAAATAATATTTCCCGTTTTCGGTTTAAAACGATGCCGAAATAGTTATAAACAGACTTATTAACAGTGCTGATTATCAATGGGTTGGTGGGTTAGTGGGTTAATGGGTTAGTGGGTTAGTGGGTTAGTAGTTTAGTAGTTTAGTAGTTTAGTAGTTTAGAGGTTTAGAGTGCGATATAACCCTGTCGTAGGGGCGAATAATTATTCGCCCCGGCAGCAAGATTCTAAAAATTATCCATTAAAAAAAATCGTATTTTTGCCGCCGTATTATAGAAGTATAATTTAGAAGTATAGAACAATGAAGAAATTATTCACCATCCTTTGTGCGACGGCTTTAGCGTTCGCCCTCCAGGCGCAACCCATCACCAAAGACGGCGGCCTTTCCATGCAGCAAATCAATACCTTGCGCGGCTCCTACCAATCGAACCCGGCCAACAAGGCCCTGCGCAATGCCATCAATGCCAACGAAATCAACAAATTGGCGGTGAACTATGATAACAACACCGCATTCGATGCGCACATCTCGCACACGGTGCCGTCCAAGGCCATCTCCAACCAGGAGTCTTCAGGCCGCTGCTGGATGTTCACCGGCATGAACGTGCTGCGCAACAAGGCCATCCGCCAGCACAACCTGCCCGAGGACTTCCAGTTCTCGCAGTGTTACACCTTCTTCTGGGACCAGCTCGAGAAGGCCAACCTCTTCCTGCAGTCCATCCTCGACACCCGCGCCAAGTCCATGGAGGACGAGACGGTGCAATGGCTCTTCAAGAACCCCATCGGCGACGGCGGTCAGTTCACCGGCGTGGCCAACCTGATGACCAAATACGGTGTGGTGCCGAAAGACGTGATGCCCGAGACCTACAACAGCAACCATACCTCCAAGATTTCCGAGCTCATCAAGCTGAAACTGCGCGAGGACGGTCTGATTTTGCGCGACATGTGCAACAACAAGAGCATGACGGAGCAGAAACTGCAGGCCACCAAGATGGAGATGCTGGAAACGATTTACCGGATGCTGGCCTACACCTTCGGCGAGCCGCCCACCGAGTTCACTTGGACGCAGCGCAACGCCAAGGGCGAGGTGGTGAGCACTGAGAAATACACCCCGATGTCGTTCTACAACAAGTTCGTGAACCAGGATTTCAGCCAATACTACATGATCATGAACGACCCGACCCGCGAGTACTACAAGGTGTACGAGATCCAGTACGACCGCCACGTCTATGACGGACAGAACTGGAAGTTCCTGAACCTGCCGATGCCCGAGATCGCCAAGATGGCCATCGCTTCCATCAAGGACAGCACCATGATGTACTTCTCTTGCGACGTGGCCAAGTTCCTCGACCGCGACAAAGGTTACATGGACATCAACAACTACGATTACGGTGCCCTGTTCGGTACGACTTTCGGTATGGACAAGAAGCAGCGTGTCAGCACGTTCGCCAGCGGTTCCTCGCACGCCATGACGCTTTGTGGTGTGGATTTGGATGCGAATGGCAACCCTACGAAATGGATGGTGGAGAACAGCTGGGGCAGCAACCGCGGCCACAACGGCTTCCTCATCATGACCGACGAGTGGTTCAACGAGTACATGTTCCGTCTCGTGGTGGAATCCAAGTACATCCCAGCCGCCACCCTTAAACTTTTCGACCAGAAGCCCATCATGTTACCTGCTTGGGACCCGTTGTTCGCCCCGGAGGAGTAATTAACAAAATAATAATGCCTTGAGCAGTCCCGGAGGGACAACACGCGCGAAGCGCAATTAACCCCACATAAGGCGAAGCCGCAATGTGGGGTCTCGCAAGAGAAACAACCCGACAAGAATGCAATTAACCCCACATAAGGCGAAGCCGCAATGTGGGGTCGAAGAAGGAAAAATAAAGAATAATGATGAAAAGACTTATCACAGTAGTATTTCTCACCGCTTTAACAGTGGTGGGCTTTGCCCAGAAGGCAGACGATATCTGTGGCATTTTCCATTCCAATGATCCGTTCTCCAAGGAAGGTTCCCAGTGTGAGATCTACAGGGCGGCGGACGGCACCTACGAGGCCAAGGTGGTATGGGTGGAGAACCCGAAAAAGAAGGACCAGATTGGGCTGGTGTTCATGAAAGGACTGACCTACAATTCCCACGAGAACGAATACCAGAATGGCAAGATCCAGTATCCTGGGAAAAAGGGTACATACAAGGCGTATATTCGCATTGTGGATGGTGGCAAGACGCTGAAGATGCGCGGCTACCTCGGCGTTTCGCTGTTCGGTATGACCGTTGAGTGGACACGGGAATCCAAAGTTCGAGAGCAGAGATAAAAAAAACGCGGCAATTTGCCGCGTTTTTTTTTATAGTAATGGCGTGATTATCCTCTGAATGGGAAGTTCTTGCCGGGATAGATGGCCTGGCTGCCGAGCATCTCTTCGATGCGCATCAGCTGGTTGTATTTGCAGATGCGGTCGGTGCGGCTGGCGGAACCGGTCTTGATTTGGCCCGTGCCCAATGCGACGGCGAGGTCGGCGATGGTGGTGTCCTCGGTTTCGCCGGAACGGTGCGACATCACAGCCGTGTAGTAGTTGCGCTGTGCGAGGCTCACGGCGTTGATGGTCTCGGTGAGCGTGCCGATCTGGTTGACCTTGATGAGGATGGAGTTGGCCACCTTTTTGTCGAGACCCATTTGCAGGCGCTTCACGTTGGTCACGAAGAGGTCGTCACCCACAAGCTGGCAGCGGTCGCCGATGGTGTCGGTGAGCAGTTTCCAACCGTCCCAGTCGTCCTCGGCCATGCCGTCTTCGATGGAGATGATCGGGTATTTGTCGCACCAGTTCTTCCAGTAATCGACCATTTGGGCGGGTGTGAGCTCGTCGCCGGTGGACCATTTCAGCTTGTAGATGTTCTTTTCGGTGTCGAAGAACTCGGAAGAGGCGGGGTCGAGTGCGATGCAGATGTCCTCTTTCGGTTTGTAGCCGGCATTCTCAATGGCTTGGAGGATCACTTCGAGGGCCTCCTCGTTGGATTTGAGGTCGGGGGCGAAACCGCCTTCGTCACCCACGTTGGTGGAGTATCCGCGGCCCTTGAGCACCTTTTTGAGGTTGTGGAACACTTCGGCGCCCATGCGCACGGCCTCCCGGAAGGTGGGAGCGCCCACGGGCATGATCATGAATTCCTGGAAGTCCACACGGTTGTCGGCGTGCGAACCGCCGTTGAGGATGTTCATCATCGGGACGGGCAGCACGGTGGCGTTGCAACCGCCCACATAGCGGTAGAGATCTTGTCCGGTCTCTTGCGCGGCGGCCTTGGCGGCGGCGAGGGAGACGCCGAGGATGGCGTTGGCGCCCATGGCACCCTTGTTCTCGGTGCCGTCGACTTCGATCATGCGGGCGTCCAGTTCTGCCTGGTCGCACACTTCCATGCCCTCAACGGCCTCCGCAAGCGTGCTGTTCACGTTTTGGACGGCCTTCAGCACTCCCTTGCCCATAAATCTATCTTTCTGTCCGTCTCTCAACTCCACAGCCTCGTGTACACCGGTGGAAGCACCGGAAGGAACAGCAGCACGCCCCACAGCACCGGCGGCGGTATAGACATCAACTTCAACAGTAGGATTTCCGCGAGAGTCCAAAATCTCTCTACCATAAACTTTAACGATTTGACTCATAGTGTTTTTTCTTTATTGTTCAGAATGTTTTTAAGCGGCGCGAAGATACATTTTTTTTTGGTTTCAGTAGAGACATCATATTATGGCGTCCGTTTTCGTTTCAAAGGTGGTTTCAAGGTTCAAAGTTCAAGGTTCATGACTGGAAATATCAACAATATTATCCACAACCGACCATAATGCACCACGCAGAAAGGGTTTCGAGTTGTTAACACTGTTGATAAAACAGGGCTGTTCCAACAAGTTTTTTTTTGTACTTTTGCGTCTTGTTTTTTGAAATATAGTGTAATTATATGAATGATAGGTTTATCCGTTTAGTTATTCTCTTTGTGACCATTGCCTTTTTTGCTGTACATCCTTTTCGTGGATATGCACAGAATCTTGACGTGATTGTGGGTACAGGAACCGGAACGACCAATGTTTCCCCGTTAAACAATTACTACAAACACTCATGGACAGAATGCATATATAAGGGTTCGGATATCGAAGAGTCGGGAACCATTTACAAAATCGCCTGGGAATGTGCCACCAGCCATTCTTTCAATATGAGTACCTTTAAGATTTACATGGGTACCACAAGCCATGCAAATCACTATTCCAATACTGATTGGACACCTCTGTCCGACCTCACGCTGGTGTATTCCGGTACGAATGTCACCATCCCCAACAACACGGGATGGCAATCGGTGACGTTGACGACTCCTTTTCCGTATTCGCAAGAGGATAATCTGGTGATTGTGGTCGCCAAGACGGCTTCCAGCTATTCTTCAACGCCCGAATATTACTACACGGGCAGCTCCGGTGCAGTGCTATACCGCCGTAATGACAGCTACACCAGCTACGCCGAGCATCCGGGTACCAACTCGGGGTCGTTGTCGTCCAAACTCGCCAATGTGCGGCTCTACATGTACCCGATGCCCTGCCCGTCGCCTCAGAATGTGACCGTCAGCGGGATCACGGCGACGAGCGCGACGGTGACGTGGAATGGGAGTACGTCTGCCAACTCTTGGGAGGTCGGTTACGGAATGTCGGCAGAGGCCGCGCAGGCCAACACGACCATCGTCCAGACCAATTCCTACGAGTTGTCAGGTCTGGATCCTGAATCGGATTACTATGTTTCGGTACGTGCGTTGTGCGACACGGGAACCTATTCCTATTGGAAGAACAAGCGCTTCAAGACAGGGTGCTCCGGGACGATGACTTCGGGGGACTGTTTCGACATGACCAACCTGTCAAATCCAGGCATCACCTGCTATTACGGAACGTTCTATCAGCCGTACAATCATACCGGCATCATCAATAACCGGCACAAGGTGATCACCAACCTTACCTACGATGTCAACACGGACTATATGCTCCCCACCATACCTGACTGCAAGGATTACGCCATTCGTCTTGGCAACGACAACACGGGTGCCGAAGCCGAAAGTATAGTGATAAACCATCTGGTGGACAGCTCGAATGCCGACCTTTTGTTGCTCCAATATGCCGTCGTGATGGAGGATCCGGGGCACACTGCCGAGAATCAGCCGCGTTTTACATTGGAGATTCTGAACAGTTCCGGCCAGCTTATTGATTCCGTGTGCGGTTATGAGGACTTTATTGCCTCTTCTGGTTTGGGATGGAACACCTCCTCTTCCGGTGTTATCTGGAACGAGTGGACCACGGTGGGCATGGATATCTCTGCGTACCACGGGCAGCTTGTCAAGGTGCGCCTGACCACCCGTGACTGCGAGCAGTCCGGCCACTTCGGGTACGCCTATTTCCTGTTGGATTGCGGAAGCCGTAGCATGAAGTCGAACTTCTGTGGCGAGGATACGGTCAGGACGTTCATGGCCCCGGCCGGCTTCCGCTACGAGTGGTTCTGGGAGTCTAATCCGGACTCTGTCATCTCGACCAGCCGCTCCGTCACGTTCACGGAAAGTCACACCGACCGTATCTTCTGCCGTGTGATTTCCATGAAGAAAGACTCCTGTTATTTCCTGATTTATGGCACATTGGCACCTCGTTACCCGATTGCCAATTTCACGACGACCGTGAATGCCTGCACGAGGACGTGCCAGTTCCAAAACCAGAGTCTGGTGTCCGAGGACGGGATTACCCCGAACGGCTTCAATGAGCCTTGTGAGAACGCCCTGTGGGATTTTGGTGACGGCACCACCAGCAATCAGATGAACCCTACGCATGTGTATAGCGCTCCCGGCACCTATCAGGTCACGCTGGTGTCAGGGCTGCACAATTTCGGCTGCACGGATACAGCCCACTACACGGTGTATTTGCCCAATTTCTCCAACCAGGTGGACACCTCCGGATGCTCTATGCTGGTCATCAACAACCAACAATACACCTCGACCGGCAACTACGTGCAGCATCTCACCTCTTCAGGCGGATGCGACAGTGTGGTTACCTATCATGTTACCATCTACTCACCCACCTCCTCCGAGGTGTCGGTGGTCGCGTGCGAAGACTACAGCTGGCAGGGGGAGACCTTTACGCAATCCGGCAACTATGTGCGGACACTGCAGACTGTTCACGGTTGCGACAGCATCCTCACGCTGCACCTCACCATCGGCCATTCGGCGTCCACGGAGTTCTATGACACGATTTGCGGCGGCGCCTATCAATGGAACAACATGACCTACACGGAGACTGGGGATTACATCCAGCATCTCGAAACCGTTTTGGGTTGCGACAGCGCTGTGACGCTGCATTTGTTGGTTGCCCATGACACGGCCACGGCCTTCTCCGAAATCGCCTGCGAGTCGTTTGTATGGAATGACGTCACCTATACCGAGACAGGGGATTACAACCAATATTTCCAAACCACTTTGGGCTGTGACAGCGTGGTGACCCTTCATTTGATTGTGGGCTACCCGCAAACCACCTCCATTGAGGATACCGTTTGCGCCGGAAACACCTATTCCCGGTACAATTTCATCATCCCCTCTTCCATGACTTCGGGACTGGACTATTTCGAAAGCGAGCAGTTGGCCACCACGATTTACGGTTGCGACAGTACAGTCTTTCTCCATCTGGTGGTGTATGACACATCTCTGGCCATCATCTCCCAGGGGAATGATTTTTGTGAGAATTCCTTCGATGTGCTGATGGTGGAGACCGATTTCCCTGATTTTGTATGGAGTACGGGAGAAACCTCCCCTATGATTACGGTCACGGAATCTGGATTATACAGTGTGACTGCTTCCTATAATCAGTGCTCGGCATCCGCTTCTTACACGATACCGCTATGCGATATCCAGATCTTCATCCCGAACGCCATAACCCCGGCTCGGGGCGAAGGTCTCAACGACTGTTTCGCCATCAGTACCGTGGATTTCCCGAAAATTCAGGATTTCTCAGTGAGCATCTTAAATCGTTGGGGCGAGCAGGTGTATTATTCCACGGACAAGCATTTCTGTTGGAATGGCGAGGTGAATGGAACCATCGCCCATGATGTCGTATACAACTATATTGTTCGCTACACCAACGACAAAGGCAAACCATTCGTCCTGATCGGTTCCGTCGTGGTCCTATAACCCTTAACCGATTAACCGACTAACCCACTGCTGTCCCGTTAAAAACTTAAAATGTTCTTTGAAACGATTGATATATAGTTAGTTGTAGAGATATTTCGAGTCAACGGATTTGAATCTGTATCTTTGCAGTCAAAATGGATGACTGCTTATGA
>Ga0265299_10000937_pt1 | contig 35269 bp, 29 predicted proteins | sample AusTroGonzalo_MG_4_FD_193485 | JGI IMG/M metagenome (GOLD analysis project Ga0265299, IMG submission 193485) | Bovine rumen microbial communities from tropical cattle in Woodstock, Queensland, Australia - Gonzalo_02 | ecosystem: Host-associated > Mammals > Digestive system > Stomach > Rumen ... | reverse complement strand
CTGGACAAACGCCTCGGCCTTCGAAGCGGCGAAACTCTACACCGATCTATACGCGGAAATGGAGGCGAAACCCGTTCCCGAAGACTTGTCTGACGAAGAAAAATCAGTCTATACATGCGAACTCTGGAAGAAAATCTCGATTCTCCTCCGGAAATCGCGCAAAACCCTCGTCAAAAGCACCGAAGCCGCCAAAAAAATCGGCGAAGAAAACGAATACACCGAAAAAAGTTTCAAAATGGTTGAAGAAATCGACCATATCTACGAAGAAAAAGAGAATATTTGCGGGAATTAGAGCTTATCTCACGTCAATGTTTTTTATTGCCAAAACACCGAATAAAAACTCGCCAAATTGCAAAGCAAAATTCCGCCAAATTATATAATAGAAATCCGCCAAATCATATAATAAAAATGCGCCAAATTATAAAATCGCTTGATTTTAGTAGTTTTTTTGGTAATGTGTAACAGCTTTTTGGAGGTCGAAATGAAAAACTACAAAAAAAGAGTCGTTGATTCGCTTTTGCTTAAAAAACTTAAAGGAAAAGGAGCGGTATTGATTGAAGGCGCCAAGTGGTGCGGCAAAACCACGACCGCCGAACAAGCCGCTGCCAGTGTGCTTTATATGGACGAACCAAAAACCATGAACCAGAATCTTGTTATGGCTGACACCGACCCTGAATATCTGCTTGAAGGTGAAAATCCGCGACTGATTGACGAATGGCAGCTTGCACCGAAATTATGGGACACCATCCGTTTTTCAGTTGACCACAAAAGACAATTCGGGCTTTATATTCTGACTGGTTCAGCCGTTCCACTGGAGACAGATGAAATCCATCACTCTGGAACAGGACGGTTTTCCTGGCTCAAAATGCGCCCTATGAGCCTTTTTGAATCGGGAGAATCTTCAGGTGAAGTCAGCCTTAAAGAGCTTTTTTCCTCACATGACGCGATTGTGCGCGGTGCTGCCAATCTTTCGCTCAAAGACATTGCCTTTCTGATCTGCCGCGGCGGATGGCCGATGTCACTTGAATGCGAGTCTGAAATCGCTCTGCAGCATGCATTTGATTATTTTGACGCAGTTGTCCGTTCCGATATTTCAAGGGCAGACGGCGTTTCAAAAAATCCTGACAGGGTAATCCGTCTAATGCGTTCTTTTGCAAGGAATTTAGGTTCTCAAACTTCAATAAAAGCCATTTGTGAAGATTTGAAGACCAATGAATCTTCCGATTTTTCGGAAATAACAGTCAATTCCTACATCAACGCATTGAAGAAAATATTTGTTGTCGAGGATATGCCGGCATGGAATCCCAATTTAAGGTCAAAAACCGCTGTCAGAAGTTCGGAAACACGTTATTTTGTCGATCCTTCGATAGCTGTTGCGGCACTCGGTCTCGGCCCCGATGATTTAATCAACGATCTCAACACATTTGGTCTCCTTTTCGAAACTCTCTGCGTTCGGGATTTGCGGGTTTTTGCAGATGCACTTGACGGTGAGGTTCGCCATTATCGTGATAAAAACGGACTGGAATGCGATGCCGTGATTCATCTGAGAAACGGTTCTTTCGGGCTTATTGAAATCAAACTTGGCGGAGATACGGCAATAGAGCACGGTGCTGCCACATTAAAAAAACTCGCATCCCTGATAGACACAGACAAAATGAAAGCCCAGTCATTCCTGATGGTTCTCACTGCTGTCGGAAATTATGCATACCGAAGGAACGACGGAGTTTATATCGTTCCGATAGGCTGTCTTAAAGATTAGCACTTTCCGCAAAATTTTAATTTTATGCAAGATTGCTTTCGCGAATTGTCATAATTCGGGCCTTAACTACGAAGAAAAAGAGAATATTTGCGGGAATTAGCTTCGCTTATCTCACGCAGCGGACATAATAAGAAGAAGATGATGACTTTAAACCGAAGTATATTCCGCCGGATCTGAAGTTAACGGTCCATGCGGAGTTTTCTCTATAGTTGGAAGAAGACCACAATATCCTTGCGTCACCCAACTTGCTGAAATAACCAATCATATATTCAAAATTATTTGGTTCACAATCACTTCTTGTGTAGCAATCGGAATAATCAAGACAGCTGTCGGTAACACCGCACGCACCGCCTGCTTCTGTTGTCGGGCACTTCTGAATCAGAGTGCGCAATTCGCTTATAGTCGGCATCCTCCAGTCGGAATATCCGCAAGCAGTCAGATTTTCGCAATAATTTGTGGCGTTTTGCCAGTTCATATTCGCATCATAAATTGTTTCTGTAGCCAACGGCGACCACATTTTTCCTTCCACATTGTGACAGACATCTTTGCATTTTCCCGTGGACGGATCGCATTCTCCCTCACAATTTTTGATTTTCCAGTGTCCTTTTTTGCAATATCGGGATTCTTTCGAAGGATTTCCTGCACCACAACTGTATTCCCCGGGAACACATTCCGCCTCGAGGCATTTTCCTGTCGATGGATCACAAGTGTAGTCGCAGTATTCTTCCGGAATCCAAAAACTATCCTCGCAGTGCAGCGATTGGGAGTTTATGCACTTGTCTTTACCTGACATACATCCTTTACCGCCTGTTTCGTCATCTGAATATTTTCTGACACAACGGTAAAAATATTCAGTGTAAGTTCCCGGCGAACCACTGGCAACTGTGCCGTAAATGAAGTTGACATACCAATCGTCGCTGGAGTAATCGGCTTGTGCGGAAGAAGAAAAAAGCACATCAATGTCACCGAGTTTGCTGTATTTGCCGCTTGAATCACGAGGACAGGAAGAACATACATTTTGCGCCCAGCAATCCTTTTTTGAAAGGCACTCATCTGTAACTCCGCATTCTCCGCCCGTCACAGTGCCTTCGCAGTTCCGTATCAGTGTCCGGAGTTCATCGATCGTCGGCAGATGCCAATCGCTGAATCCGCACTCTGTCAGACTGTCGCAACTATTTCCCCAGAAAAATTTTTTTGATGACCACATATTGCCGTCAACAACATTACATCCGGTATTTGTGTTAAAACCGTCAATTTTTCGAACGCACCGGACTCCGCCTGAATTCGTACAAGCATTACGACCTACTGCACCGTAATTAAAGTCAACACCGTATGCAAAACCCGGATCATCCACAGCAAATGTTTGGGAAAAACCAGAAGATGACCAGTACCAGCCTTTGTCTTTGAATTTGCTGTAATTGCAGCCTGGATTGCAAACATAAGAATAGCAGTCGTCAGCATTCCAGCAATCAGTGAGGATCAGACAACTGTCTGAAAGTTCGCAATTTCCGCCCGTCTCAGTATTCGGACAGTTCTTGATCAGAGTTCTGAGTTCACTTATCGAGGGCAGCCTCCAGTCATCATAGCCGCAAGCTGTCAGGTTATAGCAATAATTGGATGCATCAGTGTGTCCCATATTGCCGGATGCGCGCAGTGCCCACATATTGTCATTGATTATTGCACAGCTGTCGTCTTTGATCGGTTCACTGTCGTCATTGTCGCAGGCACTATCGTCTTCATCATATACTATAATTTCTTCTAAATCAGTTGTCTCGCCAGAGTCAAGATCAGGAAGTTTTTGCCATGAATCCGCATCTTCGGTTTCGTCAGTGTCATCCGCGTCAGCATCAACATCGCCGTCAGCTGCAATGTCATTGTCGACATCCGTTACGGCATCGCTCTCTGCTGTTTCTTTTTTCGAACTGCCGCAGCCCGTCATCAGCACAAAAAGCGCCAGAACGGCAAAAACATAAAAAACTGTCGTGATTTTCTTCATCTGGAACCTCGCTAAGTTTCAATTCCAAAAACACTGTATTTTACAAAAACTCAATAAAAACACCAGTTTTTTAAATTTGTCCCAGGAGACAGTTGCAAAAATTGAAGAAAAAACTTGACATTCAAATGTTTCTGACTATCTTGTCGCCTGCCAGAGCGGGAATAACTCAGTGGTAGAGTGCTACCTTGCCAAGGTAGACGTCGCGGGTCCGAATCCCGTTTCCCGCTCCATTTTTTTATGTCCTTTTTCAATCGAAATTCTTTTTGGTCGGCACCTTAGCCAAGAGGTAAGGCAGAGGTCTGCAAAATCTCCATCTCCGGTTCGAATCCGGAAGGTGCCTCCATTTTCCTCAATTTTCTCCGCCGGAGTGGCGGAATTGGTAGACGCAAGGGACTTAAAATCCCTCGGGATAACCTCCTGTACCGGTTCGAGCCCGGTCTCCGGCACCATTTACAGCACTTAATGAAAAAATCTTTGCAATAAAAAAAACCGAATATAATTCAGCAGGTCTTGTGGTATCTTTGCTTGGGTCTGTTTATTCACTTTTTTTATTTAGAGGTATGAATATTTATTCTGGCTTTTATTGTTTCCTGCGGCGGGGACAAATACAGAATACTGCGGAGACGGAATTGTCAACGGCTCCGAAGCATGCGACGACGGTGAAAACAACGGAAAATACGGAAAATGCAATACCGAATGCACCGGTTTAGGCGAAAGATGCGGCGACGGCGTTGTCCAGGATTTTGGCGGCGGCAACGAAATATGCGACGGCAATACCAAATCGTGCAAAGAAATTGCTCCCGTATTTTCGGCAGAAAGCGAAGCCCTTTGCAGCGAATGTTCATCCTGGGATGAATCGACATGCCAGTGCGCGGAACACTACTCCGGAACCGGCTGCCTCAACTGTGACGGAGCTCACTTCTGCAACGGACACGGAACATGCACAGCCGACAGAACCGGCAAGACGACCTGCGCGTGCACGGATCATTTCACAGGCCCGACCTGTAACGAATGCGAGGAAAAATACCACCTCAATGATGCAGGCACAAAATGTATCGAAGACTGCCACTCGTCATGCGGACAGGCAAGCTTCCTCATCAATCCGGCAAGCCACGGCCACTGCGACTACTCCGGCGACAAAGGAGTCTGCGTCTGCGATCCATGCTGGATCACAACCGGTGTTGCACTTGTTCTGCCGACATTTGAAACTCCTGAGTGTGCACAGTACACTCCGAACGTACCCGGCTGCTAAGCTGACAGCATCTTATAAAACAATTTTCCTCAAATAAATCACATTATTATCAAAAAAATTCTTCTAAAGAATCCTTTTTGTCAACTCGGAAATTTTCCGACGCTTAAAGAGATTGAAAAACGGTTTTTTTCAGCGGAATAGCAACATGACTGAAGGAGAAAAAAAAATGAATTTTGACAAAAATCAACCTGTTCTGGCGATTTCGGCGGGCTCTCTTGAATTGAGAAAAAAAGATAGTTCCAAAAATGATTTATATATAAATATCGGTCTTCTGGGGCTTTGTACAAACCTTTATAACGCAGGATATAAAAATGTCCGGATGTTTCAAGGCGACCGCATTGAAATCAAGAGTTTTATAAAAACAATTGAAAAATATGTTGATATTGCAAAACTTCAAACACCATTGCTGCTCTCTATGATTTCATTTATTCAACTCTCATGGGTTCAGAAATTCACTCAAGCAATAAAGAAGAAATATCCGAATATATCTATAAAACTCGGTGGAAGATATGTGGTCGATGAATGCGAGGATTGGCTGCGCAAAAAATTGCCCCATGTCGATTTCTTCTGCAAAGGCTGCCCTGACGACAACGTTGAAATATTGCTGTTGAAAGAAGACAACCCGGCTGTTTTATTTCCTCAGAAACCTTTTGAAAATCTGAACTATGCTCTTCTTTATAATTTCAGACAATACCAACCTAGCATAGAAGTCGGCAGAGGTTGCAGTTTTAAATGCGATTTTTGCCTGGAATCAAAATACAAACAACTCAAAACCCGTTCTCCAGAAGAGATTCTTGCGGAATGCAAGGCGTTGACCGATCTATACGGAGACGAATATTTAAACATATATTTTGAATCTGCCCTGTTCCTCGTAAACAAAGAATGGTGTACCGAATTCAGAAAAATCTACGAAAAAGGCGAATTTAAATTCAAATGGCGTTGCACATCGCGAGTAGATATTTTCCAGGAAGAGTGGTTACCGGATCTTTCCGCAGCAGGCCTTAAAGTTGTCGATATCGGCTTGGAATCTGCATCCCGCCAAATTCTCTCCGTTATGAACAAATCCAGTGATCCCGAAAAATATTTGGAAAAAGCTGAAAAACTTATAAAAGAAATGGCACGATACGGTGTGTGGGCCAAAGTTAATATTATGATTTATGCTGGCGAAACCGCCGAAACATTGAACGAAACCCGCGACTGGCTGCTCACTCACAAACAATACATCAAAGGCGTTTCCGTAAACCCGCTTACAGTCTACATGAGTAAAAAGAGCGGAGAAACAATAAACGGCATAAAAATCGACTGGAACAAAGTAAATAAAAACGGATACTGGACTTTCCCCTACAATAAAAAAGATTATCTGGCACTTAAAAATGCGGGAATGTCAGAGCAGGATTACTATGATTTGAAAAAGATATGCTATCTCCCGCGCGACTTAAATCACAAAAACGTCCATTTGTACATCTCTGATATTTTAAAAGACAAAAAAAAGAGAGATGCCGCATAATATTTACAAATCACGCATTTGAACTATTCTTGCACGAATTTAGCGGATCTCAGATCTAAATTTTCAAGGAGGAAAAAATGAAGAAAAAAATTTTAATGATTCTGGCATCGTTGTTGTTTTTTATCACCCTTTGGGCAGAGAATCCGACAAAGGATTTTCCGTATTACTATTCTGACAACCCGCAAACCAGTTACATCGATTATAAACGTTGCACAAACGGAGAATTGATTGTCAAAGATTTTGAAGGCGACGCTTTCTCAGGTTCGTATTTCCAGAGCGCAAATCATCATTGCTTTGTCTTTGTTTACAACAAAAATAAGGATGATATCCAGAAAGCAGCCGTTGAGTTTCTCGGCAACTATAGATCTTTGTTTAAAAATTTTGACAATGAGATTGACCAGGACAACGGAACAAACCTCAGACTTTCCATTGTTTTTGTCAATGCCGATCAAAATGCCGTTGCATCTGCAATTTATGACGAGAACATAGAATCAACAAATAAAAGCGTCATGAACCCTTTCAATGGTGTCAAACGAGCTCTCAAGAAAGCACGCGAAACATCAAAAAAGAGAAACAAAAAATAATAAGAATTTAAAATAAGTGTCAACTGATCTTCTGTTCACCGCTTATACTTTACGAGTCCGTAATCCGGATTACTGTTTTGAACGGAGATAGAAATGAAATCGAAAGAAAAAACTGAAAAACTCATTGCCGAAATAACGGAAAACAAAGAAAATCTTCGCGAAAATTTTCAGGAAAACTCCAATAAAACTCAAGAGTTTTACAATTCAGTCAAAGGACTTGGAATAAATGAACTCAAGCAGGTTTTTCCTGCTCCTAAAGCGGTTGTAGAAAAAAATATTTTTGATGCAACCAGTGAAATCATTGCCGATACACCAGTCAAGAAAAAAGCCTTGGCTATTATATCTCTTGCAAAACCCAAAAGCCTTGAAAAAACCTGCTCTGAGAATTTCAAGAAAGATATGAGATTATTGCAGGGAATTTTCTTCTTTTTGATTCGTGAAATATGTGAAAAAGGCTTTTTTTTCGCAACTGATGAGCAAAAATCCGAAATTGCAGGACTGTTTGACTCGGCATTGAAGGACAATTCATGGTTTCTGCCGGAAAAACAATGTGAAATTCTTAATAAAATCAGCAAAGAACTGCGATTTTTGAAAGAAAATCCTTTCACCGAGATTGATTTTACGAAATTCGAAGGAAATTATTTCAAGGCAAACGAAAGCATCCTCCGTATTCTGGCAAATTTTTCCCCAGAATCTGATAAAAATGTTCCGAGAGAAAAAATCATCAATGTGGTTAATTTTGTCCGTGAGCTCCAGAAAAAAATCATGCCAGTTTTCCCGAATACAAAAAAATCTGATTACTCCGATTCGACGGCAAACAAGGAAATCACAAAAGCCGAAAACAACCTGAAACTATTGAAAGTTCTTGATTTCGGTTTTGTTGATTCCGATTTTTCACAGACATTTTTTGCCGATGATGAAAAACTCAAAAATAGATTTTCCCGCGAAATCATCTGCAAATTCTTTCAGGAAGCGGAAATGCGCTGGAAAGACGGAGATCCGCGCACAACGAGAGATAACCGCAAAGAACTGAAAATTCTTGCCAGAAAAAATGACCGTTTTACGAACAAAGCCGCGTTACATACTAAATTTCTCTATCCGGAAAGAAATATGGTTACTCACATCAGTGAAAATTTTGCAGTTTTCAGCCTGTTCGGGAAAGAATACAGCGATTCTCAAATTTTATATTGGAAATCATTGATTTTATACGCTTTTTTCGATTCTTATAAATATTTACATGAATTAAAAAAAGAGCCGCTCCAAAAAGAAAACGCCGAAAAACTTCTCTCGATTCTGGAACATTGTTTCAGAAAAATCACAGCTCCTTTGAACTTAAACGAAGCAGGCAGAGAAGAATTGTGGCAGAAAATTTTCGATTTTGAGAAAGAAAACGGTGACCTGAAACTTAACTCCGAGGAACTTGATAAAATCAACATTTACAACGAAGAATTTCTGGATGAAGATTTGATTACCTATTTGAAAAAATTCATGAACTTCCTCTACTGTTCTGAAAACGAAGCAGAAGATTTTTTTGAAAAACACAGCTTTGCCATCCAGATTTACTTAATTTATCTCACTTTCGAACTTGCGAAAATGGATAAAATTACCGAAAAACATCAGTAAAATCCACACAATCTGATTTCTTACAAAAAAAACCGCAAAATTTTTGTCAACTTCACTTTTTTTCGAGGCTTATTGAGGGTGTGTGCGATTGATTTTTAATAGAAAGAATTTGGAGGAAAAAACAATGACAGACACAAATCGTGAAAACAAAAGCGCGACTGTAGACAAAACAATATTGCCGAACAGAATCAAAACTCTGCTCAAATACTTGAACCAGAACCTTTACGGAAAGGAAGAGGCGGTCCGTCTCGCGCTTCTTTCCGCTGTTGCAGGAGAAAGTATTTTCTTTTTAGGGCTTCCGGGAACGGCTAAAAGCATGATTAGCCGCCGCATAGCAAGTGCATTCAGCGATTTTTACGAGGATGGCAAATTCAACACTGAAAAAGGCGGATATTTTGAATATCTGATGAATGAGTTCTCCACTCCTGATGAAATCTGCGGTCCTGTCGATCTTTCGGCTCTCAACGAAAAGCCGAGCCGCTACACCCGAGAAACAAAAGGTTATCTGCCCAGCGCGAAAGTTGCCTTTCTTGACGAAATCTGGAAAAGCGGTCCCGCGATTCTGAACACACTCCTTCCCATTGTAAACGAAAGGATTTTCCACAACGGAAGCGAAATCGAGAAAGTGCCTCTCGTATCCCTCGCAGCAGCATCCAACGAACTTCCCGAGAAAAACCGCGGACTTGATGCTTTGTGGGACAGGTTCATCCTGCGCGTGCTGGTAAATCCTGTTTCAAACGAGGAGGATTTTTTCAAAGTCGTTGATGAAGGCAGCAACAAAGAGCTTATATCTACTGCAGAGCTTACGGCTGTTCTCCTTAGCATTTCTGATGTGAAAAGCTGGCAGGCTGAAATCGATAAAATCGAACTCGGTAGTGAAGCAAAAAATGTAATCACGGCTATCAGAAAAGAACTCGTGCGACGTAACAATGACACAAACCACAAAGGTGACGAAACCTATTATGTCTCCGACCGCCGCTGGAAAAGAATCGTTCATCTCCTTAAAACAAGTGCGTTTCTGAACGGACGCGATTCCGTGGATCTTATGGACTGTTCACTCATTGAATACTGCATCTGGAATACAGACAAACAACAGCGCGAAACGTCTGAAATTATAGAGAAAATCCTAAAACAGAACGGAATAAGCTTCAATCTCGACATTGATGACATCAAGGATCAGATCAAAGATTTTCGTGCCTATATAAACGAAAAATTTTATATTAACGATGAAGACAAACAAGAATTAACAATTATGTCTGACGGCACCGAGGCTTATAAATTATCCCAAAGTATCGAATTATATACCAACAATTACGACCGTAACTATTATGTTAAATATATATCTTCATCAGGCAACTACTATGGTGAACAAAAGCAACGCCTAGGCGTCAATGCCTGCACCAATGTCAAGTTGGATGTTCATTCCAAAAAATTAAATTGGGTAGATTCTTATGACGGTCGCCGTTATGAACAACAAGTGGAATTTGCCACTATAAAAGGTCAAGGTTTGGTAAAGAATCCTGATTTTGACAAGTATCCTGAACTATTAAAGGGCCGTCAGGAAGATGCTGCCGACCGGTATGAAAAAATCCGCACCAGCATCAATAATTCTTTAAAAGATCTCAAAGATTTCGAAGCCGAACAAGCTGAACCGTTCGAACAAAACTACTTCGTCAAACAAAAATACTGCGATACAATTTTATCGGCAGTGCGGAATGCACAGGAAACTATCGAAAACTTGCAAGTCGAGTTGGATAAAGAACGTGACCGTTATACAAAATAGGTAACAACCAATGGCAAAAGGCATTTCAGACAAATCGCTGCATTACACCTTCGTTGCTTTAGAGGAGCTCAAGGAAATCCTTGGTGAAAATCCAAAACTTCCGCAAATAAGTGAAATGAGCAGAAAAGACATTCGTTCTTTAAAAGATCAGGTGCGCAGTTTTTTTGAAAGCGTGAAAAATATTGGTTACAAAGGGTTTTCGTTTCTCAAAGACTGCAAGGATGTTAGAAATTTTGTGGCTCATACGACAGGCGATGTTAAAGATGAAGATATTTTTGAATACTTCAAAACATTTTTCAGTTTTGCCGACAAAGCAAAAGCGGAGTTGGAGCAAAATGTGCAGCGCAGTTATTCCAAGCGAAAAGAAATCCGTAAAATCGAGAAATTCGGCTCGACAGAATTCGGCAACGAATTAGAACGCAAACATCTCACTCAAAGCATTGCGGATGAATTTGACACCTCTCTGAAAGATGATGAAAAAATCGAGTTCAGTGAATTGCAGAGTCATCAGGAGGCAAAAAAATTCCTGCAACCAGAAAATCAGGAAGAGAAAGAACTGCTTGATTTTGCAAAGAATCACGAAGAGCTTAATCAGCAGATTCAGGAAGAAATTCTCAAGACGCTGCAAACTGCTTACGATGAAACGGAAATCACCGACCCGAAGAATCCGTTCTACAATGAAAATGTTTTCATGCGCAGTTTGCAAAATCTTTCCGATGAAGTGCTGTTGAAAAGCATTCCTAAACTCCAAACGCTACTCTACAAAACCAAAACAGGGAAAGACAATTCTGCAAATTTCGATTTTTACAAAAAACAGTATGAACAACTTCTGGAACCGGAATCCGACGAAAATACAGAGCAAAAACCGAAAACAAAAATAGATAAGCACCAGCTCGAAATTCTTTCGCGCAACCTGAAAAAAGACCTTCAGGAATCTTTACAGGAACGCTATACTGCATGGCAGCTTGGAGAAATCGACAAAAAACGCAAAGCCTATCTTGAAGAACTTTACAAAAAAATTGCACAGTTCAGAAAACTTGAGGAGCTTCTTTCACCTTTCCTTAAAAATTTCGGACGTTTATGGGATCTTTCTTCAGCCGATTTTAATGATTACGGTTTCGAAATTTTAAGTGATTTCGCCGACCTGCTTGAAAATGACAAATCCTTGCAGGAACTGGCCGATTTGATCGGCAGACAGAACAGCGAAACCGAGCGTTACGAAAAAGAGCTGCGCGAAAAAGTCGAGATAAAAACCGAATTTCATCCGAAACCGGCATACCGCGGACAAATAAGCGGTTTACGTTTGAGCGGAGAAATCTCTTCCGCACTGCCGAGCGAACTTGCCATGTCGAAAAACGATGCAACAAGACTATATTTCGCCAAGAAATTCGCCGAGAACAAACTCCTTTCTTATGCATATATCAACCGGCAGAAATTTTACCGCGAAGAATACGGAACTGAAGAAGTTGAGGTTCCTGTAAAAGAAAAAGAGCAGAAAGGGCCGGTAATCATCTGCGTTGATACAAGCGGTTCGATGAACGGTACTCCGGAGCGCGTGGCAAAAACTATAACGTTCGCCCTTGCAAAAAAATGTTTGGAAGAAGAGCGCAAATGTTACCTCATTTCCTTTTCAACCGGAATCGAAGTGCAGGACTTGTCGGAATTTGAAAAAGGTAACGGATTGCTTGAACTGGCAAAGTTCCTGCGGAAATCTTTCAATGGCGGAACAGACGCAGAGCCGGCTTTGCAGCATTCTCTGACACTTTTACAGAAAAATGACTGGAAAAACGCAGATGTTCTTGTTGTAAGCGACATGATTATGGGCAATTTATCAGAATCAGTGAAATCAAGCATCCGTTCACAACAGGCGAAAGAAACAAAATTCTACTCCCTGCTTGTGGGCAATTCGGGCAATAAAAACGTCATCGATGTTTTTGATGAAAACTGGAGTTACAACATCAATTCACGCGATGCAATGCACCATTTAGTCAGGCAGACTTATAAGCTGAATGAAACAAATAAGAACTTTTTACAAGGTCAAAAATGAAAGACAGCAATTCAAACACACAAAAACAACAAAAAAGCAGCAATTTACCAGACCGCATAAAGACTCTTCTTGAATATTTGAACCAGAACCTTTACGGAAAGGAAGAAGCTCTCCGTCTCACCCTGCTTTCCGCAATTGCAGGAGAAAACATCCTGTTATTAGGAACTTCAAGAGCTGACAAAAGTACTGTCAGCCGCCGTATTGCAGCCGCTTTCAGCGATTTTTACAAAAACGGCAAAATCAACCTCTGGAACGGTCATTATTTTGAGTATTTTATGAATGGAACCGACGAACCAAACGATATTTTCGGCCCCGTTGACCGCATTACAAAGCAGCATCAGACTGAAAATTATCTGCCCAACGCAAACATTGTCCTTCTTGATGAAATCTGGAATATCCGTCCGACTGTTTTAAGCACAATACTTAAAATCATAAATGATAAAAAGTATTATAACGGGAATTCCATTCAGGAGGCACCTCTTCTATCTGCTATAGCAGCTGCGAAAGAAATTTCATTTCCGCCAAACAAGCCTCTCCTTGCTGCTTTGCGCGACAGTTTCACTATACGGGTGTTCATAAACCCTATTCAAAATAACGATGATTTTTTCACATCTATAGACTCGGAAGATGATGAATTGAAACCGGATAAAGAACAAAAAGCGGCTTTGTTAAGCATTGAAGAAGTAAAACTTTGGCAGCAGGAAATCAATAAAGTCGAGCTGGACAAAACAACTAAAAAATGGATTTCCGGAATCAGAGAAAGTCGGAAAGATATCAGTGACAGGCACTGGAAAAAAATAGCGCATATCCTCAAAACAAGTGCTTTCCTGAACGGCCGCGAAATTACAAATTTCACTGATCTTTCACTGATAGAATACTGCATCTGGGATACAAACCAACAACACGATAATACAGTTAATTATGTCGGGAGATACTTGGATTTGGATACTCACATAGGAAATATTCCGGAACAGGTCAAGGCTTTTAAAGACAAAAAGGAACTGACCGCTTTCGAAAAGCAGGAATATGCTGCGCTTGACAAACTGATAAATTCACAAATTGCAGCCGGAAAACGATTCAAAGACTATGAGAGAGCACTATTTACAAACAATATTTTTGCAAACCAACAAAATCTCGGCATCATTTCGGAGAAAACCGATATACTTATTGCGAAGTTTGAAAAAGAAAAAACCGAACTCAACAGACTGCATTCACTTTATGCAGAAAAATAAAATTAATCTTCTTTCAAAAATTTTCTTTTTTTTGTCAACTTCACTTTTTTTCGACGCTTATGTATAGTGTCAGGGTTCTTTGAAACTTTTGATGATTTATGATTTAGTTTAAAATTATTAAGATTTTTATTTTTTAAGGTGAAAAAATGAAAAAAATCGTATTTGCAACACTTCCTTTAAAAAAGGACATTGAAAAACGCAACTATCCTGTTGAGGGGAACGCTTTAATCGAAATCCATGAACCGATTTATTTCGCAGCAACAAGCGCTTTGGCGGGAACTCTTAAACCGGAAGATGAAGTAAAAGTCATTCTTCTCGAAACGGAAGGCGGCGAAAATGCCGGCAAAGAACACGCAAAAGAGTTCGAAGAGGAACTCAACCACTTCAACAAGGCGGGTGCAAAAATCAGCTGTGAAATATTTACAAGCACTTTTAACCCTTCTAAGGCAAATTTGCAGTTTATTTTCAAAGCACTTGTCAGAAAACTTGAACACGGTGCTGAAATTTACGCAGACATTACTTATGGCCCGAAACCATTGGCATTTTTCCTGTTTACAGTGTTTCAGTTCGCGGAAAAATTCTTTGACTGTTCCATCGGCAACATCGTCTATTCCAAAGTTGAATTTGAAAAAGGCAAAATTGTTGACGGTTCGGAAATGATTTATGACATAACTCCGCTCTATCTGATGAACAGTTTTACCAACATGATCGAGGCGCCGAGCAGCGAACGAGCAATTCAGACCGTCGAAGCATTGTTCGAGGAGTAAACATGGAACAGATATCTGAGAAAATAAACGAACTTTTTGATCAATATCTGAAAACTATCAATCTTGAAAACACCGAAAATGCAAAATTGTCGATAGAACAGAAAATTACTCTTGCGGTCTGGGATTCCAAGAAAAATTATAGAGAATTTTCCGTGGAAGTTGTTGAAACGGTCAGAGAAGCTCTTAAATATTATTTCCCTGATTCAGATGCCTTTAACAAAGGAGTTTCTTTTAGCCAGTATCTTTTTGGTTCATTGCAAAACTCAATAAACACCAGCAAAGAAAAAGATGATCTGGCAGACAAAAACGGCTGGCAACACTTTTCTGACGACAAATACAGACGAGTCAAAAAAGTGAAAAAAGTCTTTGAAGATGTCAGAAAAATGTATCCGGATCAGGATCTCAAAGAGAGCTTTATCATTGAAAAAGCTGTCATGACATTGGGAATGGATGAGGACGAAATCAGAGAATGCCTGAAAATATTGAAAGCTACGACAAAAGGAGATGAAGTCTCAAATGAGAATGGAGAAACCTTTTCAATTTTTGATACTCTTTGGGACGGAATAGACTTAAATCCTTCGGAAAATGAATTTATGGCCAAGGAAAAACGGGAATGTATTCTCAATAAAATTCAAAAAGAATGGGAGAAAAAATCCGATCCTATGCTTTCCGAGCTTCTTACAGTCGAAATTCTTGAAGCAAATCTGGATATTGAAAATATGGAAGACTATTCCTTTCTTAACAAAGAAATCTATGCCCAATTTCTTAAAGATATAGAACACAAACTTCCCGAAAATTCTGAAATCGCAAAGAAATATGGCTTAACAAAATCCGCTGCGAGCAAAAAACTTTCCCGTTTTTTTGAATCTCTGAAAAAATCTTAAAAAAATCGTCAACTCCCCTGTTTTTCACCCCTTATATTCCGTGTAAGACGGATGCTTTAGGTTGAGGAGGAAGAGTGGTTCATCTTGATTTTTGGAACAATAAAAAACGTGCGGAAAAAAAAGCGCAGGAAGAAGCTAACCGGGAAAGGGAACAGACAAAACGCCTGAAAAAAGCGGAACGCAATCTAAGCAAATCTTCCGCTATAAATACAAAATCTCTTTGCGTTTTGACTCAAACCATTGAAAACGGCAGGGATTTACAGGAAAAGATTGCACTGTTTAACGCGCAAGTTGAGGATTTTCAGAAAAAAGTCGATGAAAACCAGCGTCTTCAGCAACAACTTCAGAAAGAGCAGTCGCGTTTGAGCGAATGGGAAGAAAATTTAAAAAACCGCGCTGAAGAAATCAGAAAAGAAGAGATGTCGATTCATATCCGCAGTGAAAGTGTAAAAAAAGATGAGCAGCGCGTGGCAAAAAAAGATACTGATCTGGAACAGGAACGCCAGAATATCAAAGATGAGCGCGTTTCCATGAAAGAACGTGTCGAAAAAGCTGAAAAAGCCGAGAAAAAAAGCATTGAAAGCAAAGAAAAATATGAAGCAAAATTCAAAGATGCAGAAGAACAGAAAAAAGAATATGAGGATAAGTTAAAAGACCTTGATTCCCGCGAATCAAAATGCTCGGAACTTGAAAACGATATAAAAAAACGGCTTGCATCTGTGGAGGAAAAAGAACATAGTTTTTCTGCCAAAGAAGAAGAAATGAGAAAAAGTTTCGAGGCTGAAAAATCCCGTTGGGAGACAGACCGCGCTGAGATCGAGAGTAAGCTGAACGAAAAAATAAGAGAATACGACCGCAAACTCGAAGATATGGAAGCCGTCAGAGAAACGATAGAGAACATCAATTTTGATGACAGCGAGGACGGACGAAAAGCTAAAATTGTTGTAAAAGAAACTATTCGCGTCAGTATGAAAACTCTCGAAGACACTCTCCAAAAATTCAAAGAACTGGATGAAAAATATGCAAGCGGAACATTTAAAGGATTCTCTGTTCCCATTGACGAAATCAGCATAGTAAACGAAGAATTAAAACAGCAGTATGCGGAAATCAAGGAACACGCCGAAGGAACCGGACTAGATTTCAGTATATGGCTCGGAAAAATCGAAAACTGCATTCTTGATGCCGACAAGCATTTCAAGTCGTTCTTTTTCGCGGAATGTTACAGAAGCGCAGTTGAAGGTTTAAGCTATTGCAAAGGTTACGCCGACATTATCGATATCCTTAATGAATATGCAGGAACTTCCGAAACGGCGGAAGAGACCCATGACGAAGACGATGACTGGTTCGATTACTACGAGTTCCTTTTTGAAGAGGATTATGATGATTCCGCTGACTACACCCAGTTCGAAGCAAAAACTATAAAAAAGCAATATTATAAAATGGCGAAACAATACCACCCCGATACTGCAGCAGAAGATGAAAAAGCTAAATGTTCTGAAATAATAAAACAGCTGAACAAAATATGGGAAATACTGTCGGATGCAGACAAACGTGCTGAGTACGACAAAACATACCTCGAAAAACGGGCTTCCAAAAGACATTAAACGGAGATGTAAAATGACAAACACGACAGATTCAAAAACAGAAACAAAACTTAACCTGCCGGCTTTGAAAAAACCTTGCGGGGAACTTGGCAAAAAAAGCGAAAGCAGAACATTGAAATCTTTCGACCTCAATTCTGTGAAAAAACAGGACAAAGTAGCCGAGATTCTTAAAAAAGATTCCATCAAGCAGCAGGTTCATAAGGATTTGCAGGCTCACAAAGGTCTTGATTTGATTCTGATGGGTGATTTAACTGGTTCAATGAGTGCATATCACGCAATTTTGAAATCAAAATTCAAAGAAATCTGTTCGACATTGTTCCAGATTATCCCGAATCTGCGTATTGGGATTATATTCTACCTTGATCACGGCAGCGGAGATCCGTATATCACAAAAGTCCAGCCACTCACGGTAAACATAGAACAATTACAGGGATTTATTTCGGGAACTCCCGACGGATACGGCGGTGATGCAGACGAAGCCGTGGAAGACGCTCTTTATGAGACGTTAAATATGAACTGGAACGCAATAAACACCCGTTCCGTCGTTTTGTTCGGAGATGCAAGACCGCATGAGCGCGGACTTTGTCCATATCAACACGATTATTTTGAAATAACCAAATCGTTATTTGAAAAGCAAATCACCGTCAACACTGTATACTGCTCTTCCCATGTTGATTACCGTTCTCTGGCCTCCATGCACGAAGTCACTATCGGTGATTTCAGTCACAGAGTCTCTCATCTTGATCACCCTGAATTTTTCTCGTGGATAGCCAACGTCACCGGTGGTGTCGCCATCGGTGCGGAACAAATCAATGATATTATTGATATTATAAAAGCTATGGCGGCAAAAGACGCGGACAAGATGGAAGAACTTGAAAAAGAAGAACTAAAACTGACAAGCCGCCCTATTCCGGCTCTCAAACACATCAAAGAACGGGCAAAACAACTCGAAGAACAGAAGAAAATGCTGAAAATCAATTATCGAAAAGATTTTTAAAATTTCCTGTCAACTTTCCCTTTTTTCACCCCTTAAACTTCGTGTAGGACGTTTGATTGACAACAAAACACGGAGGCAACATGAAAGACAAATTCGAAAAAGAAATCAGATGTGAAAGCGAAGGAAAAATCTGCTACACGGAAAGAGAGGCTAATGAAGCTCTCAACGGAGCCAGACATCACGGGCGCAGGGCAAAAAAGATTCCTAAGAGAAAATATTTCTGCAAAGAGTGCGGGTGTTTCCACCTGACAAGCCAGAAATCAGATAAAGACAGCTGCTTAAAGCGCAACTACGAAATGAAACGAAGCAAAATTATCGCTTTCGAATACAAAAAACTCTGGCGCGAAGAATATTCTCTTTTGCTGTCAGCCTAAACAAGATGGCGGTGGTGAACCATGAAAAAACATCCAAGCCTTGCTATTTGTTTATTTCGGCGATTTTTGTATCAAATCCGTGATGACTTATTGACAAGGTTATCTTTTTTCTTAGCATCACGCCGGATAAACGCTTTTTCCTGAAGCAGAAATGCTTTGGGGCAACTGGCAATGTTTCTACGGTTGTAATCGATTCCGTTTAAGGAGGAGACAAAGTGCAAGAACGAAACAAAGATCAAATTCTTCCCGAAATATTTCTTTCCAACAAAATAACCGAAGGAGGCAATATGCGTATTCTTCCGGTAATTCACGGCTATCCGCCCTTTTACATGGCTGGTTCCGAGGTTTACACCTACAATCTCGCAAAAGAACTAGCAAAAACCAACGATGTTTTCGTGTTTCACCGCATCGAAGACAAAACAAAACCGCTTTATCAAGTTGCTGACACGACTAAAGACGGAGTAAATATCCGCTATATCAACAATTATGAGCCGGATAACGCGACATTTTATGACAAGTATCTGAATCCTGTTGTTGATGACGCTTTCCGCGATTACGTGAAGCTGGTCAAACCTGATGTCGTGCATATCGGCCACTTGTCGCACCTTTCGACACAGATCCCGATTATTGCAAAACGGGAGTTCGGACTGCCGGTTTTGTTCACGATTCACGATTTCTGGATGTTCTGCCACCGTGGTCAGCTGATAAATCCGAAAGACTGGCAGATCTGCCCCCTGCCGAATATCGGTCAATGCACGGAATGCGCCGCTTTTCATTACAAAAAGCCCGATTTCAGCACAGAACTCATAAAAGAGCGCGACGAGCACATCCGCAATGCTCTTGAGTGCATTGATGTATTCTTCGCTCCCTCACACACTTTAGAGAATTTCTACATCAATATGGGCGTCGATCCCGATAAGATTTTTTATTCGAAATACGGCTTTAACATCTCAAAAATTCACAAAAGTCCAAAATCTCTGCATGACAAAATCACTTTCGGTTTCACGGGTCGAATAATCCACACGAAAGGAGTCCACCTTCTGTGCGAGGCTTTCAGCAAAGTTCACGGGAACGCAAGGCTTGTAATCTGGGGAGATTACGATAGCGAATACGGTCAGGATCTGGTCGAAAAATATTCCTGCTGCGGCATAGAGTTCAAGGGAGCCTATCACAACGACAAATTACAGGAAGTCCTTGATTCTTTTGATGTTCTTGTCTGCCCGTCGATCTGGCTCGAAAACGCTCCGCTTGTAATTCAGGAAGCTCAGGCAGCCGAAATTCCTGTTCTGGTGAGTGACAAAGGCGGAATGGCGGAACTTGTCCACGACGGAATCGACGGCTTTACGTTCAAACTCGGAGACGCAAATGATTTGCGTTCAAAAATGCAGGATATTATTGATAATCCTCAAAAACTGCTGAACCTGAAAGCCCCTGTTGAAAAAGTCCGCTCAATAAAAGAGGATGCGGATTTCTGTGTTCAGAAATACAAAGAGCTGTCAAAAACGCAGATTGTCTATCTGCACCGCCCGGCACCCTGGAGAGTGACTTTCATCACAAATCCCGACAAGTGCAACCTTCACTGCAAAATGTGCGACACTTTTTCCGCCGACAACCGCAGCCGACTGACAAAATCACCTCGTTCAGAAATGGATTTCGCCGTTATCGAAAAGGCAGTAAACCTTCTTGCCCCGCACGGACTGAAAGAAATAATCCCCTCAACAATGGGCGAACCGCTTCTTTATTCGCACTTTGAAGAACTTGTGGATTTGTGCAGGAAAAACAATATCAGAATGAACCTCACGACCAACGGAACTTTTCCGAAAGGTGTTGAATTCTGGGCTCCGAAACTTTTGGAGGTGATTTCCGATGTGAAATTCAGCATCAACGGGATAAATCCTGAAATAAACGAAAGTATCATGTGCGGAATCGACACCGGAAAGCAGCTGCGGAACATCAAACGTTATCTTGATCTTCGCAAAGAACTCGGCAAGAACAGCACAGTCACGCTTCAGTGCACCTTCATGAAGTCCAACCTTTACGAACTGAAGAACATCATTCTCTGGGGAATCGAACACGGTGTCGACAGGATCAAAGGGCATCATTTGTGGAAAACGGCTGATTCTTTAGAAAGCGAAATGCTCAGGACTAAGGAAAACGCTCCGCTTTGGAACACTGTCTGCGAAGAATGCCGCCAAACCGCCGAAGGCAAAATCAAACTTGAAAACTTCACTCCGGTTGATCTGAACGAACCGGCCCTTGATTCAAGTGACACAATATGTCAGTTTCTCGGAAAAGAACTCTGGATAGAATACGACGGCTCTTACCAGATCTGCTGCTGTCCCGATGAAGTGCGCAGAGAGTTCGGAGATTTCGGCAATGTCGCGGAACTTTCCCCTCTTGAAATGTGGAGCGGCAGGAAATACCGCGACTTTATTGCGAACTGGGGAGAAAGTGAAAACTGCAAGAAGTGCAATATGAGGAGGAAAAGATCATGAAGATAACTTGCATCTCCGGATTATACAAAAACATTTGCGGCGGAATTAAAAAGTCTTGTAAAAAGACATTAGAGGAAGTGCATAATTCTCTGCAAATAAACCCTCATTACCGCAAGCAATTGGTCTGTTATGCTGATTGCACCGAAACATCAGACTTCCTAAAAAAAGAAGGGTGTTATGTTCACAAGGTATTTGATGATGCACCTGCTGACATTATATTTGATACAAAACACAAAATGAAACATTGGATAATGTATAATGCTGTCAAAGAGTTTAAAAATGTCCTTTGGATTGACTGGGATACATATAACAGAAAACCGATTGACGAACCGTTTATAAACTACTGTCTTGCCACTCCAAATCCAAAATTTACTTGGATAAAAAATTATTGGGCCACAGTAAACTGCGCCGTATATTATTTGAATGAAAGTTCTTTGGAACTTATGAAGAAAAGTTTTTCAGCAAAAGTATCCGAACCTAATGACGAGTTATTGTGGACAAGCGTACTCCCGCCGGACGTAAGGAAACAGAAAGAATATTGGTTAAACAGTTTTGTTGTAAATATCTGGGATGAAATAGATTTTCAAGATGTAACACCAGAAACATATTTCCTTCATTTGAAAAATTTTTCTATGTTAAAAAATTACAGAGGTTAAGCATGATTATAGAAAATTTATCAAAAACGGACCGCATTCAGGAAAAGAAAATCGCTGTTCTTCTCAGACATGCTGAAAGAGCCGAAATACCTGAAGGAACTTTCGGAAACGAAATCCTTCTGACAGAAAAAGGGAAAGAAGATGCCGAAGACTTAGGAAAAAAATTATCAGTCTATAATGTGCAAAAGATTTATACCAGCCCGATACATCGTTGCGTGCAAACAGCCGAATACATCAAAAAAGGTCTGGGAAAAAACGTGGAAATTGTCATCAACAACGAATTGGGGGATCCCGGATTCCATGTTTTAGATGCAAAAGCAGCAGGAGAAACTTTTTTAAAAAACGGATTAAGAAAAATCTTCAACGATTTCGTTTCAGGAATCACACCGGAGGGTTGGGCTTCGCTTGAATATTTGCGAACCCACGCCGTAGAATTCCTGAAATCAAGGATGGAAAATGACGGAATTACTCTGTTTATAACCCACGACAGCCTTATTTCAAATTTCGCATTCGCAAACCACATCAAAACCTACGATCCCGAAAATAATTGGGTTGACTACCTTGACGGTTGTATAATGGATTTAACCGATTACAAAAAATATTATAAGAATTTATTCACCCAATATTGGCAATATCTGACAATAAGTACCGCTTGCAAAATGAATCTTTTTGACTCCATAGCCGATGGAAACATAAAGTTGGAAACATATTCCGGATTGAAAAGAAAACTCCTCCAGACTCTTGTTTGTTGCGGACTTATTTGTCTTGACGGGGATATTCTCGGACTTACAGAAAAGGGCAAACTATTTACAGAAACTTCCGAAGATAGTTTGAAATACGCTTGTCTGAACTGGTCAGGGGTTCACATGACTGCCTGGCAAAATTTGGATTATACCATCCTGACAGAATCACCATCATTTGACAAAATTTACGGAAAAACATTTTGGACATATCTGAACGAAAACCCTATAGAACTCGACCTCTATCATCGTGCAATGTATGAATATGCACGTGACGACTATGAAAAAATCGGGGAAATTATTGATTTCTCGAAGCATCACAGCGTTATGGATGTCGGTGGCGGATACGGCGCATGCATTTCAAACATAAAAAAGTGTTATCCCGATTTGCATTGTCACCTGTTTGATCTGCCGAAAGTTATAGAAAAAGCGAATGTAAAAAATATCGAAAAAATCGGCGGTGATTTCTTTTCGGAAATACCACCTGTAGCCGATGCCATTATTTTATCGCGTGTTATCCATGACTGGAACGACAAAAAAGCAATTCAGATAGTTAAGAATTGTTTCAGAGCCTTACCTTCCGGCGGCACCCTCTATGTTATAGAAAACTGTTCTGATAAAACAGAATCTGATTTATCTTTCCTCTCTCTGAATATGGCTGTTATCTGCAACAGTATCGAGAGAAGTAGCGACGAATACATAAAAATTGTTTCATCTGTCGGTTTTAAATTCAAAAAACATTGTAAATTAAATGAGTTGCAAACAATATTGAGGTTTGAAAAATGAGTTGTCAGTTAAAGAAAAAATATATAAACATATTGAAATTCCATGAACCGGGACTCGCACCTGTTGAGGATGAAAGCGGCTGGTATCATATTGATGTCAACGGAAATGAAATATATCCGGAACGTTACGAGCGGACTTTCGGTTTCTACTGCAATCGTGCTGCAGTAACATCAAAAGAGGGTTGTTTTCACATCGGAACGGACGGAAAGTCGGCATATTCCGAACGATATGCATGGTGCGGAAATTTTCAGGAAAACATCTGCACAGTCAGAGACAAAAACGGCAGCTATTTTCACATCGATACGGACGGAAAACGGCTCTACAAAGAAAACTATCTTTATGCCGGTGATTTCCGCGACGGAATTGCCTGTGTAAAATGTTCCGACGGCTTTTGGCGGCATATAAAGGCAGACGGCACTTTTCTGAACTCAAAAGGCTTTATGGATCTGGGGGTTTTCCACAAAAATATCGCTCCTGCCCGCGATGAAAAGGGCTGGTTCCATTCAGATGTCAGCGGAGAACCTCTTTATGCCGAACGATATCTGAACATTGAACCGTTCTACAACGGATTCGCTCTGGTAACGAATTTCGACTGGTCAAAAAAAATAATAAATGAAAAAGGAAAAACAATCTTAAGGGTATAACAAACAAAAAAATTATCTTTTTTGTCAACTTCCCAGTTTTTCACCGCTTATACTTCGTGCGGGACGTTTGATTGACAACAACACGGAGGCTTTAGCATCATGACAAAATCATCCAAGTTTTGCTATTTGTTTATTATTTTTTCGGTTTCTTTGGTGTTTACGGACTGTTCTGTCCAAAACGAGCAGAAAAGCACGGAAAACGAACAAATTGCCGCGGAAACTGCTGAAACAGAAGCTGGCGAAACCTGTAGCATTGAAGAAAAAAACGATGATGAAAACAAAGAAAAACCAGTGGACTCCCCCGACCTAATGTGGTCCGAGCCTTCGCCGGGACCGATGTATTACGGCTATATTCAGGATTACTGCAAAGAGTTGCGGGAAGGCGGTTTTTCCGACTGGCGTCCTGCCACTCCGGCTGAAATAAGGTCAACAATGAAAGAGTGCAAGGAATTCGCAGAGCTTCCGAACCGTAACGGAGACTATTCGCTTGATGTCGCTCTCGGTAACTACTGGCATATTGACGGCTGTTTCTGGGGGCTCAGAAACGATGAAGGATCCCAAAAAGACGATTGGAATGCTTATGAAATTATTATTCCCGAAAAGTGCATTGTTGAAAACTGGAGTCCCTGCAACCAATGCCAGTGGGACATATGCAATGTATTCTGTGTCAGGAACGCTTCGCCTGAAGATAGCGTTCAAAAAGCGGAAGCGGAAACCCAAAAAGTCGATTTGAAGAGGCTGCAATGGTCCAAAAACACGATGTTCGACCAAAAAAATTACTCGACATCGCTGCTCTCCCTTACACACAACAGATATACCGGCCTTAACTGCGATCAAGGCTGCAATATGCGTTTGTGTCCGGACACTTATTGTTCGGAAAGCGAATTAAAAAAACGCGAAGAAGAAACTATTCCCTGCGGATACGATCCTATGGACTGCTCCACGTATGAAATTTTCGGAGTCCACGATCCGTATTCTTACTGCGGCAACTTACGGGAAGGCGGTTTTTCAGACTGGAGACTTCCGACACTTGAAGAACTTAAAGCGTTAAAAGTCAGAAAACATGAAAAAAACAATATTCGGGAAAATTACGCCATTTTTCTTTCGCAAAGCAAAACAGGCAGATACGGCAGTTGGATCTTTGACCCGTTACAAAACAGAACTCTTTTAATCAACATACTGGCAAGACACTTTCCCGCCTCAGAAGTCAAGGGACTTGCCGGAGATACGAATGTAATATGCGTCAGAGATAAAACAGAGAATGACCGCAGCATAAAACCGCAGAAAAAGCCCGTAAAACCGCTCTCTGACCCGAAAAAACTGAAATGGTCGGATATCGCTCCGAAAGCAATGACCTGGAAAGAGGCAGATTCTTACTGTTCCAATCTTGAAGAAAACGGTTTATCGGACTGGAGACTGCCGAATATCGACGAACTCAGAACTTTGATTCAGAACTGTGACCTTACGGAACCGGGCGGCAGCTGCAGAATCAGCGAAAACAGGCAGTGCCTCGGCGAAAAATGCTGGAGCACCTCCTGCAACGGCTGTTACCAGAACGTGACATCAATGTTAAAAAATAAAATCGCGGCCTTGGAAGAAAATTTGAGAGAAGATTATGGCGATTTCTGGTTTCTTGAGCTGGAAAAAATGAAAAATAACGGACTGATCGTGGAAGAATATGAAAAATACAAACAATTACAGGAAGAATACGAACAGCGGGAAACTGCCGATTTCAAGGGATCCGATTTCAGCAAGATCCATTCAAAGGAGCCTTTCTGGTCGTCGACTCTCGATCCTGAAAATGCCGGCGAAGCATGGGGAGTCGATTTTATAAACGGCAAAGTCGGCCAGATGACAATGTTTATTGATGTTTACGATGACATGGGATCATTCCGCGCCCCGAATTCTTACGACTATAAGCTCAGAGTTATCTGTGTAAGGTAACCTTTCTTTCTGCAAACCCTGCCCTACTCCCGAAAAAATTGCCATAAATCTCTGATTTTCTAAAATAATTCGGTTTTTTTGAACACATTTCAGCGGAGGAAGTCATGGAAAACCACAAAGAGCTGCCGAACAGAATAAAAGAGCTGCTTGCTTATTTAAACGGAATGCTGGGCGGAAAAGAAGAGGCGATACGCCTTACGCTGCTTTCTGCCATTGCCGGGGAAAACATCTTTCTTTCAGGACCTTCCTTTCGAGATAAAGATATTCTGGTTCACTGTGTCTCAAGGGCTTTTAAAAGCCACTACTACTCTAGTTATGAACCCCCTTATGATGAGGGGAGTGATTATATAGGCTTGATAAACAGTGATTTCGCAAGAGTTCCCATTAACATACACGGAGCTGTAGCTTCACAGAAAACTCAGCCGTTCAATCTGGAAGAAAATGTTCCGGAGGAATATATCGCACTCCATGTTCAGGTAAACAGCGCTTCAAATGACGAGGCTTTTTTCAAATTCGTAGAAAATCCTGATGATTACGTCTCTCCTACTAAGGAAATGTTTGAGACATTGTTAATCAGTAACGAAGATATCGGAAACTGGCGGGATGAAATAGACAAAGTGAGACTGAGCGATGATGCAAAAAAACTTATTTCCGAAATCAGAAGAGAGAGTTTCGAGTATTTTGTCAGTGATTTCCGCTGGAAAAAGATTGTCCACGTTCTCAAAACCTGCGCTTTTCTGAACGGCAGGGACAAAGTTGATCTCATCGACTGCTCGCTTATCGACTACGCGATTCCCAACCATGTTGTCGAGGACATTCTGAAACAGAAGGCGATTAACCGCGAACTGGACATAAAACAGCACCCTCAGTACAAAAAAAATATTTTCGTACAGCAGAAATATTTCAAAATTCTCAGCAATTCCGTGGCAGATCTCAAACTTGAAAAAGAACATATATCAGTTTTTTGATTCCGAATTTTGCGGCAAACACCTCAAAAAATTGCCTGATTCTGCGAAATTTATATATTTTCCCGCTTTTTGATTTTTTAAAGGTGTCAAATGAGCGAACCGAAAACTGAAAACTGGACAACAGTAATCACCCCGAAAAACAAACTGCTGCGTCTCAACCTGCGTGAACTGTGGCAGTACCGAGACCTGGTGACATCGTTTGTGAAAAGGGATATCACCTCGGTTTACAAGCAGACGATACTCGGGCCGCTGTGGTTTTTTATCCAGCCGATTTTCACTACTCTCATGTTCATGCTGGTTTTCGGAAATATCGCGAAAATTCCGACCGACGGCGTGCCGCAGATTCTTTTCTATATGAACGGAATTATTCTATGGAACTATTTTTCGACCTGTCTGACCTCGACTTCAAACACTTTTGTGAACAACGCCTATATTTTTAAAAAGGTTTATTTTTCAAGGCTCGCGCTGCCGGTTTCTCAAGTGATTTCGGCACTTCTCAGGTTTGCGATCCAGTTCTCGCTTTTCCTGATAATGCTCGCTGTTTACTGGTTTATCGGTTCGCCTGTAAGTCCAAGCCTTGCGATTTTTGCAATCCCGCTTTTTGTGCTGCAGATGGCCATGCTCGGATTAGGTGTCGGACTTATCGTTACTTCGCTCACCACAAAATACCGCGACATGGCATACCTTGTAACTTTCGCCGTTCAGCTCTGGATGTATGCAACACCGATAGTCTATCCGCTTTCGATGGTGCCCGAAAAATGGCGCTCGCTCTATATGCTCAATCCGGTTGTTCCGGTTCTTGAAGGTTTCAAACACGCCTTTTTCTCGACAGGAATGCCGGGGTTCGCCGAGTATGCCGTAAGCGTAGGAATTACACTTTTCCTTCTTGTCACCGGAATTCTGATTTTCAACCTGGTTGAGAGAAATTTCGTCGATACGGTGTAATTTTTCAGTCATTTCCGACTTAAAAACCAAGGTCTTCCAGAAAAGAAAAAAAATTCAAAAAAAAATAGATCATTATACTTTAAGATTTTTCACAAAACTGTAAAATGTTAAAATAGCACGTTAAGATTTTTTTTCTGATGAATGAACTCGGATAACAAAAACTATATTTGCGTTTGGTTGTCAGACGCGGATTTTTCTTTTCTGTAATAGTCAACAACTGCGGAAGGACCGTCCCACCACATTTTGTTTTCCTCGTCATAAAGAAGTTTTGCCGTGCGTGACTCAAGAAATTCAGGCAGAACATCTGACGGATCTCTGCCGTCATCAAGCGCAATTTCGTCAACAATCATCGCAGTCAGCATATCTATAGCTGTCATAATTCTTTCGTTCAGATCCATATCCTGCCGCTCCTGAGAAATTCCAGTTGATTGAGTGCTTCTTCGGTTCGAAAAGCGTATTGATCCTGCAACCTTTCCGGCAATAAAAGCCTGATACAGATTTCATCGGCTTCCTTCGAACCTACTTCACCGAACGCACCTGACATATAAGTCAGAATCGTGGCATTTGTCGCGTCATTGGCGATTTTTCCGCCTATAATATCGTATTTTGCCAAATCATATCTGATATCTTTGAAAATTCTCTCTTTTCTATGGGCGACGATACAGTGGAGCCATTTTTCATCAGCTTCAGGATAAACCAGTATTTCGGTTTGCCCGGACGCATGGAACTTGAACACTGACACGACCCCGAAATTCTGTGATGCAGGAATCAAGCCGTTTTCCAACGCTTTTCTCGAAGATAATTTAGCGAACTGTTCCGCCTGAGAGCGCTCCGTTGTCAGATAAAAACCTCGACCAAAATCCTTGAACGGCGAACATTTACCGATATCTGGTTCTGAAACCTCGCAATAGCTTCCGTGATACAGAAGCATTCCTTCCTGCAAGTTTTTAATCACGTTTTGCCTCCTGCGATTTCAAATATTCTTCAATATCTTTCAGCACGGCGTAGTCTCCTTCGACATGGAAAAGTCCCCAGAATTTCTGGATATAATGATAAACATTCTTTTCTTCAAAAATCCGGTTGACTTCCTGCATTGATTTATGCCACTCAGCAGACGCTAATCGAACCAGCCTGACTTGCATGAAAAGTATCTGAAAACGCTCGCTCATTCTTCCTCCGCGACACAGTTGTTTTAAAGTTTTTTACTAAAAATGCAAGCGGAAAACAGATTTTGACACAAAATTCCTACTACTTTAAGATTCTTCTGATGGATGAACTTAGCTGACAAATATAAATTTGCAAAGAAATCTTACCTTCCCATTTTAATTTATCAATTTAATATGTACGAATCATCTTCACCAGGCACCCTTTGGATTATTTTTTATTTGTAAAATATTTTTTATTAGAAAAACATCAGTGATTTCAATGTATTATAAAATAAAACAATTTTTTTCTAACTTTCCTATTGATTTTTAACAAAAATGTACTTATAATATCTGCCGGCGTTTTTAGGTGCCAGCTCTTTATTAATCTTTTTTAAGAGGTAAACCATGAAAAATTCAGGTAATTTCTACTGTTACGGCAAATGGTGGGCAAAAAAGAGCGAACTTGACGTGATCCTGAATGCTTTGAATGCCAATACGCCGGAAATAGTCAGCGTACTTGAAAAACAGGGGGATTTATACTGTATTTATGTGGGAATTGCTGTAAAGGAATCTCTGCTCAAAAGACTGGACTGGCATATAAATGACGAGCACTCTGAACCAAAGGTCAAGAACGGCACGCTTTCGACACTTCGCCAGAGCATTTCAAGTATCGTCGCTCACAATCAGTACAACAAAAAAGCGACAGACGAATTCATCGACAAACTTTATGTCGAATGGTTCGAAAGCAAAAACGCGGTCAAGTCGGAAGCGGCGAAAGAAGAGATCGAAAGCATCGAAAAAAGTCTGATTAACGGCAGATGTCTGCGGCCGCTTAATATCAAAGACAATCATCACCCCGAAGCTTGCGAAACCGCCAAATCATTGAAAAAAATTAAGAAAAGAGAGCAAATAGCTTTCTTGAAAAGTCCGATTCTTTCCCTGACAAAAACCCATCTTGTGTAAAAAAAAACATAAATACAAATAAAAAAAATATATTTTTTCCCTATTTTTTGTAAGATGCAGCGGCTCATGTTTTTTTATGGAGGTCGAAATGAAAAATAAATATGAGAATTTCTGCAATTATCTTAAAAATTCCGGCAAACAAACTCTGACTCTGACTGTTGAAGATATTGAAAAAATAAACAACGACTATCTGCCGACAAGTGCAAAAACGTATCCGGCTTTCTGGTCAAACTACAGACAACTCTGGCTTGAAGCCGGATATGATATAAGAAATATTTTGAAAAACGGGAAAGAAATCACATTTTACAGGGTTGCACAACCTGCAGAAAATGCTGAAAATATAAAATCTCCTGACTGCGAAGAAACAAAATGCGCCTATTGCGACAAAACTATCCCGCAGCACAGCATTTTTTGTCCTTTTTGCGGAGAAAAACAAATCAACAAATGTCCGTTTTGCGAAGAACCGCTTCAAAATGAATTTAAATTTTGTCCGAACTGCGGCAAGAGCAGAGAACAGATGAAAGAAAAAAATGCCCAGAACTCGGAATCCGCAGCAACAGAGTGAATTTTTGTTTTTGGAAAAATATGCTATAAAGCACCGTTTTTTTGTCATTTTGAGAGGATAAAATGTCAGTTGTCTCTTCAATCGAAAATCCGAAAACCAACCTTAACAAAATAACTTTCGACGACGGAAAAGTGCTGTATCTCATCGGCACGGCGCACGTTTCCGGCGATTCCGTCAAATTTGTCGAGGAATGTATAACCGAATTCGAACCTGACACGGTTGCAGTGGAACTCGATAAAAACAGGATGGACGCTCTCAAAAACCGTAAAAAGTTCGAAGAGACCGATATTTTCGATATTTTCAGGAAGAAAAAAGTCCTCTTCTTCACAGTCCAGCTCATGATGTCGAGCTACCAGAAGAAAATTGCCGAAAAAACAGGCTCGGCACCGGGATCGGAATTCAAAAAAGCGATAGAGCTGGCGGAAGAAAAGGAGCTGAAACTTGTCAACGCAGACCGCGATATCTCGGTTACGCTTAAAAGAACTCTCAACTCGATGACATTTGCGGAGAAGGCGAAATTTATCACCGGAATGCTTTTCGGTGACGACAAGGATGTTGACGAGAAAGCGATCGAAGACCTCAAGAAAGGCGATATGCTGATGCAGCTCATCGGCGAGATGCAGGACGAATTCCCGTCGCTCAAACGGACGATTCTTGACGAAAGAGACCGTTATTTAGCTGCGAATATAGCACAGAATTTAGGCGAAAAAACTGTCGCGGTCGTAGGCGCGGCGCATGTTCCCGGCATTCTGCGCAGACTTCAGGAAGAAAAACCGGAAGAAGACTCTCTCGATGACATAAATTTTGTCCCGAAAGGCTCGAAAGTTACGAAAATGATTCCGTGGATAATTCCGCTTCTCATCATCGGAATGTTTATCTACGGATTTTTCAGAGGAAACGCCCCCGACACGCTTGAAGCCGCGATGTGGTGGGTTTTGATAAACGGCACTCTTTCGGCTCTCGGCTGTGCGCTTGCTTTCGGGCATCCGCTCACGATTTTAGCCGGATTTGTCGCAGCCCCGATAACGAGCCTCAACCCCACAATCGGAGCCGGAATTGTCACTGGTCTGGTCCAGCTTTACCTCGTCAGACCTAAAGTCCTCGACCTGCAGAACATTTCCCAGGACACGACAAAACTCAAAGGATGGTGGAAAAACAAAATCTCCCGCGCCCTTCTCGTCTCGCTCTTTTCCTCTATCGGCAGCGCAATAGGAACATTCGCAGCGCTGCCTTTCCTCATGAAACTGCTGATGTAGTTGAGGTCTGAATGCGGATTTTGCTTGGTTTTACGGCAATTTTTCCGATACTTTTCATGCTTTGCTGCGGCAGCGGAAACAGCGGCGGTGAAAAGGAAGATCCCGTTACTGATGAAGTTTCCAAAGTTCCGTGCACGGGGCAGAAACTGTGCTACAAAAGAGAGTATGAGCACAGCAAAAATCCTGAAGATTTTGAGATCGACTGTCAGTCTGATACGGCTTTAGGAGAGGACGGCCAGTATTTCGGAAAAGAGCTCTGCGTTCCGCTTTATTTTTCTTCCACACACGGAACAATGGTCTATGACAATGCATCGGATCTTTTCTGGCTGAACGATATTAATAAAGCCCCTTACGAGGACGCAAAATCTTATTGCGAAAACCGTGTCTACGGCGATTACGACGACTGGCGGCTGCCGGAGATACACGAACTCGTGAATCTTGTCGATACAAACAGTTATTCCTACTCCAAAGTGTGGCCGGTTTTCGGCGACAAGCCGTTCTATGACCTGCTTTCCGCGAATGTTTCAGGCAACAAATATCTGAGAGTCGATTTTTATGACGGATCAGTTGAACTTCGGGAAAGCAAGGACGAGTCCGATTTTATATGCGTCAGAGGCAATAAAACGGAAACTTCAACCGGTTTTCAGATTTCAGAACGCAGCGGTGACGAGATTGTGAAAGACCGTAGAACCGGTCTTATCTGGCAAAAGTCGAAAACTTTCACAAAAGATATGGACGACGCTCTTTCCTACTGCGAAAATCTCGAATATGCAGGTTATTCAGACTGGAGACTGCCTAACAGAAACGAGCTTTTTTCACTTGTTCATTATGCAGAAAAAGCTCCGATGTCGTCGTTTCCCGACATATCTTTGTCGTGTTTCTGGACTTCCACGACAACGATCAGCAAAACAGACGAGGTTCTGCGCAGAAAAACTCGGGCTTACGATGACGATGAGGACGAAGATTATGACGAGGAAGATCCCTACGAAGAGGAAGATCCGTGGTCCGAACTCGGAAACTATTATGAAAACGAAGCGCTGTGCGTAAATTTTGAGATAGGAACGATCGAGAGCGAGGATAAGGGAAACTGGCACGATGTGAAATGTGTCCGCTCAAAAGGCTCGTTCGAAAACAAAAACGGAGAAAAAGAAGAAGAAAATATCATTACTTACGATAACGGTTCCCAGTGGACGGAACATATTTCCGGCACTTACGACCACTTTAAAGATGCCGTAAATTTCTGCAAAAATCTTAAATACGGCGGTTATAAGGACTGGCGGCTTCCCTCGCTTTACGATTATTTTGCTGTTCTGGATTTAAGCAAAGGCCCTACCGGAGATTACATGGATTTCTGGACTTCAACAAAGTATGCCGGAGAACTTCAGGACGGCTACGAACCTGTCTGGATAGTCAATGAAGAAAGGATCGAAGTCAAACCCTATTCGACTGATTTTACAGGATTAGGGGCGATACCATACCACGAATTTTATGTCCGCTGCATAAGAGGCGCGGAAACCGGCGCAGCCGAATCTGTTTTCAACTCAAAAACAATAAACAAAGATGAAGTCGTGGAAGATTCCGCTTCCGGGCTGATGTGGCAGAAAAATCCGCAGTTTGTCGAGTTGAACTACGATGAAGTCACAGGGGAGGAAGCTTCTTCATACTGCGAAAATCTTGATTATGCTGGATTTAATGACTGGCACTTCGCGACAGTAGATGAACTTCTGACGCTTTTTGACTTCACAAAAGCGGAACCCGCTTCCAGTTTTCCGGGAATAATCGAGGCATATCAGTCCGATAAAGACAAAGAAGACAAATATTATTTCCATTCTTCAACCGGATTCGCTTTCAATTCAGCCAGCGGCGAAATGCGGAGACAGTCGCTGATACGCGGCTATTTTCTCTGCGTAAGATAGTTCTATACAGGAAAATCGGGGAAATCACCCAGAAACCGGCGATATGTCAAAAAATCGGCGTTTTTCGGCTAAAGATATGTCGAAAAATCGGCATTTTTTATAAAAATACTTGATTTCTTTGAATTTTTTTAGAGATACTTTTTCTAGGTGATAAATCTATTCCTCTGGGCAGCTGAGATCAGCCCTTTCGATGCAGTTAAATCTTGATCCGAATTCTGATTCGCTGTCTTTAACGCATTCGCACCAGTCGACTCGTGTAACTCCGTCCGCGCAAAGCCATTGCCATTTTATACCGACAGCGCAACTCTCGCACTGGTAACCGCCGCCACCGCCGCTTTTATGCCATTGGCTGTAGTGACACTCCATCATATAGCATTCTTGGGAAATTTTTTCACCGGCTTTATACTTTCTCCCTTCACTGTCTTCGCAGTGAGGCATCTCTTCCAATATCCCATCAACCCAGAGTTCAAACGAAAGTGTTATCGAAGAATCTGATGATTTAAAGACCGCTTTATAGTCTTCGCCGGTGTCTATAGAAAAAGAAAGACCTTTTTCCTCATTACGTGACTCAATGTGAGCATAGGTGAGATCAGAAGTGGAAACGGAGTCGTATCCTGCATGCTGTAATTCAACTGTTTTAAAAATCTCATTATCAGTCGAGAAATAGAAATCCGGGCAGTCAGGAAGGCACGGTTGAGCATCATTAGGGGTGCTCTCGTTACGATAGATATTGCAACCTGTAAGCTGTGAGAGAGTTATTGACTCCGGGATAAAATCGGGACACGGAATCGGTTCATCGTTTTTTTTGCAATCTTTTTTGAAAATTATTGTCGTTTGCTGTAACTTTAAAAAAAACTCGGCAGCATCAGGATAATTGCAAGAACTGTCAGAGTATTTTGCTCCTATGACACAGCTGTCAAAAACAGAACTTTCATCCCTCGTGAATGAAGTCGAGCCGTAGGAAGTTTTGGCGTTGCAACCTCTGCCGCTACTGTATGGTGGGTCTTCAGGATCATCATCATCCGGCTGGGAATCACTGTCGGAATCATCGGAAGGATTAGTTGTATTGGAATCAGCGTCATCAGGTTGTTCCGGCGTCGTGTCGGTATCAACGGGCTGTGAATCGCTGTCGTCGGCCTGTTCCGTGTCGGCAGTATCTGTGTCGCTTGTAGCTTCGCCAGAATCGGCGTTATCTTCGTTCTTTGAGTTGTTACCACAGCCTGCGAACAAAATCACAAACATTATGCCGAGAAAAAGAAGTTTTTTCATTTTAAACTCCGTATCAAAAAATTGAATAATTTTAAGGAAATTTGAGAAAAACGCAAGTTAAAGGGACTAATGTTTGTTTTTTTTCAACTTTGTCACCGTTAAATGGCAAATAACAGAATAATGCTTTTACATGTATACGCATCAAAAGTTTATAGTATTATAACACGATATACTCGCAAAAAATCATAAGTTTATAGGATTATAACACGATAAAATCACGAAAAAGCAAGTCGAAACCCGTTTCTTGCCGTTATCGGCAAAAAATTGCGTTTATAGAGTAAATTTTATAAAATTCTTGCCGATAGATTGTTCGGTTTTAAGAGGTGTTTATGGAATATTTGTCTGTGGCTCAGTTTGCCGAAAAGTCCGGCTTAAGCGAAAGGACAGTCCGCAACTACTGCGCGACCGGAAAGATGGAAGGGGCGTTTCTTGTCGGAAAAACGTGGAATATTCCATCAGATGCGGTCCTGCCAAAGCGCACGAAAACAAAGACAACTCCGCTTTTGACCACACTACGCGAGCAGAAAGAATCCAAACTCAAGGGCGGGATCTACCACAGGACGCAGGT
>Ga0265299_10000934_pt1 | contig 35301 bp, 46 predicted proteins | sample AusTroGonzalo_MG_4_FD_193485 | JGI IMG/M metagenome (GOLD analysis project Ga0265299, IMG submission 193485) | Bovine rumen microbial communities from tropical cattle in Woodstock, Queensland, Australia - Gonzalo_02 | ecosystem: Host-associated > Mammals > Digestive system > Stomach > Rumen ... | reverse complement strand
ACAGCACCTACGTCGACAACCAGTTCCTGAGCACGGCGCAGGTCGCCTTCATCGAATCGAACAAGAACATCCCTAACTGGTGGAGGGTCTACGGCCTGGGCCTCATGGGACAGCTCGAGGGCCAGATTTTCAACTTCAAGATCGTCGACGCCATGCCCGAGCCTGACGGCTTCGTGGAATCCTACGGCATGGACTTCGGCTTCACGAACGACCCCACGACGCTGGTCCGCGCCCTGGTCCACAGCGGCCGCCGGGAGATATACGCGGACGCCCTCCTGTGGCAGACCGGCATGACGAACCCTGAGATCGCCGCGGCGCTGAAATCCTTCGGCATACAGCCGGCGGGTTACGGGCCCACGGTTTACGCGGACTGCGCCGAGCCGAAAAGCATCAAAGAGGTCGCCGCCGCCGGCCTGAATGTCACGGCCTGCGATAAGACCGCGAAGGTCTCTGAGCAGATACAGCACATGCAGGCTTACACTATCTACGTCACGCGCCGGTCCACGGAGCTGATTGTCGAGGGCCGCAAATACCTCTTCAAACAGCGCCAGGACGGCACGTTCACGAATGAGCCGATAGATTACTTCAACCACGGCATTGACGCGCTGCGTTACGCCGTCTACACGCCTTACGCGAACCCGTATGCCGGGCAGTATTTTGTCCGGGTGCATTGATAACTAAAAACACATCGATATGGAACCTAAAGTCATTATCTCTATTGCGCTGATGGTCACGGCCCTGGCCGTGTCTATCTTCATGCTGTGCCGCGAGAACCGCCGGGCGCGCCGCGCCGCCGGGATCACGTCCTACGGCACGATGCCGCTGGGCGTCTATCTTGACGTCCTGAAACTCGCCGAGGATAAGGAACCCGAGGACGCCCTGCCTGAAATCATGGCGCTGCTGACCGGCCGGCCCCTGTCTGAAATCCTCGCGATGACGCTGCCCGAATACAGCGCCGTCGCCGCCCGTTTCCGCTGGCTGGAGACGGACCCCGAGCCGGTACCCGTCCGCCGTGCCTACGATTGCGGACCGTTCCGCCTAACCGTCACTAAGAACGTCGCCGGCCTGACCGCCTCCCAGTTCATTGACACGCAGACGATTCTGGAGGACCCTGCAGACCGCCTCGCTGATATCCTCGCGGTTATCATGGTCCCCGCCGGGCACGCTTATGCTGACGGCTATGAAATCGCGGACGTCAAAGAGGCGATCTTGAAGCACCTGAGCGTCCTGGACGCCGTCGCCGTACGGGATTTTTTCGAGGACTGCTCGAAGAGGTTAATGCAGCGTTTCCTGTCCTCCTCGGGCATAATGATCAAGATGCTGATGAAGCGCGCGAAAAAGGACCCGAAAGCGGCGGCGGACCTGAAGAAGCTGCAGGAGAGTCTGAAGACCCTGAAGACGGTGAAAGCGGGTTTGGACAAAAATGGGGATGGATCGCGTCGATCGACGACGTGTCTGAGTCTGCCCGTTGCTCTTGGGCGGCTGCACTTGAAATGCCTGTGATGCAGTTCCTGAACATCCTCGCATACCGTCACGACAAATTCGCAGAACAAGAAAGACAGCAAAAGATATGGCAACAGACGCACTGATAACGAAGGTCCTGACCTTTGAGCACACGGCCGCGGCCCTGCAGGCTTACGGTGACGCCGTCGCCGCCGCTTACAAAGATGAGCTCCTGGGCGACGACCGTATCGCCACCGGTGACCTGATCAACAGCGTGAAGGCGGTGGTGATTGGCCCGGACGGCGGTCAGATCGAGGTCGCCCTGGACGTCTCCGCCTACTGGAAATACGTCGAATACGGCACCCGGCCGCACTGGCCTCCGCCCGATGCGATCCGGAAATGGATCGAGGCGAAGCCCGTGATCCCGACCGCGTTCCGGAACGGCAAGCTGCCCACGCTTGAACAGCTGACATTCCTGATCAGCCGCAAGATTGCGCGCTTCGGTACCGTGGGCACGCACACCCTGGCTCACACCCTGGAGGAGGTCAACGCGGAGTGGGCGGACAGGATCGCCGCGGCCCTGGCCGAGGACGTCGGTGACGCCGCCGGCCTCCTGTTTTTGGACTTCTAAACTCTCAAGCCGCCGGGGGCGGACTTACTGATGACCGCGGGGTGGAGCAGCTGGTGGCTCGCGTGTTTCATGGGCACGAGGTCGCGGGTTCGAGTCCCGCCCCCGCTACAACGTAAATAGCACGATTATGCAACCGATTTTTCTGGATTACATTATCAACTGGGCGGACACCGCAGGCGACGCCGAGCCGGTGGTTTTCGCAGTAGAGATTGGCGGCGCGGAAATCTACCGGGGCCGCCTCCTGTGTGTGGACGGGGCCTACAGCTTCAACCTCGCTGAAATCGTCGCTGACAGCCTTGCGCAGACGGTCCCAGCCTGCCTGAGCACCGGCAAGGATAACTACCCGGGCGTGAAGACCAGCGAGTCCGCCCCGGACGTTAAGCACACCGTGACCGTGACGGGGTGGTATGTCTCAAATGAGGGCGGCGACACCCCGGACTTTACTGACACCCCCGTGCTGCTGTATGATTGGAGCTACGACGATGACAGCGGCACGCCGGCCCGCCAGCCTGACTTCCTGAGATCGGACCCGATTGACGGCGTGATCCACCCCCTGCAGTTCATTATTTTGTCTGTTTTCGACAACGTGGACCTGACCGTGACGCAGCACCGTGATCAGACCGGCTCTGACTTCAACGGCGATTACGGGGCGGACTTTGGCGGCGGCGGTGATATCGTCACCGTCCATCACCTGCTCGAAAAGACGAATACGGTCCTCCCGCCCCTGTCGTGGGCGGGCCGTGTCACCGCCGAGGCGAACGCCCTGAGTGTCGAATACTTTGTGCCGGCCTGTATGAAGGCCCGGTATATCCTGCACTACGTCAACGCTTACGGCGGCTGGGACAGCTTCGTGCCGCGGGGCCTGGCGAAGATGACCGACGGACTGCAGCGGTCCGAATACACCCGCCGCGGGGTCAACGTCAACAGCGCCGGCGGCTGGGCCCCGGCCCGCGGCCGCAAGGTCTTTGACGTCGCCGTGGCCCGCCGCTTTGAGATGCACACCGATTGGCTGACGGAGGCCCAGGCCGGGCGGATGCATCACCTCCTGGAATCCCCTGAGGTATGGATCTATGATACCGTCGAGGCGCGCTTCATCCCCGCCGTCATCGATGACAGCGACTGCGCGTATAAGACGCACGCCGGCGAAGGCCGCAAGCTGATCGCCTACACCCTGAACCTGTCTGAAGCAATCAACCGCGCACGCAGATGAAACGGACGCTGACTCTGAAGATCGGCGGCATGTCCGCTGACCTTGACACGAAGGCCCTGGTGCTCTTCAACTACACCGCCGAGCGCATGGACAGCCCGGCGGCTGTCAAGAATTCCTACAGCCAGCAGGTGACGCTTCCCGGCACGCCCGGCAATTCGGCTATCTTTGGCCGTTTCTGGCGGGCAGACAGGCGCACGAAGCCCGTGGCGGGGGAATATACCGGAATTCACTTCAACGCCCTCAAAAGGACCCCTTTTGCGATCATGGCGGACGGCGAGATCATCGAGGCCGGCTACTGCAAGCTGGACACCGTCACCCGGCGCGGGGACCTCGTGACCGGCTACGCCGTGACCCTGTACGGCGGCCTGGGGTCGTTCTATTATTCGCTGGCCTATTCAGATGCGAATGACGGGAAAAAGACCCTGGCGGACCTGGTCTACGCGGAGGGTGACACGGAGTACGATCTCGATTTCGATATCAACGCCGCGGCCGTCGCCGCCGCCTGGAACAGGATCGCGAACCCTGACAATACCATGAGCCGCTGGGACGTCATCAACTTCGCACCTACGTACGGCGGCCTGCCCGCCGGCACCTTTGACGCCTCTAAGGCGCTGATCAAGCCCGCGGACCTGGGACTGGACACCGACGTGGAGGGCGCCAAACCCGCCGCCGGCGGCTGGTCCCTGTGTGACCTGGGGGAGGATCGGACGGAGTGGGAGACGAAGGATCTTCGCAGCTATCTTCAGCGGCCCGTGCTGTCTGTCAAGAAGCTGATTGACGCGTGCTGCAACCCCCTGAACAATGGCGGGCACACGGTCGTTTTGGACCCGGCGTTTTTCAACGCTGAAAACCCGTATTACGAAAAGGCATGGCTGACCCTGCCGCGCCTGGACTCGCTGACCCTGCCCGTCGAGCACGATGCCGGCACCTTTGAGATCAACCCGGCCCCGGTCGTGATCGCGGACTATTTCCAGAACGACCCGGTCGTGACCGGCTCCGCCGCAATCGGCAATATCTCGAACGGCACCCTGGCGGTCAACGTCCGCCTGAGCCTCGAAATACAGAATTGGCTCTTCAGCGCACCGGCCGCCGGCACGCCCCTGTACCTGTGCTCTGACTATCAGAATTCCGGAGTTACCCGCAAGGTCCGTAACGGCTTCTGGCTGCAGCTGGTCATCCGTGACGCGAACAATAACGCCGTGGCCGTCTCTAAGGCGATGCTTGTGCAATCCGAAGACAAAGACGGCAATATCGTCACCCCTGAGAGTTTTGCCGAGGCCTCGGGCTTTGTTCCTGTGTCTGTGAGCGGCGAGGTCGTGGGCCTTGACACCGTCGCCGGGCGGTTCCTGTCGAACGGCTCCACGGCCCCCTGGGACGGCCCGCGGATCGAACTGAGCGTCGAGGCCACGATCCTTGAACAGATCGCCGCCACCGTGGAGCTGAGGATTTGTCCCACGCACGCCCCGGACGAGAATCATTTCACGGGGCCGGTTTTCTACCTGTACCGTGATCGGACGCAGAACGGCAACCCGTACGACGAATGTACGGACTTCGCGTCTGTCCTGGGCCTGCAGGAATACACCGCAGACACCCTGACGGAGGTCCACACCGGCTCCCATATCACCAAACAGACCCTCCTGAGCACGGAGGCCACCCCGGCGGATTACCTGTTTAGCTACTGCAAGCTCTTCGGGCTCAAGTTCATGTACGATAAGGACGCCGGCGTGGTTCACATCCTGCGCCGGGAGACGTTCTACAACGGCGACACCATGGATATTGACGCCCGCGTGGACCGCGCCAGAGACCTGCAGACCGTTCCGCGGGCCGTCACCGCCAAGTGGTATGATTTCGGACTTGACACCGCCGGCGCCTATGCTGAGTATTATGAGAAAATCCGCGGCCGCGTCTATGGCACGCAGCGTGTGAATACCGGCTTTGATTTCGACGCCAATTCAGTGGACGTCCTGAGCGATAACATATTCCACGGCGCCGCCGAGGTGCTCGAACAGAACAAGCTTTTCTGCAACCCGGTCCGGAGCGATGAAGGCGTGACCTATCCGATGCCCGCGGCGTTCCTGGCCGGCGGCTGCGAATACACCCTGTACGGCAATAACAAAGAGACCTCCGTCCCCGCCACGTCCGCGGCTACTGAGATCAGCTATTTGAACGCTTATCGCGGCTACGATGCCGTTACTAAGGCGCAATTCCACGATGACGATAACAAGGGCACCGACGGCGACCCCGTGCTGCTCTTTTTCCGCGGCATGATCAACGCCGGCGGAGTCCTGTCAAGATACGGCCTGACCGATGACACATGGATCATGGCGACCCTGAACGGCGGAACGCCTTGCTGGGTTCTGGAGCCCGGCGACGGAACCCTGTCGATGCCGTCCTTTGGGCGTTATCTCATGGCCGGGGACGCCGTGGTACATTCCTGGGACTTCGGGCGCCCCGCGGAGGTCGATATCCCTGAGATCGAATACCCGGCCGGCACGGAGATTTACGCCCGCTACTGGGCGGCATTCATTGCTGACCGCTATCACGTTGACACCCGGGTGGTGACGGCGTGGATTGACTGGCGCGGGATCAAAGTAGACGAAGAGCTGATGCGCTGCTACTTCAGATTCGACGGGGCCCTGTGGATGCTCAGTAAGATCATCGATTACGATATCGTGAACGGCGGCCTGACTAAGTGCGAATTTGTGAAGACGCAGGGCGTTGCAGACCCGGCGCCGGAACCCGAGCCCGAGCCGCCCACGCCGCCGGTTCCTATTGAAGGCGATTTCACCCTGGAGGACTCTGAGCTGGTTATCGACTCTGATGACGCCGCCGTCGATGAACGCGAAATCTACCTGGAGGCGGGCCGGCACGTGACCCTTGAGGCCACCGCTGACAGTATCCTGAAGGCTTACGGCGTGACCGGGGCCTCAGACAGCGCCTCCCTGTATATGGGCAACAATGAATACGGCGGGGACGGCCGGTACCGGCGCGGCCTGGCCGTGCAGGCGGCGCTGATCGATCCGGACGGCACGCCCGTGGGCGTAAGCCGCGTGCTTGTGTTTACGGCGGACTTCAGCTTCTATACATCGAACGAGAGCTACTTGCACCCGGAAAATTTCCTGTTCTTTGGCAACCTGGAGCCGGTGGTCGTCGGCGAAGAGTCTATCGTTTTGCGGTCCATGCAGGGCGGCATTTTCACGAAGGCCGCCGGGAAGCCCTATTGGCAGCTGAGTGAGGGTACGGATTACGAACGCGCCCTGTCCCTGCAGGCTGATACCGTCGCCGCGGGCCTCTATAAGGTGCAGATTATCGCCACCCCGTGCTGGTTCGACTATACCATGGACGACGGCGTCGAGGCTTACGGGCAGCTGGCCCCCTGGCTGAGACTGATGCAGGAAATCACGCAGCCCGCCGGCGCCAATTTGGCCACCGTGGACAGCGTCAGTGCCGGCGTGATCGACATCCACGGCACCGTTACGGAGATTAACGATTAAAAATCAATGAATTATGGGAGACATTGAACGCGAGGTTATCCTGAAAGTAGGAACTAATGAGGCCGTCAAAACCGTTGGCGACCTGCGCAACAATATCAAGGCGCTCAAGAAACAGGTTGATGAGGCGAAGATAGGGACCGATGAGTACACGGACGCCCTGAACCGGCTCAAGGTCAACCAGAATGCCTTGAAAGACGCGAATTACGCCACGGCGTCGTCTCTGGAGGACATTTCCCTTGCGGCGACGGGCACGACCGAGTCCTATAACAGCCTGGTTCACAGGATGGCGGCCTACAAAGAGGAGGCCCGGGCCGTGGATCAGTCCACGGCGGAGGGCGTCCAGCGCTTCAATGAACTTGCGCAGCAGATCAACGCTACGAACAGCAAGCTCAAGGCGATGGACGAAAAGATGGGCAACCACCAGCGGAACGTAGGTAACTACAAATCCGCGCTGGACGGCCTGTCTGGAGGCATCAATCTCGTGGGCGGGAATGCATCGAAGGCCCTGGGCCCGATACAGATGATGACGGCCGGCTTCAAGGCCGCGTCTGCCACGCCGCTGATTGCTATCCTTGGCGCTATCGTCGCTATCCTTACAAAGGTAATTGAAAGCATCAAAAAAAGCGAGAAGGCCACTCATTCTATACGCCAGGCGACGGCCGCGTTTGAGCCGATTTTGAACCTGACCGCCGTCGCCGCCGAGAAACTGGGGCTCGCTATTGCTAAGGTTATCGAATGGGCCGGGAAATTCATCGCCAAACTGACCGGCATGAAAGAGGCGTCTGAGGCAGCGATCCGCCGCACCCGCGAGCAGATCGAGCTGGAAAAACAGCTCCGCGACCTGTCCGTGGAATCCGCTGAATACGAAGCGTCCGCAGCCGCTTTCAAGGAAAAGGCATTCGATAAGGAAAACTATTCCGCTGAAAAGCGCCTGGAATACCTCAAAGAAGCCTACTTGACTGAAAAGGCGATGGCGGTGCAGCAGCAGGTCGCAGCGGAAAAGGCCGCCCGGCTTGCAGAGGAGGAAAAGGATGCAACGGTTTCAGGAACAGAGGCGTACGAAAAGGCCGCCGCTAAGGCCGCAGAAGCCGCGCGGGCACGGGCAAAAGTGTACGACATCGAGCGTCAGTACAATAAGAGCCGCCAGCGAATCCTGAATGAGGTCGCCGCAGATGAGGCCGCAGCCGCAAAGGCCGCTGGGGAGCGGGCAAAGGCCGTCGCCGCTGAGGAGGCTGCCCGGATTGCAGAATTGGAAGATCTTGCATCCGCCGTCGCAAAGGCCGCTGAGGATGACGCGAATAATTCCTTTGCCGCGTGGGAAAAGGCAAACGAGGAGGCCCTGAAACAGGCGAAGGCCCTGGAGGATCAGCGCCTGCAGTATTCCACCGACGGCACGAACCGCCGCAAGGCCCTCCTGGAGCGTGAAACCCTGACAGCCGAGGAGAAAGAGGCGAAGGTTTTCGAGATCGAACAGGCAGGCCTGCAGAACCGCCTGGCCATCCTGAATGAGTTCAAAGACGCCGCCCTGGACCGCGCTGACCTGGAGGCATACCTGAAATACGAAGAGGAAATTCAGGATACCGAATTCCAGATCGAGCAGGCCGGCTATTTGCGCCGCAAGAAACTGCGCGAAAGGGAAATCGAAGAGCGCAGGGCCGCCCTGCAGGGTATGGTATCGTCTGTGACGTCGATCCTCGGGGCTGTTGCCGATGCTTATGAGGCCGCCGGGGAGATGACCGCCGCGCAGGCCGCCCGCGTGAAGGCTATCCGTATCGCCGCCGCTATCATCGATACGATTTCGGGCGCAGTGGGAGCCTTCATGGGAATCACGAAGGATACGGGCGGCTGGGGGATCGCGCTCGCCGCGGCGAAGGCCGCCGCCGTCATGGCGACGGGTATGGCTCAGGTCGCGAAGATACAGTCCACCGACGTCTCAGGAAAGAACACCGCCAGCGGCGGCACGTCGAACCTGCAGACCGTCGCCGCCAGCGCCCCGGCCCCGGTGCAAATAGTCCCCGTGACGCGCACCCTGACGTCCGCAAGCGAGGAGGCGAAGATCAATGAACAGAAAGATGTCCGCGTCAACCTGGTCTACAGCGACGTTGAGGCCGCCGGCACCAGGGTCAATGTCGTTAACTCTGAAACGGACCTCTAGAACCCGCCAAATTTAGGCGCGAAATACATTGCCGCTATTGCGGGCCGTCTCACACCGGGGCGGCCCGTTTTGCGCCGTTTTGGTGCGAAAATCCGGGGGCTTGCGGACTTACTATCGAAATGCCGAAAAACGCTACATATAACAACAAACCCGTCTACCGGATCGCCGTCGATGACTCCGTCGAGGGCATGACTAAGGTCTCGCTGGTCGATTACCCGGCCGTCGAAAAGGATTTCATCGCGCTGGCCGCGCAGAAAATCCCGCAGACCTATGCCGTCCAGGATGAAGAGAAACGTCTGGTCCGCGGCGTCCTCCTGAGGGCTGACTTCCCTATCTATCGCAAAGACGAAAAGATGGGAGAATACTATATCGTTTTCGAAAAGGACACGATCCGCCAGCTCGCTGAACAGTATCTTACCGACGGGCACGCGAATGACGTCAATCAGATGCACGAAAAGGGCACCGACGTCACGGGCGTGAACCTGGTCCAGTGGTTCATCAAGGACACCGCCGCGGGGGTCGATCCCGCCGGCTTTGAGGATATCGAGGACGGGTCCCTTTTTGCCGAATATCACGTCGAGAATGACGACGTCTGGCAGGGGATCAAAGACGGCACTTTCAAGGGTTTCAGCATCGAGTGCGTTACCTATTACGATCCCGTCAAAGAGGGTGAAGCCACCTTTGAAGAGGACGCCCTGCTGGCATTCATCAACAAATATAAGAATATGCCAAATCTTTTTGCAAAACTCCGTGCTGCCTTCAATGAGATTGTCGAGCAGCACTTCAAGACGGACACCACCGACAAGGGGGTGATCGCCTGGGACGGCGAGGACGCCATCAAGGTCGGTGACAAGGTCGAAATTGTCGCTGAGAACGATGACCGCAGCACCGCCCCGGACGGCGATTACACGCTGTCTGACGGGACCGTTATCACCGTGGAAAGCGGCGCAGTGACCGCCGTGAAGGAACCCGAGGAGGACCCGAACGCCGGGGCCGGCGAAGGCTCTGAGGGCACTGAGGGCACCGAAGGCGCCGCCGAGGGTACTGAGGGCACGGCTAAGACCGAAGCCCGTGATCAGAACCCGCGCGCCGGCTTCCTGTCTAAGGTAAAGAGCCTGTTCGAGTCTGAGTCCTACGACGAAAAGCGCGCGAAGATCGCCGCCGCCATTGCGGCCGCCGGTTACACGGACGGCTATATCTATGAGGCCGGCGACGACTATGCCATTTACGTCTACTGGAATGAGGAGACGAACTGGGAAGACCGTTATCTCAAGTTCACGGTGACGTGGAATGAGGCCGGCGACGCCGAGGTCTCTGACCCGGTCAAGGTCAAGCACGCATTCGTGCCTGAGGACGGCGCCCCCGCCGCTGAGAACAAGCCCGAGAATGAGGCTGAAGCCGAAGATCTCCGCGCTGAGGTCAATGATATGAAAAAGGCCGTCAACGGTCTGATTGATATCGTGACCAAACAGAAAGAGCGCATCGACGCCCTGGCCGGCCAGCCCGCCGGCAAGCCCGCCGCCGAGGCGTTCCGCGCCGCGAAGGAAAACGCCGGCAAGACCGGTGACGAAGACCCCGTCAAAAAGGGGCTGAAGAAGATTTTTAATTCCTAACATTTTAACACTCAAAAACAATGGACCCTACTTTCAACATTGAAGGGCTGCAGCCCTACATTAAGCAGAACCGGGATGAAATGATCACCCGCTTCCTGCTCAAAGGCAAGACGTTGGATCGGATTTCCATCCGTGACGACATCAAGACTTCTGAGGCGATCCACTACATGGACGTCGACATCGATTTCCAGGACGGCCGCGGTTGTGGTTTCAATCCTGACGGCAAGCCGGTCGATCTGGTCGACCGCGTGCTGGAGACCGCTCTGATCAAGGTCGATAAGGAATTCTGCCCGGACGACCTGCTCGGCTCTTACGCTGAGGCGCTGGTGAAGCTGGGCGTGAAGGAGGCTGACCTGCCGTTCGAGGAGTACATCGTCGAGCTCATCGTCAACAAGATCGAGCGCGCCCTCGAATTCCTTATTTGGCAGGGTGACACCGAGTCCGATGACACCAAGCTCAAGTGGATTGACGGTTTCCTTGCCCGTGCGCTGGGCGATGACGAGGCCGCGACCATCAAGGTCGAAATGCCTTACGGCACTTCCGCCTATGAGCTGATCAAGGCCGTCTATATGGCTATGCCTGAGGAGATTGTCGACAAAGAGGGCGCTGCCATCCACGTGCAGCCGTCTATCTTCCGCGAGTTCATGCAGGAAATGGTCGCCAAGAACCTCTATCACTACCCGTCCGCTGAGGAGAAAGAGCTCGAGGAGTTCTACTTCCCTGGCAGCGGCGTGAAGGTCGTCAAGACCCTGGGCCTTACCGGCACCAATGTCGTCTATGCCACCTTTGACCGTAACATGGTCTACGGCTGCGACAAGAAGAGCCGCAAGAATGAGCTCGACGTCGACTACGATAAGAAGGCCGGTACCTTCTACCTGAAGGCCCGCTTCAACGCCGGCGTTATCACCTACTTCCCTGACTGGGTCGTGATCGGCGGCGTCTCCGCGAACCCGTACGTGGCCGTGGAGAAAGTCGAGCTCGACGAGACCGCCGTGCAGGTGGATCTGAACGGCGCCGCTACGAAGCAGCTCGCCGCCACCGTCACCCCGGCGGACGCCACCGCTGAGGTCGAATGGGAGTCCAATGACGAGTCCGTCGCCACCGTCGATGAGACCGGCCTTGTGACCGGCGTCGCCGTGGGCGTGGCCGCGATCACCGCCAAGGCCGGCGGCAAGTCCGCCTCCTGCGCCGTGACCGTCGTCAACACGGGCCTCTAATCTTCCTGAGAATGACCGGGGGCGGCTTGCAACCCCGCCCCTGGATTTCTCTTTTGTTTAACCCTCAAAAACTGACACGATATGCCTGGATGCAATCAGACTCTCTCGGGACTGGCCCGGGACTGCCAGCCTAACAAGGGCGGCATCAAAGAGGTTTTGATCACCTACTGGGATGCTATCGCCTCCGTGACTATCACGGACGGCAAAGTGTCTGCAATCACCTTTGCGAACGAGCTCGCTCCGGACTACTTCAAAAAGTACGTCCTGCGCAAGGGTATGGGCTCCATGACGAAGACCCTTCATAAGACCGACGGCGGCAACACCTACGTGACCGTTGTCATCAACATGAACTGGCCGCGCATGGAGACCACGAAGCGCGCTGAGGCCGCGGCGCTCGCCTTGAACGAGTGCATGTGCATCGTCAAAGACGCGAACGGTATCTATTGGCTGGTCGGTTACAGCGAGCCCGTGACGTCCCAGGACGGCGCGGAGTCCACTACCGGCGCGGCTAACTCTGATACCAATCAGTATGGCGTGCAGCTCGGCTGCGACGAAGACACGTATCCGTATGAGGTCCCCGCGAACCTGATCGACAGCCTGCTCGGCGAAGAGGAGCAGGAAGAAGAGGAGCAGGTGCAGCAGTAAGACCTGAAAAAATATAGGGATCGGAATTTTCTGGTTTTCTTTCATTATGGTTTTGGATGGACCGGGGCCGCCGTGAGGCGCACCCCGGTTTTCCGTTTACACTTAGTCCCTGGCCGGGGTGCAAGTCGCATGCAAGTCAGGTGCAAGTCGCCGCGCTTTGTGCGAAAATCCGCCCTCCTGCGGACTTACTACTGAAATGATCTATCTGAAAAATATCAAAACCACGCAGCTGGTTATGATACCCCGGACGGTGAGGGTCTTTGAGTCCACCGGCTGGGCTCTGGAGCTGAATAATAACACGACCGGAAAACGGGCCGTTTTTAGCGCCCTGACAGACGTGACGGGCCGCAATACCTACGTGGGCCTTAACGTCGAATTTAGCGAACGTGAGATACCGACGGGTGAGTATTTCTATACGCTCTCAAACGGGGGCGCCACCGTCGCCCAGGGCATCGCCGTTGTTGGCGACTATAAGCCCGAGCGCGTGCAGTATGAAGACGATCACGAAATAGTACAGTATAATGGATAATCAGACGCAGAAAACCGAAGAGATACGGCCGCAAATCAACATCGCGTTGATGACCGCTGAACGGTATGTGGAGACGCATATCGTTTCCAGTGATGAGTCCGCCTGCAGGGGCCGCGACTATATCAACTGGGGCCCCAGTAACACCTTCCCGGAGTACCTTCATAAGCTCTATAAACAGGTTGTTACCCTCCACGCCATCGTCAGCCAGTGCGTGAACTACACCGCCGGCGACAAAGACGAATGCAAGCCGGTCATGAACGACGGCAAAATGAACCGCTCCGGCGAGACAATCCGCCAGATCGTGCGCAAGGCCGCGAAGGATTACTTCATTTACGGCGGCTTCGCCTTCAACGTGATCCGGAACAAAGAGGGCGGCATCGCCGAAATCTACAACGTCGATATGCGCTATCTGCGCAGTAACAAGGAAAACACGGTCTTTTACTACTCTGAGGACTGGACTAAGCGCTGGGGCAAGAGTAAGGACGTCATTTTCCCTATGTACGACCGTGACCTGAACTGGGCCGGCATCGATGACGAAAAGGTTAAGACAGCAATGGCATCGACGATTGCCTATTTCAAGGGAGACGACAGCGACGGTGATACCTACCCGGCCTGTCTGTATGAGGCCGCGATCAAAGACTGCGAAATAGAGCGTATGATCGAGGAGTTCCACCTGAATGACCTGAATAACGGATTCGCGGCGTCCTACCTGATCAATTTCGTCAACGGCGTGCCTGCGAAGGATGTCCAGGATGAAATCAACGCCGAGGTGAACGAGAAATACGGAGGCTATCAGAACGCCGGCCGTATCATCACCAATTTCGCGCCTGACAAAGATCACATGGCGATAGCGCAGAAACTCGAGGCGTCGAACTTTGAGGAGCGCTATAAGGCCCTGGCGGCCCGCGCCCGTCAACAGATTTACGCCGCCTTCAGGTGCAATCCGAACCTGGCCGGCATCGCCACGGAGTCCCTGGGTTTCAACAATGAAGAGTATGAGAGCGCTTTCAAGCTGTTCAACCGTACGGTCATTATGCCCGTGCAGACTATGATCGCCGAGGCGCTCCAGTCCATATATGATTGCAACCTCCGGATCACGCCCTTCAGCATGACCGGCGCGACTGAGGATGATAACACCGCCACGGGAGGGGCCGCCGCATAATGAAACAGATACTTCTTTCCAGTGTCAAGCTGATCAAAGGCATCGTCGGTATCGCTGATAACGTCGCAGACGAATACATTCTGACCGCGCTCCAGGAGGCCCAGGATATGGGCCTGAAACGCGTGCTCGGCGCCGCCCTGACGGAGAAACTCAAGAAACTCGTGGCGGACGACGAAATCGGCGCCCCCGAGAACGCCGCCTATAAGGAGCTGGCGGATAAGGCGCAGTATTTCCTGGCCTATACCACCGCCGCGGAGGCTTGCATGAAGACGACCTTCAAGCTGTCGAACCTGGGGGTCGCTCAGACCGGCGACGATAACGTGACCCCGGTGAAGATCGAGGACGTCATGAAGGTCCGCGACGACTATCAGGCGAAGGCGGACGCTTACTGCAAGGAACTGCAGGGCTTCGTGCTTGACAACCAGGCGAAATATCCTGAATTGGATCAGAATACCTGTCACGCCATCAAGGCGCACCTGATCGCCGCTTACACCGGCGGCATCTACCTCGGGGGCGCCCGCGGCAAAATCGTAAGGAGGAGATAACTATGTCGCTGAAAGACCTTACCAACGCCCTGAATGCCATCGCCGCTAAACAGCCGGCGGTGGGAACGGTCATCGAGAATGACGTATTCCGCCTGAATGGCATTCCGGACGCTAAATACGGCGTATTTGCATGGACGCAGGGCCGCCACCGGGTGGACCTCCTGAGCGGCCTCCAGACGCTTAATTTCTATCTCTATTACGTGGACCGCGTGGACACCGCCGATAAGTCCGAAATTGACGCCCAGAGCACCGGAATTGACGTCCTGACGAATATTGTCCGGGCCGTCGTCAATAAGTTCGACCTGGACCTGTCCGGGGACCTGGTTTTCCAGCCCTTCATACAGGAAAAAGCCGTCGCCGGCAAGGGCTTTAAAGACGATTGCGCCGGGGTTTACGTCGAGGTGGGCTTCATGACTGATGCTTATGAAGGCTGCGAGGATGAATTTGACAACTAAAACATTGATATCATGACGCTTGAACAAGTAAAAGTCGAAATTGACACCAGTATAACCGCTTGCGGATCGGGCTGCATCACCGGGCCGATCCTGAACGGCATTTTGAAAGACATTTGTGACGCGGTTCTCGAGGAGTTCAACGCCGTCGACCTCGCGCTGCAGGAAATTATTGGATAAGAACATGGCACTCGCGAATACTATTGCAGCCCTTGCGGCTATCAAGGCGGATATTCGGGACGCTCTGACCGGCAAACACGCTGATCCTGGCGCCCACTTCGCTGATTATGCCGGTATCATCAGGAAATGGTGGTACCCGAACCCGTCGCTGGTCGAAGAGACGTCTGCAGGCGACTTTGAGGCTATTATCGAACCTACATCTGATAATACTACCATTACTTTCAGATTTTCGCAGACCGTTTCCGAAGGCGCGGAGGTCAACTGGGGTGACGGCAATATCGAGACGCTTGAAGGCACCGGCAATATCAACGCCACGCACACGTATTCCGCCGGCGCCTATAAGATCATTTTGCACAAAGTAAGCGGCGACGTCGCAATCCGCGGCGGCGGGACCGGCGTTGGTGGCGGATGCATCGAGAACAGTTCCTATCTGCATTACGTATTCTGCGGGATTCATATCGGAATTGGAGAATACGCTTTTCAGTTCACCTCGGGAGGAGGAACAGGCCTGCGTATTATCGTCGATATGCAGGGCCGTACGGCTATTCCGAATTATGGCCTCGCAACCCTTTCTCCTGAAGCCTCGTTTTCCCTGCTGAGACTTGAAACTATCACTTCCGTGGGAGAGGGCGCTTTCATGAACCCTACTCTGAAGGGTCTTGTGGACAGGTACTGCGCCGCGGCTACGATCAATGAATACGCTTTCCGCGGCAATTACCTGCGCGAAACCTTTGAGCTCCCCTCGGGGGTTGTGACGATTTCCAGCAATGCCGTTTCTAACAATTACGCCCTTCTTTCCGTCGAACTGCCCTCGACTGTCACGTCGATCGGCTCTTATGCTTTTGCGGGCTGCAGCCGGCTCCGTGACTTTGTCTGCAAGGCCACCACGCCGCCAAACCTGGGATGGAACGCCTTCAATAACTGCAACAGCCTGACGGTTATCAAGGTGCCGTCCGCCTCCGTGGCGGCCTATCAGGCGGCGACGAACTGGAGCGCTTACGCCGGTATCATTCAGTCGATTTAACGTAAACTATTAAAACATAAAGAGATATGAACAAAATGATTGTTAAAGGCGAGTCCCCTTTCCAGGTCCCTGGACGGGCCTTCGCGATTTCCCCCTCTTTGGAGGGTTACACCCTGAACTACAGCGTTGACGGCGTCGATTGGACCGCTTATGAAGAGGCCACCGCGTCCGGCGTGACTGAACTCGTGAACTGCCCCGTGGAGGGTATGTTTTTCAAGCTCGCCGGCAATTTCACCGACGTCACGATCCGCTACTAATTGGAGGGCTGCGCTATGATCGATCTTAGGAAAATAGCAATCTGGCCCGCCGCCGGCGGAGCCCCTGCGCCCGTGCTGCAGGTGAAGGGTGTCACGCCTGACGCGGCGGGATTTTCCGTCACGCCTGACGAAGGGTATGACGGCCTGGCTCAGGTTGACGTCGCCGGCGACGAGAATCTGGTCGCGGACAATATCAAGAAAGACGTCACGATCTTCGGCGTCACCGGAACCCTGAGCGAGGGCGCCGGCCCCGTCGATCCGGACGCCGCCGTGCTCTTCATCGATTACGACGGCTGGCCGGTCTACTCTTTCAACCGCGCTGACTTCGCGGCGCTCGACGCAATGCCCGCCGTGCCGGCTCATGACGGGCTCGTCGCACAGGGCTGGAACTGGACGCTGGAGGACGCAAAGGCCTTCGTCGCCGCCGGCGCCACCGTGACCATCGGGCCGCTCTATACCACGGCGGATAATCGGACGCACATCCGTATCGTGATACCCTCAGACGCTTACGACGTGGCGATCAAGAATAACAGCAGCAATGTCGTGACCGTTGACTGGGGCGACGGCTCCGCTGAATCTTCCGGTTCGGGCCTGGCGCATCGTTATGCGAAGCGCGGAGAATATATCGTGCGTGTCAGTGGATCTGACCAGGCTATTATGTTCTACGATAACACGACCTGGTCTTATAAGCTGACGGGGCTGATCAGAGAGATCAACTTCGCCGGCGCCACGGTCGTCGACACCAGCGTCTACGAAAACCACGCGTGCCTGGAGAAAGTATCTTTCTGCAATACTATCACGACGATTGGTAACAAGGCGTTTTCCGGTTGTCGCGCGCTCATGTCCGTGACGCTCCCCGAGGCGGCCACTATTGGCTCTTCGGCTTTCCAGTCTATCTCCGCACAGTATGTCAGCGTGTCCGGCTCTGCAAGCGGCATGTTTAGATACTGCCAGTCTATCAGGCGTTTTGAGGGCCGCGGTATTACGACGACGACCGACTATATGATTCAGGGGGCGTATATGCTTAGCCGCATCGTGCTGCCGAGCACCACGAACTATATTTCCCAGAACTCCTGGAGTGTCGGTTATCGTTTCAGGACGCTTGTCTGCCTGGCGGCGACCCCTCCGGCGCTGAACTTCGGTATGATCGACGGCGCCGTCGACATTTACGTTCCTGACGCCTCCGTGGCCGCTTACAAAGCGGCATCGAACTGGAATTCTTTCCAGAATAACATTCACCCTATTTCCGAATTCATTTAACGCTGAGTAGCTATGGCAAAGAAAAAGACCCTTGTCGCCGTTGACGGCGTGATTACTGCGAGCGAAGGAAAAGTCCTGCGCCGCATCGTGTCCAAAGAGATTTACGGCAAAGAAATCCGCCTTGGATATTCATACTATATCGGCGGCGTCCTGCAGGACCCCCCGCATCTGGACGTCCCCGAGGATTTCGAGGAGATCAAGGCCCCCGTCGAACCGGACACCGCTGAGTAGTACAACCCGCCCCGGGGGTCACGCCCCGGGGATTAAATCCGTCCAATTATGAGCTTGAGAGCCTTCACTAACAATGTGCGCCGTTCCACAGCCGTGGGCCTTTTCCTGTGTACCGTATCGGCTATCTGCCTGGGCGCCGCCTCATTTATTGTTCCACCTACGGGAATCATCGACCCGAGCGTGATCAAATTCGTCGCCTGGCTTTTCGCCTTTGCGGCGCTGTTTGAACTGCGCGAGGCCGTCCGCGAAGGCATGGGCTTCAAGCTGACACACGGCGACACCACCGTCGAGGTCAAAGACGTGGACGGCAATCAATCTGACCCTCAAAACCCTGAAGAACATGAAGCCTAGTGATATTGACGCAATCGTGATCCACTGCAGCGCCACGAAGGCGGGCGTGGATATCAAGGCCGCTGACATTGAACGCGAGCACAAAAAGCGCGGGTTCAAGTGCATCGGTTATCATTTTGTCATCGATCTGGACGGCACGGTTGAAACCGGCCGCCCGCTGACTATGAACGGCGCGCACTGCGAGAAGCCCGGCTCCTCCGGACGGCCGTACAACCAGCACAGCATCGGTATCTGTTACGTGGGCGGCCTTGATAAGGACGGGAATCCCGCGGACACCCGGACGCCGGCCCAGCGCAAGGCGATTGCAGAGCTGGTTTGGTATCTCTTCGGAAAGTACAATATCATAGAGATCATCGGGCACCGTGACGCCAGCCCGGACCTGAACGGCGACGGCGTGATCAGCAAATGGGAGCGGATCAAGGAGTGCCCGTGTTTTGAGGTTAAAGCCGAGTTTCCTATAGCAACCTGCACCGCAAAGAAATGAACAACTGGAAAGTAATTTTGGGGGCCTTCGTGGCCTTCTTTATCTGCTGCCTGGCATCCCACTGGGCGGGCGTCGTAAAAGGCGATAAGCGCGGCTATCAGCGCGGCTACACGGCCGGGTTTGAGGCCGGCTATAACACCCCGCACCCGGCGGATACGTCGCACCGCCGTGATACTGTCTATATTGATAAACCGGCCCCTGTAGAGAGCAAGCCGAAAAACGTCGAAATGGTGCCCATCGGGACCGTCGCCGGCCTCCAGGCCGTCATCGACTCTTTACGGGCAAATCAGCCCGATTCCACGGCCATGAGCGAGCCCGTTGAGGTGCCCGTCGAAATGGAGGAGAAAATCTACAGCGGCGAAGACGAAGAGACGGGGGTCGCATACGACGCCCAGGTCTCAGGATACCGGCCGTCCCTTGATTGGATCAGACTGTACGGCAATACTACCACGATTACGCAGCAGGCCCCGGCCGCCCCGGCGAAGAAAGAGCCGATTGTACGTATCGGTCTCACTATGGGATTCGCCGCCGTCTTCAGACAGTCCGCAGACAATCCCGAGCACTTTGATACCGTCACCGGCCCGGGCGCGGCCGTCGGTCTTACGATTACCTTCTAAATACGGGGGCGCGGGCCCGGACATCCTGCCAGAATGGACCGCCCGGGTGCAAATCCGCCCCCTTTTCTACTGCCCTGAGAGCGCGATTTCGAGAGATTTCGCGCAAATTTCGTTTAATTTCTGAAAAAAGTTCTCAGAGTGTTTGGATAATTCAAAAAGTATGCTTTACTTTGCATCAGAAACCTCGGGGACGGGCCCCGGGGAGAACATCTTAAACAGATCTTTGAAATATGGAACAGTCCGCGAAGATTAGGATCGGCGGTCGAACTATCACGGCCGCTGATTACGAAAGCAACAAACGGCTTTTGCCTCGCCGGCTCATGAAGAAACTCAAGACGCCTGACAGCGAGCGGCCCTTCAAGCCCTCCGCCAAAGAACTCAAGATTCTCTGTGACCTGGCAGCGCAAAGGCATCACTTCAAAATGGAAAACACCTCGCGAGGGGAGTGGGTGTTTTACCTTAATTTTCACTTCCCTGGAATCTTTGACAATTTCGAAATGACCGAAAAGAAGAAAATCGGGCGGGGCGGCGCAAGGCCTGGGGCCGGCCGCCCCCGCAAAAAGGTCAGACGGGTCGTGGCGGCATTTAGGGTGCTGCCCGAGACCAAAGAGACCTTTGAACGGCTTCGAGCGGAGGGCTACGACGTTAATGACGTTATCGACGATCTCGCCGCTGACCTCAAGAAAGACCTCCTGCTCGACGAGCCTGAAGAGATTATTGACTAACAATTTAAAACTAATCGCCATGAAGAAGATTTTCACCCTTTTTGCCCTTGCGGTTATCGCCGCAGCCCTGACTTTCAACGCTGACGCTAAGAGCCCCCGCCGCGCACTTGTTGGCACGGTCTGGACCGGCCCCGCTATCATGGACGCCCGCGAGGATGTGCCCGCCGATAACGGCCTCAAGTACAACCTCCGGATCGAATTCGGACCGGGCGGCAATGCGATGGCACAGTACATTCAGACGCGCGGCTCCCACCGCGGGGCAGTATCCATGAGTAAGGCCTATCCGATCCACTATAAGATCAAGCAGGTCTATAACGACGGATCGATGCGCCTGGAGTTCGACGGACAGGTTTTGGATGCCAGCTCGGCACTCTACAAAACCCGCCCGCGCCGCTGGGTTTACACGACCTCCGCGGTCCTGCACGACGGCTTGCTGATTTGCGGCCTCGGGCAATTTCAACAGATCAATCAATACTAAGGATTTCATCGTACGTAGCTCAGACTACAATTACAGAAAGGATTTAAAAAAGGTTATTCAAGGAGCCGCTGTGACAGCGCCTCCTTTTTTTTTGTATCTTTGCCTCTGGAGCTGGCCGCCGGGCCGGGCCGCCGGCGCCCTGGAATTGCCGAAACTGCTCGCCTGTTGTTCAAAACGCCACCGCCGGCTCTGCAAACATACTGCATATCAGTAACTTACAAGGATAACCAGGAATTTAAGCAATATATTCCGATTATCCTACAGTCACAGCCAACCGCCGCCATTTTCCGCGCTTTCAGCTCAGATAGTCTGTCAGGATTTTGCAATATATTGACAAATCCTGTTAAATTTGTTGTTCGTAAATTGTTCGAAAAACGACCACGGAAAACAAAAACCTGCCTATGGCTACTTTCGCTTGTGAGGTGTTCAAGCACCACCGCCGCCAGGACGGCTCCTATCCTGTTAAACTGCGCGTCACGCATAACCGTACGGTCAAGCGCCTGGCCACGAATTTGACGGCCTATCCTGAAGACCTGACACGATCACTCAGGATCAAGGGCGGGCAGCTAAAGAACCGGTGCAACGCGCTGATCAAAGACTGCAGGGACGCGGTCGCAGACATATCGATTTTCGATCTCCCGAAGATGACCGCCGAGCAGCTATGTGACACGATCAAGCGCAAGCTCGAACGGCGCGACTGGAGCCTTGATTTCTTCGCCTTCGCACGGAATGAATTCATGCCCACCAGGGCGGCGAACACACAGGAGCACTATAAGACCGCGGTCAACGCCTTCGCGCGGTTCCTGGGCGGCGAGTCGATCGATATCAACGCGATCACTGTCAAGATGCTGAATGAATTCGCGGACTATCTTGACGCCGAGCCAAAGTACATGCATACTCCCACAGGATTCAAGAAAACCGATAAGCCGAAAAGCGGCGTGTCTACGATCAACTATATCCGCTCCCTGTCCACGATCTTCAGCGCCGCCCGGCGCAAGTATAACGATGAAGACGCCGGCGACGTAAGGATACCACGGACGCCCTTTGACGGCATAGAGCTGACCGGCCGCCAGTGCAAGGGGCAGCAGAGCATCGGTATAAAAGGCATACAGGCGTTGATCGATTACGTCCCTGACTCTGATGCGCGCCAGCGCGCCCGGGACCTATTCTTAGTATCCTTCGCGCTTATGGGAGCCAATACGGCGGACCTGTATGCTGCCGCGCCGCCAGTTGACGGGGTCTGGAAATATAAGCGTCAAAAGACCGTCAAGAAGGCCGGAAACGGGGCGCGTATGGAGGTCGTGATCCCTCCTGAGATCGCGCCGGAATTGCGGCGCCTGCAAGTGGGCGCGGCGCCGGGCCGGTGGTTGAACCTGTCCGCCGTTTTCGCTGATAAGGACTATGTGTCAAGCTCCGTCCGGGACGGGCTGAAGCCCTTCGCCAAGGCCGCCGGCCTGGACGAGTTCACGATGTACGCGGCGCGTCATTCCTGGGCGACGATTGCGATGAAGATAGGGATCGACCGCTCGATCATCGACGAGTGCCTGGCACACAAGGGAAAACTCAAGATGGCTGACGTATATGTGGAGAAAGATTTCGAGGTCCTAAATGCCGCGAATACTAAAGTTTTAGCTCAATTTGTTTGGCGGTCTCAGGAATAATATCTATATTTGTATCAGTCTTTTGCGGATAGCAAATGATTTTTAAGGTGTTCGGCCTCGGGGGTGATAGTCCGAGGCCTTTTCTTTTGCCTTACAGCGCCGCGGCGGCCTGGATATCCTCCAGCGTCTTAAAGCCGCCCTCCTGGGCCTCTTTTGCGGCCTTACGGTAATAATCAAGCCCCCGGCGGAGTATCTTATTCTCCTCCAGGACGCGGGCATAGTCTGACACCAGGCGCGTCGCCACCGATATCAAATAATCCCCGTCCCTTTCATCGAACGAGGCGGGGTGTTGAATGACCTCCCAGAACTTTGGCCAGAACTCTTCAGGAGTAAAGGATGCCTCCGGGTCGAACTGCACGGGCGTATGTTCCGGGCGGTCAACTTTGACGTGTATGAACGGAATGTCGACGAGGTCGCCTTTTGGATCGATCTGGGCGCGCCCGCGATCCTGTGCCTCTGCCTTGAGCAGTGATCCTTCGCCGGTCTTCAGGAATTCCGGATTGAAGCCGAATGTCTCTGACAACTCTTCAACGGTCTTAGCGGAAAGTGGCCGCCCTGAGAGGCGGACGTAGAGTGCGCGGTCTGTGATACCCAATTTCTTTGCGGCGTCCTGGACTGAAATGCCATTGACGCGGAAATAGTACTTCACCGCTTCGGTGATCTTCAAGGGGTCTGGTTTCATTGCTTTGTCTGGTTGTTTTTGGATTATTTTGCGATTTTTCTAAAAAAGTTTGCGAATTTCGAAATCTTTGTGTATTTTTGCACATGAAAGCCTGTGAAAATTTCACATCCCGCTTTCAAAGATACGAAATTTTTGTTAAAAATTGTTCCGCATAATGGAGAAAGATGAAAAGAAAATTTTGATCGGATTCGCGACCCTCGCCGTCACGGAGGCCCTGCGCGTTTTGGGGCTGACGTCCGGGGAGGTTTCTGGTTCTCAGGCCGCCTCCATTTATGGGACTGAATTTCGTCAGCTGGTCAAGGCCGGCAAGCTCCGCCCGGTGCGCGTCGGCAACGGAACCCGCGGCACGAAATACTACAGCGTCGCCGATATCATTGCCGCCCGTATGGTCGAGCGCGAGAAAGCTACTATCCTTTAATCCTTACTGATATGAACACCAAGAAACATTTCCTTTCCGCCCTGGGCGCCCTCCTTTTTGTGGCGCTCTTCGCAGTCCCCGCGGATGACAAAGTCACCCTCGGGTTTGTCTTTCTCAAGACCCTGAACGCCGCCGCCCTCCTGGTCGTGGCCCGCCTGTTTGACAAAGTCACCGGCAATTCCGTCGAGGCTTAATAGTAACACCTTTTAATCATTTTCAATCATGGAAAAAGACAATCCTTTGATGCGCTTTTGGGAGGCCTTCCGGGCCGTCCCTGAGTCTGCGCAGCGTCCGATTTCGGACGGCAAGCTGAAGGGCAAGACGGATATCAATCCGGTCTGGCGCCTCAAGCTTCTTACTGAGCAGTTTGGCCCCTGTGGGCTGGGCTGGCACTATGAAACCATCGAACGGTGGACTGACACTATCAACGGCGAGCTGATCGCGAATGTGCGTATCAGGCTTATGATCCACCCCGAGGGCGGCTCCGCCTGGGCTCCTATCGAGGGTATCGGCGGCTCTAAGATCTTCGGCTTCGGCAAGGGTCAGAGCTGCGACGACGAGGCCTGGAAAATGGCAACTACCGACGCGATCTCCGTCGCCTGCAAGTCCCTGGGCATCGCCGCTGATATCTATTATGCAAAGGACGCGGAGAACACCGGCCGCTGGTCCAAATACGACCGTCCCGCTGATTCCGCGCCCGCCCCGGCTCCGCGCCCTGCTGTGAACATCCGCCATACCCCTGATCCGGCCGCGCCTGCAGCAACGGCACAGTACAACGCCACCGATCTCGATGTCGCCCAGAAGGTCGCCACGGGTCTGACCGTCATGCCTGAAGGGATCAATATCGCTCCGGGCACTTTCCGCAAGTATGTCGCCGGCGCCGCTATCAACGGCCTGACTAAGACCGGCGTGCCGGTCATGGATGCTTACTTCGCCAAATACGACCCTAACCAGGTCAGCCGTGGCTACTTTATGCAGTGCGTCGATTACGTCCGCAAGGCTGTCAATAACGCTAAGAATAACAAGTAGTTAAAGCAAAGATATCATGGAAAACAATATTCTGATCATCAATCCTGAAGAGCGCAAGCTCATTGATATTTTCGACGATATGGTCGAGTTCGATAAGACCATGTTTGAGAACGGCGGGGAGCTTACTCCCGCCCTCGAGGCGATTGCCGCCAAGAATGAGGCTGACCTCCGCCTGAAGGTCGACGGCTACGCCGCCGTCATTCGTAACTACGATGCCAACGATGCCGTTATCGATAACGAGATTAAGCGCCTGCAGGCCCTCAAGAAGAGCCGCAAGGCCGCCCGCGAGCGCCTGGTCAGCTATCTTGAGTGGCAGATGAAGCGCTTCGGTGTCCGCGAGCTCCAGGGCAATACCTGTAAGGTTTCTTTCCGCAAGTCGAACGCCGTTGAGGTCAACGAAGAGGCTGTTCTGAAGCCGTATCTGAAGACGATTGCTGACTGCCAGGCCTGTCTGCCTCCCTATATCACGCTGGGCGCGAAGGTGGGCAAGAAGGAATGCGGCATTGCCCTTGACAACGGCGATCCTTTTACCGAGGGCGCTGTCGAGCGTGTCACCCGTGATAACCTCCAGATCAAGTAGATATGGCACGCAAAAGACGCCAGGAGCTCAAAGATAACTCCTTCATCAATATCCAGGGCTGGATGGCCCGCCTGACCACGAAGGCCGGGCGGGTCCTGTCCATGCCCGAGCTGATTATCTTCGCCAATATCTTCGGTTTCAGCCAGGACGGAAAGTCCCGCTATATGGGCGGCATTTCGTATCTCATGGAGTTTCTTCACCTGAGCAAGCCCACCGTTTTGGCGCACCTCAGCACCCTGGAAAACGAGGGTCTGATCGGTCGCTTTGAATACGAAAACGGCGACGTCGACTACTTCGCAATCAGTAAAGATTCTTTACCGGTTAAAAATCTTAACCGGTTAAATAATTTTACCGGAAATGGTAAAGAAATTTTACCGGAATCCGATTCTGACCTCTATATATATAATAAAAATAATAATAAAGATAGCGCGCCCGCTGACGCGGCCGCTTGCGCCGGCACTGCCGCCGCTATCTTTGTTGATCTTGAAGAATCCTCAGATAACATCCCCGAAAAAGAAAACTCCACCCCCCTTCCCCCCTCCGCCGCCGCGCCCCGCGCCGCCAGCAAGGCCCGCGCCGAAAAGAAGGCCCCGGCCTTTGATTTCCGCGGCGCGCTGATTGGCCTGGGCGTAGCCGAAGACCTCGCCATCGATTGGATGCAGGCCCGTAAAAAGGGCGGCGCGATCAACTCTGAGCGCGCATTCAAGGAAATAGCTAAGGAAATAGAAAAGGCCGGCGCCGCCGGTTATACCCCGAACGATTGCATTCACCGCTGCGTCAATGGCAGCACCATCGGCGGGAAGCCCTGGATCGGCTTCAAGGCTGAGTGGATGCGTGAAACCCGCTTCAATAACGCCGCCCCTGCGTATAACCCCGCCCCGGCCCGTCACAAAGGCCCCGTGGCGTTTAACGACTAGAACAGAACACACCCAAAAATCATTTGTTTGTTATGGCAAAAAACATCAACATCGACACGATCACCCCGAATTTCGGGGCTGACCTTTCCGAAGTCGCTCTTGTTAAGGAGCTGATTTACGCCCCCGAGTTTGTTCGGGACGCGAACCGCGTCCTGAAACCCTCTATGTTCACCGTCGACAACGCTCGCCGGCTGTACGGCATGATCAGCGACCGCTTCGCTCAGACTGGGACCGAAACTATCAATCTGGCCTCTATCTTTGCCGCCTTCAAGGTCGACGCCACGCCTGAAGCCATGGATTGGTTCCACGCCAAGATCATCGGCGGCGACTGCCCCAGCTCCACCTATATGGCGGTCATGGATCACGCCGCAACAATCTACAACGCCTTCAATAGCCGCAAGGTTTTCGAGTTTGCGGATAAGCTCCGCAATAAGGCCTATATGGGCACGTTTGAAGATGAAGACATTGACATGATCAAGGCATTCATCGACGACTTCGCTAAGGACTCCGTGAAGGGTAACGCCGTCGTGGACGTGAAGACCGCCTTCAACCAGCTCTGCGACGAGCTTACCCATAAGAACTCTGTTGTACCGACTGGGTATCCCACGCTGGACAGGATGACATACGGCGGCTTTTCGGGTGGTAACCTGGTTATTATCGCGGGCGGCACCGGAACCGGTAAGACGTCCGTCGCCATGGATATGGCCAAGAAGATCTCTCTTGGCGGCACGGGCGTGTTCTATGCCTCCCTCGAGATGGGCCCCGCTGAGCTCGCCAAGAAGCTGTGCCTCGGCACTGACCGCCTGCAGACCCGCGAATTCCGCGACGCCCGCGAAAAGGATAACCCTAACAACAAGCTCGCCTGGAAACACATTGAAGACGCCGGCGCCGAAATCGAAAGCCTGAAAATCTATTTCAAGGCCGGCGCGATGTCTATTAGCGACATTTGCAGCACTATCGTTATCCTTCATTCCCAGGGCAAGATCGGCTGCGCGGTGGTTGATTACCTCCAGATCATTCGCAGCGAGAAAAAGTTTGAACGGCGCGACCTCGAGATCGCGGAATGCACCCGCCGCCTCAAGCTCCTCGCTATGGACTTGAACATCCCTATCATCGCCCTGTCCCAGGTCGCCCGCGCCGCCGTGAAAGATAAGCGCGCCCCTGAGCTGAGTGACCTCCGCGAGTCCGGTGCCATCGAACAGGACGCAGACCGCGTGCTGACGCTTTTCAAGGAGGAGCCCGATTATACCACTGACGACGATAACGATAATATGCCGGCGAAGGTTCCTATTCAGGTCTTCATGCGTAAGAACCGCGGCGGCGTGGCAGGTAACGTCGGCTTCAACCTTATGCCGAATTCTACCGTATCCTCCTTCACCGAAATGGGCAGGAACAGCTACGACCTTTATCAGGAATTCTGCAAGAACTCCGGACCTGCCGCCGGCCCGTCCGCTGAGACGGCCGCCGCCGCCCGGACCGCCGCTGAGCCTGAAGCCGTCCGCGAGACCTACGTCGAGGACCCCCTCTTTGAGGAGCAGCCCGGCGACCGGATTATGAATGGTATGCACAATGAATTTGAATAGACACACAGTTATGGACCCTATGAACAAATCCGAAATGTACCCGAAGGGCGCCAGTGGCGCCGAGGTGCGTGCCGCTTATGATAAGCGCTTTACCGACCGCCAGCAGATCCTCCAGGTCCTGGAGTCCGGGAAGACCCTGACGACCGTCGAGGCTATCGAAATGGGCATCCTCCGCGCCGGCGCCCGCGTGTTCGAGCTCCGCAAGAAGGGATACCCTATCCACACTGAAATGATCCGGATCGGCGCTGACCGCGTCGCCCGTTATTCCCTCGTTAAGGATACCGAAAAGTTTAACAGCTAATACCCTACATACTATGGCACACAAGATCAATAATGAGCTCAAGAAGACCTGCGTCCGCTGTCACCGGACGCTCCCCCTGAGCCGCTTCAATAAGAACAACTACAGCAAGGACGGCCACAGTTCCTATTGCGCTGAGTGCAACCGCGAATATCAGCGCGAATACGCTGCCCGCCGCCGCGCTGAGACCGAAATCGAGATCACCAATAAGATTGCCCTTCGCAATCTGACTGACGAACAGCTCTATGAGGAGCTCGAGCGCCGCGGATACCGTGGCCGCCTGTATAAGGTTGATGCCCTGGGCACCGCCTTCAATCCTGACGCCGTCGAGGCGCCTGAGAGCGTCGAAATGAAATAGCAACCGAATACGGGGCGGGGCGCAGCTGTGACAGCCCCGCCGGCCAGTGGTGTTTTTCGAATTTTTTCTCCCGCCGGCACCGCCCCGTTTTTTACTAACTAACTGATAATCAACAGAAAGACATGGACATTAAGAACATAGACAAACAGATCCTTATCGGCATCCTGGCAGACAACCCCGGATGGATGGTCAAGATGGACGGCCCCTGCGCCGTTCTTGACCGCGAGCCCAAATACGTGGCCGTGTTCGAATGGTCCTGCGACCCTGAGACCGCCCTGCGCGTTGAGGGCTTTGACACCGCCCAGGAGTGCCAGTCTTTCATCGATGAGATGAAGGCCCGCCCCCTGACCGGCGAAAACCTCTGGGGCCTCGTTTTTGGCCAGAACTTGAACCACTCTGAGCATGACAAACTGTAAGACAGGATCGATCGCCTGGAGTCCCAGGCCCGCGGCCTTTTCTGGCTGTTTGCCCTGTATGCCGCCGTTATCACCGCAATGTTAATCTTTTAACCCGATACCGTATGAAACAGATCCACACCAAAGCCCGCAAGGCTAACACCCGCTACGATAAGCGTGGCGGCAATTCCATGTACTGCCTGTCCGTGGCCGCCCGCCGCAGCATGGGCATCCTGGCGCATGACAGCGCCGAATACGACGAAAAGCACGGCGCGGTCCTCCAGGGCGCCCGCAAGCGCACGAAGCGCCTCTTCGGGTTCCTGCGCCGCCCGCAGGCCAAAACCGCTTAGCGCTATGCAGACCGCCTTTGAGAAAGCCGCCGAAAACCTCGTCGAAAAGGTTGAGGCCTATCTCCGCCAGGGCTGCCTTCGCTCTGAGCTGATCACTGCCAAAGACGCCCTCAAGCGTATGATACAAACCCGCAAACCCAAATAGTCATGCCTCAAGTACCTATCAACAATGCCACCACTGAGCGCCCCGCAGCGAAGATGCTGATCGGGATCGACTGCGGGACGCACACCGGCCTGGCCGTCTACGACCCGGCGGCGAAGGCCCTGACCACCCTGGAAACGATGCCTATCCACCGCGCCATGGAGGCCGTGCTCGCCATGAGCAATACGCCCGGCGCCTCCGTGGAGGTCTATTTCGAGGACGCCCGCCTCCGGACCTGGTTCGAGAAAGAGCGTAACGCCAGCGATTACCGCGGCAAGCTCATGGGCGCCGGCGCCGTGAAAAGGGACTCCGCTATCTGGGAGGATTTCCTGACCGACAAAAAGATCCCGTTCAAGGCCGTGGCCCCGAAGCATAACGCCACGAAGATGAGCCGGACCATGTTTGAGAAAGTGACCGGCTGGCACGCCCGCTGCTCTGAGCACGCCCGCGACGCCGCCATGCTTGTTTTTCAACGCTAACAACTAAACACCAATTCATTATGGACCCTACAACTATTATCGCTCTGATCGCCGCCGCCTTTTTCGCCTTCGTGGCCGTGGGCCTGGCCTGCTGCCTTGCTAAGACGCACGAAGCCCGGGCGCGCGAAATTGAATCCAAATGGACCCGCAGCCGCCGCGCCCCGGCGGACGGCTCTGATCCCGCCAAATGCAGCGAGGTCACGCTGGCCGCCGTGCCGCTGATGGACTATATCAAAGACCACGGCGACTTTCATACTATCGCGGTCGTACAGATGGACCGCGTGGACCTGTATCAGGCCAAAGAGGGCGGCGGATACCCGCTGAACGACTAGCCTGTAAGCGAAAACTCAAAAAAAATCGGACTTACTGCAAAATGGAAAAGGCCCGGATCATAGAGACTATTGCACGGGAGCGGCGCGTCGAGAGGATCGTCGCCACGGTCTTTCGGACCTCCCTTCCCCTGCACGGCGACGCCGCTGACCTGTCTCAGATGATCTATTTGGAACTGCTCTCCAGGCCGGGCCGCGAGCTTGAGCAGATATGGTCCTCCGGGGACACCGCCCGGGCGGACCGATACCTCGCCGGCGTGGTCATGAAAAAGATCACCAGCCGTGACTCGAGTTACTACAGACAAATAAGACGCTTTAACGATAACAGCCGCGCGCTGACCGACGCGGAAATGAACATTGAAAATGGGAAAAACTAAGATGACCTGCAAAGAGCTGAAAGCGCTCTATCCCGCCGCCGCAAAGGATTACGCCTTCGCCGGTGACATATTCTGCGAAGACGCCCCCCGGGTCGCCCGCCTGAAATGGATACTGGCGAACCGCCTGAGCCGCGCCGAGCGGACGGTGCTCATTCTCTATGCCGAGGCTGATAACTACCGGCTCGTCGGCGAAGCGCTCTCTGTGTCTGAGTCCTATGCACGCAAGCGGGTCGCCGCCGTGCGTGAAAAAGTTAAAAAAGAACTCCAAACCTTTAATAATTAACGCTTTATGAAACAGTTTATTCTTTCCCTTATTCTGGCCGCCGCTGTTGTGCTGGCCCCCTCCTGCATCAAGATTGAAACCGCCCGCGAAAAGGACCTGGCCCTGTGCCTGCCTGTTGGCGACATGAACACCACCGTCCTGGACACCGCCGATCCTCACGTGTTTGAGGTCGCCGCCTGGAGCGAGACGGAGATGCCCGTGCTTCTTTGCTACACCAACGGCGCCGGCGTGACCGCCACCCGCAATGAACTCTACCGGCCGGACGTCGCCGAGCGCTGGGACCGCCGCCACTACGAATATCAGATCCGTATTCCGCAGCCGGGCGGCGATATCTACTTCGTGTTCAACTGGCCCGATACGTACAGATAGACATGATCTACGTTGAACTGCTCTGCCTGCAATTGGTCACGGTTTTCATCGTGGACCTGTCGGGCATTGTCGACACCCTCAAGCGGGCCGTGTGGTTCCTGATGAAGGGCACGTTCAAGGGGTTTCAGGATTTCCGCCTGAAGCCCCTGGACTGCTCGCTGTGCATGACGTTTTGGGGCACGCTCATTTACGCTATTTGCGCCGGGGCGTTTTCCATGACCGTCTTACTCTACTGCTGCGCCCTGGCCTATTGCACGACGCTTGCAAAGGCCGCCCTGCAAACCGTCCGCGACGCCGCGGCCGTGCTGATCGACAAAATCGGACAAATCTGTGGAATATACTGATATGATCATCGATGCAATCACCAGGGGCCTCAAGCGCGCCGGCCGGGCTGTGGTCCGTGCCGTCCGCCGGTTCCTGTTTTACACCTGGGAGGAGCGCCGCCAGATGCGCGCAATAGAACGCCGGCTGCGCCCCCGCCTGAAAGACCCTGACTTCGCCGCCCGCCTGGCCGCGGGCGTCAAAGACCGTGCAACCAAAAAACTCGAGAAATATGAAACCGTTGAAAAAGCTCCTGAAGCGGCGCAGTGAGGTCGTCAAGCGTGACGGCCGGTACCTGGTTATCGTCCGCGAAGAATTCCGTATCCTGGGGCGCGTCCTGTGGGCCGGCGAATGGCTGCAGGTGCCCGGGTCGCATATCTCCAAAGTCGAGGCCCTGCGCGAGTCGATCGCGTGGGAGTCCGGAAAGTCAAACCCTAAAAACAGATAGCGATATGAACAAACCACTGACCGCGGCCCAGATGGCCGCCCTGAAGCCGTACGAGAGTCACCTCCGTACGATGGTCTATTCCGGGTGGGCTCGCAACCTGACCACCCGTGCCTTTGAGGCCTTGAAAAAGGTCTTTGACGAAAAGAACGGCAAGTCGTTCTACGTCAACCCTAACTGCGCCCCGTGCGTGTCCGATATGCTCAAGAAGCTCGGCAAATGGTATTTCGAAACCATGGCTGCGGATGACGCCGAGGCGGCGATTGCACTGAAGGAGGCCGCCGCGCGCCGTGACGCCCACGAAGCCCGCCTCCGGATTGAAGCCGCTGAGACTATCAAGAAAGAGGCTGAGCAGAAACTTGCGGACGCGAATGACCGCCTGGCCGAGGCTAACCGCCTGCGCGATGAGGCCGCCAAAGAACTGGCCGCCGCCCGTGAGACCCGCGCTGCCGCCGAGGAGCGTATGAATGAAGAGGCCGCCGAGGCCGAAGAGATGCGCGCCGCGAAAACGCCCGCTGACGGGCAGGAACCCGGCCAGATTTCGACCTCCAGCCCTGCACCGGGCGCTGATACCGGAAAGACCGCAAAGGCCGCCAAAAAGGCCGAAAACAAGGCGAAGCCCGTCCGCGCCCCGCGCAATATGAAACCTAAGACGAATTAGCAGCCATGATTAAGACTCGCACTATCATCGACGTTGCCCTGTGCGACCTGAACACGGGCCAGATACCCTGGCTCCCGAAGAACCCCCGGCAATGGTCTAAGACGGACCTGGACCGGACCGTCGCCTCCCTGCAGGAGGACCCGGATTGGATCGAGGATAAGCCCCTGTCCGTCGTGCCCTATCATAACGAGGCCGGCGAACTCCGCTACTGCGTCTTTTGCGGAAACCTCCGTAACAGCGCGCAGAAAGAGCTTGGGATCGAAAAGACCCCGGCGTTTATCTATGATCCGGACGCCCCGGACGTGGGACACGAAAAGGAAAAGCGCACCCCTGAGCAGATAGAGACTGACCGCGAGACGATCCGCCGCCGCGCCATCAAGGATAACGGAACCTTCGGCTCCTGGGACAGCGATGAACTCGCGAACTGGGGCGTCGAGCCTGAGCAGCTTCTGGGCTGGGGCGTCCCTGACTGGGTCATGGGCGGAGCCGGGACCGGCGCTGAGTCTAAATCTAACAGCCGCGCCGCCGGGGAGGGTGACACGCCGTCAGAACCGGCCGGCCTGAAACTGCAGGCGGAATTCAACAGCGAAGAGGAGCTGTTCGAGGCAATCGACTGGCTCAACCTCCACGGGGGTAAAAACGTGACCCGCGTATGATCAACTACGGCCTGCCATACATGGGAAGCAAGTCCAAGATCGCCGCGGACCTTATAAGGATGATACCGTCAGGGGCCCGCTTCGTGGACGTGTTTGCCGGGGGCTGCGCGATGAGTCACGCCGCCCTGCTGGCGGGCCGGTGGGATGCCGTGCTCGCGAACGATATCGCAGACGCACCGGCGCTTTTTGTCGCCGCCGTGAAAGGGCAGATCGATGAAGACCGATGGATCAGCCGGGAGGAGTTCTTTGCCTTGAAAGATAAAGACCCGTTTGTCCGGTTCTGTTTCAGCTTTGGCAGTAATGGAAAGGACTACATTTATAGCCAGGAAATTGAGCCCTACAAACGTGCCTGCCACTTCGCCGTTGTGTTCAATGATTGGGCCCCGCTCCGCGAGCTGTGCCCAGAAATCGTGGGAGCTTGCAGGATGGCGCTCAAAGGTAAGACTGACCGCAAGGACCGCCGGCTCGCTTTCAGCCCGGCCGTCGTTCGAGTCCTGCGCAAGCTGCCCGCCACTACCATACAGGCAAACCCGTTGTACCGTTCTGTTAAAAAGACACAGATTGACACCGGCATTTCGCGGGGGTTAATGGTAGACCTGGAAAGGATGGAAAGGCTCCAAAGCCTCGAAAACCCCGCAATACGCATCGAGGTCCGCCGCGGTGACTACCGTGACCTGAAGCTGAAACCCGGGGACGTGCTCTACTGCGACCCTCCCTACAAAGGGACGGCGGAATACAACAGCGGCGGCTTTGACCATGAGGCCTTCTATGCCTGGGCAGAGGCACGGGCGGCGGAGGGCTTCAAGGTCTACATCAGTGAATACGATATGCCCGCCGACAGGTTCCTTTGCGTGTGGTGCAAGAATGTAGCAAGCCGTATCGCCGCGAATGGCAAATCGAACACCGCCGTGGAGCGCCTCTATATCCCGCGCAGAAACCGGTCAAATTTGGCCGCGAAGCCCGCGGGCGGGAAAACCACAGGGAAAACCGGGAATGCCCCCGCGAAGGCCGCGAAAACGAAAAAAGAAATAAAATGCCATGAAACTGAATGCTGACCTTATTGCCCGCATGGCCACCTGGGTGGAAGAGCACGGCCTCTTCCCCGAGGCGGCCGGCGCCACCGTGCAGGAGTTCTGCAAGGTCTTCGGGATCAGTGACGAATCGTATCGCCGCTGGCAGAAGAAGGTGGAATTTGTGGACGCCCTTAATAGCGCCCGCGAAAAGTACCGGGCCCGGACCGTCAAGACCGTCGAGAACGCCCTGCTGAAGGCCGCGACCGGCGTGGATTACGAAAAGACCAAACAGGAGGGCAAGATGATGCCGAGGACCGTGAAGACCTACGACCCGGCCACGGGAAACCTGATCAAGGAAGAGACCGTCTACGAAATGGTCACCACGAAGGCTGTGAAAGAGCGCGTCTATTTCCCGCCTGACGTCAAGGCCGCGCAATTCGTGCTGACCAATATGAGCGGCGACCGCTGGAAAAACAAGGAATCCAAAGACGTCAAGGTGGACGGCAAGGTCGCCGGCCTGAATATCGAGGTGGCGGACGCTGAGACCGCGGACGCCCTGGAAAAGATCACCGCCCCGGAACAGTAGTATGAAGACCTCGCGCACCTTTGCAAAGATCGTGAAAGCGCTGGCCCGCCGCCCGCGTTTCATCGACAGCCGGGGCGGCACCCGGTCCGGAAAGACCTATGCCGCCCTGCAGCTGCTGATCATCCTTGCAATGCGCGACCGCTTCCCTACCGTCACCTCCATAGTGTCCCGCGCCCTGCCTCATTTGAAGATCGGCGCCATCCGTGACTTCAAGCGTATCCTGATCGGCGAAGGCCTGTGGGATGAAAGCCGCTGGAATGCCTCTGAGTGTTTCTATACGTTTCCGAATGGCTCCGTGATCGAATTCTTCGGCGTAGAGTCCGCCGGCAAGGTCTTCGGTCCGGGGCGCGACCGCCTCTTCATGAATGAGGGCAACTTCATCGCCTGGGACACGGCCCGCCAGCTGATAGCGCGAACCACCGGCCTGGTTATGTACGATTACAACCCGTCCGCGCCGTTCTGGGGCACTGAAGGCGAGCCCGAGGGCATTTACCGTCTGTGCGATGACAGCGCCGGCACGATGACCGTGGAGGCGGTCAACAGCACCTACGTCGACAACCAGTTCCTGAGCACGGCGCAGGTCGCCTTCATCGAATCGAACAAGAACATCCCTAACTGGTGGAGGGTCTACGGCCTGGGCCTCATGGGACAGCTCGAGGGCCAGAT
>Ga0265299_10000933_pt1 | contig 35327 bp, 34 predicted proteins | sample AusTroGonzalo_MG_4_FD_193485 | JGI IMG/M metagenome (GOLD analysis project Ga0265299, IMG submission 193485) | Bovine rumen microbial communities from tropical cattle in Woodstock, Queensland, Australia - Gonzalo_02 | ecosystem: Host-associated > Mammals > Digestive system > Stomach > Rumen ... | reverse complement strand
GATAACATATCTCTGGAAGCAGTTGATGCAGTGAGTGTATTGAAGGAATTCAAGTATTCTACTGTATCAACTATTCCTACTTATCAGAAGGTTATTGACATTATTGTAAGACTGTTGAATGAAGCAGGATATGGTGGTATGCTCTATATACCTAATTCCTATACCGGATACAATGGTACTTCTAATTCTGGTACAATAAACAATATCTATGTATCAGAGGCCAATTTCTTTGATGATGATGATGAACACACACCCTGGACCCAATATGATGTTCTTGAAGAACTTATGAGGTTCCTGGGATGGTCTTTATGTCCTTATGGTGATGATGTTTATTGTGTTGACTACAAGATGGTTAAGAATTCAAACAATATATCTTATTCAAGTTATGAAATATCAACAGGTATAAGAGCAAATGCTAATCTGAGTTTGAATGCTATCCAGGTGATCAACAAAGATGCTTATGCATCAGGTGAACCTACATTAAGTATGGATGAAGTCTATAACAAGATTGAAATAAGTGATAACCTTTATGAGATTGAAGACATTGCCCCTGATGTATTTGAAGATGAAAACCATATATCTGTAAATGAAGAAGTACCTTTCTACCTGGATTCAAGAAAATGGGTTACTACAACAACCAAAAAGCACTGGTTAAGACCTGATGAAGTAAGTTCAAGTGTTACTGGTTATACCTATCAGACTATATGTAGAGTTAAACCAACTACAAACTGGAAACACCACTTTTATAGAATGAGCACCATTACTACTTCTGGTACACCAACAGAAGTGATCAACCAGAATGGAAAGAACTATTATGATGGTGATATAGGTTCTGCTTATACTTCTGCACCTGTTAACCATTACTGTAACACACATGGATGTTTGATTCAACACTTTGCTTATAGGAAAAATGATGGTTTTATTCTTCCTACTTCTCTTGATTGGGAAGATTATCTTACCTTCTTTGTAACAAATGATAAGGTAAACACCAATGGTTCTATTAATTACCAGTTATTGAAGAAGTTGGAACTCCCTGTACTTGAATATACAGTACCAGAAGAAGTAATGTTCAAACCAGGAAGTGGAAAGTCCTGGATTACAATAAAGGGTGATCTCTTTTACCAGTATAATGCTAAGGTTGGTAATAACAATATGCATATAATTAATACCACTGACCATTTATATACAACTGCACCTGTTGAAAAGAGTTCAGATATTGATACAAAAGAGTATCTGGACTTTGTACATAACAGAGTTTGGGGTTTTGACAGAGGTTTATTAGGTATATGGAATACATTATTTGAGCAAGCAGGTATTCCATTACCTGAATTTGGTAAGGGATTTGAGATGTGGAAGATGAAGGTACAACTTGGTAACAAGTACTGGAATGGTACAAGTTGGACTACAACAGAAAGTACATTCTATATTCCTTATGGTAATAACCCTTCTTCAAGTGATATGAATGAATATATACCTGCATTTGGATGGGCAAGCCTGGTACCTAACACAGATTATACAGATAAGGTTGGTGAACAGGCATATTGTATTCCTATATCAGCAACAGATATTAATGCACCTTCTTTTGGAGAACTTAAAGTAACTATTTATACACCACTGTTAATGCCAAAGATAATATTTGACTTGTTTGATGCACTTGGTGGTGATACTATTGACTTTGTACCAAATACCTGGACTGATCTCCCACCTGTTATATATTGTAAGGACTTTGAGATTGGTTATGTTTATACTGATGATAACATATGGTTCAGTCAGCACAATTCAAATAAAACACAGAGTGATGATGTAATATTTACCAATGTTATAAATGATGATTATGTGAAGGACTTCCCCAGCTTGGAGTTGAAGATAAATACACAGCAGTACAACAAACCTATTTCCAGGAGTTTCATTACTTCTGACACAACATATATAACCAGTCTTAAACACAGACACAGTACTGCATCAAAGGAACAGGAAAAGAACCTGATAGACCTATATTATGACCATTATTCTGAACCAAAGAGAATATATGAGTGTAATTTACACCAGTACCTTCTCCCATATGCTAAACTAACTACAACAGCACTTGGTGGAACTTATATGGTGGATTCACAGGAGTTTGATTTGAAAGCAAATAATACAAGAATAAAATTAATTGAATACTAATGGACTATAAGATTATAAACAGACCTAAACTTCCAAGAAACAAGTATGGTCAGGTAGATGATAAAACCAGTGTAGGTGGTGGTACTTCTTATTTCACAACCAGTTCTAATCCAGATGGTAATGGTGGTGATGGAACAGATAACATATCTGTATTTGTAGGATCAACCAATTCAGAGAATGGTAAAGAAGGTCTGGTACCAAAACCAAAGACCAATAATGATGAACCACTGATTGATAATGACAATATCAAGTTCCTTAAAGGTAATGGTGCCTGGACAGATATTCCTATTTCAAGATACACCAATGAGAATGCAAATAAGGATGGTATTAATTTCTATGGTAACTTGAATATTAATAACACCTTGACTACACAGACATTGAATGTAACAGGTGCTGCACATTTTTGGGAACTTATAATAGATAAAGTAAAGGCAGCAGGTGGTAACTTGATTATTACACCAGGTAACTTTGAAGTAACATATATAGCTGAACCAAGTTCAGTGTATTATTCTTATGATCCAGAGACTTCTCCTTCTTATGATCCTTGGAATCTGTTTTTCTATGATGAGAATGAACAGACTGGTATTGATGGTCTGAAAGAAATATTCAATGCTTGTCATATAAACAATATTCATGTGTATGGATTGTATCAGAAGAGATATGATGATGGTAAGAAAATATCCAATGAGATACAGCCTGGGGATATGATAAGATGTAAGACCTTTAATTCAGAAAACAGTTCTAATTTGGCAAATAACAAGGATTATTGGTCATTTGTATTACAGAGTTTTGAACTTGAACAGAACAGTCCCGGTAACTGGTCAGGATATGCAGCAAACTATATAACAGTATTTGCTTATTTTACTGTTGAAGGAAGCAGTACACAGTATGGTATTGGTACTACCTGTTATTCTGATGGTTATATTGCTGGACCTGGTGAGACTCATACAGTAGCAAATCCACCTGCACATGGTATTTCAAGTTTTACCTTTGGATATGGTAATATCAATGCAGAAGTTGGTGATAACCTGGTAGTATTAGGTCACTTATGGGATGGTGAAAGACAGGGTGGTATATTAATATCATCTTATGATCCTATGGATACAGAACTGCAAGCACCTTCTATTTCACAGTATGAAGGTATTAATAAGTTCACCACTTTATCTCCTTTCAGAACCACTGCTATGGCAGCAAATGGTAATATGTTCCTTGGTAAGTTTATGGTTAACAATAATGGTGTTTATATGGATATTGACCAAAAACTTAATATGTTTGTGGCAGACCTTAACACTGGACTTGAAAAGGTTGGTATTCACCTGGATGGAGATAACAGTACTATCAAGATGATAGGTTCTGTTGAAGTAAAACAGAACAGTGATGGTGTTGTTGATACCTTTACAGTTTGGGATAGTGCTAATATAATGAGGGTTAAGATTTCCCCTGAGGCAATACCTAACAAGAGTAATATTCAGACAAACATTAATCCTACTTCTAATATCAATTTCAGGACTATATCAGGATTATCAACACCTACTTCTGGTTCAGTTTATCATCAGCACTCATACAAATACTTTGCTTGGGTACAGTGGAACCACCAGTGGAAGTACTGGTTGGAAAATGCTTATTTCAGTTACACTTCATCAGTAGGTATAGGTACATTCAATGCAGGTGATAAGATCACTGTTTCAGGATTGAAAACAAATATCTTATCAAAGGCATACTTCAAAGGTCAGGATTATGTATCAACCAGAAGTGACAGTTCACACTCACAGTCTATTTCTTCTGTTATTTTGAGATTACAGAAGCAGAATGGTAGTTCTTGGACTAATGTTGAAACATACAATATTACAAGTACAGCAGGTATTACAGTAGCAAATGAATCTGCTAATATAACTTATGCAAACAATATTATGGATAACTATACTCTTTCATCAGCAGGTACTTACAGACTTGAACTTGCTATTGTTTATAATGTATATGCTACAATAACCTATGGATCTGAACAGTCAAATGCATATTTCAGTTTTGACAATTCTGTTACTTCAAGTGTACAACTTACACAACCTTCTGCATCTATGACCAGAATAGGAAGGAATGGTATTGCTTTCAACACTGATTCAACCGGACAGTACTTCTATGCAGGTAATGATGGTATTGAAATGAAATGGGGTGATACAAGTATAACCCTGGACAGTACAAATGGATTGAAGTTAAACAGTGGATTAACAAATATAACCAGTAGTTCAAGTAAATACATACCAAATTCAGCAACAGTAGTAATTTGTACTACACTTTCTTCTGATACCACAGTATATCTTCCCCCTGTTGCAAATTATGGAATTGGTAGGGAAATAACAGTTATTGGTAATGACTATGTGACTGTTTCTACTTACAGCAGTTCAGAATACATCTACAAATTCAAGGGTGAAAACAGTAGTGGAGACAGTTATCCTTCAAAACTGACAGATACATTTAGTACTTCAAGAACAGTATCTATGACCAGTACAAGATACACAACAAAGGAAAATGAAGGAAATATTGAATATACTTATTACAGGTCTCATACACCAATGTACAGGTTTATCAGTACAGGTTCAGGATGGTATTTACTCTAAAATAAAATATACATAAATATATAGAGGACTATGACAACAACAGAACAAATACAGGCATTAAATAGTGCAGTTAATACCCTTCAATTACAGGTAGGTACTATATCAAGTGAATTGACAGCTGAAACCAACAGAATCAACCTTCACATTATAGATTGTGAGGATGATATGTCAACTATCAGTGCAAGATACAGTTTGCTTGCAGCAGAAGACACCAATATTCATCAGGAAATAAATGAAATTGCTGATGAAGTGGATGATCATGAGGGTAGAATATCAGAACTTGAACTTAAAATGGTGGAAGCAAACTCTGCAATATCTTCTCTTGAAAGTGCAGATGTTACATTACAGGGTGAAATTACACTGATGGGTACAGAACTTCATCAGGAAATACACAATGTTGCTAATGAAGTGGATGATCATGAGGGTAGAATTACAGCACTTGAAACAGGTATGGTGGGTGTAGGTTCTTCTATTTCTTCTCTTGAAGGAATGGATATCAGTTTACAGAACCAGATTACAGAAATGGATGCAGAACACCACCAGGAATTACACCAGCTTGCTCTTGCTCTTGACAATTATTCAACCAGGATCAACAACCTTGAATTGTTTGAAGCAGCAACAGCACCACAGATTGTTATGTCAGAAGAAGATTACCAGGCACTTGGTACACCTGACTATGACACTTTCTATTATACATATGAAGAAGACTAAATATGGCAATTCACATACATAATAAAGACATTACTGGGGTATATTCCCACCATAAGGTTATTACTGCTATTTACAAGGGAGCTGTTCTTGTATGGCAAGCAGTAAGAAGTTGTTTTGGTTCTGGTATGTGGATTCCAAAGAAACCTTGGTTATCTAAGGAAGGATGGAAAGAGGGAAAGAAATATAATTAAACTAATATCAATATATGGCACAAATTATCTATGATGATATTCAAAGTATAGACCAGTCTTGGGAAAACTATGCAGGTTCATCTGTTGAGAAGTTCATTAAGAAGGAACTTAACAGTAAGGCAGGTTATATATACAGAAGCAGTTCAAAGGAAGGTGATTATTATTACCTTTATGGATTTACCAGTTATGAACAGTTTGAATCCTGGGCAGTAGGTGATCCTGGTATTGTACCACTTTTCAAGGTACAACTTCCTAATATTGAAAATGATACATTCACTGTTAACCTTACTACAAATTCAAATACAACAAAGATGGTTAACCTTGGTGAAGGTGTTATTATCAATTTAAGATACACTTCTGTTTCAACTAATCCAACAACTGGTGTATCAGTTGATACATTTAATGATGGTACTCTTATTATTCAGAGAAGTGCCAATGGTTCTACATTTACAGAAGTAGGTAGAGTTACCATACAACCTACACCAAATGCTGATCCTTCTTTCAGGGAGTTCAATATTACACCTTACCTGGTTGATGGTGATAACAAGTTCAGATTAAGAGTTGAAGACAGTGTAAATGGTAGTGTATCACCAACTCTTACATTTAACAGTATAATCAATACAACACTTGCTATTCAGAATGCTACTTCTACTGCTAATCCTTTAAGGGCATTACAGTTCCAGTACTATATTCAGGGTCAGGTAGAAAAGACACTCCATATAAAGATAACTCAGGGTGGATCAAACCAGACATTTAATTTCCCACTTGGTACAAACACATATATTGAAGTACCTTATACTACACCTGTTATAACAATGGATGTAGTGACTGGTATTGTTGAAGTTGAAGCCTGGTTGAGTGTTGATGATACCACAGTTGTATCTTACAGTGAAGTAAACCAGTTCTATTATTCAGATGGTTCAGTAAATACCACTGTTATTATTCTTAATGAAGTAAATACCAATGTAATTAACTACACCAACCAACACTTGTTTGATATGACACTTTATAACAAGAGTGATGATGTAGAAGTAACCATAAAGAGTCAGGATGGTAACACAGATTACCTTACACTTACCTTCAACAATTGCCAGACAGGTGTTGTATATCCAGTATATGCCACACTTGAACTTGATTCAAATGCAGATTCTATTCCTGCTATGGTAACTGTTGAATCAAATGAATTCAATTGTACTCCTTACAGTATTAATATTGACAATACAGAAAAGATGTCTCCTGTTACAGGTGCTACATTTGTTCTTAATCCAAAGATCAGAAATAACAGTGAAGAGAATCCTAACACTATTATCAATTCAGTAACCGGAAATACTGTTTCAAGTACATTCTCTGGTTTTGGATTCCTTAATGATGGTTGGATGTCTGATGATAATAATATTGGTGTTTTGAGGATTCCTTCTGAACACACACTTACTATAAACTATGATCCACTCAATAACCTTACTAATGGTACTTCTATTGAGCTGGATTACAAGGTGTATAATATCTTCAATGACAGTGATGAAGTTGTAAAGATGTACACTACAAATGAGAATGATGATATTCTTGGTTTTGTTATGAATGCAACAGAAGCAGCATTCTATACAGCAGAGAATCAGACAAAGAGAGACCAGGATGTTATATTCCAGGAAGGTGTAAGAACACATATGGTAATAAACATTATACCTAACCTTTCAAATTCTGGACTTAACTATATAAGAATATTTGTAAATGGTATCCTTAACAGGGAAATGTTGTATTCAGGTACTGATGTATTCAAGTCAGGTGTTGTATCAATGATATTTGGATCACAGAACTGTGATATTGACATTTATGGTATAAGAATATACAAACAGAGTCTTTCTGCTTCTGACATAAGACAGAATTATATGTCAAGTCTTCCTACAATAGAGGAAAAGATTGCTTTTAAGGATGCAAACAATATCCTTTCTGCAAATGGTACTATTTCTTATGACAGGGCAAGAGTAAAATACAATACACTTGTTTGGACAGGTCAGGTACCTTCTTATTCAACTGGTAACAGGGAATACCAGGGTAAGCTTCAAATTAATATACTTGGAGATAAGGCACACAGTGGTATTATCACCAATTTGAAAATCAAAGGTCAGGGATCTTCTTCAAGAGGTTACTGGAAGTGGAATCACCAGTATGACTGGAACAAACTTTCAGAGGATTCAGTATGGACAGATGATAATGGTACCATACACAGAGATGGTTATACACTTACAGATAATGATCCTGCTGCTGTTAAATTGGTTGCTAAACTGAACTGGGCTTCTTCAATGCAGTCTCATAAAATTGGTAGTACAGCAATGTACACTGATTTGTGGAGAACAATTGTAGGTGGTAACTCTATTACAAAGACAGCAGGATATGAAAAGGTAAGGGTAAGTGTACATGAAAAACCTTTCTTGTACTTTGTAAAGGATTCAGAAAATGCACAACCAGTATTCTATGGTCTTATGACATTTGGTTCAGGTAAGTATGACAAACCTACATTTGGTTATGATAAGAATGTGTTCCCGGATTACCTTATTCTTGAAGGATCAGACAATGGTATGCCTTTGACATTAAGACAGGTACCTTGGTTCTCTGATGAAGTAACATATAATACAGAAGAGGAATACTATGAATATGCAGGTCAGGGTAACCTGGATTATGGTATGGGTAAACAGGAAAATATCTATTACTTCCAGGATGCATTCAACTTCACCTACTTACATTCACCTTTCCTTACTTCATTTACTGGTTCAATATCAGCAGATGCAGATAAGAAGTATCAGTACTGGGATACAGTTACAAAGAATGTATTCAGATATGACTATATATCACAGGATTGGGTAAATGCAGGTATAACAAAGACCAATGGTGAATATGATGTGTTGAACCTTGAAATTCAGTCTGGACTTAACAGGTCAAGTTACAGTACAGATGCAGAATACACTGCTGCTGTTATTGCTTGGAGAAAGACAGATTTCAAGAACAGAATTGGTGTATATTACAACACAACAGATGTTCTCTTCTCAATGGCAATACTTAAACTTATTGGTGCATCAGATAACTGGTGTAAGAATACCTATGAATATTTGGATCCTGTAACACACAAAATATGTCTTGCTCAGGATGATATGGATACACTTATGTTGACTGATAATGTAGGTAGAAAGACCAAACCTTACTATGTTGAGGAACATGATCTGGATCCTGATGGCAAACCTTACTTCAATGGTTCTGACAATATATTCTTCAATCTGATGGAAATGGCATTTGATGCAGAAGAGAAGGCAATGATGAAGCAGATATTGACAGCAATGGTTAATCAGTATGAGAGTGTATCTGACTGCATACAGCACTATTTCTTCAATGTACAGGAATACTTCCCAGCTGTTGCTTATAATGAGGTAGCAAGACTTCTTTATGAGGAAGCATCTGTTAAACAGAGTCAGGGTATCTATGTAAATGGTACTCCTGCTATCTCACAGTCTCTTGGTGACCAGTTACAGGCAGAAAGACAGTGGTGGAAGAGAAGAATTCCTTATATGCAGTCTTGGAGTTCAACAGATCCTTTCTATACAAGAAGTACAACTGAACCAAACTTACAGTTCAGAAGTATGACTACAACAATTAATACCAACCCTGAATACAGTTTTGCCTTGAAACCTTGGCAGTACTTGTATCCAAAGGTAGGTACTGGTCAGTATCTTTCTTATGACAGTACAAGGGTTCCAGCTGGAACAGTATATAACACTGTTACAATGAGTACTGATGGTAACACTGATACCTTCATCTATGGTAGTAACTATTATACTTCATATGGTGAATTTGGTGGTGTATCTCTTTCAGAGACCTTTAACCTGGTTGGTGACAGACTGCTTGAATTCTCAGCAGACAGCAGACAGGTAGCAAGATATGATTTCAGACCTACAAGAATGACAGTAAACTGCCCTGAATTGAGAAGTCTTACACTTTATGGATGTTCAACACTTTCAGGTTCACTTGATTTGTCTAATTCATTAAAACTTGAAACACTGGATTTGAGGAATACAGGTGCTACTTCACTGATACTTCCTGAATCAGATAAACTGGAATATGCATATCTTCCAGACCTTACTTCATTGTATCTGGTTAATGTACCTAATCTTACTTATACTATTGCCGGATATACCAATATGGTTAATCTTACAACAGATAACAGCACACTGGCCCTGGATGTAATGGAGAATGCAAGCAATATTGGTTCTCTTACACTTTATGGTGTTAATATCACAACAGATAACACCAATGCAGAGGCAGTATATAATGTATTGGCAGATCCAGATGTACAGTGTTCAATTACTGGACATATTTACCTTGATATGAACATTACTCAGGCACAGAAGACTGCACTTGAAAACAAGTTTGGTACTTCAATATGGAATTCTGAATCAGACTTCTACATTACATTTATTGTTACAGATATTCAATCTGTTACATTGAGTGCAAGTAAGACTACACTTGGTAACAATGACAGTTGTACAATTAATGCCGTATGGAGTGGTAATAATGACCAGAGTTATAGCTGGACTGTTTCAGACAACACCTTAGCAGTAATTGAGAGTAAGACAAGTATTCAGATCTTCACAGACACAATCAATACTGCCAGGGAGATAACAGTTACTTACACATTGAATAAAACTGATGGTAACAGTTTGACTGCTACACAGACTATTACACTTATGCCATTTACCTTCTACATTGATGGTACTTCTATTTCAAGTTATGTATATAGTGATATGGTATATGGTAGTGGAGACAGTTCTGTTACAGACAGTGTAAATCTTCCTGTTACCTGTTCAGACAACAGTAAGGAATTCTCAATTACAAGTATTACTTCTACAAAGGGTTCTGCTACATATAGTGGAAACAACATTACTTCTTTGACAGTAAATAACTTTACTGGTAATAAGGAGTTTGTGGTTGCAATTAGTATTGACTCTTTGAGTTTGAGTTATACATTTAGTGTAGAAACTACATTGGTTAGTTTGACCATTAACAGTATTCCTGCTATTAGTGCATTAAATGGTACTGGTAGTGGTTCTGCAACATTCTCATATACAAATGGTTATGGTAATATTATTACAATGGTAAGTGCTACTGTTACTGGTGGTAATACCAATACTGTAACAAACCTTACAATAGATGGTTGTACTATTAATTGTAGTGGTTATACTACAACTGGTACCAGGACATTGACTGTTGTATATAAGGTTAATGGTGGATCAAACTGTACTGCTACACAGACATTTAATGTTAATTATGTTGAAGCTGGACCTTATGTTAAAGCAACATATAATGTTACTTCTACTTCAAATACTACTCAATTAGTTAGTTGGCAAAGTAATGCTAATTTAAATAAATTAATGGATATGAAAATAGACAGTGTATCAGTTACACCTGTAAAATCATATACTTTCAGTACAACTGGTGAACATATTGTAGAATTTGAATTTAAATCAAGTGCAAGTAATTGGAGTTATTATTGGTTTTATAGTGTAACAAATGTAGTTTCTCTTGAAGTATCAAATGCCACATATATATATGGTCTTTTTTGTGAAGGTTGTACAAGTCTTAAAACTGTTATTTTACATGGTAATATTCAGGCAATTGGTAAAGATATATATGGTAGTGGTGCTGGTAAATGTTTTTATAATTGTTCATCATTAGATAGCATTATTATTGATTCAACAACTGCACCAACTATTCATTCTAATGACTTTCAGAATGTAAAAAATGGTGGTACATTGACTTATCCAGCTGGAAGTAATTATAGTACTTGGTTAAGAACAAATAGTTATTATTTAGGTTATTATAATTGGAACACTATTGAAACAACCATTGATGGAATTAAATATCAACTCAAAGATAATGGACAACACCAATATACTGTTTCTGTTGTTGCAAACAACTATTCTGGTGATGTTGTTATACCTTCTACAATTACTTATAATGGTAATTCATATAATGTTACAATTATTGGGAATAATGCATTTTTAAACAGAACAGAATTAAATAGTATTACATTACCTGATACATTATTAAGTATTAATAAAAGTGCTTTTAGTGGTTGTAGTGGATTAACAAGTATTATTATTCCTAGTAATTATATTGCTGATACTGCATTCCAAGATTGTACTGGACTTACATCAATTACAATTAAAGAATCTGTAAATAGTATTGGTAGTTCTGCTTTCTTCAATTGTAGTGGATTAACAAGTATTACTGTTAATTCAAATAATACTGTATATAATGATGGTAATGGTAGTAATTGTATTATTGAAACTGCAAGTAATAGTTTAATATTAGGATGCAAAAATACAACAATTCCTAATACTGTAATAATAATAGGTACTAATGCTTATAGTGGTTGTAGTGGACTTACATCAATTACAATTCCAAATTCTGTAACAGATATTAAAAGTTCAGCATTCCAAAATTGTACTGGACTTACATCAATTATTATACCTGATTCTGTAACAACTATTAGTGGTTATGTATTTTATAATTGTTATAGTCTTACTTCTGTTGTTATTGGTAATTCAGTTACTACTATTGGTAGTAGTGCATTCAGTGGATGTTTTGAACTTACATCTGTTAATATAGGAAATTCAGTTACTTCTATGGGTAGTAGTGTATTCCAATATTGTGGAAAACTTTCAACAATTACCATTAATTTAAGTAACGCTCCAACTATTGAATCAAATACATGGGGTACTGGTTCAGACACAGCTGGTTATAATTCAGGTACTACAAATGTACTTTATGTACCTTCTGATGCTACCGGTTATGATACATCAAATTGGACAGCATATCTGTTGAATACTTCTTATGGTAAGTTCACAATTAGTCAGACTCTTTAAAGGTATGAGAGGGTGATTCCTCTCTTACCTACTAAATAAAATAAACTATAATATTATGAAAACATTTAATAATTATATTCTTCCTTCTGTTGGTAAGATATTCAAAATCAACAACATTTTGACCTTCAAGGCAGATCCTTCTTCAAATTATGAAGAGATTGACATTGACATTAACAACATTAAAATTAATGGTGATTATGTCTATATTGACAATAAGTTCTTTGTTAAATTTAATTCAGACAGACCTATAAAGGCACAGATGGTAAATAAACTGTTCTCTTATGATGACCAAATTGCCATTATTCTAAACAAGGATAAGGAGATGATGACATTTATGAATGAGTGGAGATCCTGGTTTAGCAATCTCATAAATAATATAAAAGGAATGGAGTAATTATGAATAAAGAAGTCATTAAATGTATTATTTCAATTGTTGCATTTTTAGCAGCTGTTGTAATTGGATTTATAGCACTGTTTATACCACCACATGGTGTAATTGATGCAAGTGTATTATGGTTTACAGCACAACTTCTGGTGTTTGTTTCTGGACTGCTTGGAATTAATTTGAGTTTAGACTCATTTAAACACACAGCAAGTACAACATTAGAGGATAAAAAGGAATAACCATTTCAACATACAAAATAAATAGAAACTTGAATTCTACTATGAAAACAATAAGGAAAGGAAATGATATTCAAATATCCTGGACAATAACCAGGGCAAATGAACCTGAGATATTTTCAGGTAAAGAAATATCTGTTAGTTTGATAGACAAGTTTGACCAGAAACAGATATTCTCTTATACAATAGATAACAATGTTATTTCTGGTATATTTTATGGTAAGGACCAGAAGAACAATGGAGTATATAGACTTCTTTTAACAGAAAATGCAGGTAGTGTAGATATGGTTACTTTGGACTATATTGACTGCTTCTGTATTTCAAACAAACTTAAAAACCAAACTTTTATTGGGGGAGATTCTACTTCAAATATCAATACAGAGATAGTTGAAATAGAATCTGATATTACATTCAATAAACAGGTACAGGCAGACTGGGATCAGACAGATGACACTGAGATAGATTACATTAAGAACAAACCTATTATACCTGTTGTTCCTGAAAATGTAAGTGCTTTCTATAATGATGCTGGTTATCTCACACAACACCAGGACATTTCTGGAAAGGCAGACAAGGTACAGGGTGCAGTAAATGGACATATAGCAACATTAGATGCAAATGGTAACCTGGTTGATAGTGGCAGTACTGTTTCTAAACTGGACAGTATTGATTATGGTGCAGAGGTAAATGTAATAAATGCAATAACAGTAGGTGGTGTTTCACAAAGTATTTCAAATAAGGTGGTAGATCTTCCTGCTTATCCAACTACACTTCCTGCTTCTGATGTTTACAGCTGGGCAAAGGCAAGTACAAAACCAGTTTACTCATATTCTGAAATATCAGGTACTCCAAGTATTCCTACTACAACTTCTGATCTTTCTAATGACAGTGGTTTTGTTGTAAGTTCTACTTGTGCTTATATTGTTTCTTGTACTCAGGATGAATATGACAATTTGCAGACATATAGTTCTAACACATTATATGTGATTATACCTGCTGCTGAATAATACAATTAAAGATGTTGATATTATGAAACTTGGAATTATTGACATTGAAAAACTGTATTTAGGTGATACAGAGGTAAAAAAGGCATATCTTGGTACAAACCAGGTGTATTCAGCTGAGGCACCACATGATTACTCTAATGACTACCTTACAATTGTGTCTTTGGTAGATAATAATAAAATCTATTGGCACCAGGATGGAAATGGTACCAGTTCTAGATGGAGAATGACCATTAGTGTATCAACAGATAATGGACAAACTTGGACAAATTATACTTCTGCTTATAAAAGTGGTACTTATACAACATTGGCAACATTAAATACTGGTGATAAACTGTTGATTAAAGGTAATAACACTTATTATGGTGATACCTATGGACCATATAATTGTTTTAAATCAACTGGTCTTTATAATGCAGAAGGAAATGTAATGTCTATATTATATGGTGATAACTTTATTGGTCAAACAGCATTAACAAATACAAAATGTTCTGCACTTGGTGGTTTATTTTATAATAGCACAACATTAAATGATGTAAGTAATTTGATTTTACCTGCAACTACACTTACAAATTCCTGTTATAAGGAAATGTTTTATGGTTGTAATAAAATAACAACTGCACCAGAATTACCTGCAACCACAGAAATAATGTGGTGTTATTACCAGATGTTCTATAATTGTAGTAATTTAAACTACATTAAATGTCTATTAAATCATATAAATACTGCCAATACTAATAACTGGGTAAGTGGTGTTGCAGCAACAGGTACATTTGTAAAGAATCCTTTATTAAGTAGTTGGCCAAGAAATACTTCTGGTGTTCCAAGTGGATGGACAATTGTGGATGCTTCATAAATATAGTATATACATTAATAACAAAATAAATTATGATAAAAGTATTTGATTTAGTAAGTGAATATAATGCATTCACAGATAATGGAACCAAACTTCAATCAGGTGATCTCTATTGGGTATCAGATGACAAGTCTGTTCATTTCAAGACCAATAACATTGATGGTGAAGATAAGGTTTATAATATTGGTGTTGGTAATGATATAGTTCCAACAGGTAACTTGAATATTTCTGCTAATGCAAGCAGCATTGATGTAGCAGAATATGCCACAGTAGCTGTAAGTGTTCCTGCAAGTGCAGTTGTAAGTGGTACATTAAGCATTTCTTCTAATGCAAGCAGCATTGATGTAGCAGAATATGCAAGTGTTGATGTAAATGTACCAGTTCCTTCCGGTTATGTACTTCCTTCTGGAAATTTGAATATCAGTTCAAATGCAAGCAGCATTAATGTTGCCCAGTATGAGACAGTATCTGTTAGTGTAGAAGGTGGTTCTACTCCTTCTATTTCTTGGGTTAATTCAACAACTGCCGGTACTTGGGGAGAAATGGTTACTCCTGTAACAGCAATTACAGCAGAAGTTACAGTAGGTAAAACTTATAGAATACATTTTGATGGTACTTATTCAAGTGAAACAAGATATTTATATATATGGGGTCATGGAAGTGATTATGATGTAGAAGGAATGTATGGTTATATTGATCCTTCAGTTAATAATTTTGATGTTACAATACTTCCATTTATTTATATAAGTTCAGAAGGTGGTTCTACTGAATTAGCAAGTGATTTTGAAGTACATATTGCAATAGTTGATGGTGCTCCTGAAACAGAACAAGGTGCAACATATGCATTCAGATATGCAGAACTTCCTTCTTATCCAGCTGGTGGCCCAACAGCATAACCAACTGTTTAAGAGACTATATATTCATAATTGTGTTTAGATGGTGTAGGTATAAATATCTGCACCATTTAATTTTATACCAGAAATTTGCATTTGTATTTTCTATTGTATATTTTTGCTGGGAGTAAACTAAAATATTACTATTATTATGACAGAGAAACAGGTATTAGCAATCTGTACAACAACAGCACAGAAAGAAAGAGTTTCTGCTATTTATCAGGCAGCTCAGAGATTTGGAAAAAGTACTCCTTTTGAGACAATGAAGGACAACAAAGAGGTTCTCAAGTATGTAAACAATGCTGTTGAGATCTACAATCAGAGAAAAGAACAGCAGAAGAAGGCATACATTAAGAAGCAGAAGGAAAAAGCTGAGATTGATTACCTGGTAAAGACCTACAAGGAGGCTATCAAGAATGGTGCTTCACATGATGAGATTATTGAGAATATCAAAGGTATTTACAAAGCAAAGTACAATGCCAGAATCCAGGCTCAGATTGATGCACTGAAATCTCAGATGCTCTAAAAAAGGACAAACAGAAAAGAAAAAGAGAGGACCTAAAATCCTCTCTTTTTTAGTTTAATATAGACATAACCAACAACCAGGAAGGTAAGCAGAATGGAGTAAATAAGTACCTTGTATGCCCAACCTGGTACCACTTCCTTAATTTCAGGTACTTTAACTGGGACTTCCTTAATAACAACAGAATCCTTCACCACCAGGTGATCCTTATACTGTACCTTTACTGGGATGGGATCATTGTTGTTAGTAATTGTGTGTTTTAATGTCATAGTAGAAGTGTCTACATAAGCAGTGGATGTAGCAAGGGATGTAGATACCACAGATGTGTCATTTAACAGAGATAACACAGAAGTAGTCTCCTTAGGAGGATCAACCAGGACCAGGGTATCTATTAGTGTCACAGTATCCTTTATTGTTACAGTAGTGGTAGAATTAACTGGGATGTACCTGGTAGTAGAACAACCACAGTAAAGGAGTAATAAAGCAAATAACAGTATTACTCTCATAGTATATTTCTTTATAGTCATAAGATATTTATGTGAGACTATAAGAGTCATTTATTTGACCTATAAGAGACTTTTATGAGTTCAGGTAAGGAATTATACCTTTAAGGTGAGATAAGGGAAAATAGACCTGTTTCTGCTTTAAATAAGACCTATTAAAGAAAAATACCTTAATGGGGTTACATTTGTTCTCTTATAGGAGAATCCTGAATGTAATGAAGGATTCTACTAGCAGGCTTGCCCTGCTTCCATAACCAGGAAAGAGATAAGGTTTGAACAAGACACAATATGGGCTTAATGACCTCTTATTACCTATATTGTTTTTTTTATATCCTATCACTGAATTTCTGTAACACCTTAATCTTTATTGTTTTTGTTATCAACCTTTGGTTGAAATGTCATCTTGTTTCATTTCATTCAACAAGATGAATTATGTTCAACTATTGATTAAGGTAACCACTTTATTACTTTTAAGGATTTTAATTAATCCTTGTCAGTAATAGGGCACAGCAATCCCTTAGACTTTGAAGGAAATTTCTTGAAGAAGTTCATCACTTCTCCTTTGGTATTACCTCTTCCTCCTCCCAATTAACTCTATTCATTGATATTGATAAGAATGGTTACTATCCCCGGTTATTCAGTTACTTGTTTATTCTTTCACTGCTTTAACATTCTGTTGCCCCTTACTTATGTGATGTCCACAGAACACTTATCATATCAAAGAACTCTAACTTGGGTTTTGCAGCTGGTTGATCATCTAAGGTTGATTTGCCAGTAAAGGTGCTGCTGGTTACTTGCTTTGTATTGCTTAACACACCTGAATTGTCCCACATAAAGACACTGCATTGTTAAAAAAATTGCCACACTTTGAAAGTACTCAGACCTGCAACTATCCTTTCCTTTCAATGTGTGGTTGTATATGTCTTTTTTAATTATTTCTGGACTATTGTTGCAGGCATCCAAATAACTAATTAACTAATCAACTAATATATTTATGTAAAACTGAAATTAACTTTCTTACTATATTTATGTAAAACTAAAATCAACTTCTCTTACTATATTTATGTAAATTCAAATTCAGGATTTTTCTTCTATATTTATGGAGATGTTCCTTATTTCTCCAAGTAATTTGAAGAGTGGATCATTATCTTCAATATTAAACCTTACCAATTCCTTTAAGTGTAAAGACCTTGTATTTAAATCCTGCTGGAATTCTTCAAATTCCTGGTTAATTTCTGCATTTGTCATAATAGTATAACTTTGTTGTATACTGTATTTATGTAAATGCAATTTCAGAATTCCAATATATGAAGTTTGTTCCAATGGTTATAACCAATGGTTTAGAATTCATAAATTGGTAAATAACCTTAAAATATCCACTATATTACACTAAAACAGGGATTTATATGCAATTTGTTTTGTAAAATAGGACTTTTCTTCTTATTTTTACACCACCTATACACTATAAGATGGAACCAATTATAAAATGGGTGGGTGGAAAGAGACAACTGTTGAACACTATACAACAACACTTTCCACAACACTATAACAACTACTTTGAACCTTTTGTGGGTGGTGGTGCTGTGGTCTTTGGTATTGCACCAGGTAATGCAACTATCAATGACTACAATGCAGAACTAATAAACCTGTACCAGGTGGTAAGGGATCATCCCAGGGAACTTATAGAAGAACTGCAATCTGGTATATATCTTAACCAGGCAGAAGTATATTATTCCATAAGGGGTTGGGATAAGGAAGAGAACTATAACACACTTTCTCCTATTAAGAAGGCAGCAAGAATACTGTATCTTAACCATACCTGTTATAATGGTCTGTACAGGGTAAATGCAAAAGGTTACTATAACACTCCTTTTGGAAGGTATAAGAATCCCACCATTTATACAGAGCAAGGTATAATGGATTTAAGTGGTTATCTACAACAGGTAAATATTCTCCAAGGAGATTACCATAATGTACTTAACCTTGTACAACCTGGAGACTTTGTTTACCTGGATCCACCTTATGCTCCTATATCTGCCACTTCTGCATTTACTTCTTATATTGCTGGTGGTTGGGACTTACAAGAACAGGTTAATTTAAGGGATGCCTGTGTTATATTAGACCTGATGGGTGTACAGTTTATGCAGTCTAATTCTTCTGCACCACTGGTAAGAGAATTATATGCAGGTTTTAATATTGTGGAAGTGGAAGCAAGGAGATCCCTTTCTGCTGTGGTGGAAGGAAGACATAATGTAACAGAACTACTTATTAAAAACTATTAATATGGCAGATATAGACAGAGTCTGGAACAGTATAGAAGAAGACTACCATTATCTGGACATTATAGGTAAGGAAGGGGCATTTGTTATAAGTGCAGACAGTATAAAGAAGTATAAGGAGCCCAGGTTGGTTACCAAGTTTGACACTTCTGAGGATCTTCCAGGTATATTCAAGGAAAACCACTTATCTATACTACCTATTAACAGGGGAACTTATATTGTATCTGATATCAAGACCTTTCTACCACTTTATGAGATTACACATAAACCAGTTGGTGTTGCTGTATCAGATGATCTTACCACAGCAAGGATTACAGATATCAGCTCAGAATCCCAGGCAATCAATTATGCTTGTGGTATAGGACTTATAGACAAGTTTGTAGAAGAGGATGGATTAAAGGCAACACTGGATGGTAGACAGGGTTCTGGTGTATTTGACTTCAATATAGACAGGTATTCCGGTGGTAGTCTCAATGTTAAGGTAGATAATGCACAGATAGAGATAGACAAATGTCTTGAAGGTAGAGAATCCATTGTTATCATAGAGGGAAAGAAAGACAGGATTATGCCAGACTTTATGGAGAGACAGTTGTTTTATCCTGCAAGGATGATCAAGGAAATATCCAGGAAAAGGATAAGACCACTGTTTTTCAGTTACAATAATGGTATTATAGATTTAAGGGAATATGTTATCAATGACTTTAAGAACTATAATTCCATGTACCTGGTAAAACAGGGAAGATTCTATCTATATGACAAGTTCTTATCAATAACAAAGGAAGTACTATATTTTAAGATATCACACACACCAGTAGTAAAGGAACCAACAGATATTCCATTTCCACAGGCTAATACATTTGACAGGGTAATCTCCCTTTTAGAGAAACTAAGACAGGGAGAATGTACACCTATTGAACTTACTTATCCTATTGGAGTAACAACCACCAGGCAGAGCAACTATTATGGAGATGCTGCTTGTTATCTTGGTCTTGCTTGTAAGAAGAAAGGAAAGTATAGTATTAATAAGGTAGGTAAGGAACTTATGAGTAAAATGCCTTATGAGAGAATTCTGGAATATATGACACTTATACTTTCTCATTATATATTCAGGGAAGTATTCATTCACTGGTTAAAGACTGGTGAACTATATGATGTAAATGACATACTTCCTTTACTGGTTAAGGATGAAGATGTACAGACTCTTGGTGAAAATGTATATCATAGAAGAGCAAGTACTGTAAAATCTTGGATAAAGTGGATAATTGACAACATTTCTCTTGGTAATTAAAATAGATCTTCTATCTTAGCTGATATGAAATGTTTAGTTATGGTTAGGGCATCCACAGAAGCCCAGCAAGTAGAAGACCAGCACAGAGAAATGGTCAGTTTCTTGTTATCAGAAGGATACAAGGAAGAAGATTTGATATTTGTAGAAGACAAAGGTGCTTCTGCAATCAAAATCAATGACTCATACCAGGCAATGATTGACCAGGTAAAGGAAGAGTTAAGCAAGAATCCTGATATTGGTTGTTTTGCTGTATGGGAGTTATCCAGAGCATTCAGAAATGAAATGGTCTTTCAGGAAGTAAAACAGATTCTTGTAAAGAAGAAGGTACAATTCCTTGTAAAGCAACCTTATCTTAAACTGCTTAATCCTGATGGGACAGTCAATTCTGGTATGGAAGTGGCAGTTTCTCTTATGGCAGTACTTGCAAAGCAGGAAATGGACTTGAAGAAAGAAAGATTCCACAGGGCAAAGTCTTCAATGTTCAAGAAGGGAATGTACATTGGTGGTCATACAATCAAGTTTGGTTATATGGTAGACCAGGATGGTTATTTTCAGATAGATCCAAAACAGGCAGTAGTTATAAGGACTATATTTGAACTGTATTCAACCGGAAAGTATTCAGAGAAGTCATTACACACAGAACTTGTAGAGAGAGGATATAATATATCTCTTTATCAAATTAACCACACCTTAAACAACAACTGTTATGTTGATGGACCTTATCCACAGATGATATCAAGAAAGTTGTGGGAGAAGTGTCTTGAGGTAAGGAAGAAGAATAAACTGGATATTCCAAAGGGAAAGAAATATGCTTTTGGTCAGGGTATATTTGTTTGTTCTGAATGTGGTCACAGGATGATGGTAAATGGTTGTCACTATATCTGTTGGCACCACAACAAGTATGCTCCACTTCCACACTGCTCCAATAAGACAGTTATCTTGATGGATGGATTGGATGGTCTTCTTTGGTGGGTAGCTCAAAAGGAAGAAGTAAAATACCAGATGCAGATGGATAAGGAGAAGGAAAAGGAATACCAGGAGAAGATAAATATTTTAAACCAGAAGATTCTTGCTGTTCAGGAAAAACTGGATGTATTTGAGTACAAGAAAAACAAGATAATAGACACCTACCTGGAAGATCTCATAACCAAACCAGAAAGGGATAAGAGACTAAATAAATTAAAGAAGGAGAACCAGGAATACCTGGATCAGAAGTTATCATATAAGGAACAGATAAAGCAACTTAAAGCAATACTGGACAATAAGGACAATGGTATAGATTTGGAACACCTTGGAAGTCTTTATGCAGGTGTAGTAAAGGAATCAGACCTTAAACTTATGTCAGAGATAGTACACAGGCATATTACAAAGGTTACTTCCCAACCTATTTATTATGGAAAAGACAGGAGTACCAGGACAAAGGGTTATAATGCACAACTGGTAACCATAACCACAATACAAGGAAAGACACAGAAGTATGTATATGTACCAAAAAGGTACAAGAAACACTATTATTATTTCTGGAAGGATGGTTCAGAAACACCTATATTAAACATACATAAGATAAACAGGGTACCAAATAGTCATAAGTAAACACACTTCATAATAGTACAAGGGTGATCAGTCATACTGGTCACCCTTTTTTCATAAATATTGTATAACAACATAACAACATACTATTATGAACAGATTCCATTTTAACTTTATTACTTGGCAGAAACTTCACAGGGAGAATATACTTGGTTTTTATGAGGTAGTAAATATAAACACAGATTCACCAGAAGAACTCATATTCCTGGAACCAGAAGATTATAAAGGAAACCTGCATATTGATCCATTTAAGGTATATAAGATAAAGACCAACAGAGGTACTTGGTATATGTTTGGTAGTGTCTCCTATAAGACAGAATCCACAGACCTGGAAGAGGAAATAGTGGACCTGGAAGAACTAAAAAAGATGTATCTCTAATTCCAATTTTCAATTTACATAAATACTATTGGAAAACCAAATTTGAATTTACATAAATAATATTGGAAACACCTATTTGGATTTCCATTAAACACAATACAACATGAAACACATATTATTATGGGAAACACTACCAGTACTTTTACAGGTATTCCTAAATGGTACAGCAATGCCACAGACAGAGACTATACCAGACTTAGGATAGAGAAGCAGGAAGCAAAGGATGCATATATTGTAGAAAGGATGCTCCAGGACAATGTAAGGTATAACCATACAATATCTTCCTTCACAACACAACCAACACAGATGGGAACACACTATGATCTCACTTCCACATTTATAGCAAATGGTAAGGTCATTAGATGTGCATATGAGATAAAGGAAAGGAATAAGTCAGATTGGGATGTAATCAACAATCCTTATTCAGAACTCAAAGATCAGAAGGTAAAAGCAATACTTAACTGCACCAAAGGATATAATGGAGTCTTCTATATTTCTATTGTAAATGGAAAGACAGCATATATGTGGAACCTTAAAGCAATAGACTGGGATAAACAGGACTCATTCATCTGGCACATAAAGAAGACACAGTTCAGCAGATCCACAGAAATGGAAGATGCACTTACCTATAAACTATACTGGAAGGATGCAGTTCTTAAAGTGGACATAACCAAATACCTGGAAGAATATAATGCTTTACAGAACAGAATTTAAATTTACATAAATACTATATACAATAAAATCTAATACTATTATGGATAAGAAAGATTTAGAAATACAGGCATTAAAAAAGGAAGCAGAATTCTGGAAGAACCAGTTTATGCAGTTGGTAAATGTCATAAATATCATAAGAGAGAAATAAACCTCTTACTTAAACAGTAAGACACCATAATTTTAGTTTTGTATGTTTTTTATATTGTAAGGAAGGTAGAGTGGTTATCTTAATAGAAGATCAGTAACAGATAACCACTTCCCTTCTAAATCTAAACCTAACCTTATTATTATGTTTAAGCACACACCCACAGGATTGTATTTCAGAAACAGAAAGCAGGCCATTATACTTATGGGACATAAGAGATATAATGCTGCTCTTAAAAATAAAGAGTTTGTCTTCTCAGAAAACAGAGAGGATTCAGATTATCCAGATGATCAAGAAGAACAGTAGTATAATAATACCAGAAGATTATCAATATATGGAATGTGAGTACAGTACACTTCAAGAACCAGAAAAGGAAGTTGCAGTATTCACACCTAACTGTATAATAGAGTATGCCAACTATAAACAGGACAGTAAAGGTAAAACAGCCTAAACAGGTATATCAGCATACCAGACAGTCTCAACCTTACTATAATACATTACAGTGGAAGAATCTCAGGAACTCCTACATTAAGGAACACCCTTTCTGCCAGTACTGTATGGATAAGTATAACAGAGTAAGGTTAGCAGAAGAGGTACACCATAAGATAGAGTTCTTATCAGGACTTACAGAAGAAGATAGAATGGAATTACTTCTGGATAGAGATAATCTAATGTCAGTTTGTAGGGAATGTCATATGGAGATCCATAATCAGAAGAAAAGTACCCCCGGGGATGGTCAAAAGGAAACAGAGTGATCTGTAACACCAACCCTACCCTTCTTCACACAAACACCATTTTTTTGGATTTCTGGAAGGTCCTGACTATAAGTAAGTTAAAAAAATTGTGGAATTTCTATGAAAAAAATAGATCTATCTAACACAAAAATAACAAACTAAATACCATTATGAGTGATTTGAAAAGCACATTAAAAGAATCCTATAAGGAGTACAACAAGGATGTGGTTGACTATATGGACAGACTTGTTGATTTACTTATAGAGAAGTATGGAGAAATTAATCCAGCCTGGACTGTTTCTCTTGAACTTATTGCATTTAACTATGACATTATAAGAAAATGCCAGAAGGACATAAACAAGAATGGTCTTGAAAAAGAAGATTCAAGAGGAAGGAACCATAAGAATCCTTCTTTAATGGTTTTGAATCAGGCTCAGGACCACTTACTTAAATTCCTTAATGCCTTTGGTCTCAATTTAGCTGCTGCAAGTAAATTGAAAAATATAGATACAGATGAAGATGTATTTGATGATCTGTTAAGTTAAATATGGTTATTGATTATTCAAAGATATATGTACAATATGCCCTGGATATCCTGGATGGAAAAGTGAAAGGCTGTGAGGCCATTAAATTAGCCTGTAAAAGGTTTATGGAATGGTTTAACAGGGATGATATATACTTTGATTATGATGATGTTGACAGGAAAATAAGGGTAGTAGGAAGATTAAAGCACAGTACTGGGGAACACAACAACAAACCCTTTATCCTATTACCCTGGCAACAGTGGGTTACAGCAAATATATTTGGATGGAAGTACAAGAGTTCTGGATACAGAGTTACCAAGAATGTACTTCTCTTTATAGCAAGAAAGGCAGGTAAGACTGCATTTGCATCTGCACTTGGTATCCTATGTGCTATTGCTGATGAAGAAAATGGTGCAGAAGTGGAACTGGTGGCCAATTCAAGACAACAGGCACACATATGCTTTGAGATGTCAAGCAACTTCTGTGAGAGTGTTGACCATAAAGGTAAGATATTCAAAAGGTACAGAGATACAATACTTATACCAAGAACAAAGAGCAAGATCCAGATTCTATCCTCTGAATCTATGGGTAATGATGGTTACAACAGTAGCTGTTTTATACTGGATGAGTTCCATGCAGCCAGGAGCTGGGATCTGTACAATGTTATGAAGAGTTCCCAGGGTATGAGAAAGCAACCACTTTCTATTGTTATTACAACAGCTGGTTATCTCCTTAATGGTTATCCCTGTTATGAGTACAGAAGTACTGCCCTGGATATACTTAAAGGAATTAAGACAGATGATGCCCAGTTCTCTGCTATATATGAACTGGATGAAGGTGATGATTGGAAGGATGAGAGTAACTGGATAAAGTGTAATCCTTCTCTTGGACACACAGTATCCTACACCTATATGAGAGATGAAGTAAGAAGTGCCATAAATAATGTAGCACTTGAAGTTGGTGTAAGGACAAAGAACTTTAACCAGTTCTGTCAGAGTAAGACAGTATGGATCCAGGACAATTATTTAAGAGACAGTTTTGGTACTGTGAAACTGGAAGACTTCAAGGAAGAGGATTCCTATATGGGTGTTGACTTATCTGCTGTCAGTGACCTTACAGATACAGCACTTCTGTTTCCACCTAACCCAAATAGAAAGGTTTATCCTGATAAGTATGTATTCAAGAACATAATCTATGTACCAGAATCCACTTTTGAAGAGAGTTCCAATGCAGAACTATACAGACTCTGGAAGAGACAGGGATATGTAAAGGTAACCAGTGGTAATGTGGTTGATTATGATGAGATATTGAAGGATCAGAAGGACTTCTATGAACAGACCTATATGTTGGGAGTATTCTATGATGAATGGAATGCAGTAAGTTGGGCAATAGATGCAACAGCAGAAGGTTTACCACTTTATCCTTATTCACAGGCACTTGGAAACTTTAATAAACCTACAAAGACATTTGAAAAACTTATAAGGGAAGGTAAGATAATTATAGACTTCAACCCTGTTGTAAGATGGTGTTTCAATAATGTTGAGTTGAAGTTTGACTGGAATGGCAACTGCAAACCTGTAAAGTGTGGTGGAGACCAGTCAAAGAAAATAGATCCTATTATAGCAATGTTACAGGCACTGGGTGGTTATCTTGCTATGAATAAACAAGGTATCTCTGATGGAGAGGTATTAAGTGTATAAAATACAATTTACATAAATATAGTATGAGAATATTTAATTTTGAGATAACAAGGAGAAATAATGTTCAGGTACAAGATCAAGAACCAATACCAGTATCAGATCCTGCTGCTACTTCTTTAATATTTGGTGGATATAAACTGGATGGAGCTTCTACTTCTTTATCTGCATTCTTTGGTGCAGTTGAACTTATAAGTAATTCAGTTGCACAGTTACCAATATTGGTTAAGAGAGATGATACCATTGACAAGAACCATAACCTTAACTTAATATTCAAGGATGGTCTTATAAGCAAGTTTAACTTAATGAAGATGCTTATTACTGATGTTATTATACATGGTAATGCATTTGTTTATATAGAGAGAGCAGATGATGGTACACCAATAAACCTTATTTACTGTGAGTATGGTTCAGTAACACAGTACTATAATAACAGTAAACAGGAGATCTACTACCAGATTCCCTTTATTAAGAGAGGAAAGATTGAAGATGTAGATGTAATACACCTTTATAAGAACAGTAACAATGGTATTCAGGGTATTCCACTTGCTAATTATGCCAATGCTGTTATTAAGTTAGGCCAGGCAACAGACAAGGCAGCAAGTAAATACTATTCAAGTGGTTGTGCATTACAAGGTGCATTGACTATTAAGGGTGCCAGGAAAGGAGCAAAGGAACAGGCAAGACAGGCATTCCAGGACACACATGGAGATAGAGGTTCAGGTCTTGTGATCTTGGATGATGATATGACTTATACTCCTATATCCAGTAATGCAAATGAATCACAGATGTTGGAAGCAAGGTCTTTCAATGTAAAGGAAATAGCAAGATACTTCAATCTTAATCCTTTGTTACTTGGTGATAATTCAGGTGCCAGTTATTCTTCAAATGAAATTGCAAACAATGAGTTTGTAACACATACACTTCAACCTTACATATCAATGGTTGAAGATGAATTCAACAGGAAACTGGTTAAACCTTCTGAAAAGGATCACATTAAGATTGACATTGATGAGAAGTTCTTGTTGAAGGGTGATATGAATACAACAAGTAATTACTTACAGAAACTTACTTCAAGTGGTATTATGACTGTTAATGAAGCAAGAGAACATTTAGGCTTGCCTGCTGTTGATGGTGGTGATAAATTGACAATTCCTTATACCAAGATTGAAGACAATACAATAAATAACACAGAAGAAGATGGAAAGTAAAGAATTTATTAAGAATGGTGATGTGTTCATCAGAAGTCTTGAAAGTGAAGGAGATGAAAAAGAGTCAAGAATAGTATCCGGATATGCTGTTAAGTTTGAATCTGACAGTCAGAATATGGGTTTTATAGAGGTTATTAAGAAAGGTGCTATTACAGAGCAGACTATTATGAATTCAGACATTTTTGCCAGGTTGAACCACAATGAGGATACAGTACTGGCAAGAAGTAGATATGGAGAAGGATCATTGGCACTTGAACTGAGAGAAGATGGACTTTATTATGAATTTGAAGCACCTAATACAGCAGTTGGTGATGAACTGTTGGAGCATTTGAAAAGAGGTGAGATTACTACAAGTTCATTTGCATTCTCACTCCCTATTGATGGTACTGGTGAAAGATGGTACAGAAGTGAAGATGGTGTTTTAAGAAAGGACATTCTTAAAATTGACAGGTTATATGATGTAAGTCCTGTTTTTGAACCTGCTTATCTTGCTACTACCTGTTCAAAGAGAGCAATGGAAGTAATAGAGAAAAGTGAGGAACTTAATAAGAAGTATGATGCTCTGATGGAAGATTTACATAAATACTGTATAGAATAAAACTGAATATAAAATATACATAAATATACTATGAAAAAGATGAATTCACTTGAATTGAAGGACAGACAGTCTCAGCTCATTCTCAGATGCAAGGAGATTGTTGATGTATGTAAGACTGAAATCAGAGAGATGACAGAGGAAGAAGAGAAAGAATTTAATGATAACAAGGAAGAGATTAAAGAATTGAAGTCTCAACTTGATGAACTTAAAGAAAAACTTGCTGCTTATGATGATTCACTCCCAGAAGAAGACAAAGCAGAAGAAAGAAAATATAATAAAAATAATAATAACAAACTTATGGAAAAAATTTCTATTGTAAAAGAGATCCGTTCTGCTATGGAAAATGGATCAAAGCAGTTCACAGTAAATGCTGATACTGTAATTGAAAAGAGAAGTGGTGAAATCACAGTAGCTACTGAGGGTGAGGATGTAGTAGAGAAGCAGATTCAGGGTATTCTTGAACCCCTTTATGCTAATTCAGCACTCACAAAGCTTGGTGTTAAGTGGTACACTGGTATGCCTATGGGTGATATTGCTGTTCCTGTAATGGGTAAGGGTAATATTGGTTGGGCAAGTGAAATTGCTGCTGCTGGTGCTCATACTAACACATTCACATCAATTGTATTGCAGCCTAAGAGATTGACAGCTTATGTTGATATCTCAAAGAAGTTGCTTGCACAGGACACTATTGGTGTTGAGAATGCAATCAAGAGAGATATTGTTAATGCTCTTAATGACAAACTTGAAGCTACTATCTTTGGTAGTGCAGCTGGTTCAACAACACAGCCTGCTGGCCTTTTCTATGGTAAGGACCTTGAAGATGCAACTTCATTTGCAAAGATTACTGCTCTTGAAGCAGAGGTTGAAGAGGACAATGTATATGGTGAGATGAAGTATTTGCTTTCACCTGCTGCTAAGGCTGACCTCAGGGCAATGCCTAAGTCAAGTGGTAACTCACAGTTGGTATTTGAGGCTGGTGAAGTTGATGGTGTTCCTGCAATTGTTACTTCTAATGTAGCAGCTGGTGCTTACATCTATGGTGATTTTAGCAACCTTGCTGTTGCAAGTTGGGGTGACATTGATATCACAGTTGATGAATATACACAGGCTGTTAATGGTTGTGTCCGTCTTGTGATCAATGCTTACTTTGATGCAAAGGTTCTCAGAGATGAAGCATTTGTATTTGGTGACACCAGATATGATGGTTCAGAGGACTAATCAATAATACACAAAATAAACTTATCCTACAATTATGCTTGTAAACTTAGCAACAATTAAAAATCACTTGAATATTGATTCTGGTTATACTTCTGATGATACCTATTTGGAGTATTTGGAAGGTGTTGCTGAGGAAGTAGTACAGAAGCATATTGACAGGACTTTTGAAGATATAGTGGCAGAAGAAGGTGCTGTTCCACAGCCCCTTCTTCATACCATTCTTCTATTTGTTGGAAATCTATATGAGAACAGAGAATCAGTTGCCTATAATCAAGTAAATGAAGTACCTAATTCATTGTCTTATATACTTTCTCTATATAGAGATTATAAAAATGCAAACATTTAATGAATATGAGAGCTGGATTACTTACTGAACCTATTGAAATATGGGAGAAATCAATAGTCAAAAATGGTTATGGTGAAGAAACTGAAACCTGGTCACTGAAATATTCTACAAAAGCAAGACTGGTTCATGATGGTGGTAATAGGGTAGTTCAGAATGATGAAGTATTCTTGACACACTTGAAAACATTCCAGGTAAGGATCTATGTTCCAGTTACTGAATGGAACAGAGTAAAGTGGAATAACAAGTATTACAGAATATTGAATATTGAACCTGACAAAGAAAGAATGCATATAACAATAAAGGCAGAACTAATAGATGATTAACACACTTAACATTGGAAAATACATTTATTCTACATTGACTGGGTGTAAAGATATCACCTGTAATGTTTATCCTCTTGTAGCAGATAATGATGCAAAGTTTCCATTTATAGTTTATAGAAGAGTAAACCTTTCTTCTTATAACACAAAAGATGGACTTACAGAAGACAGTGTTACAGTAGAAATTGTTGTTGTATCAGATAAGTATTCAGTAGGTTTAGATTTGGCAACAAGTATAAGAACTCTTCTTGAAAAGCAGTCAGTCACTTATGATGATATAGAAATCAATGATGCTACTTTGGAAACAGCAACAGAAGAATATAGTAACAGTTCATATATTCAGAAGATGCAATTCAATTTCAAAATAAATAAATAAAAATAAATAAATAATACTATGGCAAACTCAATAATTAAAGGTAGAGACTTGATGCTGTTTGATGCCAGTGGTCACTCATATGCTTATGCAACTAATCACACTTTCTCATTGACAGCTGAAACAAGTGACATTTCAACAAAGGATCATGGTGTATGGGGTGCATCTGAGGTATCCAAGTATTCTTGGGAAATTACTTCTGAAAACCTTTATACCACACAGGATTATGATTCATTGTTTACCCTTATGGTAGCAGGTTCACCTATTACTGTAAGATTTGGTCTTAAACAGACTCCTTCTGATCCTTCTCTTACTCCTGCTGATGGCAATATGGCACTTCCTTACTGGACTTCACAGGATTCTTTCTATCAGGGAAAGGTTATAATCACTTCTCTTGTTACAAATGCTAACAATGGTGAGAATGCAACTTATTCAATTACCCTTACAGGTGTTGGTAGTATTGCAAAGACTACTGTTAATGCAAATGTAGATGATGGTGGTTCAGAGGATAACAATGACTAATCCAGGAAAGACTAATTATTAAGGCTTACTGGGCCTTACACCAGGGCAGTAGGTGTATATCTACTGCCCTTTTTTATAAAATAAACAGAAAAATACTATGAAAATTACTATTAAAGACAAGGAAATTGAGCTCAAATACACACTCAGAAGTATGATTATGTATGAGAATATGACAGAGAAGACCTTCAATCCGGAATCACTTACTGACATTATTACATTTATGTATTGTGTAGTAATATCTTCAAGCAAGGATTATTCACTGAAATTTGATGAATTTATTGATCTTCTTGATGAAAATCCTGATATAATCAAGCAATTTGGTGATTGGATATCTTCTACTGTTAATAACACAGAGACATTCAAAAAAAAATAATAGCAGAAGGTGATGGAAGAGAACCAAAGCAAGTTTTCCATTACCTTCTGAATATTATTGTATTTCAGTTCAGGGTATGTGACCTTGAATATTTTATGGATACCTGTACTGTATGGGAAATCAATGACATTATAGATAATTTACCTTATCTGGACAGGAATCTATGGGAATCTTCCAGACTAAATACATATGTACTTGCACAAGTAAATACCAAGAAACACCTTACACAACAGGAAATCCTGAAATTCAAATGGGAAGAAGAACACAAAGAAGACTTCTTGGAGAAGGAAAAGGATATTGAAATCTCCACAGAGGATATAAACAGATTAAAGAATATAGCAAAGCAATGGGAAAAACAAAATTAATATTTGATACCAGGGATCTTGGGGAACTGTCTGATGAAATGTTGAAAGGTATAGACAGAGCAGTTGTTGCTGCTGCCTTTACTATCAGAAATGAAATGAGAGATGAATTCAGAAAAGGTTCTTCTATGTATAAGTATGGAACAGAAGACTATGCTAACCTTACAAGTGGTATAATGGTGGGTAAGTTAAGGAACTCCACTATTAAGGTACACTCATTGGGATCACCAGATAACTATGATACTTATAAGACCAGGTTCTTTGTTGGTGGTACTACTTACAGAAAGAATAAGAGTGGTAACAAAGGTTACATTAAGTCTAATGAAGCAGTAGATAAGGGTTTAAGGAATGCAGAAGACACCCTTAATAACTATATCAAGAATGTATTAGATAATTAAAATAAAATCAATAATATACTATGGCAAATCTCAGTGCAGTAATATCTGCTGATACTTCAAAGTTTGTTAGTGGGATCAAATCTGCCCAGGATATGTTGGATAAGTTTGTTAAGGAAACAGATTCAGCAAGTAAAAGTGCAGAAAATAACATATCAGTTACCAATGAACAGGCAGCAGCATATCAGAGGGTAATAAAGCAATTGGAAAAGGTTGGTTCTGGTACTATGTCTACAACACAGCAACAGAAAGCACTTGCAGACCAGGTAAAGGAACTCAAAGTACAGTGGCAAAACCTTTCTGATCAGGCAAAGTCTTCTGACTTTGGTAAATCTATGGCTGATACTATGAAACTTGCAACCACAGAACTTAACACACTTAAAAAACAGTTATCCACAGTAGATGATATTAAACCAACCAAATTAAAGACAGAATTAAGGTTAACAACAGAAGAACTTCAAAAATTGACAGCACAGTACAGGGCATTGTCAGCTTCTGAAAAGTCTTCACCTTTTGGTGTAGAACTTGCAGCCAAGATGGATGATCTCAGGGCAAAAGCAGGTACACTTACTGATACTATTGGTGATGTACAGCAGGAAATAAAGATAATGGCTTCTGATACACCTAACCTGGATGTATTTAATTCTGCATTAGGTATTGGTGCTGATATGCTTTCTACTTATTCTGCTCTGGTAGCAAAGGTAACAGGTAATGAAGAAGACCTTAAAGATGCAATTGCCACTATTGCTGCTGTTCAAAGTGCTGCAAATCTGGTAACAAAGGTTGCTAATATGTTGCAGTCTTCTTCTGTAATAATGTTGAAAACCAGGAAGATCCAGGAAAGTGCAGCAGCAGCTGCTATAAGAATCAGGACAGCAGCAGAAGGAAAGGGAACTATTGCTACAAAGGGTGCTACTGCTGCCCAGGCAGCATTTAATGTTGTTGCAAAGGCAAATCCTTATGTATTACTTGCTACTGCATTAATAACAGCAGTAGGTGCTATTGTAATGTTTACAAAGAAGACAAAGGAAAGCAGAGAGGAACAGGAGAAACAGAATAAAGCAATAGAAGAAGCAAAACAGAAGTTTGATGATTATGCAAAGTCTGTTGGTGATAATGGAGCTGATCTGATATCAACCTACACCCTATTGAAGGAATCCTATGGAAAACTCAGGACACAACAGGAAAAACTTACATGGATCAATAATAACAAGACAGCATTTGAAAAACTTGGTCTTAAAGTCAACAATCTTACTGATGCAGAAAATACATTTGTAAGGAATACAGGTGCTGTTGTTGAAGCACTTAAAAAGAGAGCAATTGCTGCTGCTAAACAGGCACAGTTAACAGACTTATCTGCTAAATTACTTGAAGCACAGACCAAAGCAGATGCACTTTACCAGAGTAAACAGGTCAAAGTAGGTGATAAATCAAAGAATACTTCTCATACAACAGAAGGTGGTAAAGAATTTGTTGATAATAAGGGTAACTGGGTTTATACCACAAAGGGTGCAGAAGAGGCTAATAAGAAGCTCAAAAAGGAAGTATATTCCACTGTAAATGGTATCCAGAAGGAAATAGATGTCCTGGCAAAGGATATTGCAGGATCAATTGATGTAACTACACTTATATCTGGTAGTACAGGTGGTAATACTACTGAAAAGAAGACAGAGACCAAGGAAATACCAATAGCAGGTTCTCTTGATGAAGCAAAAGAGAAGGTATCTGAACTTCAAAAGAAACTTGAATCACTTAATCCAAGTGATGAAAACTTCAACACTATTAAACAGCAACTTGAAGAGTGGAAGAAGAAGGAAAAAGAGCTCAATGAACTTATAAATGGTACAAAAGAAGAAGTAAAACAGACAAAAAATGGACTTGATAACATTGTTACTGGTTCTCTTGCAGAAGCTAACTACTTTGTTAAGTCATTAACAGAACAGTTGGAAAATACCAAACCTAATACAGATGAGTTTGATGAGTTACTTATGCTTCTTAACTTCTGGAAAGACCAGCAGGATAAATTGACAAAATCTATTGAAGGTTCAGAGAAAGCATATAAGAACCTTTCTGCACACAGTGATATTGATGCAATTGTAGATAAATTGGATGGTATTATAAGAATCTCTGATGGTGTAGTAGTATCCTTCAATAGCATATATGAATCTTTCAAGAATCTTAACAAGGAACTGGTAGATGCAGAAAATGGATGGGAAGCTTTCTTTGCAATATTTGATGCAGGTATGAATCTCCTGAGCAATTTTGCTAATATGATCCAGGCAATTACTGCTCTTACAGATATGTTGACAGCTGCCAAAAAAGCAGAAAATGCAGAGGAAGCAACAGGTACAGCACAGTCTATTGCTGCTACAACAGCAAAAACAGCAGAAGCAGGTGCTAATACTATGGCAGCTGGAACAGCAGGTGCAGCAGCTGCTGCTGAGGCTGGTAAATCAGTTGCATCTATACCTTATGTTGGACCTATTTTAGCTGTTGCTGCTATTGCTTCTGTAATGGCTGCTATTATAGGTGTAATTGCATCAGCAAAGTCATTTGCATCTGGTGGTATTATAGATGGTGCTACCAATGTAGGAGACTATAATATAGCAAGGGTAAATAATGGGGAAATGATTCTCAATGGTACTCAACAGAAGAGGTTATTCAATCTCCTGGATGGTAATTCCTTTGGATCTGGTGGTACACAGACAGGTGGTCAGGTTGAATTTAAGATAAAAGGTACTGAATTGATAGGTTGCATAAATAATGTAAACAAGAAAAAAAGTAAGATATAAAGATGGGAAGTTATAGAGGACAATTTAAGAACATTAATGAAGAGACTTACACAATAACAATTGAATCTCACATTCCCAATCCTTCACAGAACACACCTTACATTGACCTTACATTTGGAGAATCACCTTGTATTATTACTTCTGAAAGTGATGGTATATTTTCTCCAATAAAGAGCAGAAGTTGTACAATAGAACTAATGACTGATTCCTGGTTATTTGATCTATATTCTCCTACTGCAAAAGGATGTGTAGTTACTGTATCAAAAGGATTGACAACAGTATTCTATGGTTATCTGACACCAAACTCTTATGACCAGTCTTATACTTATATTGACAATATATCCCTGGAAGCAGTTGATGCAGTGAGTGTATTGAAGGAATTCAAGTATTCTACTGTATCAACTATTCCTACTTATCAGAAGGTTATTGACATTATTGTAAGACTGTTGAATGAAGCAGGATATGGTGGT
>Ga0265299_10000930_pt1 | contig 35372 bp, 25 predicted proteins | sample AusTroGonzalo_MG_4_FD_193485 | JGI IMG/M metagenome (GOLD analysis project Ga0265299, IMG submission 193485) | Bovine rumen microbial communities from tropical cattle in Woodstock, Queensland, Australia - Gonzalo_02 | ecosystem: Host-associated > Mammals > Digestive system > Stomach > Rumen ... | reverse complement strand
GTTCTCGTTGAGGTCAACAACGACTACACTCTTGGGTTCAAAACGAAGTACCGCCTTGATGAAGCTGGAGCCAATCGAGCCAGCCCCGCCAATCACGCACACTTTCTTGCCTTTTATTTCTCGAGTTAATGTTTCGGCATTGGCCTGAATATCTGCTTCGAACATGCTGCTCTGGCGGAACGTCACCGAGTCTGCAATAAACTTGTCTAAATTAAACATAGTATGTTATTATTGTTATTGTCTATTTTTAGTATTTCACATCAACATACGGGTTATGACATTCCATAGCCCAGCCTTCTCCTTCACGAGTAAAAAATACACCAGGTATGTCTGCCATTTTGGAAAAAGGCATATTCTCTTTCTCTTTAACCTTTATATGATATTTCAAATCGATAGAGCAAAGGTATGATTCCCCTTCAAAATTCTTACAAATCAAACGGTCATAATCCATATCTGTACCTGTCCCATTGATTTTAAACCGAGGTATACTTGGGATTGAAGCTGTAGAAGATGCAGGCCTTACAAGCATAGCCGATATCCATTCCTTTGCCAATGATGAATAGTTGTTATTCTGTTGTATTTCTTCGGAACACTGTTCAAGATAACGAGCCACGTATGACAATCGGGTAGTGTCGTTAGGTTCTTCCAACTTGCTGGCCAATTCAGCAGCCACCCTACGGGAGCTAATACCACAAAGATATATTTGAACTGCCCAACGTGTCGGCAAACCATATTGAGCGATAAGGCTCATTTCTTCAAAAAACTCCTTATACACATTATCCTCCATCGCAGCATTCCTGGCAGCCAATGCATTCATTAACCAAGTAAACGTATAGCCATAATACTTTTCAGCCACCGTCATTTGTTTGTACGGCAAAGGATCTCCTTGAACCCAAGAATCACGAACCTTGTCCAAATCATCCATTTCATATCGGATGATTCTACTGGTAGGTATTTCGCTAACCAGCTGATCAAACTGATAGAAGAAAAACAGCTTAGCCTCCAAACCCCTATCAGACTGTAGATATTCATCAGCCAAAGCATACAGACGTTCTGTTTGATTCTCAAGAAACAAAGCAGCATTCAAAGGAATACCAGATGAAGCAAAAGCCTGTGGTATGTTATTGCCTTGGGTCATTTTCCTGACAGCAAACACTCTTGCCCTTAGGATGGCTATATTCTTCTGCCGTTCTTTCGCATCTTCCTCTTGAATCACTGCCAAAGAATGTTTGAAATGCTCTTCCACCCATTTAGCATCATCATCTTCATCATCCCTATAGGACAAGTCAAGTGACAATAAAGAATCGTCTATCAATTCAAAGAATGGAGCTATACCTTCAAGTTCGTTCAAATTATTTTCAGTAACAAGCTGAAGTAAAAAATCGAAATCAACCCCCAATACTTCCTGTAAATGCTTCAGTTGTTGAAGCCATTGATAAACACCGCTAACCACTTTGTCAATAGAATCACTGTTCAGATATTGGTTAGCCTTCCAATTGCTTTTCCTTTCTGTTTGTGAATCTTTATTGTCGCACACGATTAGGATTTTTCCTTCTGTATCCACAAATGAACGACCAGCCCTGCCAGCCATGTTCCAGAAATCACGGTTTGTAAGATAGGTACCCTTGCTTATAAAAGTTCCAACCACAATTACAGTTGATACTCCAAGGTTAACGCCTTGGGCAAGTGTGTTGGTAGCATACACATAGCGAGCCTTCCCCTTGCATAACAATCGTTCAGTAAACCTTCGCACATCCGATTTCAAGGCCGCACTATGGCATAGTATTCCTTTCTTGGCAAACTTTAAGTAAATCTCATCTTCCTCACATTCTTTGCAAACCAAATTGAAACGAACCCAATCAGGATCATTACCCCAAGTCATATCCGGTTCTTTATCCAACAGTCCCAACATAACCTTTGCATTGCTTATCACTTGTGCTGGAGTCGGACAATACAGAAGAATTGAACCAAGCGACGACAACTTGCGTGCGGCCATAGCTATTAGAATTTTCTTATCTACCGCACTTGATGTCTTCACAAATGATGGATTAAAACATCGCGGTTCTCCAATCCATTCTATATCCAGTTTTGAGGGGTAGCACAACATCTTGCCAAAACGCTGGCTCGATGGGCGCCAAGTATCTTTAACCACATGGTCATCTCCTCTTGCCAGCCATAACGACATATCCTCTGCATTGGGCAAAACCGCTGATAATACAAGAAACCTGCCATGGTTTTGGTTGACAATTCGTCGCAACTCTTCTGAAAACATTTCATTTGCCACCTCTCTCTGGCCTGCGCCAAGCAAATGGCCCTCGTCCATAATTACCAAACGGATACTTTCTACCATTTCATCGTTGGCTCTAAGTATTGCTTTGGCTTTTTCAGGAGTTGCTATCACCACTCGCGCTTGTTCCATCTCCTGCCTGTCAATGGCGGTATATTGAGCCGACCCGTACAGATGGGTAACATAATAATCCATTGGGTTGAATGTTGCACCCAATGTTTCCTCCATCTCATAGGAAAGTGAGCGATATGGGGCAATGTAAAGGATCTTTGAATTTGAGTCGTATATGAGCGTCTGTAAAATAACCAACTCAGCTATTCGTGTTTTACCGCTACTGGTTGGCATACTCACCACAGCCCCTTCTACGCCCAACACCTTTTCCAAAGCTTTGCGTTGAGATAGAAAAAGTTCAGTTACCGGGTGCTTCCTAAAGGACAATGAATTGATATATTGGCGTAATTTTAATCTTGCACTATTATCAACAATTGGCTGATAATCCATTCCCAAACCCTCAAAAACCTCTAACCACCCGCCATCATCCACTTTATATGAGGAATTATGACCCACATTAGCCCAGAGACTACTCGTTTGGATACCTTCAATCAAAATCCTAACCAAACGAAACAGCCACCAAATGGCAGGGTCACTACCTAACAGAGCAAGTGAAAAAGCATCCTTGACTGTATCAACTGCCTCTTCCAAGTATTTTTCTTGGCCATAATAGAAATAATTGACGGTCAATTCCAGCGTCCTTGCAAGAAGTATTTCATATACTGATTCATAATCAAACTTTTCTGTACCCAAAAGGATTTGTTTCGTCCAATCTTCCAATGGCACTAGTTGTTTTGTCAGGAAAAGCCATAACAAACGAGAAATATTGGTTTCATAAGACCTGTCCTTAAGCAAAATAAAGGCCTTTGAATATTGACAGGCGCAATAATAAGCCAAACTTCCCACCAAGCGGTTAAAGTTCGTTAAGTCATCTTCTTTTACGCCTGTCACATTATTGTGTTCCAATAATTCTGCTCCTCGTTCAAAGAAAGACGATGCCTCGCTGATGCGACCTGCACCATAATAATCGCAGGCTACTTCAAGATAAAGATAAGCCAGCTGATGTGTCTTCTCTGTAAGGTTTGGATTGAAACGTGGAAAATTAGACTCGTCCTCCCTTACACCGTAAAGGATATAACGGGCATTCGCTTGTGCCTGAAGGTTCTGTGCATCAGACATGGCAAGTCGTTGTGCAATCTTGTCGGTTAACTCAATAGAAACCATCAGACTCTATTTATTTTTTAGCAATTCCTCCGCTTTTTGAAAAGCCTTGGCAACAATCTCAACTGGGTTCTCTACTCCTAATGATATCATCACCAAACGTGAATTGCTTGTATTCAAGTTATCCTCAACAATAGCAGATGTCCCACAACCTGCTCTTTTTGAACTTTTACTAATCAGAAAACCCACATTGGTTACTGGCACTTCACCATTATATATCTTCACTAAGAGTTCAACTATCTGTTCGGCCAACTCCTTATCTCCCATCTCATTTACCCTATTGGCAACAAAATTCAAGGATATTGGGAGTTTCTTCATCCCTTCCAAATTGCCAATTATTTCTCCCACCACACTCGCGGTTGGCGTTCCCCGGAATTTACACTCACCGTATATAACCTCTGAAGTCAAGTTGTTCGGGTCAAACATTAGCACATCATCCCCTTTCATCGACTGTTCGGTGTTGGGATTATAATGCAGTTTTCTAACGTACGGGGTGAAACCACGGCTTCCTTTCAAGTATTCAATCAATACAATTTCACCCAAATTACCTTTTTGTGTAATGTCAGATTTAGGTAACAGATGAAGTGTATCCAAATATTTTTCCAAACCATGTTTATCCAATATGGCTTTTTGTCGAGCTATCTGTTCAAGGTTGAAATCAGTTATATGATAATCCACCACCCATTGAGCCAATTGCCCGATAGCAGCATCGCGTTTATCGGGATTTTCCGATAACTGCCGATGCTTTTTCTTTTCAGTTGTGGGCAAATCAGTGCTGTTCCACCATAAACCAAAAATATGTGGAGCAACTGGATGTACACCTATTAATTTCTCTTGATCAGTCATTGTAGCATCATTTTTCCAAACTCTCTTGCAGACTTTTCATTTTCTTGGCCATAATACTGATGCATGTCATCATCCCCATTAACATAATTCTTGAATTCCTCACCCCACGCCATTACTGTTTTTTCACCAAAACAGGGATAACTTCCAGGATTACAAATAGCATAGTATTGAAATGCATGAAACAACTCATGTGCCATAACCTCAACCATATCCTTCTCGTCACCAAATCCTATACAATATGGCAAATATACCACGTCGTTATGTTCGTTATATTTCCCTTTTTCCTTATCATTATCCCTATAATATTCAAGCACCGTTTTCAAACTCATTATCACCTTGAATCGCTCAAACAACTCTCTGAGTTCTTTTTCTGAGACTTCGTATTGTTCTATATCATCCTCACTATTCAAAGGATCAAGAGTTGACCTTTGTAATTTTACCTCTTCCATAAATTTCGCAGAAATTGCTTTACAATCAGCAATCATGCGGTTATATTCATCAGTTGTAAATACCTTGTTCACAATTCTATTGTTGGACAATCGTTATGTCTTAAGTTATTACCTCTTATCAAAACGCTCACTTCCTCCTCGGCCAAAACAAATAGCCACAAAACTACCAAACACCTAACTGTATGCCGTAAGCAACTCTTTAACCTTTAACCTTTATAATACGAAGCATACCACTCTGCAAACTTCCTCAACCCCTCCCTCAGCGTTATCTTCGGTGTGAACCCAAAGTCCCTCTCCAGTGCCGTAGCATCCGCATACGTCGTAGGCACATCGCCTGGTTGCATAGGCACCAATTGCTTGTGGGCTTCGAAATCGTAATCCTGAGGCAGCACGCCTGCACGCAGAAGCTCCTCTTGCAGGGTCTGAACGAAGTCAAGCAGGTTCTCCGGCTGTCCGCCACCGATGTTATAAACAGCGTATGGAGGTATCGGCAGGCCGTCTTCGCCGTTACGTTTCTCAGGAGCCTTAGCCATTACACGAACGATACCTTCCACTATGTCATCCACGTAAGTGAAGTCGCGGCGGCAGTTGCCGTAGTTATAAATCTGGATGGTCTCGCCCTTCAGCAGCTTGTTGGTGAAGCCGAAGTAGGCCATATCGGGCCTTCCGGCAGGGCCATACACGGTGAAGAACCTCAGACCGGTGCTGGGGATGTTGTAAAGCTTCGAGTAGCAGTGGGCAAACAGCTCGTTGCTCTTCTTGGTGGCGGCATAGAGCGAAACGGGGTTATCCACCCTGTCCTCCACCGCAAACGGCACCTTCTTGTTGCCGCCATACACGCTGCTTGAAGAAGCATACACCAAGTGTTGCACACCCTTATACCCCTCATTGCGGGCTTGACCCGCAATCTCCTGATCATACGAGTGCCTACACGCCTCCAAGATGTTATAGAACCCAATGATATTACTCTCAATATAGGCATCAGGATTCTCAATGCTGTAGCGAACTCCCGCTTGAGCCGCAAGGTTTACCACCACATCGAACTTATAGTCCTCAAAGAGTTTATCCACCAAAGCCTTGTCAGCAATCGAGCCTTTTACGAACTTATAGTTTATCCCTTCGGGAACCATCGCATCAAGTTCCTTCAAGCGATAATCCTTGAGCGACACATCGTAATAAGCATTCATATTATCGATGTTCACAATCGTTGCGCCCTTCACGTCCTTAAACAAGCGCTTTATCAGGTTGCTGCCAATGAAACCGGCACCACCCGTCACAAGAATGTTCTTCATTATATAGTTGTTATTTGTTAATCGTTTGGGTTTCTATACTTTTCCAACCACTTATAGCTCATAATATATAGATTTCTGTGAGCTCTGGTACAAGCCACATACAACTTGTTCTTTGTTTGTGGATTTAGATCGTTCAACTTACTTTTTTTGTACAAATCAAACGACGACTTATTCAAAACCACACATACATCCTCAAAACTATCCATTCCCTTCGATGCTCCCCAGTTCAACCCTGCACAATAGAACTTGCCACTATCTTTAAGAAACAATTTCGGTATTGAAGGATTGTTTATTATCTCTTCACAAGCCAACTCTTCATCCACAAAAGACACTGTCCCCTTTGCTTCGCCTGTAGATTCAATCTCAATACCCAGACCTTTCACAAAGTCACAAACATCCATACTACAACGGCGAGTCCTTGCCAATGAAGATGTATCAACATTAACCCCAACCTTTTCCCATTCCTTTATGTATGGTCGATACTTCTTATACAGAGAGGACCTTACATTTCCATCCAGACTTGTGTCGTAAGTATGCTGGTAGAAATCACCCACACATATCGTTTCACACCTATCAGGCAAAATACTCATCAACAGATTAAAATCATGCCCTGCAAAATCCTGTACTTCATCTATTAGGAAGAAATCATAATACTTGTCTAACCTCACTTTGATACCGTCAGCGCATTGTGTACTGCAATAATGGGCAATGCGGTTATGATATAGCCGCCCCGATTTTGTACGATAAAACTCATCAGTTCCAGGTCTATATCTGGAATGGTCTGGCGGCAATTCAAAACAAATGCCATTTGCTTTTTTGTCCAAGCCACAGAAAGGCTTGTAGCAGAATGAGTAAACGAACTGGAAATACTTTAAAACCTTGATGTTGTCAGGGAAGTAGCCAAACTTTTTAATGACCGACCTTTTAAGGTGCTCATAGTTGTTACGTGTATATGTGACCAGCAAGAAACGCTGTTCGAGGTTCAACAGACTTATCAGATAGGTAGTCTTGCCTGAACCAGCCACTGCCAGCATCAATCTTTTACCCATTCCAAGGCTTCTTTAATATACTGAGGCACTGCTATCGTTTCTCCTTTCTGTGTCAATAATTTGTATGCCGCCTCTGCTTTATTCGCCAACATATAATTCAGGACTGACAATGTTCTACGGTCAGTCCCAAACAACTCATCACAGCCTGCTTTATTATCATTATAAACCGCCACTTCAAAGGTATATCTTTCATCGTCGGGATCAGCATACACCTTGATGTTCGCGTATTCGTTATTCATATAGCCATTGTAGGATGCCGTAATATTCTCGTCATAATTTCTGTCATTGTCAGTTACCACAGCCACCCTAACACCAATCTGTTTGGCGATTTCCAGATAACGTTTGAAGCATTTGCCATCCACGGCTATCACGTCAATTCCCAATTCTGCCAAAGAATGACCATGTACCCTCTTGCAAAAAGCATCCATCAGAATAAACTCAGCGTCGCCTTCAACCAATATAACCTTCTTTGCCAACACAAATTGCAACATATTGTTGTCCGGTGCTTTCATAAAGAAATTGGCAGTTCCCTTGTCTATAAAGCCCAGCGAAGTAGTCATTGCAGGCTCGGCACTATTCATCAAAATACAATTCCTTAAATCAAGGCGGGTGCTTATTAAATCACTATGGGTGGAAATAAACAATTGAGCCTGCTGGTTTTTCTCAATATCCTCAATCATCCTCCTCATATTCAAATGACTCAAATGATTTTCGGGCTCCTCCAATAAAATGACGGGGATGTCGGCTGCTCTACTCAATGCCAGTTGTGTTTTCACCACACATTGCACACCTGTCCCCTTCTCGCTGATTGGAACGCCTCCCATTTCAATTGTCAAGTCGTTCTCTAAACAGTTCCTACCAGTGTTCTTGACTGAAAAAGAGTATCCTTCAGGTAATTTTGCGTTAAAAGGTGTCAGTACACCTGCCTTAAAACTGGTCTTTGAATTACCATAACTATGCTTGGTTGCCAATTGCTCCACCTGTGATAATGCCGCGCCATAAATTGTAGAGATATATTCATTCAACGCATACTCGTTCCCTATCGTGCTGTTATCCAGCAACAATGTCTTTACCTTCTTTGTATAGCCGTTATATGTCTCCCCACTGAATGTAGTGAAAGAAATTGAATAGAACTCAAAAGGGAACGAAGCATTATCAGCTTGAAGGACTTGGCTCGTCTGTCGGCTCAAAGCCAAATCGGGTTCAATCGATAGTCTAACACCGTTAGTATATCTGTTGTCGCTATTTTCGTTTCCCTCCAATCCTTCATCTACAATATCTTCAAGATAAAGTTCTATATATAGTTTAGGCAGATTGTCTATACGTCTATCGCCTTCCATAAACGTCCGTACCGCATCTACATTCAATAAAGTTTCAACCCCAACGTCTTCAACCCTGTGGCGACTACCTCTTGCACAAAGATCTATTGCCTGAAGTATAGACGATTTTCCTGACTCATTATCTCCAACAAGGATATTACGCCCCCTATTGAATCTGATTTCAAGGTTCTTAAAACGGCGAAAATTCTGAAGCTTGATTTTTGAAATATACATAATCTACCGTTGACTCAGATTTAAACACTATACTTTAATTCTCCCTGTCTAGATTTTTGTGTACAATATGACAATCTAGACACTTTGTCCAGATTCTTGTCTAGATTCTGCTTTTGAGGGTGAGAATCTAGACACCTTGTCCAGATTCTTGTCTAGATTCATTGACTTTATAAACCGTATTTCGAGCCTTCCCTTCTGAAACAATATAGTTCTTCTCCTTGAGTTTGGCGATAATTCTGGATGCGGGTTTTTGCTCCATTTCAAAGTGTTTCTGAATATCAGTGCTTGATGTCGAACCCGTCATACGAATATACTCCAACACCTTGATTTCTTTCTCCGACAAGTCACCATACATCGTCTCAGCCACCTCCATCGACAACGGCAATATAAATTCAATGTAAGGTGCATTATACTGAACCTTCGGCAGAGGCAAATTCTTCGCTGGCAAATCCTTAACCGTTTCAAAACCCAAACCGCGTTGCTCGGCATAGTCCAGCTTGTCAAGCACATACATTATCACCGGATTCCTGCTGAAAGAAGATGCCGAGAACGATACAATGTGTTCCAATGTCACAGGAGGCTCGGGCAAGCCGGGTGATTTGATAACAATGCTCTTGTCATTAATCTCAAAATACACCGGGGCACCCTTAAGGCTATAGTCGCGATGAACCACAGCGTTGCAAATCAGCTCTCTTATTACATCCAACGGATATTCATAAACTCTTTTCCGTTCGGGCTCGTCTCTGTTGATATACGAAGGAATATGCTCCTTATACCATTTATTGGCCTCGTCTAACTGCGCGGGAATCCTCCCCTCAATCGTCTTGGTCTCCACAGCCTTGCCGTTCCGTTTCAACGTGGTTTTTATCACAGCATTGGGATAGACCGACTGCGGTTTCTTCCCAAAGAGTAGCAGTCCCAAACCTGTTGGCCTCACAACATCGTTGTCAAGTTCTGCCAGATTCATATTCCTCAAGAACACCTCTTGTTCGTTGTCCGTGACATTAGCTGCTTTCAAGAACCGAGCCATCAGTTTTTCATCCAACGACTTCATATCCATGGTATGTACCGCACGCTCAGTTTCCTCCTTGTAGTCTTTGGTGGACTTGTTTTCCTCCTCAAGACGTCTGCTTTCCGCATAAGCGATAAAGTCGGCATTCAGGCGCTCAATCTCTTTTTGCAACTCCTGTGGATATGGCTCAACCTCTATACCATGATCCACAAGGTATTTGATGCCCTTGCCATTAACCGATGGAAATGGATCACCTGTCCCAACATATACTTTTTTGATGCGAGCCTTGGCTATACGCTTACAGCATCCTATCTTAGGGGAGTTCCTTTTAAAGCATGGCTCCAGAGTGGAATATACCACGCAATCCTTCAAGTTTTCACTAATGCATTTCCGCTCCAACAATGTATATTCAGCATGGTCACCATCTCGCAATTCACCACGATAGGCAGTGGTATATGTGCCGTCTGGCCTTACAAGAACCGCTCCCACCTTTGGCGAAACTTCACCTTCAGCCCTTTTCTCCTGTACGGAGTTTTTCATCACCTCGATGGAAATCCTCATATAGTCAATCGGTTCCAACTTCTTTTTATCAGCCATAATATTATGATTTTATTGATTTCTATTATTGTCAATTCAATTTATCTATTTCAACATGTCCTTTCTCAATTTCGAAAAAGTCAAATAACCACCTCGGTATAAATCATCTTGGAAAATATCTGACTTTATTCTTACAAAACTGAAACTTCGATGGTTCAATGCTTTTTCCATCATTTGTATTTTTGCGTCTGAATATTTGGTCTTCATTTCCACCCAATGCAAGGCTACTCGTTTATGCTGTTGGTATCGTTCATCTAATTTAAAAAGGCGAATAAAGTATTCATAATCTGGGCTATGAGGGTGCAACCGAAGTATATAGTCTTGAGGATGCAAAGATGGACGTAATCTACCAACTTTTACACCCGGGTTGGGAATCATTGTAAATTCAGCATTACCATCAAAATCAAATGCGGCACTTGTCGGACTTAAGGCAACATTTGGAATTCCCATAACACCAAGCACCCTCGTCTTCTTTAATCTTTGATTGCAAATAGGGCAACTCGGCACTAAATTGTATAACGACAAGGCGACAAAACCACATTCAGACTTTGGCAAAACATGATCCAAATCAAAATGCTGCCTATATTGCTTATTCGGATGGAATGTTCTATCCCATTTATTTGAACTCCACCTAAACAGCGTAACCAAATTATCAAACTGTGTTTTATTAACATACGGTCTTTGTGCCTTTACCGCATTCTTTCGTACAATCGATTTAGTAATTTTATCAAGCTCTTCATCCGATGCCACATTTAAAAAATACAATCCGTCGTCATTGGGATCGACTTTGTATGCATTTATATATGCCGTGTCACAATAATGGCAGGATGCGAAGTTATACCCATTAGTAGGATTGGTAAAATAGTCCGTTATTTGTTCCCTCCATGCATCGTAATCAAACACCTTTATTAAATCCCCATTCATAGCTTTTCTTTTAACCACTGAGAGATTCATAAAAGCGATGTACCACCGTACCAAAACATCATATCGGGCTATTAAAACATCTTCAATTAATGGAGGCAGAAAGCCCAAATCACCAGGGTACTTATTTAGAAGGTTGGTCCACTTTGTTTGCATATTAGCAATTGAAGCGGCAAAGACCTTCTTAAAAGAATCTTCATACAAAACGCCTTTGGGATACTCAACTTTTTTCATTGCTCCTCCAATTGCTTTGACAACCTTTCCACCTCATCTTGGTAATACCTTATTTTCTCTTCTATCATCTCGTTTTTATCCTTACCCTCAATTAAGTATTCCAACTGCTTATATATGTTGTCAAAACTCTTTTTCAAATAATCTTCACCAAGATGGCTAATGGTAAACCAGATTTCCTTTCTTCTTTCCAAAAACAGTTTTCGCTGTTTATTTTTGTCCGTCTCGTAAAACAGACTTAAGATCTCTTGCAATTTCGATTGCACCAAATCACCGATTGCATAATCCAAGAAAAAACCATTCTTTAGAAGATCATATACATTTGCCCCTAATGTTTTTTGTGGTTCTTCTGAGTCAGCCTCATTCCCTTTATGCAGAAAAAGAATATTAGTCTCTGGAATGTCTGATAGGATAAACGGAGAGTGTGTTATGATAATAATATTAATGCTTCTAATATTTGTTCTATTTATATGGCAATATGCCAATCTTTCCAGAAGCCTCTTTACATATTGTCTTTGAAACTCTGGATGATAGTACAATTCTGCTTCATCAAAAATCAAATTAATATGATGATAACCGACAATTCTCTTACCATCCTCTCCTTTGATACTTGCAATATTCTTGATATGATAGTAAATGTAGCTAAGGCTATATAACAGTTGCCTTTCACCACTACTCATTGATTGCAGTGTCACCTCTTCATTACCTTTCTCATCCACACCCTTTTTATTTTTTAGATAAGAAACTTCGGTTATGAAAAACGGGGGCGGCAGCTGCCGCATCATATCATCATAGGACTCGTATATTCTACCTTGCAATAAATCTTTATCAACATCCCAATCACCCTCATCTTCAACATACCTCTCCTCTTTCAAATAGTCTAAACATTGGTGCAATTTGACAGTGATATGATTATTCGTGCTATTGTATAAAACACGGACAAGATTGTATAGAACCTCTCTATTGTTTTTTATCCAAGTTGTTATTTTTTCAACTTTCACTTCCCATTTTTCACTCCCGTCTTCATTGTGAATAATAGAGATTTTACCATCTTTCTCTTTGGTGACAGGCTCACTCAATGCCAATAATTCATCGAAATGTAATAACTCTTTGTATTTTGGATAAATAAAACTAATCTTTAATGTTTTATAAGCCAGGTAAAACAAAACAATTTCATCCCGAGGTTTATCAGTCGGGTCGAACAACATATCCAATTCTTCACCCAAAAGTTTCTCCCACAGCAATTCCAACTCATTAATCAATAAAGACATACTGAATTTAAACTCACTTCGAATGGGCCTATCGTACAGTGCCATTATTTTTTGATCCTTATACTCTGGGTTAAATCTGAATCTGTAATGTTTGGGGATATAATCTTCAAGGAATTCTTTGTTCTGGGAATGAAACAATAGGGACAACACCTCTATTCGCTGTTTGGCCAAATTGTTTTCGTTATTCACATCTATCTGTCCATTATCTCTAAATGGAGTCAATACCATAGGTAAATAATAGCCATCATTTTTATGAAACAGATAATTCAACCATTTTCCATTATATATTTTTTTATCCTCGTCCCCAAAAGGGAAAACATAGTCAGAAGGATTGAATGCATAAAGACTGTAATTCACACTAATGGTATAGAAAAATCCATTTAGAACTGCATCTCGCTGTTTCTCTGTCAAGCCATGTATTTTGATTTCTTCAGGCTCTCCATCAACAATCTCATAGTAAAACGTACCTGCGTCTGTACTCTCAATAAACTTCTGAACGCCATCCATTTCAAAATGAAGCCTTCCCTCAATACCAAAGGCATGCCCCACCTCATCAGTCTCATCTAAGCCCCTCATTAAGAATGTATTTTCTGCAAAATTATTGATAAAGCGATAAACAATATCTATCAAAGAAGACTTGCCTGATCCATTTTTACCAGCAATAGCAGATACGGATATGCGAGGAAGGTTATCATCAATTGTATAGTAATTAAGAGGACAAACATCATCAGAGACTACAGGGAATACGTCTCTTGATGTACCCATCTGATCATTGTTTATACACTTGATAAAAGGATACCATCCTGGATCCAGATTCTTTTTTACTACACTTTGGGTATTTTCAAAAATCTGCACCCCTATTATCCTTAATGGTTTTGTTATGTCCAGTTTTGCAGGCATATAATATTTTTTTACGACTTCTGCTGCTGTCTCAATGCTTTCACTGCCTTGTCCCACGTTGTGGATTTCTTGTCTTCGCTCCACTTGTCCCAGAAATCAACTGTGGAACTGTTCGGTTGAATCTTAGGTTTGTCCAAAATTACACGGCTTGGCAGCAACGAGGCATCACCAACCACCAACCCTTCTCCCACATCCAATATGGGCAACATCTCGGCAAAGTCACCAAGGTTGTCGGGGAACAGTCTTCTAATCACATTCTGGTCTTCGGGATTGGTCAGGCGCATGGCAATAAAGTTGCCGCACTGGCTCAGTATCGTTTTGCTCACATCAGCCGGCCTTTGGCTAATCACCACTAATGACACTCCGTATTTCCTACCCTCTTTGGCAATGCGCTCAAAATTCTTCAAGCCACGCTCATCCATGTTGTCAGCTGCTGTCACTGGCAAATAAAGATGAGCTTCATCGCAGAAAACAGCTATAGGATGCCTTTCGTCAGCATCAGTCCATTGCTGTACCGTAAATATCAAACGACCTATCAATCCGGTAATCAAAGGAAGAATATCAGACGGCACTTCCGAGAAATCAATAATCTTCACTCCGTTGTTATTACCGAAGCCAAGCAACTTCTCTATCAACTTTGGCAGCCAGTCGTAAGCCAATAAAGTAGTGTCATTGTTAAACAAGAAATTGAGCCTCTTATCGGTAATCTTGCTTTCAAGACGTTGTACGAAACGTGTCAGTTTTCCATTCAGCGGTCCTTGTTTATCACCACGTGAACCTTGAACCATTTCCCCGTCAAGTCTTTTCAACTCGTCTAATACGGCCTGAATCTTATATGGCACAGGGCTCTCTACGGTCATATTGGCTTCAGTTGCAGTATCACCTGCTTCTTTCACACTTCCTAACTTTTCTTTCAGTATCAAGTCAAACAAAGCTCTTGACTGGTTGGGGGCGTTCGTATCAGAACGGTCAAGCAGCATAGCAGCCATTTCCTCGTATGACAGCAACCAATAGGGTAGAAAAACAGCCTTATCATTGTCAGGTTTCTCCCCTGGACCGGCTATCTTCAAAAGCTGGGCGTTGTCCAAATCTTTCAGTGGGGTATATTCACCATGTATATCAAAGATGACCACATTCACCGATTTCAAATTCGCAGCCTTTTCAAGGATATTGGCCACCGTCCACGATTTGCCAGATCCTGTACCACCCACAATGACTGCATGACGTTGGAAGAACTTGTTTCCGTCAAGGTTGGCCTCCGATTCTTCCGACATGGTATATTTGCCTATTGTCAATGGATTGGAGCTGCCCGAAGAGATAGCTTTCATAAAGTCTGACAAGTCCTGGCCTTGCAGCAGGAAGCATTCCGCATCAAGACTTGGTACAGTATTCAGCGTCCGTTTGAACACATGTTTCTTTGTGCCTTCCTTTTCTTTCAGCGTTCCCACCAAGTTCACCCTGATGGTGTTCTCCAAAACGGCAGTTATCCCATCCGTCGCACCGTCAACAGGCGAGGCCTTTCTGAGAATCTTTGTCACAAGGCCGATTATCTTTTCATTGGTCTTTGACGAATTGACTTGAACAATCTGGTTCACTTGCACACTGTTCACCAGTTCATCATTGTCAATATTGATTGTCACATTGCCGGTGTCCACATATTGGACCTTACCTATCATTATGCTCTCATTCATTGCAGTATATCCATAAAACTGTTCAACTTCCAATAATCTTTGTCTTCTACGGTATCTGACTTCAAGGTGCCGTTTTCGAAAATGCGTATATGGCTCTTTGTAATATCAGAGGCTGCTTCCACATAAATCACCTTTTTGGCTTTCTCCAATTCTTTTTCCGTTGTTGAAGTCACTTCTTTTGTAACCACAACTATGGGTGTTCCATTTCTTGTCTTTTTACCCACAAGAGGTGTAATATGTTCATCATTAAAACCAAAACCAACCACTAAGAACGATGATGCTCTCTTGATGGCATCATCCGATTTCTGCATCAGCTCGCGGTATGGACTGTTATGGGTTGTACGGTATTTGTTTTTTCCTGGTGGAATCATCACGGGGTCATAACCAAAGTCGGTATTCAGTTTCCGCACATCGTGGTCTATTTCGAACCAATCTAGTGAACCGTGAACTTTCATAAGGTTGATAATATCCTTGTCTTGAAACTTATTTTCGTCAAATTCCGCCAATTCGTGCTGTTCAAACCCATCAGTATAGTGCAGCCCATTATAGCCCCATACATATTCCAGTATCCTGTCATAGTTGGTTGACACTACGTTCATCACCTTCGGGTGAGGGTCGTGGCAAAATTTTGTCAAACGCCGTATCCCTTCAAAGTCGTCACTGTTCTTAAGCAACTGTTCCTTGGCTTTAATATCAGCGTCACATACCACATTCCTGATTATCTTCCTTATTTGTGGCAAATCTGCTTCGTACTTATCCTTTCCCAGTTCAGCCTCAAGATCAGTGCATGTCTTGTCAAAAGTTGGCAAAGCATTACCAATCTCATCTTTTAGCTTTGACATACTTGGAAGTCCAAAACCAATAGTTGCACCCGAACCCCAAATCACCAAAGGTGGTTCCTTGAGATATTCTTGAATGGTCTGGTATATTTCGTCAATGTCCATATTATACTTTTATTTGTACACTAAGCATGAATTGATTCGAATCACTTCTTCCATCTTACATCAACCATCTTACATAATTACTTCCATCTCGGCCTAAACAAGTAACTGCATGACTTCCACACCGCCTTTTAGAAACTCACTCATTCTTTAACCGTTAACCTTTAACCATTAACCTTTAACCGTAAGTATTCCTTCCACCTCATGCGGCACATACGGACCCTCCTTGCACTCAAAAATAACGGAGTCAGGTTCCAATGCCTCCACCGTGTGCCAAACGTTCTTCTCCACATTCACGCCATAACGGCCTTCCGTGGGTGATATTACGAGGTCTTCAATGATGGTGCCATTATCATCGTAGGTGGTGATACGTATCTTGCCACGAAGCACAACGAATGATTCCTCTTTCTCGGGATGCCTATGAATGGGAATGTCTGCCCCTGGCTCAACGGCATTCAGGAAGCGGTGGCACTTGTCATCCAAGCTTTGGTGAAAGTTCAAATTCATCCTCAATCGGGGCGAGTCCTTAGCTTGGGCTGATAAACCGTCTAAAACCTTATCGTCGATAACCATAAGCCGTAAGCATCTAAGCATTTAAGCTATAAAGAAAGAATATCAGCTTCTGACATTGGCTCATACTTCCCATCCTTGCACGATAGCACTACTGAACCCGATTCAACGGCACGTATAGAGTGCCATTGTCCGGCAGGGATGTTAATTGCTACGTTGGGGCCATTGGGTGTTAGCACGATCGAATCCGTGCAGATACGCTCCAAATCGTCATAAAACTCTTCCACCACACGACCTCTTAAGCAAACCACGGTTTCAGAAGTATGCTGATGCCTGTGGATACGCTCGGGCGAGCCTGGCTCGATAGCATTCAGCATTCTTTGTGAACCATCATCTTCCGAATTGCGAAGGTCGTAATTCATCCGCAATCTTGGTGAAGCTTTAGCCTGCTCGGTCAATTGATTTAATAACGACTGATTAATCACCATTAGAACTTCAAACTATCAACTATAAACTCGCCAACTGGCTTTAAACTATAAACTATAAACTCTAAACTTTATAAAAACAGCCCTTCCAGCGTCACCACGCGCTGCACACGGCTGCTGTACATGTTCTTCTTCAGGCCGAAGGTTGTCACCAGCGTCACCTGCACATTCCGCTTGCCTCCCGTCTCCTCCTGCAAGCGCACAATCTTCCGACGCAATCGCTCGTCGTAGTCTTTCGAAATCGCAAAATCATCCTGCGAGAATTTCATCTCACACAGGTTCACCACACGGTCGGCACGGTCAATCAGCATGTCGATCTGGGCCCCGGGAGCATTCCCTTCTGCCGTTGCATGCCAAGGGTACACCTCGGCCTGAACACCGCTGATGCCCAGTGCCTTCTTCACCTCCTTCTGATGCACAAAGCACACGTCCTCAAACGCCCGCCCCCGCCACGAGTTCAGCTTCGGACTGTTCTGGTTGTCGTACCAATACGTACGGTTGTTCGTCGGGTTACGTTGTACAAAGCCCAGATAGAACAGGCAGAACATATCCGTCAGCTTGTAATACTGCGTCCTTTTCGACTCACCGAAATTCCAATATATCGTCACAAGGTCGCTTTTCACCAAAGCCTTCAGCATATTGCTCAGCGTACCGCCAAGTGCAATGCCGGCTTTCTCAGCCAACGCCTCTCGGGTCAACCCATAGCGGTTCTCGCTCAGCGTCTCCACAATGCGCCTGTAGCCCGCATTGTCAGCAAATAGCGAGGTAAAAAGCCGGTCATACTCCGTCTGCAGAAAGCCGTTCTCTGCAAAGAATATCGCATCGATGTTCTCAGCCAGCGATAGTCCCGGCTGAAAATACGACAGATAGTAAGCCACACCGCCTGTCAGCATATACGTCTGCACCACATCATAGCGGTCAAGCGTCACACTCCTGCGGTGCAAATAGGTTTCCGTTTCAGCCAGCGTAAACGGATGCAGGTGCATCTCGTAGTTAGTCCTGCCATACAGCCCGCCTTTGTTGTTAATCAGGTTGTTCAGCATCCAACTCGTCGCACTTCCGCATACGATAAGCAGCAGGTTGTGTTTTCCCGAACCCCAGTCATTCCAGAAGTGCTCGAATGCTGACAGGAAATTGACCCTTGGAGTGTCTAGCCACGGCAGTTCGTCTATAAATACCACTATTTTACCCTTGCCCCGTTTCTTTTCCAGCAGAGCCTCCAACCGATGAAAAGCCTCAAACCAGTCGTTGATGGGTGACTCATCCTTGCTTCCATACCTGCGCAGCGAAGCAGCAAACTCATTCAACTGTATGCGGTAAAGCAGCTCACCATTCTTGTCATGCGCCTTCAGCTCCATTGGCGATACAGCAGTGTGTTTAAAGGCGAAGCAATCGTCAAAAAATTCTCTTACCAAGAATGTTTTCCCTATTCTTCTGCGCCCATATACCGCCAGCATTTGAGCTGTTGATTCATTCACAAGGCGTTCAAAAACAGCCTGTTCTTTCTCTCTGGCTACGATAAGATTTTTCATATTTCATCAAAATTATTCAGCCGCAAAGATACAACTTTTTTCTTTCACGGCTGAATAATTTTTCAACCTTAAACCTTGTGGTGTGCCGTCGGCTTGGCCGACAACCTTAAACTTTAAACTCTTAAACTGACTCTCTGCCTGACCGAAGGGAACGGCCTGCGAGCTTGATGAGCAAACTTCTTAAACCCTTGAACTCTTAAACTCTTGAACTTCTTAAACCCTTTTAAGCAGTAAGCCGTAAGCTGTAAGCCAAATAAGCATCTAAGCATCTAAGCACCTAAGCAAATCAACCATAGTATTCCTTATACCAAGTAGCAAACTTCCGCAACCCCTCTCTCAGCGTTATCTTCGGTGTAAACCCAAAGTCTCGTTCCAATGCTGTAGCATCCGCATACGTGGTCGGCACGTCGCCAGGTTGCATCGGTACCAGCTGCTTATGGGCTTCAAAGTCGTAGTCCTGCGGCAGCACACCGGCACGAAGCAATTCTTCTTGCAAGGTCTGCACGAAGTCTAAAAGGTTTTCAGGCTGACCACCTCCGATATTGTACACTGCATACGGCGGTATCGGCAGGCCGTCTTCGCCATTGCGCTTCTCGGGGGCTTTGGCCATTACACGGACGATGCCTTCCACAATGTCGTCCACGTAGGTGAAGTCGCGGCGGCAGTTGCCGTAGTTGTAAATCTGGATGGTCTCACCACGCAGCAGCTTGTTGGTGAAGCCGAAGTAGGCCATGTCGGGCCTTCCGGCAGGGCCATAGACGGTGAAGAACCTCAGGCCTGTGCTGGGGATGTTGTAGAGCTTCGAGTAGCAATGGGCAAACAGCTCGTTGCTCTTTTTGGTGGCGGCATAGAGCGAAACGGGGTTGTCCACCCTGTCCTCCACCGCAAACGGCACCTTCTTGTTGCCGCCATACACGCTCGAACTGCTTGCGTACACCAGATGTTCCACGGGGTTGTGGCGACACGCCTCTAATATGTTGTAGAACCCAATGATATTGCTTTCAATATACACATCAGGATTTTCGATACTGTAGCGAACCCCTGCTTGTGCAGCAAGATTCACCACCACATCAAATTTATAGTCCTCAAAGAGTTTATCCACCAAAGCCTTGTCAGCAATTGAGCCTTTAACGAACTTATAGTTTACCCCTTCGGGAACCATTGCTTCAAGTTCCTTCAAACGATAATCTTTCAGCGACACATCGTAATAGGCATTCATATTATCGATGTTCACAATCGTTGCGCCTTTCACATCCGCAAACAAGCGCTTTATCAGGTTCGAGCCGATAAAACCGGCTCCACCCGTAACAAGAATGTTCTTCATTGTAATATTTCGTTTTATTTGTATTCCTTGTTTTACTCGCCTTCCCCTAAAACTCCAAGTAATTAAGCCTTGTCAGATTCTTATTATCCAGCCAATAATTAATATTATCATCAGCCAATTCAGTATTATTCAAGAAACTTGCCACTTCCAAAAGGGCATAGCCCGCATGAATCACCCGCAAGTCAAGGTCTCGAAGGTCTTTATCTTTATACTGTAGCAACAGACGGTATAATTGTTTCAACAGTTCTTCATCCTGTTTAATAACCTCTCCACAAAAATGCACTGCCACTGCTATTGTTACTATACAATCTGACAAACCCGGTGCGTTCAACATTGTACATTTGCTTAATAGCACTTCGAACAAATGCCTATTCTCCAAAAACTTACCGTCCCTAAACATTTTATTCAATTCATCAGTTGCTGTCTCTACAGCATCTGGATTGTTACTGTACAATCCATTTTCCAATGTGTCAAAATGTCGAACCAAAGCGAGTTTCTCTTCAATATCTTTCTTTACCTCTTCCTCCAAGAAATATTTGTCAGCAAAACTTTTCATATCCCTAAGCAAAGATTGGTATTGATGGTCGAATATCATCCCTTGAATTCTCTTTTTTGTCAACTTTGCCAAATTATCTTTCAAGTTGATGCTGATTTTGGCAATCTCTTCTAACGACCATTCAAATGCTTTACCCAAATGCATAATAAAGAAAGGTTGAGCCTCAATAATAAATTGATCACTAACGCCACAATCCCATATATTTCGCTCCAAAATCACCTTCTTCAATTGCTCAACAGCTTCTGGTATCTCTTCTGCAAGCGAACAAAAATTAAACAAAGTGTATCTGTCACTCTTCTTTACCTCATCAATCATTGCGATGTGAGATTTCACAAATGACTCCTTAATCTCTTTTGGCAAGAATCCTCTTTCATCTAATGCGTTAAGCAAAATAGCCGTGCTTTTTAACTCTGAATCTTTTGCTATCTTTTCAATGAGTTCAAGTTGTTCATCGTTGAGTTTTTCCAATTTGTTTAGCCTCACTTGGTTTATTAACAAACTCAGCACTTCATCTTGCATTTTCGGATATAAACTTAGCAGAACCGTAACAACTTTACTTATATGTTCACTATCGTGCAAGCAGACAATAGCATTTGACACAAAATACTTAGAATCACCAGAATAGATGTATTTTCCTTCCTCTTCAACATAAACCGTGCTAAAATAACGATAAAAATCATCAAACCAAACATCTTCCTTCATGCCCCAGAACAATTGTGACCCAATTTGCAACATGCCGCTCATCAACACCAAAGGAGTATCCTGATTCGATAATGCATCCATCAATTGGCGCAACATTTCAGGAATATCCTCTTTAAGTGAATCTTCAAAAGCAAAGTCTTGCCCTATACGCCTCAAAACCTTACGGTTGTTATATTGGCAGCTATAATAGAGGCAAGCAAAGGGGAATGTCGCATAAAGTCGCTTGAAAACCAAATACCAATCTGCCACGTTAATGATATTTGATATACCATAGCACAGATTAAAACCATTTATACTTATCAAGGATAAAAATCTGTATGATTTTCTGGCCGCAGGATTATCATACTCATCACCATTCAAATTTGTTTGAACCGTTTCAGTACCGTATGTGTTGAGTTCAACCTTATTCTCTTTCAGCTCACGTATTATGTTTTGAATTTCATCATTTAGGCCGATAATACCTTTATCCTTGAACTCACTTAATGGATAAGTGGCCATGAAACCACTTTCAATACAATCATACAAAAAACTAGCCAAATATTTCTCAGCATCTGAATCGGCATTCATTATTACTGAATCCAAAGTCTTCAACGAATCCTGCCGGTTATAATAATAGTCTATCGATGCCTTTACAGTTTCAAACTCATTCGAAGGTTGCCAGTCTACAAGGAGCTGTCTCGCCCTTGTAAAGTCTAACTTATAAAGAGCTCTTAAAATGTTTTCTTGCTTGTCATAATCATTATTCTCAGTCAGAACCTCGGTTTCCGCCTGAAGCGTTTTATCATGCGTTTTGAGTTTTTCCCACCCGGGCATGCCTTCCATCTGACTTATAACACCTTCAGGTAAACACTCAGATGGAACACCCAAATCTGTAATAACATATAATAAAGCCTCCTTCTCAGCATCTGTCAATTTCCCAGCACCTTTCTTTATCAAATCAGATAAGACATAATCCTGAATCGAATAACTTTTTAGGTGTTTAAAATCCTTTCGTATCGAGCGCAACACCGCCAAAGCGTCATCAATCGGTTCTTGTGCTTCAAGTTTGTTATAAATATCACGCCATGCTTTTGTAACAGATGGCATTTTGCCCATTTCGGAGTTAAGTTCTTTTGCATCCGATGCTCCTGTACCAACAATGTATTTGAGGAAATGGTCTATTTTTAATGGTATAGGTGCGTCTTCCGCATATCTCAACAAAGTTCTTATTTCTGGTGAATCCAAATGAATCACGCCAATATGATGATTTCGATAGTATAGTTTTTGTGCATCGTCCATCGGTCGATTGTCTGTAAGGACAAGAAACACCTTGATATCATCTTCATCATCTTTGACCAATAACTCCGCGCCTTCACCAGCACTCCCAATCCCATTATCATTACGAGGCTCTTTGTCAAGAATGTCTTTTACCCAATTCAGCCACGACTTAAAATTAGGATCATCACCAGAGAAACCCAACAGACAATATGACCCGGAAAGCATGGCAACTCTCAACAAATACGAGAAAGCTTCATGCCGATGCAAATAATTGTCAAAATCCTCTCTTGAAATAATATATCTTCCAGAATGATCCCCATCAAATTCAAATGGTTTCTCAAGCGTTTCATCAGAAGGTATAAGAGACCCATGAATTTTTACGATTGGCCGTGCCATCTTCTTTCTCGACATCTCATAATCCGACCTTATGGTCAAATACTGCATGTCATATAAATCATTCGTAAACTCAAGGGCGTTGTCAAAATTGGTAGTGAAAACATATTGCCACTTACCTAACAAAAAACGTTGATGAATGGTGAAATCCTTATTTGTCAACACTGTTGTCGAATCACCTTTTACACCGTATCTTCCTCCTCCCAATTGATAGAAATATGGGTTATGAGTTTCGATATAATAATCAATGGCCTCTCTATAACCTTTAAAAGCAATATAGTTTGACACAACGTCCAGATAACCATCCCTTGCAATAATCTTGTCAATAAAACCTTTCTTGCAGTCCTCGTATGGTTGGATATCCACGCCAAAACGTTGATGAACATATTGTTGGTACATATCCGAAAGCTCCTGTTCATAGGCCTCTTCAACTAAATCCACAAGCAAACCACTCCAAGTCTGAGCCTTATTATACACATTACGGGTAAACCCAGCCCCCACGAGAGCCGACACCATCTCCGCGTCATACTTTCGTTTAAGCTGTTCTATTATCTGTTTCTCGGTCATCATTATCTTAACACTTCATTGAGCTGCGTTATCCATTTCTCGACTTGGTACATAACGCAATCTGTTTTCATTTCTCTTTCTTAACAAATATTATATTCCAACAATATTTTAATCTTTCAACCAAACTTCTACTCTTTATTTCTTCCTCATGTTCCTTGCATAGGCGCTTTTTTAAAACTGGCAATGAATTCTTTTCTGAAGGATCATCGAGATGAATACTCTTATCAAAACGCTGGCCGATAGAAAGTAGCCTGATATTATCAAGCCATCCATACACATCGCCAACTCTTGAGCTCTCATTTTTTAGTCTGAACCTTCTGATGAGCGAATGCGCAACCAAAGCGTACTCTCGCTCTATCGACGTAGCAAAAACCCCCTTATCATCGGTATTAATTGACACTGATATGGCTCGCTTCGGATATAAGTCCAACCCATCGTTGTTAAACTTCAGAATTGGATGTTCATCATATCGGTCAAATTCACCGATTTTTCGATTCGATGTCGGGTTGCACTCTATCGCAATTCCTATGTCCTCTACTTCTTGAAGTAATTTATGCTGAACTACCTCAATGGCCTTACACATCTCTCTATCCACCTCCCATGTGTCATAGATGTTTCCGTTCTGCTTCCCTTCTTTGTCATAATGATAAAGGTGATAAAGCTTGCAAGCCTCTCGCTGTTTACGAGCTTCATCGCAAACCTTTGACCTTACCAAAGACTTGTTCCACCATTCATCAGCGTCGCCGATCCGATATTTCACATTACCTGTATTATCATAACACTCTGGGTTATCCCCACGTAACAACATACTGCTATAATACAAATCGATGTCTGGTGTACCTCCATAGTGGGTATATACCTTTCTGAAGCATTCGCCATAGCGACGTTTCAATTCTTCCTTCGTCTTATCATACCCTCTTACACGAGTCAGCTTATCCCACAGCCAAGCGGCATTATCCATCTGCATCTGTAGAGATAATACCACTGTATAATTACGAAGTTCGTAATAGTCTCCAACTTCTACGCCTAACACCAGCCCATGACCAATCCTGTCTCCTTTTTGCAGTTGCAGAAAATGAATAGCTTCATCCACAGCCCTCAGTCCGTCAATAACATCCATAAAATCCTCCCCCACATGATAGGTGATTCCAAGATCAGCAGGACAACGCTCTTGCTTCCTCTTTATCTGGTGTCTTCTCAGATACCGAAACGCCTGCGCAAACACCTCTGGCCTACAGGCTATCTCGCTATTTGCAGCGTCTATTCCCACAACCCGATCAGCATAATACACCCCACTTGAATTTGTTTGCAATGAATTCCTTAATTCATAGATTCCTTTGGCTTGTTCCTTCACTTGTTTCCTCAATTTTTCATGACGGGGAACAACATCCAAAGCATCTTTCCTGTTATCAGGTTGCTTAATGAAATGATAAATATAGCGGTACGGCCACACTACATCATTCGCATCTCTGCGGGTTTTAAACATTCTGTCCTCAACAGCCTTGTCATTGAAGTCTATTTCTGCGATATTCTTCTCAACTACATTATATTTGCCTTCATCGTTCAATTCTGGGGTAATGCGGGTCTCATGGTACCTGCTGTTTGACGGTGATTCGTTAAAGAAGCTGGCAACGGCCAAATGAATAGCTGCCTTTTTATACGCCCTGTATTCTTGGGGTTTGGCAAATATTAGTTTTCGTTCTTCATAAATACTGAAATTAGTAAAACCTGTAGAATTGTTCAATTGACTTATCTCATGGCGTATTTCGTTCTTGATAAGTAAATAGGCATGAAGTAAAGTTGCTATTCGTCCGTCATTGTATGTTCCATTATAGATTCCGCTTAATGTATTATATAGAATATGACGTTCACCTGACAACAGGCTATAGGCGCAGGCTTCCTGCATCCCTTGAGGTACTGTTACTCCTTCTCGGATGGCATAATCAAATTGGGCGCTTTCCCCAGTAATGTCGTTGTAATAAGTCTTACCACTATTTATTAGGGCAGTTCCAATTATCTGTTGTAAATTATCAACTTCATCCAAAACAGCATTCTCATCATTCTTCTTTAGAAGGCCGTTTAATTCTTTAATTGGATAGTCTATCACATTCGCCAGGAACAAACGTATAGCGGCAGCTTCAGACGCTTTGCGGTAAAGGCGTTTTGCAGTACTTCTGCCACGATGGGAGCCTTGTGCGAACTCAGCCAACTCTTCAAACTGTTTCATCCTCCCATCAATATGGTTCATCAAGCATATCCAGTTGATGTCAAAATTAAGTGATGAGCCTTTCAAATGTGCATGGATGTCAGCCAACGGCATTTCCAGCATAGCTTCAAGTGTAGGGTCATCTGTTCTGATATACGAAGGCCAAGCAAAGTCATTTCGCTTGGATGTCGTTTGGACATTCTTCAAATCGTATGAAGCCAGATAAGCACACACCAACAAGTCTTCTCCAATAACAGAACTGAGTGTATGCCAACGAAGAAGATCCTCCCAATGACAAGTCACGCATGAGTTATCCTTAACCCTGAGCGTACCTTTGTCAACGAAATGTAGCAATCCATTATAAATCGAAGGGGCTTGGGCATACTCCAAATCTTCCGATGCGCTGTCATCTTTCATCCACAACGTATCTAACATCTCCACGATGCCATTCAGTTGGTCTATAGTAAACCGCTCGTCGTCTCTGCATTCTTCACGCATCAACTGCACCAGCTCATTACGTTCAATTGGAGGCATTTGTTCGCCATCCCCTGTTTTTAGATAGAGGTTGATGAGCCCTTCGCTATCGGCTCGCAACAATAATGCTCTCAGACACAACTGCAGTTCCTTATGCTTATGAATTTCTAATGATGCCATCTAATTCATCTTCAAACGGGTCGCGGACTTGTTTTGCTATTGCTGCCATGAATTGTTTTTTTACAGAAGATTTCTCTGGAGAGAACAGCCCTGCGAAAACCTTGAAAAATTCAAAATGAATCTTATATGGCTTATCCTCTTCCCCAGTCCTGTCATCATCATACCTGTCGTATGATTTAATACTATAGTTGGCCACAGCATTAAAGAATTCGTACAGCAAACCATATTCATCCTGAACATCCTTGTATTCATACGCCTTGATGGTATCCAGTAGGTCTTCAATTATTTCCATATTGCGGAAACAGCAGAACGACAGCCACTTCTCTTCTTCATTTTTCCATTCCTTAAAACGGTTCTTTAGAGTAATATCCCTCATAGCGTTGAATAGGGGGTCGCGTCCCTCTGCCCTTTCTGCCTTCAACTTGTCCAGAAATGTCTTACCATGTGGAAGAATTAAGAATCTATTGAAACAGCGCTCCACCCTACAAAGATTGAAGAACAAGGCACCAAGGTCGAAATATAAATCCGTATGAATACCAAAACCATCATAACACAATTCAGGTGATATTCGGTAAGTATATTGCGTTGTCGGATCCTTGGAACCATCGTAATAAATGGCCAACATCATGAATTCTGCCAGACTTGTTAGATGCTCTGTTGTCGCTTTCTGCCAGTTTTCCAAGCAGATTTCAAAAAGTTTATCAATATTAGCCATTGAAATGACCCTATATGAAATCTTATCAAACGGATTCTCTTGTGGTATCAATTCTTCTAATTCTGTACAATAGACACATCCACCCACTATTGCCTCATATTCATTCCAAACCACATCACGTTCAGGTTTCTGTATCAGCAAATTAATTCTCTCTTGCTCCTTTTCTTTTTCACTTGAAGATGAGATAGTGTCGTAGGCGCGGTATAGTTGCATACTATAGTAAGATTTCAGGAAGAAAAGGAATTTCCTTAAATTCTCACCTATATTTGTTCGTTGAGTAAGTCTGATAATTGCCAGAACATCACCAATTGAGATATTAAAAGGCGAGTTATTCGGGCTGATGATTTTATCTATCGCCGAATTCCCTACTCTTTTACTCAAATTTGACTCGTTGATTTCATCTAATATCTGGAGAACCTCATAGTTCAACTCCTCCATATCCTTCACTCGCTTCACCCGTTCGGCGTACGCCTTATATTCTTCCGTCAGATTAATGTCGCACCAGTCATTGTAAAAGTATTGCCGGAACATCTCTTTATTATAGTAATGCGGCTTTTCCTCTCCCGATTCTGCATAGTCCTTCATTTGCAGTAGAAGTTTGAACATCTGGCGCATATCGCGTAGATTTCTCGGCACGATGTAGCTTACTCTTTTGGCGCTATTGTAAAAAAGGAATCGAGTCTTCAGGAAAATCAGCTCCGGTATTACCTGCTTTATCTTTATTCCTTCCGAAAGGTTGTAGCCCCATTTCTCACTGCCTATGAATTCTGGCTCTGCATCCATATATTCCGATGGTGTCGGCATATAGATGCGTTGGTGGGCTGGGAGCAGTTTTGCCAAATAGCGTTCCGCACGATCAGCTATCTCGTCAGTGTCAGCCCAATATTCTTCTGTGTATTTGCGCTGAATAATACCCGACAATTGCGCTATCTTCATCGACATCAATGTAATGATATTAGGCTGCATGAAGTACTTCCGCAGTTGTTCGCACATCTCGTAAGCATGTTTACTGTCTATATCAATATCGTCAATCATTAACAGTAGCACACCATTCTCGCTACCATTGTATTTCAGATACAATTCAACCAATTTACGGATATTTCCCTTGACATCGACTGAGGCCGCCATATCTACCAAATATTCCATCCCGTCCTGAGCCTTTTTATCTCCAAACATGCTTCGGAGATTCTGCTGTACCTGAATGAACATTTTCATCAATTCATTCCTATAATTGTTCCCCTGTCCTTCCTTCAGTTCTTCGTCTTTTTCTCTCCCTTTAAATGCGCTGTACAGTCTGGCAATGAACAAAGAAAGAATGTTGTGCTCCTCATCAAAGAAGGATGGGTCTATCATCGGTATGGTAAGAAACTCCGTGTCTGCTGCATATTGGGTTTCTCGACAAACTTCTCGCCGGTCGTAACCAGTCAACATATTAGCCATAGACAGCATGCATGAAGTTTTGCCTGTACCACGGTCTCCGTCAAACACAATAATATTATTGTTGTTATCCACGCTATTATGTAGTGTTTCTGGTGGTATCTGCATGTGCTTCACACCTTTTAGGTAGCCATCTATTAAAAGAACGCATTGTTCATATTGATTTATGAACATAGAGCTCTTAAAGTCTTTCGCTCCCTCAATATGCGGCCGGTTGTCACCGTTTAAATCAAACTTTATTTTTTTCATGTTGCCATTTTTATTTTACAACCCAATTATTCATTGCTACATTCACGATTTTCCCACGATAGTAAGGGGCTAAAAGTTGTTCCGTCTCAAATAGTTTGCGATTGCTTTCCGTAAGATTTTTCCATACAATATCACTAATCACAATGTCATCATCCGCAAAACCAGCATTTTTCTCTGCATTTTCTATAGCTTTCCCTGTCCACAGAAATCTTGGGAAGCGAATATCGTTTAGGTTGATAGGGAGCATAGACAATTGACCATAGTCCATACCTATCGATGCCTTTATCATCGGAAAGTCATGTTTTTTGGCTTTTTTTGAGACCACCATTGCCAATGTCCTTACCCGCGCCGCATCATCTAGAGCCTCATTGAGTTCTGACTTCAGTGAGGTTTCGTAAACCATTCGCAGATATTTTTCTGTAACCATAATATCCTGGCAGCAGCTACTAGCTCCTCCTATTTTCATTGCTTCAGAAATAAAGCTCTGAATAACGGGAAGTTCCTTATTTTCATCATACAAATGCCACATATCTGATACTATGTCAAAATTCACATGAACCACTGTGGCTTGGGGTAAATAAACTTTTGATGGGTTTATTTCCTCAACGCTGGGTATTCCTCGTGCATTCACTGGATTTTCTGATGAGAGTACGGCATCTATCCTATCCAATGATTCTGCAAAATTATATGCTGTTATCATTCCGATTCCTTAAATTACAAATAAAACACTATCAAAGAGCGTCATCTTTCCACTTTCAGTAAGCTGTAAGCTAAATCAAGCCTTCAACTCCTTCATCGCCCCCTCTATCTCCTCCAACGGCACACTCCCTCCCCACATCCTATAAACATACTCAGGCGTAATACCTCCAAAATCCATAGAACAGGACTTTCCTTCGTTCTCAATAAACTCGCGTAAGCGGATTACAACATCTTTATCCATATTATTTATTTTAAGCGTTTTACATCTAACTTCTTACATCAAACATCTTACATCTCCAAGATGTCCGCTGGACTCTGCGGCTCATACGGGCCGTCCTTGCATTCTATAATAACAGAACCTGATTCCAATGCTTTCACGGTGTGCCATTGGCCTTGGGGAACGTTTAATGCCACAATGGGGCCATTGGGCGAAAGCTCTATCCGCTCGGTGCAAATGCGTTCCAGTTCATCATAAAACTCCCACACTAAGCGGCCACGCAAGCATACAACCGTTTCAGAGGTCTTCTGGTGGCGGTGGATGGGCAACGGGCTGCCAGGTTCTATGGCATTGAGCATACGTTGGGATTGGTCTTCGGCTGAGTTGCGAAGATCCAAATTCATGCGCAAACGTGGCGAAGCCTTAGCTTGCTCAGTCAAACTATCTAATAATGCTTGAGTAATCTTCATAATGTATCATTTAACGCCATTGTGGCCAGAATAAATAACTACAAAACTGCCACATGGCTTTCAATAATCTTTTCATATCGAGGCGGGTTTCATCAGATGGCTCTTTACACCACACCAGAATGCACTTCCATGGCTCTCATTAAAGCATAACTTTCGTTTCCATCCGTTCGATTGCCAACGACGGTATTTAAACGGCACTCTCTTCCAAATATGCTTAGGCTCTTTGCCCAAAAACTCAGGTAAAAGAATATCGTTCAAAACTCGCTCTTTCATGAATGGGTCAAACTGAACACTGGGGAATAGTTTAATTTCAAACCTAAGGTCGCTCACGCAAATGGCGTTGATGATTTTATAAAACTGTATCATCCCAAAGTGTTCCAATGTACCTTCCAGCCAAGTCCAATCAATCCCTGAATGATGGTTCTTTATAAAAAAAGCCCAGTCTAACAGTTGCCTTATTGTCAACCTTTCAGATGAAAAATGAGCGATCATGTGTCGGACTAGAAATACTGCATTAAGGTTTGCTGTTGGTAAATCCAGTTTTTGATTGAAGAACTCCACTGAACAAGTGCCATCGTTTGCTAACGATTTAAAGACCTTCTCAAGTTCCTCATTTAATTTAAGGGCGTGTACATTAATGAAGTCATAATGGTTCTCAACTGTAAACCCCTGCCATTGGAACACCGTATGGTGATGATGAGAGTTGTCAATCTTAATTCCAAACTCACTTGCCAGTACCGCATCGGCTTCCTTACATTGGCCAAACAGGTAAATGTCAATATCCCCGTAAGGTCTATGTTCAGGCTTTGGCCAATTCATACCACAAGCCAAGCCTTTCAAAATCATCATCTGATAGCCATGCAAGTGATAGAATTCTGCCAGTTCATTTACAGCCTTGCGATAGAGCACATACTGTGATTCGTAGCCCTGCATCACCTCACCTATCCAACGTAACCACATCAATTGTGGAGGATGTGTATTTTGTGGTAGCCGATTTACGCCATCAACCAAAACACCTAAAAGCCCATGCTGTTTTGCAAGGGCTTCTATAGCGTTCCAGTCGATGCTATCTGGCAACGAAACTGTCGCCGTATTCCCGATTCCTAATCTGACTAAAGCCAGAAAAGTTTCATTTAAGCTATTAAGCACCTAAGCGGTATGCTAATATTTGCGCCAAACCATCTTGTTGACCACTCCCACATAGCTCTGGATGATGCGAACCACCTTGGTCGAGACGTTCTCGTCCACATAGTCGGGAACGGGGATGCCGTGGTTGCCGTCGCGGATGAGCTCCACTGCCACGTCAACGCTTTGCAACAGGCCGACGGTGTCGATGCCGCTCAGCACGAAGCAGCCTTTGTCCAAGGCTTCAGGGCGCTCGGTGGAGGTACGGATGCAGACAGCGGGGAAAGGATGACCGACGCTCGTGAAGAATGAGGATTCCTCAGGCAATGTGCCAGAGTCAGAAACCACTGCAAAAGCGTTCATCTGGAGGCAATTGTAGTCGTGGAAGCCCAGTGGCTCATGCTGAATCACTCGTTTATCCAATTGGAAACCAGTTGCCTCTAAACGCTTGCGGCTACGGGGGTGGCAGCTATAAAGAATAGGCATGTCATATTTCTCAGCCATCTTGTTAATGGCGGTGAACAACGACATGAAATTCTTCTCGGTATCGATATTTTCCTCACGGTGGGCAGACAGCAAAATGTATTTGCCTTTCTCCAAGCCCAGACGTTTGTGGATGTCTGATGCCTCAATCTCTTTAAGGTTGTTGTGCAGCACCTCGGCCATGGGGCTACCAGTGACATAGGTGCGCTCTTTCGGCAGACCCGTATCAGCCAAGTAGCGGCGGGCGTGTTCGCTGTAGGCCATGTTCACGTCGCTGATGATGTCCACAATGCGGCGGTTGGTCTCTTCGGGCAGGCACTCATCCTTACATCTATTACCGGCTTCCATGTGGAAGATCGGGATGTGCAGACGTTTGGCTCCAATCACGCTGAGGCAGCTGTTAGTATCGCCCAGCACCAAAACTGCATCAGGCTTCACTTCTACCATGAGTTGATAGCTCTTGGCGATGATGTTGCCCATCGTCTCACCCAGGTCGTTGCCCACGGCCTCCATATAGATGTCGGGGTCAGCCAGCTTCAAATCCTTGAAGAAGACACCATTAAGGTTGTAGTCATAGTTCTGCCCTGTATGCGCCAGCAGGCAGTCGAAGTACTGGCGGCACTTGTTAATGACCGCCGCCAAGCGGATGATCTCAGGTCTTGTCCCGACGATAATCAGGAGCTTTAATTTTCCGTTATCTTTGAATTTTGCCATTTCTCACTGAATTTATGTTTTTATTTTTTTGTCACACAGATAGCACAGATAGCACAGATATTTGCTGCTCCGCAGCTTTTTTCGTGTCTTCCGTGTTTTTAGATGTTTTATTTTACTGGTTCGAAGTATGTGTCGGGCTTGTTGGGGTTGAAGATCTCATTGCAGTACATCACCGTCACGAGGTTCTCGGTGTCGCTGAGGTTGATGATGTTGTGGGTATAGCCGGGGAGCATGTGGATGCATTGGATGTTGTCGCCCGTGACTTCAAATTCGATGATTTCATCTGTTCCTAACTTGCGTTCCTGGATGAGGCCATGACCTTTCACCACAATAAACTGTTCCCACTTGGTGTTGTGCCAATGTTGGCCTTTGGTGATGCCGGGCTTGCTGATGTTGATGCTCACCTGACCTGAGTTAAGCGTATGAACCAACTCCGTGAAGCTACCTCTATCATCCACATTCATCTTCAAAGGGAAAGCAACCTTTTCCTTAGGGAGATACGAGAGATACGTGGAGTATAACTTCTTAGCGAAGCTGTTGGCGGGAATCTCAGGAATCATCAGGGTTTGCGGCTGGGCTGCAAATTGCTTCAGCAGGTCAACAATCTCACCCAAAGTTGCCTTATGAGTAGTCGGAACAAAACAGTAGCGACCATCTTGAACCTCTTGAACATTTAAACCATTGAACTCACATCTGTGTTCCTCCCCTTTCAAGCAAGCTATCATTTCGTCAACAAGGTCGTCTATATAGAGCAGTTCCAGTTCCACACTGGGGTCATTCACGGTGTAAGGCAGGTCATTGGCAAATGCGTTGCAGAAAGTAGCTACTGCTGAATTATAATTCGGGCGGCACCACTTGCCGAAGAGGTTGGGGAAGCGATACACAAACACCTTTGCACCTGTTTCCTTGCTGTAATTCAAGAAGAGATCTTCGCCAGCTTTCTTCGAGCGACCATATTCACTGTTACCGAAACGACCCGTCAAAGATGCCTGCTGGCTTGAGCTGAGCATCACGGGGCATTTATTCCCGTGCTTCTTTAGGGTGTCGAGCAAAGTCGAAGCAAACCCGAAGTTGCCTTGCATAAATTCTTCCTGGTTTTGCGGACGGTTCACACCAGCGAGGTTGAACACAAAGTCGGCCTTTGCACAGAAGCCGTCCAACAGCGATGGGTCGGTATCAATATCATACTCGTAGATCTCCTCGATATTCAACTCTGGAAATCTACGGTCTTTGCCTTCTTGTATATTGCTGAGGTTCGCGCAGAGATTCTTCCCCACGAAACCCTTAGCTCCTGTAATTAAAACACGCATTTTCTTTTTTTTTTGAACACGAATTGCACTTTTTTTCTTTTGAACACGAATTATACGAATTACACGAATTTTTATCTCACATTCGTTCGATTCGTGAGATTCGTGGTCACTTAATCAGACGACTATTCTTTCCTTTTCGAGTTCTTCTGAGCAGCCGAAGTTAAGCAACAGCCCCAGCTTATAGCCTGTGGCATGAAGATAGTTGTAAACCTGTGAACGGTGAGCGTCTATAAGTTCGCTTACCGCTTTCAGTTCCACAATTATCTTCCCAAAGCATACGAAGTCTGCTTTATAGGTTTGCTTAAGTTCAATTCCTGCGTAAGTGATCTTCAATTCTTTCTCACGCTCGTAAGGAATACCCTGACGCTGAAACTCAATCTCCAATGCCTCTTGATACACAGCCTCAAGAAACCCCGAGCCAAGTTCATTGTAAACCTTGAATGCAGCACCAACTATCTTGTAACTTTCTTCCTTATAAACAATCATTGCGAAGCAATTATTCGTGTGATTCGTGAGATTCGTGTTCTAATTATTATACGAGGTTAGGAATCCCATTTAATTCGTTCTGGATGTAAGTCAGGCTCGCGATCTTCTCCTTGGTCTCTTCGAGGTTCAACCGCTTCGTGTTATTGCTGTTGAACTCCTCGATGGTAGCCCTCTTCACGTCGCCTTCCTTGAAGTACTTGTCGTAGTTCAGGTCGCGGTTGTCGGCTGGCACGGCATAGAAGTTGCCCATGTCGATGGCCTTGGCGGCCTCCTCCTTGGTAAGCAGGGTCTCGTACATCTTCTCACCATGACGAATACCAATCACACGAATCTCTGGGGTGTTAGGAGCCTGGTGCTTGAAGAGCTCCACCACTGCCTCGGCCTGGGTCTGGATGGTGCAGGCAGGGGCTTTCTGAACCATAATATCACCATTATTGCCATGCTCGAAGGCGAACAGCACAAGGTCAACAGCCTCCTCGAGGCTCATGATGAAGCGGGTCATGCTGGGCTCGGTAATGGTGATGGGGTTGCCCTTGCGGATCTGGTCAATCCACAGCGGGATGACGCTGCCACGGCTGCACATCACGTTGCCATAACGGGTGCAGCAAATCTTGGTATTGCCTGAAAGGCGGCTCTTGGCCACGGCAATCTTCTCCTCGATAGCCTTGGTGATACCCATAGCATTAATAGGATAGGCAGCCTTGTCAGTACTCAGGCAAATCACGCACTTCACGCCAGCATCAATGGCGGCATCCAAAGTATTGTCCGTTCCCATCACATTGGTTTTCACGGCCTCCATCGGGAAGAACTCGCAGCTCGGCACCTGCTTCAGTGCAGCGGCATGGAACACGTAGTCCACACCTTTCATAGCGTATTTCAACGTGCTCTTGTTGCGAACATCACCAATATAGAACTTAATTTTGTTGGCCACCTCAGGCATACGGGCCTGAACGTCATGGCGCATATCAT
>Ga0265299_10000926_pt1 | contig 35408 bp, 51 predicted proteins | sample AusTroGonzalo_MG_4_FD_193485 | JGI IMG/M metagenome (GOLD analysis project Ga0265299, IMG submission 193485) | Bovine rumen microbial communities from tropical cattle in Woodstock, Queensland, Australia - Gonzalo_02 | ecosystem: Host-associated > Mammals > Digestive system > Stomach > Rumen ... | reverse complement strand
GTGAACATTCGTGCGGTTAAAGTTTTACACCCCCTATCCCCCTTTGCCGTTTTTCCGGTGGAAATTATTGTTTTCCTTCATGGTTTTACGGCTGTGGCAGCTCTGACACATGGGCTGGAGGTTGTTGTCATCATAAAATAAAGTCAAATCTCCACGATGCGGAATAATATGATCTGCAATAGTTGCAGGAGCCCCACAAACAAAACAGCGCGGATACTTCTTAAGGAATTGCGCACGGCGTTTCCTCCATTCCTGTGATTCATACATAGAATGATACTGTCCGGATTTACCGCGTTGATTGAAAACCTTGCGCTGTTGTCCCTGTAAAGAAACATGCTGCTTGCAGTAGTCTTTACCTGGTTCTGCTGCACGTCCGCATCCTGCTTTCTTACAAACCTTTGTTTTCACTATTCCCACCTGCCATTGCTAAGAATGTCGATGCATGTATCTGTCATCCTCATACATCTTGCCTCGCTCTCTTCCAGTTCCTTTTCCAACCTGATAACAGTAAGCTTTAGATCTGATTCTGCATTGTGCTGTCTGATATATAATTGTGCTTCAATGAGCAACACAATCAGGAGGACCGCAAGCTCAATCAGATGTACAAACCGGTCAATCATTTACTGCCTCTTTAAGAAGCTTATTGATGTATGCAACTCCCTTCTGCAGTACAAGTGTCTTTAAGCTTATCTTTGTTTCTCCAGAAGGAATTACATACTTTGTTTCGATAACCCGAAAATATCCGGCATCAATATATTTCTGATACGGAATATTATCCGGCTGTAATATCTTTTTATTACGCAGCAGTTCAAAAAGCCTGTTGCGTCCTATGTTCCTGTTCAATACCTTTGCACAGTTGCCGATGTCTATTGCATCCTTTGAGCTGCAGATCTGATAAGCAAAAGCAGCAGCCGGTTTTAGTTTCTCGACTTCCTTCTGTGCTTCTGTCAATCGTCTCTGCAGAATAGTGAAAGCCTGTGCAATCATCTGGTTTTCTTCCTGCTCGGTAGACACTTTGTCTATCTGTCTTGAAGAAAGATTGTGGTGCTTCTGTATTTCCTGCTTTATCTGTGTTGCCTGTGTTTCTGTAAACAGATAGCCTCCCTGTTTGTTTCTTGAAAGTCCGCCCAGTACTGGTCGCAGTTCTTCCACAGCCCGTTTTACTGTGCTCTCTCCAACATCTAAAGCTTCTGCCAGCTCACTTGTAGACATAAAGCTTTCTTCACGCTGGATGTTTTCATCAAGCGCCATTTCTTCTGATAACATCAAATCATTCATCCTTTGCCTCCCTGATAATCTGTCTGACGTTATAAAAATCTTCCCACCGCCATTTATTCTCGCGATAGTATTTCTTGCTATACTTTCTGTATCGCTCTGCATTTTTACGGTAATACGCCTTACACTGTTCTTTGTGTGTCCTGTAGTATTCCTTCTGGTATTCGCGCCTTGTCATGCTTCAATCCCCTTGACGATCTGAACAGATTCAACGCTTATCTTTTCAACACCTTTGACATCAACAATAAGGCCTTCGTCGGTCGCGACAACCTTTGCCTGGGCGTAGCCTTCATGACACAAAAAGGTTAATTCATCGCACAGCTCCTGAACTGTCATACATCCTCCTAAAACGGTATTTCTTCGTTTCCGTCGAACATGTCATTTCCAACATCTGCAGGCGGTTCCATAGGTTCGTTGTCAGGCTGTTCTGAATGTTGTCCGTTGCCGGTAGGGGAGAGCGATATTTCAGAAACCTTAATCACAATAGCAGAGCGTTTGTTTCCCTGTTCGTCCTGCCAGCGGTTCTGTTTAAGACGCCCCGCAACCGTAAGATGCCGGCCTTTGAGCAGATACTTTGACATGCTCTCTGCATAATTGCCTTTGACAATACAGTCGATATAACTCGGGATGCTGTCGTACTTGCCTTCTGATGTCTTGAAATACTCATTGTTTGCAATGGTAAAACGCGCATAAGGTGTTCCGTCAGCCCATCTGGAAAGAACAGCAGAAGCTGTAAGATTGCCCTCTAAAACAACCTGGTTGATGTTTGCCATTACTTCCTCCTGTGCTTTTTAATCATGGCGCGCAGCTCGTTTTCCATGTCGTTTGTCTCGCATGTAATAACGTATTTATGCCCCGTAATTTCAACCTTCATGCCTTTGCAGAAGATAACCTCTTTGTCTATCATTGCCTTTTTAGTCATGTGCTTAATCTGATTTGCAGTATATTTCCGGCATTCTTCCGGAATCTTGTCGCCATATTGAGCTTCGAGCATCCTTATTGCCTGATACTGCATAGACACCCAGGAATCATCCTTGCCGAAAAGCTTTGCGATGACATTCTGCTTCATGTGGTATTTTTCTTTGAGCTCTTCAAATACGTCTACAAGTTCCTGTGCGCTCATGTTTTTGCGCTGCACATTTTCTGCAAGCTGTGTTAAAACAATGTCCTTTTCGCTCATAGATTCCAAAATCTGGCACTCAATATGCGGTAATCCAAGCCTTTTTACTGCTTCAAGACGTCTGTGTCCTGCAATAACCCTGTACTTGCCGCCTGAAACTGACATAACCGTAATTGGATTTATCAACCCCTGCCTGTTGATTGAATCTGCAAGCTCTTCAATTTCTTTGTCATGCTCATTTCTGATGTTTTTTACAGACATGATTTTTGACACTTCCAAAACCTTAAGCATTTCCACCTCCTAAAAAATATGCTCAATCTTGTTTGTATAATCGCCTTTTATGGCATCAAGGCTTGTTTCCGAGTTTGCCATAGTCCTATAAAACAGTGCATGGCGCAACCCGTCATTGAGTACAGTCAGGAAGTTTTTGGTCACCACATAACCGTAATCAAACCGCCGGAAAACATAGACAAAGGCATTGCTCACAATATCGCTCTGCTGTTCTTCGTCCAGATACCCGACGCCGCCTTTTTTCATCTTGCGCCATAAAAGACGCTTCATGACTTTATAGCCCAGCTCAAACATCTTCTGTCTTGAGCCAAAATCAGCATGAACTATCCAGTCGTGCTGATAATTCATAAGCAGTTCGTTGTCGTTTTCAGGGTTGTCGTAGTAGGGCAGATCAGAATCGGGCCTTTGGCAAGGCTTTATTTCCGGCTCTGGCTCTGGTTTTACCGACTCAACCTGTTTTACGTTCAGCTTGACGTAGTAATCTATGTCAAATAACGACTGCTGCTCCCACACTATTGCCCCTCTGCCTGTACAGATGCCTGTCTTGCAAGCACCAGCTTCATCATTGCATTTGGTCCATCCGGATCTATTCCGTAATCCTCAAACTGCTGATTAAGCCATCGGTTTGTTTCTTCGCGCTCTTCCTCGGTCAATGGGTGAGCGTATGTAACAGAGTTGTTATCAGGGAGCTTTGCCCGTGATAAAAGCGCCTGCCATACCGTCTCTTTGGTCATATACGCCGGATAAAGCGGAATTCCATGCCATTTGTTTGGCTCCGGTGCATCATGCATCTTCTGAAACTCTGCACACATACTCCTGGCAAGGGCCGGAGCATCTTCAAGCTTCTTCACAGAACCGACAAGCTCTGTAGCGGCTGCCTCGACAATCTTCATTCCCTTTGCCGTGTTATACGCAATGTTTACCTTCTGGAAGAAGGCATTGAACACCCCGACAACTTCCCCCTTAATTTTTTCGTTTTCTTCTGGCATGGAACTTGCATCTACTTTTTCTTTGTCAATGTCAGAAGGTAAAGGTTTTTCAGAAGCATCACTTTCAGGAGCAATAGTCCAGTTTGGAACAGTAATCAATCTTTCTGAATCTTTGGAACTCTGCTCATTTTCTGAACTACTCTCAATGCCGGAGGCTGGAGAACCCTGTAAAGGTTCGGAAGCCGCAGGCAATTCCTCTCCTCCCACACCCTCTACTCTTGTGTGTGTGTTCTTTTCTACCTCTGGTATAATCTGCTCTGTCTCTCTCTTATCTTCTCTCTCTCTTCTATTCTGCGGATTTTCGTCCGGCGCGGGCTGTATAGTGTCGGGACACTCGTTAACTTCGCGTAGTATGGTGTTAAAACGCTTGTTTTGAAGTGCCTTAATATCGTTTCTCACAGTGTCTACATTTGTAGACTTTGGATTAAAAAAGGACGCTTCTTCCTGTCGCGCCTTCCAAAGCTCGCACGCAGTGTTAAAACGGTTGCGTAAAGTCTTACCGGCCTGACGCGTTGTATACTCCCATTCAACAAAAAGGAAGATAGAGCTTTCCGGTACATGGGCAAAAATGCGCAGTTTTACCATTGCTTCTGCAACCTGGCGCACGTTTTCGGGGCTTTCTACCTTTATAAGACTTGCAAACTCCTCACCGTCGCCGATGTCAAAAATGCCGTCATCGTCTGCTTTTGTAGCGCCTGCAAGATATAACAGTACAGGTGCGCTTTTAAGTTCCGGGGCCAGCATCTTTTCTGCTCTGTTCATTGCCTTGTTTTCAAGCAGATCGGTCGGAATTTTGGCCCATGGTTTTGAATTGAAAAAACTCATTATGCTGCCTCCTTAATCTGCTTTTTAGTTTTGCGGGGCTTCCATTTTGTCTGTGGCACTGTTTTATACCATTTTTCAAAAACGGCTTTAACTTCTGGAGTAGGCAGGCAGTTGCTTCTGTCTCGTTCATCTGCATAGAACTGCCCGATTTTTCCATCGTTCTTTACCTCTGCTGTTGCAACAGGTACGCCTTCTTTTTGAATAAAGACAATAGTGCATTCGCCTTTAAGGGTTTTCTGATAATAACCGCCGGCACAGATGCACTGATGCAAAGCTTCTGCCTGACGCTTCCATTCGTCGTAATCTGTACATACGAAAATAGAATAGCCGTCTACGACATCGCTGTACTGCCCGAATTTCTTAAGGATTTTTTCAGCTTTTGGCTGGAGCTTAATAAGTTCTTTTTTGAACTTTTCAGCGCGTTCAGCTTCTGCAGCAAGACGTCTGGCTTCGTATTCTGTCGCTCTTGCTTCTGCTGCTATTCGCTCTGCTTCTTCAATGCGGTCAATTTCTGCCATGACAACATCATGCTTTGCAAGCAGGTCTTTTGGATGCCTCCAGTAAGGATCCTGTACATCATGCCCGGCTCTTACAGCCATGCGGATGTAGTCTCCCCAATAATTCATTTTGGCATTAAAAGCTTTCTGACCTTTCCATTTTGGCTCAATATGAACACGAAGCTTTTTAAGATAGAGATAATCCTCATACTTCACAGCACTTACAGTCCGGCTGTTGCGCTCCCATTCGCTCACATCTACCATATACTGCAGATAGTTTTCAGGATCGTTGCTTTTGATACATTCGTTCAGGTTCTTTAATGGAAGCAAACGGTATTTACTGCTCATGTGTTTACGCATAAAAAGACAGATTTCCCGCCGGCGCTTTTCTGAATATCTCCAGAAGCGTCCGTCCATTCCTACCTGCTCGTATCCTGCAGCCATTACAAGTTCTAACTGCGGATGCTTTACCCAAACCTGTAAAACCCTTATAAGGTACAGTCTGGTCCAGCTTCCATGTGCAACCTTTTTAAGAAGATACTTAAAGTCAGGATATGCCCCGCAAACAAGCTCTTCATCTTCTGCAGTAAATTTGCCGGAATAACCGACTAAAGAAGGGCGCTGTCTCTTATTCCAGCCTTCCTCTTCTGCGATGCTTTCATCATTCCAGTAGCCTCCGATTTTAAGCCCCGGAAATGTAATTACTACACCACCATAAATAGATACATAAAGATTCTGGTCCCAGTATTCTTTATTATCATTTTCTTTGTAGACATCTACAGTCGAGTATTCGCCTTTTTTAGAATATTCAGCATTTACTATCCGTGTAATATGTCCGTCCACGACTTCAAGACGGTCGGTCCATTTTGTTGCCCTTTTCATAGTTTCACCTACTCAAAATCGAACAGCAGACCGTTGCCGTTTTCGTCATAATGGACCGGTTCAGATGCAGCTTCTTTTGGTTCTGCTTCGCGTGGATTCGAGCTTCCCTCGTTTTCGTTGTCGGCCTTTTCAGGTTCCGTTTCTGCCTTGGTTTCCACAGCCCCGCAAGATTGTGCATCGTTTTCCGTTTCCCCAAATACTTCAAAACCGTATTCATCGGTCTTGAGCCCACCCTGTTCTTCTGCCTGATTAGACATGACACTTGAGTTTTCGTTGTCGGCCTCTGTGGGTTCCGTTTCTGCCTCTGTCTCATTCTGTAAGTTTTCGTTTTCAGGAGATGCGTCGCAGTCTGTTTCTGCCTCTGTTGTAGAGTTTTCGTTTTCCAGTTCTGCATCATCCGGGGTTTCTGCCTTACTGTCCTCACATGCTTTTGAAACTTCCGGCGGAGTTTCCGCCAGCTTTGGCAATATCTCAAGATAAAAATCCCTCGCCATTTTGAAAACAACCACGTCCTCAATACATGCTGTGTTGCCTTGCCTTGGCATTGCTTTTACAGCTTCTGTGATGAAGTTCCAGCAGTCGTCTATTTTCTCCGGGCGATAAAGAGATTTAAGAGCTTCGTCTCTCTCACACTCTTCTTCAAGATATTTTTTGATAATTACTATATGCTGCGCAGTCTCGACTTTTCCGAGCCCCGCAAGATATTCTTTGTAGTTGATTTTGCTTGGCATACGACCACCTAGCTCTGCGAGCTTTGTTTTTCTTTTTCTCGTAAGTGCCATGCGGCGGCATCTTCCTTGCCCTGAACAAACCAGCGGAAATCTTCAAGACGCTTTAAGCGTTCTTCTGCACAGATGCGGTTTGCCTGATCTACTGACATACCGATAGTTTTCTGATAAAAACCCTGTTCTGCCATTGAGTAGACATCTACTAAAGGCTCCTTATCGCCTTCTATCGTTCTGAAAGCTTTAACAAGACGATTACAAAGGTCCTGCATTTCCTGGTAATACTGATATACAGTCATTGTCTTACTCATGCAGCACCTCCGCGTTTTGCTCTGCCAACTCTTTTGTGGGCTTCCAGATAAGCCTCCAAATCCTTTATTAAGTAAAGGCGCAGGCTTTTCATTTTGATGTAGGGAATGTCCGACATAAAAAGGGTAGTGCGCCCGATTCCAAGAAGCTTGCATGCTTCATTCACTCTTACGCAGATGCGTTCCATTTTGTTTACCTCCGTTCAACAAAATAAAAAAGAGTGGGGAAGGGCGGTAGATCCAAATTAGATGCCCGACGGGCACCCTACCGCCTAACCCCATAGGATTTTATATGACTAACACTTTCGGGTAGGGACCTGTAAGTGGAAAGTCCAGAAGAGAGCCCGAGGCGGCGGAGATGGTCTTGGGTCTGCCGCCCCAGGCAATAACAGCTTTTTGGTGATGAGCCGGGCCCGCTGTCATAACCCCCATACTTCTCGGAAAGAAAGACTTACGGTAATCGTCCAACTCTCAATCCAAAGCCGTCCAGCGTATTTACACGGCATGCGTAATGGCCTAAAAAAAGAGCCCGTCAAACTGCACGCTTCGAGAAATGCAATCCAACAGGCTTTATGTCAAACCGTTTGTCCCGCCCGGGATTTGCGGTTATAACCAGATTAAAACCTCGAAGCTTGTCATTTCTAAGCAGTTTGTCAATAACTGCTTAGAACCTATTACTATAGTAATAGGTGAAAACTCTCATTTGGGAGTTCCTGTAATTATAATAGTCCCAAAAGAGAGTTAAGTCAAGAAAAAAATTAACATTTGAGAGTTTTTTTTCGTTAATAAAAATAGAGGATTTTATATGACAGATTTTGAAACAAACGGTTTACAGATTGTAAAACGTATTACTCAAGTATGCGACGAAAAGAGAATTGTGAGAAAATCAGTATCAGAAGCTCTTGGACTACCTGATAACTGTTTTTCAAATTGGTCTGCCCGTGGAACTGTTCCGGCTGGAGACATCTGTTTACGCATTGCGGATTATCTGGGAGTATCTGTAGAATGGCTTATAAACGGGAAGGAATCAGAACTTACTCAAGAAGAGCGCCATTTATTGACACTCTGGGTACACCTCACTTCTGAACAGAAGGACACAATCAGCACCCTTTTAGAAAAATGGGAAGCCGATTATGTTCAGGCAAAAAAAGAGAACGCTTAGAAGGTCTGACTATCATCACATGGGACGGGATGTAAAACCGCCCCGAAAATTCTCTGCTGTGCACCCATTATAAGCTTTGCTTCTTCCATTGTCTGATGCGCTGCATAGTGTTCAAGCATAACCTGTGATTTATGGCCTGTCTGACTTTGCAGTGCCTTCTGGTTCACCTTATCGGCCATATATGTAGTATAGAAATGTCTCCATGCGTGAAAAGTCATTTTCTTTGCAGTTTCCTTATCCATACCGGCCTTTATAAGTGCCTGCCTGAAGTACATCAAAAAATGTTTTCCGTCTGTCGGTCTGTCGGGTTTATAACCCCAGAAGATATAACCCGCTCCGTTTGGATACGGATTAGTCTGTGCAAGCTCGCGCAGCTTTTCTATGATATAAGGGAAGGCAACATATACAGTGCGCTCCTCGGTGTTTTTGGTACACTTAAGCCCGTCTTTTTCGCTCCAGGAGTGGCGTACGTGGATGCAGTCATCTTCCAGATCATCCTTAGTAAGTGCTAAAATTTCGCCGCATCGCATACCGGTACACATTGCCAACATGGATGCAAGGCGTGAATATTCGTTGGTCCATTCTACACGGAAAACACTGCGCGCCATTTCCATTGTCAAAATTGCCCGCTTATGATATTCAGCCTTATACATAACCCAGCCTTTTGAAAGGTCGCGGGGCATAAGCTCGTTATTGTATGCCCATTTTAAGGGAGTAAGGACTGCGCGTAAAATATGATTTTTTGTGTTGCCGCTCAATTCCATTTTATCAAGCCTGTCAAACTGCTTCTGGATGTCTTGGCGGGTAAGTTCTCCAAGCTGTTTATTCTGTAAAAGTTCGGTCCAGTGCTTGCGGATAAACTGCTCGGAATTCATAGTGTGCTTTTTATGGACCTTCTGTCCTTTACGAAGCTTCTCGTTTAAGTAGCGTGATTTTTCAGGATTCCAGAAATCGCACAGCCAGTCTAAAGCCGGGACATTAAGCTTCTGCGCATCCGTCAGGCAATAACCGGAAATAAAGCCTTTGCGCTGGAAATCTTCGAGGAACTGCATTACATCTTCTTTTGTGTAGGATGCTTTTTTAATACTATCATAGAATGAGAGTTTTTCAATATCCTGCTCGCGGTTGTTGTACATATTCCATGCAGTGCGAACTGCTCTGTTGTAATTCGTTTCTTTTGTGGATAGCCAGGAAAGATATTTGCCGGTGCGCTCATTACGGAAACGCACATAATAGTAGGGCGAGTTTGCCCTCGTGGTGAGAGAGAACGGAAGTTTTTGCATTTTGCAGGTCTCCTGTGTAGTTTAGTTTTTCACAGGTTATAACCGCATAATACCCGGGCGGGAGTATTTTATGTACCACTTTGTGTACCACTTTTGAATTTTGCCCCGAAATGCTGTTTTTTACAAACCCCGCACTTGAGCTAAATCCTTGTAATACAACGATTTACGTGGTCTGATGCTGGGCGGGCTCGAACCGTCTACCTGCTGCTTAGAAGAAGGTCAAAAGGTAGTTCGAGACCGTTCACATCAATTCAGAAAACCTGCTAAGTCCTTATAATACAACGACTTACAATTCATGTCAATTTATAAGCGTTCGCGACAGTACCATTTTTATGTACCACTTTTATGTACCACTTTTTCAGGCGGCTGGATTTCCTTATCGGCTTCTTTTATCACCGTAAAGGAATATTGAGAAGCAAGTACACAGGATTCTTCAACGCCATAATATATGGCAATGATTTTCTTTATGTCTGCTTTGTTCAGGACTATTGCTTCTTTCATTTCTGCAACTCCGCAAGCTGGGCCTGTAATTCGTTGATTCTGTCGCGGGCTTCCTGACGCTGGGCTGCAAGCTCTTCGTAATCATACGGATCTTCTTCGCCTTTAAGCCTTGCTTCGTAGATTTTGACAACCTTCCAGTCGCCGATAGAACTAACTGGAGAATCTAAGGCCGAGACAAGTGAACCAATCTCCTGTCGGATACTTTCTTCTTCTTCGCGTTTTTGTTCGAGTGTTTTTTCGTTCTTTGACTTCATTTTGTTTACCTCCAAAAAGATATTTATATAATGCATCCAGATTGCGGACGCTCTTATATGCATTGTATTTCATAATGTTTCCACGCCAACTTTTATACTGTTCTTCTATCTGCTGTTTAGTAATCCTGTGTCTATGCAGAAGTACATAAAGCTTTTTAAGTTTTCGTCTCTGGCGGACTATGGACCTGTTTACCGGAATGATTACAACCTTGCCCGTTTCGGTTAATAGATAGCGCATCTGCAGGAAGATAAAACCTTTTTCAAGCTTCATAATCTGCGTTTTCTTTGAATTGATTTTTATACCAAGCTTATCTGCAATCACCTGATATTCTTTATAAAGATTGCGCAGAAATTCCTTGCTCTCATGGATTATATATGTATCGTCCATGTATCTGCCATAATACTTGCAGCCTTTTACAATCTTGCAGAAGTTATCAAGCTCTGTCGGATAAAATATTCCGGCGGTCTGGCTCAACTGACTGCCGATTCCTACTCCCTTATCGCCCTCAAAAGTATGTACAAGATATTCCGTAAGCTTTATTACTTTTTCATCATCTATCTTTTCTTTGATTTTCTGCAGAAGTATGTCATGCGGTATGCTGTCAAAATATTTTGAAAAATCTATTTTGAGCACCCAGCCTTTGTTTCCGTGTTTTCTGTAATAGCGCTGCAGATGGACTTTGAGTCTTTTTCTTGAAAACTCTATGCCTTTTCCCTTTACGCTTGCGCCGTTATCATATATGAGGTTTTTGAATAAGACAGGATTCAAGACATAATCGCATAAAGTCCTCTGCAGCACTCTGTCGGAAATATGCATTGATTTTATATGCCGCGGTTTTCCTCGCTCGTTTATATCGAACTCATAAAAAGCTTTCTGCCTATAGGTGCCATCAATTAAAGCTTTGCGCAGCGTGTTTATATTCGTAAGCAGGTTTGATTCATAACGCTGTACGCTTTCTTTCCAGTCTACACCCTTTTTACAGTTCATATAGGAATTGTAGAGGTTATTCAGATCTGTAAGGCGGTCAAAAAGTTCTGCCATATATCCTCAAAAAAATCAGCAGGCGTTTACAGCGGTACTGGTCATAACCAACCGCATCGCCTGCATTATTCGCCTTTTACGGCAAGGTTGCAGTTTCCTTCGCATCACGCGCGGACTAAAAAGCCCTGATTGCGTATGATTCAAATCGGGGACGGACATAATTGTTCGTATTGCTCGCATTGTTGTAGTTCGCATTGCCGTTGTTGTTCACATTGGCGAAATTGGAACTCGACGCGACTTTATAAACTGCCGCCTTCTTTATCACGTTTTAATTTTTCTGCCATCTTCCTGCGCGACTTGTTGTCGCTCTGCCTCCAGCCCTTCAAAAGATGTTCTTCTCTCTCCAGGGAATCCAACAGCTTGACAAAATAGTTGAGATTCTGCGGAAACAGGCGCTCAATATATTCAAGCTCGTAGAACAGATGGCGCACTGCTGCAATGGCTTCATTCTGGCAGAATCTTCTCTGCTCCCACTCGGCCATTATAGCAGGGTAAATACTGTTTGCAGCAACAATTCCAGATACCATTTTCCACATTGTTTCAATTATGATTTTTCGCTCGGCATCTATAAACCATTGCGGATATTCGCAAACAAATTCTTTATTTAATCCTTTTCCGTGCTTTTCAAAAATGTCATTGATGATTTTTGTTTCTTCTGGCGTTGCATCCTTAATTGTGTGCACAATATTCTTAGGATGCTTCTTTTCGCCAAAATCACGCATTAACCAGCGGGTAAGTTCAAGCCTTATGTTTATGGCGTTTTTGTAAAACTCCATGTCGCTCAATTTTCGCAGATTTTTAATTACTGACATTTTCAACTCCTATAACGCAATCTGTCGCCCACCGCACCCGCAAGGGGTGCGGATTAGGGCGCCGCTTCGGGCATTCGCCCTACGCTCCGATTACGAAGCGGGGACGGACATAATAGCTCGTAAGGCTCGCAGCGTAGTAGACCGCAGTGCCGCCGTAGTCCACATAGGCGAAATTGGAACTCGACGCGACATCGCGCAGCCAGTAATACGACGTTCTGTTATTGATTGCCATTGTCGAGAAGGCAAACAGCGGCAGGCGGGTTTTTCCGGTTCCTGTGTCATATCCTGAAGAACTCCAGACAACAGAGCCGTAAACTTCAACTTCTGTCATAAGACAAGCCTGTACGTTGTTCCATGCCCATGAAGAAGATGCGCCTTTTTCCGCATGATAGCGGTTTTCGTAGGTTGTCGTTACAACTGTCGAAACTAACTCGCGCAGCGTTTTAAGGTGAGCGCCAAATTCCGCATAAAGCTGCTGGTTTATGGTTGCGCCGCTTGCGGTTGAGCCGGAAGAAACAACAGCGCCCAGCGTAGACTGTGCCATTTCGCTGCCCCAATAACCGCCGCTTGTCGTGTTGCTGGAGTTCATTCGTTTTCGTCCAAAATGCAGCTCGCCTTCTTCTCCTTTGCCCGGAACCATTACAAGATGATGTTTGCCGCTTGCAGGATTTAAGCAGTCGTTGACGCCCTGCGGGAAGCTGTCGCCGTTGCCCATGAGCGTATCTATTCCGGCGATTGTAACCCACTGACTACCGGTTGTTGCATACTGGCTGTCCTGATTTGGTGCAGTGATTGCCCGCGACATCTGGAAGTAGTCCCCGCAATAAATATCTTCAAAAAGAGAATACCCGTTTGTACCGTTAAGGCGGTCCCATAAAGAACCGTCGCTGTAATAAGCCGTGATGTCTTTTCCAAGCTTGCCGGCAACATAACGCGGTACGTTGTGGTTCTGATCCAAAATTGAAACTTCCTCGAGCTGGAGCCATTTCTGGATGCGGGTACCCGATACCGTTATGTCGATGTATTTAAGATGAATCCATGAACCTGGGCGGCAGGCGTTTACAATGTTGTTTGTAAGCGATGCGATAGGATACTCTCCGGTACCTGCAAAGTTTAAAAGAGGGGAGCCGTGGGTATTACCGTTTACAAGGTAAACCAGAACCTCGCGCCCCGTAAGTAATGCAAAGTCCGGACATGACTCTGTTGCAAGCGATGCAGTTTTTGTCTGTGTTGCAGCCGCTGTTGTACAGATTCCTATAGGAACACTCTGCAGCACCGCTTTGGAAACTCCTTTGTCTGCATCATTTGCAGTGCCAGGCATGTGCCTTGTCTGAAACATGTCGCTGTCGCTTAAACTGGCAAGCGACAACCTCTCCGACGATGTAGCACCTTTGAATCTTGTGTTTGACATATTTTTTCTCCTCTTAAATCATAAGTCTTTATAAAAATGTCAAACAGAAGATTTTTAATAATCTATTCTTTTTCCAACACCAATTCCAATAGGGTCTTGAGTTGCAACAATGATAGATAAATCATCACCTGCCCTGTATTCATAAATCGGACAATCCAAAGGAACCGTTTTAATCAAATTGTCTATTGTTGTGTTAGAAAAACCAACAATATAATTACCATTGTCTACATAAAAATAATTCAATATTTTACCCTCATTTTTCCAAAAGCTTTGAATCGTTTATCATCATTCTTATAAACTCTATGTGAAACACCGTCAATGTCATTAACACCATCCCCATTAGAATCTTTTTGAGTGCTATCAATAAAATAAATATACCCATTTTCTTCTTTTTCAAATATTGCTATATGAGAAATATTTTTACTTTCAGCTTCACCCATAAAAAGCAGATTCCCTTTTTTAAGTTCGGAACGGCTTATAATCGTAGACGCATTTTGATACATATAATTTGCAGTCATGTCAGCTTTTAATAAAGAATATTTTGTATCAACAAGTGCATATTTATAACACATTATAATTAAGCCGGAGCAATCAATTTGTGCTGCTCTGACAGGGTCTTGTCCCCCCAATTTATATTCAGTTTCAGAGAGAGCATATAGTTCTGCAAAATTATATGCTCTCTCTGAAATTTCATCAGGTACGTCAGTTTCCGTATAAGAATATTCGGCCTGCGTATTTTTACAACTTAAAATACACAAAACAAATAAAAAACAAAAAACTGTTAATCTGTTTCTGTTGCGTATATAAAACATTGTGCACTCCTTGGATCTTTTAATTCATCCGTATTGTTGTTTATACAATATATTACCACATAATTTACTAAAGCATAAGAACCACTTTCTGTAAGTCTACCATCTACATACTGACGCAGCCAATTTGGATTCATGTGTAATGCATTTGTAAATCCATAGGTAAAATCTTCAGCTGCATTTCCTATTGCAAAAATATCAATATATCTATTATCACCATATCCATGAGTTTTTACCCAAATAGGTTTTGTAAAATAAATCGTATATACACCTGTTTCAGATCTTGAAATACTTGCAACATTTTTATTTGCTATAGAATAAACAACTCCATCTTTATACCCAAAATTTATCATTGCTAAAGGTTGAAAAGGAGTATTATTTGCTATATAAAATCCATTCGCTGTTATTTCATTAAAAACAGCAGCTCCTGTATTATCAACAGCCCATCCCTTAGAACCCTTATTTGTTATATTTCCACCGCCATCTATGACGCCATCGAAATTCTCGCTCTGAATAGAACCGCCTTCTGTTATTATAACTTTATTCGCAAAAAGCTTTGTGATAAAAGCAAAATTTGCAACAAGTCTATTAACAAACGTCTGATTTGCAGTAAGGTGATCCAAATAAGCATACGCCCTTGAGTTGTTCTTCTGAAGGTCTGCCTGAGCAACATTCAGAATATCGCCCATAGCGGTGTTGTTGTGCCCGATGTCTGTATCTTCTTCCCACTGCCATTCTTTGGCGGTGCCTATAAACTTATAGAGCCTACCCGGCAAGAATTCACCTGTAATAGACAAGCTGGATTCTGTCTGACTTCCACTCCATACAAAATAATCGTTGATGGAAAGTAAGTCCGGAATATCCTCTACTGCAGAAATAGGACCTAAGAAAGCGCCCTCTGCAAAAGTGTAATAAGTAAACCATAAGTCATAAGAATACGGTGTAGAAGAAATCTGCTGGTCGATGTAGTTGTTGCTGTTCTGGTCCTGATATTCGTTGCCTTCTTCATCCTCGTATTGTTCGTAAGCAACAACAGGGCTGTAATAAACCGGAATCTTAAAGCGTCCTGGTTTTACGATATTCCCCTGTCTTATAAAGAAAATAATCTTATGTCCGATAACTTCATACTCCCAGCCGGCAGGAAGATTTATCTCACCAATAGAAAAATCGCGATCTTCAAGCCCCTGTTTTACTGTGATTGTCGTTTCGATTTTCTGCGGTAAAACTGCGCGTCCGTTTTCGTCTGTATTGACTACAGCATTAAGAACATCTGCAGAAACATCTACAGGAGCAACAGCACCGTAAAGTTCTACAAGTTCGTTCTGCAGCGTGTTTATCTGTTCGCGCAGGCGGTTCAGATCGTTTAAGGTTGCGTTGCGGTTGTTTGCCTGTGGTTTGGTGAGGTTTGTCTTATAGGTTGGAATTGTGCCGTACTGGTAAATTGCTTCGTTGTAATCTTTAAGGGTTAAAGTCATTCCGAGGTTCTAGTTTGGCTCTATTCCGTAGATTTTCATTGTGTTTGTAATCTTGGTAAAGTGTCCGCCGTTATCCAGAAGTCCAAAAGACAGATGGTTGCCGATTTCCGGCTTTGCATGATAAGCAGAAACAGTAAGAGGCGTTGTAAAGATAAGCGAGCGGGTCTGTGTTTCATCTTCTCCCAGATCTCCCTCAACTTCTGCACTGAAAAGCGCAAATCCGTAATCGTTGGTGCCCTGAATGATTACGCCGTAGCGCTCGTTTTCATCAAACTCTACGACATCCTGAATTGTGATTTTTGTTATCTGATTCTGGTCGTTATAAGTGATGCTTGAAATGATGCTTGAGCGCAAGCCCTGCAAAAGCTGTGGAATCTGTAAAAGCACGGTAGAGTAGAGCGGATAATAGTCGCCTTCGCTTCCTACGTCTACCTTAATTTCGCGTGGCTGGAGCTGGGACTGTCTAAGCTTTCGCTGTGCAATTTTATAAGCGTGGTTATATTCTGTAATATAATCAAGCGCAGCTTCGACCACCGTGTCGCTCTGGTAGTCATAAGAACCGCCGTCGAGCATGGAATAGAATGTATCTATCTGCCAGCTGTAGCGGTTTGTAAAGGTAATTTTCATTCCGTCAGGCTTACGCTGCATGCTTTTTGAATAGGTCATGCTTGCAATATTTTCGGCATTCAAAAGGGCAACAGGAGTTGTCTCTTCTTTGTCTATGCACACTTCGAGCAGGCCTTCCTGATTTATGATAAGGGTTGAATTACAGATAGACAAAAGCTTTTCGATAAGGTTTTTCTTGCTTATAGATTCTGTTAAGATGCCGTCGCAGTTAAAGCCTTCTGTATCACAGTAGTCGTACAATGCCCCGAAAGATGCAAGGTCTATTTCATCCATGTCGAACTTGCTAGGCTCATGCACAGAGCTTGTAAGGATTTCCAAAATCCAAGATGCAATGTTTCTTGTAGGTGTTTTTGATTCGCTCCAGTCGGTACCGTCCCAGGTGCGCGCATACCCCTGCGACATACAATGCAGCTCGTCGAGCATCCCCTCTGTGTTGTCGTTTGCAACAATTCTGTAGCCTACGCGTGTACACTTATTAAAAAGCTCTTCTTCTACAAGGCTGCAGACAACAAGAGAATTTGCGCTGGACTTTGCAGCATCATAACAGAAAGTCTGATACCAGAGGAGCATACAGTCCTCCTGACTGTTCTTTTCCATTTTTGGAGTTGCCTTTTCAAGCTTTATGGAAATTGTTTTGCCATAGCTTTCTGCAGCTGTAAAAGTCTTTTCTGCAACAAAGCGGATTGTGTGGTTTACATTTCGTGTAATAACATTGTTTTCTGTAAAGTAGAAAAGATGCCAGGTATTGCCGCCGTCATTACTCCAGTAAGGATTTACGGTGACGGAACGTGCCTCCCATGCTTCTGCTTCTGTGTTGTACTGGCGTAATGAGTTGAACTGAATACAAACCTGAATCCTCATTGCGTTGTCGGCTGCCTGTACGATAACAGGTTCTGCATCCTGTCCGAATTCATGCTTTACTTCACTTCCGGCATAAGTAGAGCTTACCTTCTGGTTAAAGCCCGGCAAAGTCATATTTACACCCGGCTGTCTTACTTCGACTTTGTTTGTCTGTCTTGAATCGTAATAAAGGGAATCTGAATCGAAATTCTGCTCACCGCTTATACCGTTTGCATTGCTTGCAATACGTTCGTTTCCGATAAGCATTTCGGTAATTTTCTGTGAACCGTAGCCGGCAGAAAAGGCAGCGTTATAGAAACTGAATATTCCGTCCTCTCCGCTTTCTGATCCGTTTTGAATAGAGAAAAATCCGTCTGTAAGGTTGTAAGGTGTATTGTAAACCGAGCCCATGACAAACTGCACGGGATTTCCAAGCGCCTTTTTATTTTTGGCACTGCGTACAAAAGGAAGCTGCTGGACCTGCTGTGCAAGGTTCTGTGCGTTTCTCTGTGCCTTTTCCATTTCTTCCTGCGCTTCTTTAGACTTCTGGTCTGCATAGATTGCAACGCCGACACCTACACCAAGTGCAACAACTGCTGTCGTAATTGCAATAATAGCAATGGTTGTTGCCGCCTTTGGAACCTTGCGCACATAAAGAACATCATCCGGCTGGACTATATAAGAACCGTCTATGCGGTTGCCGGCCTTAAGGCACAATGAATGAGAAAAATTGATGTCAGGGAAAATATCTTTAAGCCTTCCGTTGGCGGTGATTTCTTCATGCTTTGCGTTTAATGTGTTGTAGACGTTAATTGTTCCCATTTTGGACCTCGTATAAGTTTTGAATAATCTTTGAATTGATTAAAGAAATGCGCACTCCCTGATTTGTTGTTGCATGGATCATCCTCTTGTTATCAAGGGCAAAAGCAATATGCAGCTCGCTGTTGCTGTGCATTTCGATTATCGTTCCTGTTTTAATAATGTCAGTTTTTCTGACGTTGAGGGTCGGTGCTTTTTCACCGGCAAGTTTAATGTCGTGGTTTTCGTAGATTACATCATCAAGATGATTTCCCAGCCGCTTTTCACATTCAATTACAAGTCCGTAGCAGTCAAACCCGTTCCGGTCCCTTCCGTTTTCTTTATAAGGAACTCCTATAAGGTCTGAAACATCTATCATGCGCCGCCTCGGTTTGAATCCGTATCGTATTTGTAAACATTAAAAACCATGTTCAGACGCCCGTCGTTTTCAAGATTGAATTCCAGCTGGTTGTTGTCTCCGAGTGAAACAGATCCGTAGAAATGGCGGTAAGACTTGAGCTCTTCAACACTTCCCCCGTTCAATATACCTATAACTTCCATTGTGTAGCGACAGTCTGCATTTTCAACCCATTCAAATATATCTGCATTGTCTACGATGGAAATTGAAAGGTTGCCGGCTTCTCCCTGATTATCCGGTCTTGTGTAATCAAAGCTTGAAGCTTTATAAGTCTGCTCTTTAAAAACAACATCTTCATTATTGTTTACAAAGCGCAGTGTTCCGGCGGTCGGATGCGAAAGCTTTATAAGGTACTGTTTGGCGTAGTTTCCACCTTCAAACAAAAGGCGGTAGATTTGTGATGCTGTCATTTACACTTCCTCGATATTCATTGAAAGTACGCGTGTTGTCTGGTCCGTATCTTCCGGCGACGGAATGTCTGAAAATCTGTAAACACCGTTTCCAAGACCGGAGCATGTAAAATAGCCGGCTGTCTGTCCGAGTACATCATTGAACCAGGTCCAGAAAAGGGCAAGCTCTGAATGAGTAAAGAAAAGCCGACACTTCCATTTCATGAGCTTTTTTGTGTTTACCTGCCAGGCAACGCGGCGGCCCGACATATAAGAGATTTCTTCTGTATTTGCAATAGGCTGATTATTTGCCCCGAAAAACTTTGAATTAACGCCAGTAGGCCATGTTTGTACAGTCATTGCTTCCTCCTAAAAATAACTTATACCGCTGTTTTTATTGTTTCCTACTGCCATTGACTGCGAGTAGTCTCCGTTTTCCATCTGGGCGCGCACAATATCGCGGATGATAATCTGCAGTCCTTTTGGAGACATCTGCGCACTTGCGCTCACTTTGTCGGATGCAGTGTTTTCTATGGTCACCGGCATGTTTACTGTTGCGCCTCCGCGTCCGCCTCCGTTGGCAGCTTCCCAGAGGTTTCGCTGTTGCTGTGCCGTCAGGACCATTTCGCCGGAATTGACATTTGCCTGTACGCGGTCCCCTGAATAAGATCTGCCCGGTACAATTCCGCCCTGACTGAAGCTTGGTGGTTTCGGACGCGATGCGGTTATAGATGCAATTTGTACTGCGCCAGCGGCTGCAACAAGTGCGCCTGTGATTATTCCGGCAATTCCACCCTGCGCAATAGCCTTAGAGATACCTTCTGCAATGTTTGCAGTTGCCTGCAGAATGCTTACATTCCATTCCCACATTTTTACTTTGTATTCTTCCTGGGCGGCTTTGCGTTCAATCTGCTTTTTCTTTTCGCAGTAATCCTCGTAAGAAATAAGCCCGTCGGTATACTGTTTTGAAAGTTCTGTAAGCTCTTCATTGCGCTCCTGTTCGTTATTCTGGCGGGCAAGAGCGGTGATGTCTTTTGAGATACCGGCGAACTGCTCGATATAGTCTGTGATAATAGAAATTGTCTCTGCAACGCTCTTCTTTTTGTTGGCTGCAATTTCTGCATCAATCTTTTTAATGGCATCTGCAACTTTCTGCTGCTGTGCAATTTCTTCATCTGTAAGCTTTTCTTTTGTGTTCAGGTAATCAAGATATGACTGCAGAAGAGTGCGCTGCATTTCGAGAGTTTCTTCTTCCTGTGTCTGCCATGCTTCTACAATTTCCTTTTCATGTTCCCAAATGTCCTCTTCTTCCTGCCCCGCAAGTTCTTCTTCTTTGTGAACCATTTCAGCCCAGTTTTCAATCTGTTTAAGCTGTGCTTCTTCGCCTTCCCACACGCCTGTTTTTGTTAATGCTCTGTTGAAGGCTGCGTCAGAATACATGTTGATATAAGCCTGTGTCGCAGCATTGAGCATAATCTGGGCTTCTGTTTCTTCATTTATTTCTTCACCAAGCTTGCGTCGGTTTTCAATTTCTGCCTGTGTTTTGCGGAGTGTTTCGTCATATTGTGCGCGGAGCTTTTCCCTTTTCTCCAGAAGAGTATTTGCAGCGGCAGCTTCTTCTTCTGCAGCTTTCTGCTGGGCGGCAGCATCCTCATCCATTTCTTTATATATCTTTGCAAGATATGCGCGGGATTCTGCTTCCATCTTTGCCTTTTCAAGAAGGCGGTCCTGCTCCTTATTTCTTCTCTTCAAGTTCTCAAGATAACTTGTAAGACTTTTGAGCTGTGCTTCTGAAAGGTCGTGAATATTATCCTCAAGATACAATGTCTGCTGTCGCTGGTCTTTAATCTGCTTCATACCATCAACAAGTTTTTCTGCAATTCCCTGCCCGATAATTGTTCGGTCAAGGTAATCATTAAACTTGTTGATAATTTCTGTACCTTTTTCATAAAAGCCGGTCCAAAAGCGGTTCCATAAATCAGAAGAGGGAAGGGTAAACTCGCCGATGGCTTCCTTAAAATCTCCCTTCATGTTTTTAAGCTGTGCGGCAGTGTCTACCGTAGCGGCGGCCATACCCTTAAACTTATCTGCAACAATATCGACTGCTGCGCCTGCAGCAAGTTCTTCTTTTGTCAGATCCTTAAGCCCCGCAATCTGATTACCAAGCTGTCCGGCGGTTCCTGAAAAAGTCTTATTCAATGCAGATACAGCAGAATCAAGCGACATCATCCCGGATGCAGAAACATCAAGTGCAGCACTCATTATGTTCTGAATTTCATCCTGTGTACGTCCGGCGGCGGCAAGCTCTGCCATCATCGGTATAAGCTCTTCGTCTCCAACATTAGAAACCTTCTGCATAGCGCTTGCAAAATCTTTCAGCTGATCTACAGATGTTTCATCAAGGTAAGGATTGTTTTTTGCAGCTGTCTCAAGCTGGCGTTCTGCCTTTATCTGTTCTTTGTATAAATTGGTAGTCTCCGAAACTACATCGTTTATCTTTTTAATTGCGCCAACTGCAGCACCTGCAGCGACTCCAATAGAACTGAATGACTTTACAGCTCCCTTAATAGCATTGTTAAAGCGCTGCACTCCACCAAGACTCTGCTGGTTGTTTTTTGAGAATTCGTTTATCTTTTTGCTGACTTTATCTAAGCCCGATTCGGCATCTTTTGTGTCCGATGTTATTTTTATGGTTGCCTTTTTACTCATCGTCTGTTCCTTGCTTTATAATAATGTCAAGTTAAGAAGAAAAGAGTTATTTATCAAAAAGGCTGTTGAAGGCGTCCAGATCTTTCTGCACCTTTTCGTCCTGTTCGGTTGGAAGTTCCCATGCTTTGCGGAGCTTTGCCATCTGCTTGCCGTAGTCGGTTTTGGTGTCTCCGTCCCAGCATCTGTAAGACATTACCTCATTAAGCTTTGTATTATGAAGGCCCGAAAGCAGGGCAAGGAACTGATGCCAGTGCATCTGCTTATAGTGTACCCCGTCTGGCTTTTCTAAAAGGTCAATTTTATACTGTTCCATAAAGGATGCATAAATAAGCTGGGAATCCATGAAGTAGTCAAGAACCTTGTCTGCGCCTGTATGTTCGCCTGTGCTTCGTGGAAGCTCGCACTCCGGCTGATAGAATTTCATTAAAAGCTCAAAGCATTCTTTCTGCTCTTCCGGAGGAACTTCGTCTATATAGATGTGCTGTATCTGGTTTAATGTAGCGTCTTTTGTGGCAATTATCCGAGAAAAGCCCAGCCACACTCTCCAGTCGGTCTGTATATGATAAACATTGCCGGCTGCAGTCTGGATGCAGTCGGCAATTTTATTAAGGAAAAGGTCAATCATTATGACGAGTAAGTTCCTTCGTCAAATTCAATGTCGCCGTCAGAAACGGTCACGTAGCCGATAGCTGGTTCATCGTTGAAAGCAACATCAAAAGTTATTGTTTCATCAACAGAGTTCAGGTCGTTGATAGTCAAAGTGCAGTCTGCTTTCCAGGCAAGGAAAACAGCGTGCTCTTCGCCTTCTTCCGGTTCGTCGCATGGTTCCTGGAAGAAAACAAGACAGAGCTCTGCTTTTGCTTCTTCGCCAACCTTCTGATTTGCAAACTTGCTGAAAATGAAATCGTAATCATCTTCACCTTTGTGCATAACAAGAGGGGTGCTGAATGATGGAACATAGCGCAGAAGGTCTACTGTCGGATTTTCATCTGCAATGTAGTCGCGCTCTTCTGTCTGCGGATTCATGTTCAAATCAAAAGCTGTTGTCTTTTTGATTCTGGTCCATACAGGATTTTCTTTGTCTACAAGTCCTGTGTCTGAATCAATGGCTGTATTGATAAACGGTGCAATCTGATACTTCTTAACACTCATTTTCTGTCTCCTCTAATTATGAATAAGTACCTTTTGTAAAGGTAATTGAGTTTCCGGCAACTGTTGCATAACCGACATCTGTTTTTCCGTTGAAGCTCACATCAAAAGTGATTGTTTCATCAACAGAATTCAAGTCGTTGATTGTGATTGAACACGGAGCTTTCCAAGCCAGGAAGTGAGTAGGACTTGCAGCGCCATCAACAGGCTCCTGGAAGAAAACAAGCATCACTTCGGCCTTTGCCTTTTCTCCAACTGCAAGATTGTAGAATTTACCGAAAATAAATTCATAATCTGCTTCGCCTTTGTACATTACAAGAGGTGTGTTGAAAGTTGGTGCATAGCGCAACAAATCAATAGTCGGATTTTTGTCGCTTATAAAATCACGCTCCTCTGTCTGTGGGTTCATGTTCAGATCAAAGGATGTTGTCTTTTTGATTCTGGTCCATGTTGGGTTTGTTGTATTAACTAACCCGCTGGAATTAACGGCAGTGTTCAGAAATGGTGCGATTTGGTATTTTTTTACACTCATTATAAACTCCTTTTATAAGAATTACTAATAATATTGTCAGATGACTTTATGCAAGTTCTTCTTCTGTAATAATATTTATTGTAATTTCGGATGCAGTCATCTGCTGGGCGACTGCTCCTGTATCACAGAAAAACTCTATCTGCTCAAGTTCGCTTTCTTCTGCGTTTCCGTCAAAATCCGGATTTTTTGCAAGGGCGGTCTTAAAAGCTTTTGAATATCTGCACATGCGCGACATAAGAACTGAATAGGCAGCTTTCTGAAAAAGAAAAGTAATTGTAAAATCGCTTCTCCAGGCAGTGCCGTCTATAAAGCCTTCTTCCTGGCTTTGTGTTTCGGGCAGTATTGAAACAACTACCGGCGATTCATAACGCGACAGGTCTACTGTTCCTATAACAATATTTTTTTCTGTAATTGCAGGAAGCGTACAGTCTCTTGAAGCAAGCCCCGCAAGTTCTGCATTTACATCTATAAGAATAAAGTTTTTTATTGTCTGTGCAAGATTTTCCATTTCTAACTCCAGTATTTATTTAGTTCTTTGTCTATGTATTTTTGTACATCGTCCATATAGGCGCCGCTGTTGGCGTAGGCATCGCCGGCCTGTACGAAATTACGCGGAGCAATAAACCAAGCTTTTGCGCGCTTTGTAGGGCCTTGATGTCCGTAGCTTAAAGTCATTGCTTTTGGAAATATTGTCCGGCTTTTTGTTGTGAGCGCTTTTGGAAAAACGTTTGCCTCGTCTCCGCTTTTCTTTACCTTATAGGTATAAGCTTTTTGAAGTTCGCCTGTGCGCCTCTGCAGATCGCTGTTTCTTATGGCAGCTTTAATTGTGTTTGCAGTGCCTTTGGCTGCAATGCGGAGCACTCCCTTTTGTATGGACTTTAAGCTTTTGGAAGTACCTGCAAGCGCGTTCTGGACCTGTTCTATATCACTTTGTATCGTAAGAAATTCCATCTACAATTCCTTCTACAGCTTCGCCCCAGCTTTCCCATTCCTGCACCAGACTGTCATAATAAACAATTAAGAGTGCGTAGTCTTTGAGGGTTTCCGGCGGAGTAAGCTCCTGACGTTCAGGCTTTGGCGGTAAAACTGGTTTATTTTTGTTTTGCTTTGTTGTTCTGCACCCTGTCATTATTGGCAGCAATAACAGCAGCAACAATATCATTGATTTCTTCATCGGTTTTTGCCTCGTTTATTTTGTTCTGGACTTCGCTGTTCTTCTGCAGGATGCTTGCAAGCTCCTGTGAATGTTTTACAAGATAAGAAATGTTTGTTTCCCTGTCTGCAAGCTCGCGTTCAAGTTCTACAATTTTGTACTTTGTTTCCTTATGTTGTTTGTGCATTTCTGCAATAACAGCAATAAGAATAACAATAAGCGTAATAAGAGCAATAATGATTGTAAGAGCTGTGCTCATTTAGTCCCTCCTGAATTTGTCAAGCATGATGTTCAGGTCTATTGTTCCGGCACCAAGCCCGTAAACAACTGCCCACATAAAACAGATCTCGCCGCTTTCTGCATTAAGGATGCCGCACCATTTAAGGATATGGCATGCGATTATTCCAAGCACTGCAATTACCTTAAAAATCTTACTCATGGTCTTTGCGCTGGTGAGTTTATTGTCTGTGCTCTGGATTGGCTGTTCTCCCATCTGTACCTCCGTTTATAAAAATGTCAGTTAAATAAAAAGACCCGCCGATTTGAGCTTCTTCGAGAGGCTTGGCGGGTTCGGTTGTTATTTTGTTAAAGCTTTTTTAGGCAGCAAAACAGGAAGTATACTTACAATAAGGACTACAAGACCAAACACTGCAGAAATTACAGTTGTAATAGTGTCTTTTGAAATGCCGGCAAGAGCCAGCAGGAATACACCAACAATAATTCCCACGATAGAAGCGTAAAGCTTCCAGTCTTTCTTTTCTGCTTTTGCAATAATTCCAAGAACGCAACAGGCCATACCAATAGACCAGCCTGCAAGTTCAATCCAGTCTGCGAGCGGAATTCCTGTAAACTCGCCGATAGCTGTAGAAGCAACAAGGACAATAAGTCCTACCCAAACCAAAACGTTTTTCATAAATCCTCCTATTTGGAAAGCTTTATTATACGGGCAGTCGTTGGCCGCCCTTTATCAACACACTGGGAGTAAACAAGCGGATTGAACTTTATCATTCCGTTTTCTACTCCAACCCAGTGGCCTTTACCTTTGTAATCATAACGGACAGGAGTGCGCTCTTTTATGCCCCTCAAGTCCTTTATATCCTTAAACTCAACGGTAATCTTGCGCCCCGTAAGATATGCTGCAGCGTCTGCCCATTTTACTGTACAGTCTTTTTCTATAACGCCGGCATTTATCATGTTGTTTACAGTCTTTACGGCGTCTATATCGTCAGGCTCAATTCCAAGGCACCACATAAGCACAAAAGCGCAGCATCCGTATTTACCGATTGTCTCCATTCGTTCTGGCTTTATGGTGTCCTTAATTTCTATTGCAAGGCTTTGTGGTGTTTTCATTTAAGACCTACCTTTAAGAAAATAAAAGCAACGAGCCCCGAAACCACTGCCGCAACAAGAGGATTGAGCCATCTGTCTGTTGCATTTTTTTTTGAGTTTTTAAGTTCTCTTACAGAGCTTTCTACATTAGCAAGCCTTATTTCCTGCTCTGTTGTCTGCTTTACAAGTTCCATTACGTTGTCGAGCTTCTTTTCTATCTGGTCCAAGCGGTATTCAATAGTTTCTTCGTTCATCCGATCCTCCTAGAAATACCGCTTATATTTTGCAATCTGCTTTAAGAAGCGGTCGGCTGTAAAGTTATTGAAAACACGGCTTCCTGTGTCTGCAAAAGTCTGCGAGCTCACAGCAAGGTTTCCGCCTGCGCTTTCCCAGAGTAATGATGCAATCTGCAAAGCTGTAGTTTTAATAATATCCGGTACGCTCTCATAGCCTGCAGTAAACGTTATTGAATAACGGCTGCCTTTCTGGAAAACTGAATTATCCTTAAAGCAGATGTAGTTCATCTTTTCTACTTCGAGCGTCGTAGGGTCGCCTGTTGCTCCGTCTATTGACAATGCAGTTATGGAATTAACCGGCATTGCCTGGAGAGCTGCAAGGGTTCCACCGTCGCCTTTAATAACCTGTGTATAGGTCTGCAATTCAGGGTCATATCCGAGATAATCCGCAACCTGTTCCATGGCAGACTTACAGTATGTGTCCGGTCCGTCAAACTCTGCCGGCGTATCGTCGTTTGTCTGCTCCTGTGTTTCTGCGCCTTCTGTTTCTGTACCTGTGCCAGCTTCTGCGCCCAGTTCTTCTTCCTGACTTGTTGTATCAGGTTCTGGAGTTGGAGCTGGTTCCGGTTCATCGGGATACTTATTCATAAAGGCATACAGATCATTTTTTGTAATGAAGTTCATATAAACTCCTAGTCTTTACAGATTTCTACAAGGCCGTCGTTTTCAAGCTCTCTTGCACTGATAAGAGGGATTTCTCCGTATTCGCCGGAATTAAAGCATCCAAAATCACCGCAAATCAAAGTCTTAAAAAGAACCTTTACCTTTTTGTAGTGTTCGCCAGGAGCAACAACAGGCTCTGCTTTATGTCTTACAGCTGCCGCAACTTCCTGTACTTTTTCAAGATCGTTTTTTTCTACAACCTTGCCTTCTGTCTTATTTACTGTTTTATTACTTGCCATTTTCTTTTCCTCCTTTAGATTTCTGGCTTTATTTTATATCCGTATGATTTATCTGCAGGCATTCCGTCCCATTCAAGCTTCATTCCAAGCCCCGCAAAATATCCGACAACAAAAGCAAGGGCAGGACGTTCTTCCTGATATTCAGGATTTGAATTCATAGGGCAGCCGACAAGCGATACTTCCTTATAGCCGGAAATGAATGCAAGAATAAGCAATGCAGAAATAGAATTATTTACTGGAAGTCCCATCTGATAAACTTCATCCGGCAGCTGGTAAACTGTGTTTTCGTGATTTACTTTTATTCCGTGAAGTTCAAAATATTTATCTGCACCTTCGCGCGGATCTGTTCCAAGCATCCACAGTTCAGAGTTTTTTTCTCTTATTTCGGCGGCTGTTTTTCTCATGTTTGCCTTACCGCATATAATCAGCTTATTCATATAAAAGAATGTCAGATAAACAAAAACCCCCGCCGGAGGAGCGGGGGCAAACATTACAAAGTATGTTTTATATCAAAAGCGGCAAGGCTTATGATTTATCAGGTAGGGCTTACAGATCCTGTTGAAGTTGTTCCACCAACCTTAAGGCGGGCAAAAGCTTCACCAAGAACAGGCATACCGTCTGCAAGAGTGTGTCCGAGGTAGCCGATGCAGTTCCTCAAAGCGAACTGTTCAACAAGTACCTGGATGTCTACATTCTTCCAGTAAGCAAACTTGTAGTAATCCTTGAAGTCTCCAAGAACTGCTACATAGAGGTTTGTTCCTACAGTGTTAGGAGCAAACTCGCTTTCAATTACAGGCATACCGAGGATTGTGTCAGGTTCACCGTCGCGCAAACCAGGTCTCCACATGTACTGTCCGTCATTGTCCTTCAAAAGCATGATAGACTTGAGGATGTCTGTGTGCATTACCCATACAGCGTTTTTGCGGTATCCTGGGCGGAGCTTCATCTTCATCTTGATGAGGTCGTCAGCGCAGCAAGGCATTCCGCTTGCTTTTGTGAAAGCAGAGCGGTCAGACACAACGTCGCGGGCTGTTGAAACACCGTTTGCATCTGCAGTGAAAACACCAAGAGGCTGTCCTGAACCAGTACCAGAAACGATACCTTTTTCAAAAGCACACATAAACTTGTAAGCAAGCTTGTTGCGTACAAGCTGGTCAATAGGCACTGCAGAAGATGCAATCATCTTCTTTGAAACCTTTACAAGCTTTGCAAGGTCAGAAGGAATAAGCTCGCGCTTACCGAAAGCCCATGCAGAATCAGCAGAAATATCACTACCTGGCACTTCGTTTGTCCATGCAGCGTCAGAAGCATCTGTTGCTTCATAAGGGAGACCAAGAGAACCAGCACCGGTTACAGGAATCTTGTCTACAATCTTGTAAAGCTGTGTGTCTTTTTCAACAGCTGTGATGATTTCGTCAGAGAATTCCTGTGGAGCAAGAGCATATCCATTGCCCTGGCTTCCAGAAGTACCTACAGTCAGGTCGCGTTTTTCGCCTGTCATAAGGAACTTGCGGAAAGATTCCATTTCGTTTGTTTCAGGAGCGCTGCGTCCTTCGTCGCTTGTTGGCTTTGGAAGTTCTGTTGCAAAACCTGCAATGGCAGCTTCGCGTTCTTCTGCCATAATCTGTGCGGAAAGCTCGCGCATTTCCTTGTCTTTTTCATCGTAGAGCTTCTTTTCTTCTTCGTTGAAGTCTCTTTTTTCGCCGAGAACTTTCTCGTTCATTGCGCGCATTTCAGCAATAAGCTGTGCGCGTCTTGCTTTTTTATCCATAATTGTTTTCCTCGCAATTTAAGATTAAATATTCTGGAGCAGGTCAAGTTCCCTTGCTCTTGCTTCAGCCGTCAAAACTGCCTGACGCTCTTCTTCTGCCTTCTTTTCAGCTTCCAGTCGCTCCGCCTGAAGCTTCTCGATCAATCCGTCAGAGTAGCTTCTTGCCGAAATTGAAGTGTGGTCGTCTGCCGGAATAGAGACAACCGAAACATCATACAGCTTTCTTATTTTGGTTATAGTGCGTAAAATTACGCGCTTTTCACCCTCTGTAAACTCTTCTGTCTTGTCATCTTCTACAACAAAACGATAAGACATCTTTGTAAGGTAGCCGCCTTCGATTTCTTCATGAATCTTACGGCCTTCTTCTGTTCCTCCCAGATAGGCATCTACATGCAGGCCCTTCTGCTCAATATTGAGCTTGAGAGTGTTATTTGAAAGGCGTGCAAAAACACGGCCTTCATGGTTCAGGTTAAAAATGACATCCGACATGTCGCACTCGTCGAAAGCATGAGAATCTACCTGCTCGCGGATCTCGTATTCAGTGCCGCCCCATTTTTCGCGGTAAAGCACAAAAGGCTGATTGAACATTGTAGAATAGCCGGAAACACGATATTCAGGCTTTTCTTTATCGTTCTGGATGGCGCGCAGCTCCATGTCGCGGTACTGCTGTCCGCTCTGAATTCTTTTTACAAGCTTTTCAATATCCATCTTTTACTCCTTTGTAATATTGTCAGTTGAGTTTGTTTTTGCATCGTCTATATTCTGCGCCGCAATCTTATCGACTGTCGAAAGATTAACAGGCATAAAGTGCTGGTCTCCCCACGCTTCTTCTGTACGCGGTAAGTTTTCGCGCTCGAAAATCTGGTTTGGTGTATAAACACCATTTGTAAGTCCTTTTGTGTACATTTCCATACGGCTTTTGTAGTCTGCGCGGAGCATTGTGTCTGTATCAAATTCTACATAGTGGTCGTTTGCAAAAGGATAGGTTAAGAGGCGGTCAAAATACTGCTGCAAGCGTACAACCCATGGGCTTAATGTATGCTGCAGGAAAAAGGTGTTTGCCTGTTCCTGATTTGTAAACTTGCTGTCGTCTTTTCCAAGCATGTACAGAGGAACACGGAAAATCTTTGCAACTTCGCGCTCTGAATAGGTGCGGTTTTCTGCCAGCTGTGCATCTGCATTGCTCGAAAGGTCCAGAGCGCTTGCCTTCATGCCGTTGGCAACAATAAACGGATCATTTGCATGTTCACGTCCGCCATAAGCACCAAGGATGCGCTCTTTAAGCTTCTTCGCATCCTCTTCTTCAAACTTGCGCTCGGTAGTTGGCACTTCTATCAAAAGCTTAGAGTGCACACCGCCGTCAAAACTGTCGTTTGTATATTCGTCAAGAGTAAGTCCGAGCTTTGCTGCATGGAAAGCATAAGCAAGAGGAGAAACCCCGCGTATTGCCCCGTAGCGATAGGCCGGAATATGCAGGATATTTCCTACAACAGAGTTTCCTACCGGACGGTAGTTGTAGATAACTCCCTGAAAGTTGTACTCGTAATAAACATCGCCGTTGTCATCAAAGCAGATGCGCACGCGTTCTGGAGGTAATGGAGTGAGGCTTTTTGGCGAGCCGTCAGGGTTCCATGCAACAAAAATAAAAGCGTTTCCTTCCAGAAGAAGGTCGGCGGTTATTGTTTCCTTAAAAGTAAAAGGCGCATCATAGAAATTCGGACGTTTACGCAAAAGATACGAAAGGTTAGGGCGGTCATCCTTAACGCGCCCTTTTTCTGTCTTTTTGTATACGTTCATCGTCATCTGCGCAATGGAATCTGCAATGAGCATTACACAGGCAGAAACGGTTGTATTTTTCATCAGGTCCGCGCGGGACATATTAGGATAAAAAAGAAGGTTTCCGGTTGCCGCTCTTGGGATTGTTGGCAGCTTGTGATCTTCTTTTATACCTGCTTTTCGTATTTCTAAACCAAAAAATCTCATTTTTATTTCCTTATATAATTAAAAATGTCAGTTAAACTCAAAATCAAACTCAAGCTGCTGGTACGGTCGGGACCAGTTCAAGCCGTATTTGTCGAGTATGTATTCAAAATCCTGCACGGAATGAGGCACTATATATTTTTTGATTTCTCCCTTTTCGTTTATCTCAATTCCTATGTGCATAAGCTCATGAAGCATAAGGATTTTGAGTTGTTCGTCGTTCATTGCCTCGACATTCGGCGCATAAACAGTGATAACAAAGTCTGCATCAATGGCCCAGCGCTTACTGTCTGCTATTTTCTCGCAATCTGCATGAACTATACCTGCAGCAGACTTTTTCTGCTTTGTCGATTCCAAAAATATGAGCTTGATTGTGCCGGCGTTCAAAAATCCTTTGAGATTATCTAAAAGAGGATGTTTTTCGATGATGTCTAAAGCTATTTCCTGATATTTTTCTGAAACTGTTCTGACTTCCGGTATTTTCATACTAAGAATGTCAGATAAAAAGATTAAAAGAACATGTCATCGACAGATATGCTGCCTTTGGCTTCGTCTGCCAGGGCAACTTCAAGGCGGTTGTTTGCCATAATGGATGTAATAACACCGTCTATGCGCTTACTTGTCTTGTTTGTGTCTGGTTTTATTGGCTTGATATTCCCGTTTGCATCCGGTTTTACAGTCGTACAGGATACCATCCAAGCCATGACAGGATTGTTGTCTATTATTTTGTTGTCTAAAATTGCCTGCTCCCATGCTTTTGAAGGCTCGCTCATTCCCACAATAGACTGCGAAAAGTCTACACACATAAACTCTGCAGCAAGGTCCTGAATAAGAAATTCCGCAAGGTTGCGGTCGTAGGCAATTTCCTGAATGTCATACTTTTTGGCATCTTCGCGAATAATATTAAGCATGAATGAAAAATCCTGTGTTTCGCCTGGCGTTGCGGTTATATATCCCTGTTTTATCCATGAGCGGATGCGGTAGGAATCCTGCTTCATCTTTATGTCTATCTGTCCTTCCGGGATAAAGAAATAATGCTTTGCATAGCGCTTGCCCTTTGGAAGCTCAAAATACCATGTTAAAACCGTGAAGTCGAGACGCTTTGACAAGTCTATACCGCCCCAGCATCGCAAACCCTCAAGATTCTTTTCTGCATAACGATGTAAGCAGTGCGCCCAGGAGCGCTCGTTTATCCATACATCTGCAACATTGAGCCATTCGTTTAAGTTCTTTGTTCTGAATGATGTCTCGCTTGAGTTTGACAGCAAAGCTTCTCGAAAAGCAGTGTGCATGGCGTCAAGCTCTACGCTCACTCCAAGATTTGGATTTGCTTTATACCAGTTGCGCTCGTTTTTCCAATCGTCGCCTTTGTCGAGCTCATAAATAATAGAAAAATACTCGTCATTCTCGTAGCCGTTAGCTTCTGAAAGCATTTTTTTGCACTTTTCGTATTCATCAAAACATGGCGCGTTGCGGTTGTTTCCAGCGGTTGTAATAATGAACATCAAAGGCTGCTGTCTTGCCCTCATACCTGTTTCTATTACATCCAAAAGCTCTGTAGTTTTATGCGCATGATATTCGTCTATAATTGCGCATGAAGGGTTAAGACCATCCAGCGTGTTTGAATCAGAAGCAAGAGGCTTCATAAAACCGTCTGCACAGGTGAGGGAATGAGCAAGAGGTTTAATGTATTTTTTTAAGTCTTGTGAATACTGGATTGTCTTTTTTGCATCTTCAAAAACAATTCGCGCCTGGTCTTTTTTTGTTGCTGCAGAATAAACCTCGGCGCCTGGCTCGGTCAGAAGATCATAAAGCGAAACGCCTGCAGCAAGAAAAGATTTACCGTTTTTTCGGGCAATCTGGATATAACATCTTCTAAACCGTCTTTTATTATTATCACGTCTGCGCCATCCGTAAAGACTGGCAATTATAAACTGCTGCCATGGTTCCGGCTTGAGCTTCTGGCCCGCAAGTTTTCCTTTTGTGTGGACCAGCTGTGAAAAAAAAATTATAGCGCTCTGTGCTTTTTTATGGTCAAAATAATAAGGGAAGGTTCCTTCCTCGCTCGCCTTTATGTCTTTAATATGGCGTTTAATTGCAAGCTTTACCATCTTACAAGTAGGAATCCTGGAATTTGAAACATCGTTTATGTATTTAAGATAGGTAAACTTTATTTTTTCATCTGCCATAATCAAAATCAAACAGCGGGCTTTTCTTCTGTTTCCTCATATTTTGGATAATCACACCAGGCAAGAACTTCTTCATCTACTAACCAATCAGAAATAGCATCATACCATTGCCCGTTATTATGGTCGTAATAAGCTTCCATTCCATTGTTTATAACAACCACTTTTGATAAATATTCTTTATGAGGAGACGGCAAGTCTCCCGGATTTTTTCTTAAGTCATGCCATTTACTTTTTGAACCTTCAATATAAGCTTTTTCTATAAGCTCTATTACATGCGTAATATCTGTTGGCTCTGAAAGATTGAGCTTTCTGCTCATTGCATAATCTTTGGCCTGTGCTTCAAGTTCTGTCATATCCACTACCTCTAATTTATTTTCTCATTTTCATTTATTCTGTCTTTTAGTTTTCTTGGATTCATGTTAATAACAAGCCTTGAAAGTCTTTCAAACCTTGTTTTTGTTAATTTCCCAATATCCCGTAAAACACTTAATCCGGTTGTATATTCAACAATATGCCAATCGTTAAAACCTACACCAAAATTTACAAGTGCAAACGTAATCTTTCCAGCCTCTGTCATTTCCGTGTAAGTATACAATTCTTTTCTTTCCTGTAATGCGTGTTCTTTCTCTATCAATGTAATTTTTACTTTCACTATAAATACTCCTTATTTTAAGCAAACATAAATTGACGCTACTGTGAATAAAACAATCAGAATTGTTCCGCATAAACAAACAATAAACTTGCAGATTTCATAGAACTTATCTAACATTTTCTCTATCATTTTCTGCCCCCTTTCTGTGTTTGCCGATATACCAACCCGCCCGCATATTGCGTTCTGTTTTTGTCTTGCCACCACTTGCAAAAGCTTCTGCTTTTTTGCGCAGTTCTTCTGAAACATTCATTATGTCGTAAACTGCTGTGCGCTTTTCATATTCCGTCTTTTTCATTTACTTATTCCCAGCATTGCTTCTATGGTTCCTTCTGGTATTCCGTTTTTGTATTTATCACGGATGGCCAGGAGCTTTTCTTTCGGATTTTCGTAGGTCTTGCCGCTGTATCGGCCCTTAAAGTGTCCTTTAAGTTTGCCATACTTTTTTAACAAAACTTTTATATCACCATATTTCAGGTTCTTTTTCCATTTTCCTCTGCTCATAACAACCTCTGCACCCCGCCCACGCGGGGCGGGGATGCAAGCGCCGACAAGTCCCTAGCGGTCCTTGTCTCTGATTACGAAGCGGGGACGGACATAAATGTACGTACCGCTCGCAGAGAGGTAGTTCGCAAAGCCGTCGTAGTACACAGCGGCGAAACGGGAACTCGACGCGACTTCCTCATCAACTTCTTCAACATCAGAAAGCCAATACCATCGGCTGCATTCGTCATCACAAGCAAAACGGTGCTTCATTTCGTTGAACCACTCAAGCCCGTTGTTTTCATCGTCTAAGCCGCCGAAAATGTCAGCTTTTGACAAAATATCGCACTTTATCTTAAATTTTCCGGCAGCATCTTCATTCCAGTCAGAATCTATTTTGTAGATCTGGGCTTCAAACTCCGACATAAACAGCTTTTTAAGATACTTCTTCAAAAAGCTGTTCTTAAAGCAAACTTCTTTCCCGTCCTTAAACGGAGCAATAGACATATTGAACATTACGCTGTCAAACAAATACTGGCGCTCACCGTTTGCATTGTAGATGCAGTAAAGCTTTGTTTCCGGTGTTGTGAATTCAGGGCATTCAATTTCTTTGCCATTAAAATCCAATTTTGTCGCCGGCAGCGTAAAGCTCGGAATAACTGCATAGTCTCCAATCTCTGCAGCCCATCTGAATAATTCTTTGAGTTCAACTCTTGTTTCATCAAAAATCATGGTTTTACCTCCTTTAACCATTTCCCATAAGTTCCTTAAGAAAATCGTTTGTGTCTTTTTCTTTAGGTTTTACGCGCATTCGTGTTCGTGCCTCTGGGGTCACGCCAAACTTCATCATTATTTTATGGAAGCGGTTCATGTGTTCCTTATAGACATCAAGCAGGTTCATCTGTTTTATCTTATCAAGGTTCTGCAGATACTCGCCGTAGTTTTCGTAGGCGTTTACCTGTTCCAGACAGTCCTGCGCAATGTCATAGCTTATAAAAGCATCTTTAAGAATTACCGCATCCACAACCGACACAAGACCTGCCGCAAGCATTGCCGGAACTATCTCATTCCATTTTTCTACAGCGCGTTTAGAAAGCGACACAGGAGCGGGGAGGGCCTCAAGCGGTTCAATGCTTATTCCCCGTCCGTCGTGCCTGGAAGGTTTGTAGGTCCCGTTGCTTTTGTGCTCTTCAACGCTTTTCGGCGGTCGTCCCATTTATTACAAAATCTCCTTGATAGATTTTACCCATTCTCCAAACTGTTTGAGATTAAGATGCATTGTATCTCCTCCGGTCATCTCGCCTTGCCACATGCAGAAGGTTGCCCCGAAAAAGAAATCATCCTCTTTTCCGACAACATAACCGACCAGATTATCGTGAGCTGTTCCCTGTTCTCCATCGTCTGTTTCAAAAGTGTATTCAAGCTCCAAAAGATACAGCTTGTTTTTTTTCAGTTCCTTAGTTCCATCCATTTTGTTTTTCCTCCGTAAAATTCTGCCCCTATCGTTTTTTTTCGCACGTGCACACGAAAAAG
>Ga0265299_10000925_pt1 | contig 35411 bp, 34 predicted proteins | sample AusTroGonzalo_MG_4_FD_193485 | JGI IMG/M metagenome (GOLD analysis project Ga0265299, IMG submission 193485) | Bovine rumen microbial communities from tropical cattle in Woodstock, Queensland, Australia - Gonzalo_02 | ecosystem: Host-associated > Mammals > Digestive system > Stomach > Rumen ... | reverse complement strand
GCGATGGTATAAAATCTAAATATGCAATAAAAAGGGCTTATGTTGTACAAAAATTATATAAAACAAATTTAATTAAAAATATTAAATTTCCTGTGGATGTCAAATTGTGCGAAGATTTTTATTGGACAAGTGAAGTTTATTCTAAATTGCCAAAAACGTTAATAGCAAATATTGGTTTATATTATTATGTTCAAAATAATGCTTCTTTGCTGCATGCTTCTAAGAAAATAGATTTTATCAAATATATTTGTGTTGGTTTAAAACATGGTTTTGATATATATAAAAAAATGAAATCAAAATATTTTCATTTGTATAATAAAAATTTCATTTGGCCATTTATTTATTCTATCACAAGAACAATAAAATCAATCGATGATGTTGATGATAAAAAACGCGCAATAGCGTATATTAGGGATATTTACAATAACGGTATATGTTCAAAACCGATTGATTTGCAATCGTTAAAATATTATTTAAAAATAAAACGTTTATTAAAAAATAACTAGGTTGTTCTATACGGTAGATTTCTTGAATCTTGAAGGAATTTTAACAACTTTTTTAATACCAAACATAGCAGGTTTACGTAGAGCATATATCGGGCGAAAATATGTTTGTAAAATGCGTGCAATAGCCAACCATTTTTCAGAAGATGGTTTTATATTAGTGGTTGCATTGATTGTTCCATTGCCACGACGTTTTAGATGGTTTAACCAATCATTTCCACGATGTTTTGCTTTTTCTTCTAACATATGCATATCAATTGCACCAAAGTGCAGTAAATATAAGTTCTTATCTATATGAAAATTATGGTGTTTTATACTGTGAAATCCGCTACCCCAAATGACTGGTTTGTTTATAACAACTGGTTTGGTATATCTGGTGGAAAGCAGAGCATATTCGCGTTGTTCCAAAAAAGGCGCGTTTTTATCTAATTCTTTTTCTGTGTTTAAGTTTTGACCAATATCCAACCCCAACCCAGATAAAGATGTATTTATTTTTTTATTTGATAAATATTCGGTCAAAGTTTGTTTTGTATTTGGGTCTAGAATTAAAAATTCATCACTATCACAGCCAATTACAATATCGTATTTTTTTAATAACTGGTGCGCCAAGTTTGTTAATTTATTTATTCTATATTTATCGCCCTTGCTTCTCGACATACCTGAATACGGCAACTTTGTTATGTGTGTTTTGCCAGCATTTTTTGGAATCTGTTGGTCAATTCCATCCAATAATATATAAAGATTTTCTGTACCAAATTGTTTCCCATAATATGCAATCCAACGAGATAAGAAAAATTCATCATCTCGTGCCATAGTAATAGCTGCTATGTGTTTAGTTTGTTTATGTTGCATATTTTTATTCATAGTTATTTCATGTTTTATTATACATATTTTTAATGGTGTGTGCAAAAGAATAATAATAAAAACCGTCAATATGACGGTTTTTAAGTGTTTATACGTATTTGATATTTTAATCTGTTTCAGCAAAACGATATGCTTTTTTACGTTTGCCACTATCTAATTCTTTTTTACGCAAACGAATCGTTGCTGGGGTCACTTCTACCAATTCATCGTCTTGGATATACGCAAGTGCTTCTTCCAAAGACATTTTTCTTGGGGGTGCCAAAAACAATTTTTCATCAGCAGTCACACTGCGGACATTAGTTAATTGCTTGCCACGAACAGGATTAACTTCTATATCATTTTCTTTGCTGTGTTCGCCGACAATCATGCCACTATAAACTTCAACTTGGGGGCCGACAAACAAAACACCACGTGGTTCCAAATTATGCAGCGCATATGTTGTTGTTGAACCTGCTTCCATAGAGACTAATACACCCGGACGATATTGGGTAATTGGACCACGATATGCGCCATAGCTGTCAAATACGCGGTTCATAATACCTGTACCACGCGTATCAGTTCTGAATTCAGACAAATAACCAATTAAACCACGAGATGGTGCAGAAAATACAATTCTTGTTTTACCAATACCAGACGGTTTCATTTCAGTAATAGTTGCTTTGCGCTTTGTCATTTTTTCGATAACAACGCCACTGAATTCATCATCTACGTCAATAACCACTTCTTCAATTGGTTCTAGTTTTTCACCGTTTTCATTTGTTTGCATAACAACGCGTGGGCGGGATACAGACAATTCAAAACCTTCACGGCGCATAGTTTCAATCAAAATACCCAATTGTAATTCACCACGACCAGATACTTCAAAAGCTTCGTTGTTTTCACTTTGTGAAACACGCAAAGCGATATTTGTTTCGGCTTCTTTGAATAATCTTTCACCAATCATACGTGATGTCAGTTTTTTACCAGATTTACCAGCCAAAGGTGATGTATTTACAAAGAAAGTCATTGTTAATGTTGGTGGGTCAATTGGCATAGCTGGAATTGGTTCATCTACAGATGGGTCACATAATGTATCTGCCACAGTAGCTTTTGAAAAACCTGCAATAACAACAATATCACCAGCCGATGCAGAATCACGAGATACTTTGTTAATACCTTGGTGTTCAATGATTTTCGTGATTTTTGCATTTTCAATAAATTCACCCTTCATGTTAATAGCTTTGACTGTTTGTCCGACTTTGACTGTGCCAGATTCAATTTTACCAGTTAAAATACGACCGACATAGGGGTCTGCTTCTAATGTTGTTGCCAACATTTTAAAAGGTGCATCCAGTTGGCATCTTGTTCCATTGCAATCTGGGGCAGGGACATGATCCACAATCAGTTGAAACAAAGGTGTTAAATCTTTGTTCGGATTATCAATATCTTTTAAATCACGAATCGCCCAACCATCTCTTCCGCATGCGTAAAGATACGGGAAATCAAGTTGAGAATCTGTTGCGCCCAATTTATCAAACAAATCAAAAGTTTCTGTTAAAACTTCTTCTGGTCTTGCATCAGAACGGTCAATTTTGTTTATGCAAACAATAGGACGCAGATTTAATTTTAATGCCTTGGATAAAACAAACTTTGTTTGTGGTAGGGGACCTTCGGCACTATCAACCAACAGCACAACGCCATCAACCATAGACAAAATACGTTCTACTTCACCGCCGAAATCAGCATGCCCGGGGGTATCTACAATATTGATTTTATATTCACCCCACTGAATAGAGGTCGGTTTTGCAGAAATAGTAATCCCACGTTCGCGTTCTATATCACCACTGTCCATAACACGGTCTTCAACATGTTCATTTTCGCGAAATGTTCCGGCTTGTTTCAACATATTATCGACCAAGGTTGTTTTACCATGATCAACGTGTGCGATAATTGCAATATTACGAATTTTCATATTTGTGCCTTTGTTTATATCTTTTTAGCAACCCTATAGGGTAAACTAAAATTTTGTATTTTCAACAAATTATATAAAAAACATATTAGATTATTGACAATGGTTATTTTTGTCTTATAATGTGTTGCGTAAAAATTAAAGGAGTATGTTATATGTCTATAGAAAGTAAAGATATTCGTTGGTCGGCTAACCCGGTTATGCAACGTTGTTTTACAATTTTGTTTAAAACTGATACCATCGTGGACAAATATGATGATAAAAAGTCTTGTTATTATGTTGTAAAGTTTGATAACAAGCGTCGTTCTTTTGTTGTTACCAAAGATTATTTGTTAATAAAAACAGAAAATCCTTTTTATGCAGGGACATATTATTATGATGATAAATATGCTGGTTTCAGTTGTGTTGATGGTGTTAAATTGTATCAGAAATGTAAGGATGTTTATGAAAATCCAGTAGAAGCACGTGAAAGCGTTTTAAGACAAGAACAAAATAGAATAGAAAGTTTTTATGCTAATTTAGCATATTTGGATAATGGTTTGAATAATAAGCGTAATAATTTTATAAAACGATTATGGGATAGATTTATATCTAAATAAAAAATGCCCATTTGGGCATTTTTTTTGTATACGGCGGTTTTATTGGTGTTTAGTGTTTTCCACCAATTTTAGTTCTGCCACCCATTAATGGTTGTAATTTTTTTGGTATATTGACCGAACCATCTGCATTTTGATGATTTTCCATTAATGGCACCAAAGCACGTGGCAGGGCGATACCAGTATTATTTAATGTTGCAACAAAATCAACTTCATTGGTTGCATTTTTACGATATCTGGTATTTGTTCTTCGTGCTTGGAATTGTCCAATTGACGAACAAGAACCCAATTCGCGATATGCATTTTCACTTGGAACCCATGCTTCAACATCGTTCATTTTTACTTTGTTAAATCCCATATCGCCAGTAGAATTAGCAATTACACGATATGGCAATTCTAAATCTTCCATGATTTCGCATAAATTATTTAATAAAAATTGATGCATTTCTTCACTGTCTTCTGGCTTACAGAAAATATATTGTTCTATTTTTTTGAATTGATGAACGCGAACAAGACCACGTGTGTCGCGACCTGCAGCACCAGCTTCTTTGCGGAAACACGCCGAGTAGCCAGCATACTTTAATGGTAATTCATTTTCATTAAGTATTTCATCAGCATGTAAAGAATTGATAATTATTTCAGATGTTCCTGCTAAGCATCTATCTGTATCAGATAACATAAATACATCATTGTTCATTACAGATAAATCAGAACCTATGAAATGTCCTGCATTAAAAATCGTTTGTGGTTTAGTGATTGATGGGCAGTCAATAAAATGAAAGCCTTTTTTTATCAATTTTTGCATAACAAACGTTTGAATTGCCAGGTCTAATTCAGCCAATTCTCCACATAATGCATATACACGAGTTCCACATATATTAGCAATTTTTTCTGGACACCACCAATTGTTCATATCCAATAATTCCCATTGAGGTCTTGGTGTAAAATTAAATTTTCTTGGTTCCCCTATGCGGCGGATTTCAACGTTTGCGGCATCATCTGGTCCAATTGGTGCATCTGTTGCTGGTATTTGTGGAACACGATGAAGTAAATCATTTAATACATTTTCTTTATCTGCTAATTCTGCCATTTCATTTGCGATTTCTTCACTTATTGCTTTGGATTTCGCAATCAAGGATGCTTTATCAGAGCTTGTTGGAATTTCTTTAGATATTTTATTTTTTTCAGCTGTTTTGGTCTGTGTGATTGTTTTTAATTCACGAACGCGTTTATCCAGTGTCAAAATATCATCAACTACATCTGGAAAATTTTTTACACGACATGCGTTTTTGACGATATCTGGATTTTCACGAATAAATTTTATATCTAACATTTTTATACCTTTATATAACTTTTATTCTTTGGCATTTAAATATTGTATTGCATCCATTGCAGCGCTGCATCCTGTGCCCACCGCAGTAGCTACTTGCATTTTTATATTGCTTTTTACATCACCAGCAATAAACATGCCTGCTGGTAAAGATTCGGGAGCTATACGACCAATTTCGTCACGTTTAACATCTTCTGTTAAATAATCTGTGTTTGCTTCATGACCAATTGCAACAAATATGCCATCACATTCAATAGTGTTGCCAGTTGTTGTTGTTGCAATCAATTTATCTGAATTTGGTTTTTGTGCAACAGATTTTAATTCCGTATTATATATGCATTCAATGTTTTCTTTTGCAGCAACGCGGTCACGTAGAACAGCTTCTGCCCGGAAGAATTCAGATTTACGATAAATTATTTTTACAGATTTTGCGATGTCTGCCAAATATAAAGCATCGTTCAAAGCAGTGTTGCCACCACCAATAACCAAAACATCACGACCTGAATAAAAAAATCCATCGCATGTAGCGCAATAAGAAACGCCATGACCAAATAATTCTTTGGCACCATCAATTTCCAATCTACGTGCAGATGCACCAGTCGCGAGTATTACAGTTTTAGAATCAAATGTTTTTCCATTGTCACAAACTATAGTATATGTACCGTCTGCGTTGAATTTGATATTTGTTGCAGATGCCGTGACCGACTTTGTGCCAAAACTTTCAGCCTGTCTTTTCATAAATAGAATCAGATCCATTCCAGAACCAGCCCAGCCAGGATAGTTTTCTAATTTTGCAATTTCACCAGTTTGCCCCCCCAGTGATGCACCTGTTAAAACCAATGTATTTTTATTAGCGCGTCCGCAATATATCGCAGCAGTCCAACCAGCTGGTCCAGAACCTAAAATAATTACATCATACATATTTATTCCTATTTATTTATTTGCAATCAATAATAGCATAAAAACTGTGGCATGCAAATATAAAATAGGCATTGCGTTATTTGTTAAAATATTTCTTTAATGTTTCGTATGCAGTGGTTATACGGGTAAATTCCGTTGTTGCAGAGTCTTTATTTTGTGCGGTATCAGGGTGATATTTTTTTGCCAATGCACGGTATTTTATCCCGACTTCCCGCCAAGATGCGGTTATAGGTAATTCAAATATTTTAAATGCACTGGTTATTTGGGTTGGAACAGTTTTTTTCAAAGGCATTTTATCAAACTTAGAACGCCCAGTTAAAAAATCGTTCAAAAATTTTATATAATCATCTTCGTTTCTGTTTGATTTATCTTTGTCTTTATCTGCAATACCAAATGTTTCACGTTCCCATTCTGCATCTATTTCATCAGGGCTCATATTCGCATAATAATTCCAATTTTTATTATATTCTGCGGCATGTTCTTTGCAAAACCACCAATAGTCACTTAAATCACGTGTTTTAGGTGCGCGACAAGTGCCAGCTTTGGTACAACCTGGATGATCACATTTTTGTATCATAATCATATATCCTTGATTTCATTGTGGGCTAAAGGGTGCGCAGATTCAACTGTATCGCGTAATTGTTCTGGTAAAACATGAGTGTATATTTGTGTAGTAGAAATGTCTTCATGTCCTAGCATGGTTTGTATTACACGCAAATTTGCACCGCCAGCCAATAAATGTGAGGCGAAAGAATGACGCAATACATGCGGACTGACCCTATTGGGGTCAATACCCGCCAACACAGCACATTTTTTTAATATTTTAAAAAATCCATCCCTGGTTATATGTCCTGTTTTTGAATTAGATGGAAATACATATTTTGATTTATCATTGCCACGATATTGCAACCATTGATGCAAGGCGTATTGAGCTGCTTCATGCATAGGAATCAATCTTTCTTTTGCACCTTTGCCATGAATTAGTAATTTGTCACCAAGATTAGCAGATATTGGTAATTCGCATAATTCTGATACGCGCAAACCAGACGCGTACAGTAATTCTATCATGCAACGCAAACGAATAGAATTTTTTATATCACCGGCAGAAGATATCAATAATTCAATTTCATCAATTGATAAATATTTAGGCAATGTGCGTCCGCGTTTCGGTAATTCAAGATTCGTTGTTGGATTTTTAGATATTATTTTTTCAAGCATTAAAAATTTGTAAAAAGTTCGTAAAGCACTTGCTTTACGGGCAATAGATGAAGGTTTTTCATTAAGATTTGACAGATATTGTTGAATATCTTCGGTTGAAGCTTGTAATAAATCACCAATAACAGTTTGTGTTGCGTTCAAATCAGAAGAATATGCAGACAAAGTTTTTTGACTACAACCTTTTTCTGCTGAAAGAGCTTCTAAAAACATATCTATATAGTTCATGAGAATAATACTGTTTCCATAATTTCTGTGGTTGGTGAAAAAGATATAATCATCAAAGTTAATAGCACAATAACAATCAAGTAAATAAAATATTTTTTATTATTTTTTTTCTTTTTATAGAAAGACATCTTATTTTCCTTAGATTGTATCAAAACTGGTTATAAATACGCAAGCCCCAGCAATGATTATGATTTGTGGTGCAACAATTGCTAACATTGGTGGCAGAGAACCAGTTGTTCCCAACGCTTTAAACAAATTTGTCACAAAGTATAAAGCAAAACATGTTAATATACCCAAACTGAATTTTAAACCAAAACTATAATTTCTGCGTTGTCTTGTTTGGGAAAAAGCTATTCCTAAAGTCACCATTGCTATCATTGTTAGGGGTAAAAACAATAATGTCCAAAATTGTACAAGATGTTCCCTGGTTGTTGCGCCGATAGAATTCATTTTTCTTATAAAACTGGGTAGTTTCCAAAAAGATATTTGGTCTGGCTTAAGATATCTATCTAATACTGTGCGTGGGTTCAATTTTGTATCTATGTGCTTAGAGCCTTGGGTTATGATGCCTTCAGAATTGATAATTTTAGCTTTGTTTATATCAATACCATTATAAGATAATGTTGCGCTGGGTGCAGAGATACGTTCTTGCAATTTAAAATTTTTACTCTGCACAAATATATTTACGTCACTGAAAATGATGTTTTTATCATTAGCTGTATGAACTGCGGTGGCGCGCAAAGTCAGAAAACCATCATCTGCAGTTTCACGCAACCAAATTGAATCATCTATCAATTTTAACTGGTGTTCTGTTAAATTATGTGTTGTTAAATTTACAGAATAAGGATTTATGACAGTAGATGCGAAAACACCGATTATTATTGCACCCAGTAGAAATGGTTTTGCAATTTGATATGGTGATAAACCAGCACCAGAAACAATTATCAATTCAGATGATTTCGTTAAACTGTAAGATACAACTAATGTTCCCATGAACACCGCCAAAGGTAAAAACATTGGAATATATTCTAGTAATCTGGTCCAAGCATCAAATAGTGTGGTAAGTGCGTCTGGGTTAGCGGAAAGTCTTTCCACAAATGTGACAGCGAATATAATTCCGCATACTGTCAGCATAACAACAAAAAAACTACCAAAAAAACGGCGCATCAAGAATTTAGTCAAAACCTTTGGTAAAAATCTATACATAATATATAGTATAATAGTTTCAAACAATAATTGCAAAATTAAATTTAATAGTATATCTTTATAGTCAAAATAAGGATTAAATATGGAAAAAAGACCAATTTCACGTCAAGGCTTTGAAGCTTTGAGAGAAGAATTAAAAGATTTACAAGAAAATCAACGTCCAGAAATTTTAAAGGTTATAGAATGGGCGCGTTCATTAGGTGATTTGTCTGAAAATGCCGATTATAGTGCAGCCAAAGAAAAACAGCGGCGCATAGATAAACGTATCCAATTTATAGAATCAATTATTGAAAATGCACAGATAATAGACATAGATAGTTTGTCTGGGAATCGTGTGATTTTTGGGGCCAAGGTTTTAACCGAAGATGAAGATGGTAATAAGATGGAATGTCGTATCTTGTCGGATGTAGAATCTGATGGTCGTCAGGTTATATCTTGTACTTCACCAGTTGGACGTGCTTTGATTGGACATTGTATTGGGGATACTTGTATTGTTAAATTGCCAGGGGGCGAAAAAGAATTTGAAATCATAGATGTAAAATTCAAGGATTAAAATGTCTATCCGTATTCTACCTGATTTTTTAATAAATCAAATTGCTGCAGGTGAAGTGGTTGAAAAGCCCGCCAGTGTTGTTAAAGAATTAGTTGAAAATGCACTGGATGCTGGAGCTGATCAGGTAATCATAGATGTTGTTGATGGTGGGCGAACTTTGATTTCTGTAATTGATAACGGCAAGGGTATGTCGCAAGATGATTTAGCAAATTGTATTTTACGTCATGCTACTTCCAAATTGCCAGACAATAATTTATTAAATATAAATTTTATGGGGTTTCGTGGTGAAGCTTTGCCGTCAATTGCCTCTGTTTCTGATATGACTATAGATACATGTAATGGTGAAGATAAGAATGGTTGGTGTTTAAATGCAAATACGCGTGAAATAAAACCTTCGGATTGGGAATGTGGGACACGTATACGTGTTTCTAATTTGTTTGCTAATACACCAGCTAGATTAAAATTCTTACGCACAGACAAGGCCGAAATGTTGGGGGTCATAGAAACTGTTAAACGTTTAGCAATGGGACGTTCTGATATTGGTTTTGTGTTAAATAACAAATGGTTTTTTCCGAAAAAACAAGATTTGTTAGAACGTATAATTGCTGTTATGGGTGAAGATGTTCGTGGTAAAATGCTACACATAGATTCTGTATCGTCTTCTTCGGATATGCGGTTGCATGGATTTATATCACATCCTACGTTAAGACGTGCATCATCAATAGATCAATATTTATTTGTAAATGGACGACCTGTAAAGGATAAGGTTTTAGTTGCGGCATTACGTGCAGCGTATATGGATGTTATGCATGCACGTGAATTTCCATTATGTGCTTTGTATCTTGAATTACCATCTGCACATGTTGATGTTAATGTTTCGCCAGCAAAAACAGAAGTGCATTTTTTAGAACCGACACATGTGCGTGCTTTTATAATCAAAGTTCTACGTGAAGCTTTGGCACAGACTTTAAATCAAACGGTGCAAATACAGCAATCACAAAACAATCATTCAACGGATATCGAAACAAAGTTTGAAATGCCAAATATTCAAACATTTTTTAATACTAGTAATTTTAAATCTGGAATAAAAAGTTGTGTTGCACAACCTGATATATACGACAGAAATAGTCGTATATATAAAAGTGATATGACAGAAAATCAACAAGATATTATATCATCAAATCAATCTGATTTTGATTTACCTTTGGGACATGTAATTGGACAATTAAACAACAAATATATTTTGGCACAAAATCAAAATGGTTTGGTTATTGTTGATCAACATGCGGCTCATGAACGTATAACTTATGAAAAATTAAGATTGCATACAATCAAAACACAACCATTACTAGCTCCGATTGTTGTGCGTTTGCGCGAAGAAGATGTTTTGTCTGTATTAACTGTCCAAGAAGAATTAAAACAATGTGGATTACATGTTGATTCTTTTGGTGATGATGCATTGGCAATTTTTGAAAAACCAGCTGATTGGGAAATAGACTGGGAAAAATGTTTGCATGAAATTGCAGATGAAGTGCGTGCGAATGGACATTCTGCAAAGCTACAGGAAAAATTGCATCTAAAATTGGCAAATTATGCATGTCACCATTCTGTCAGGGCGGGGCAAAAATTAAATTATGAACAAATGGATGCTTTGTTGCGCGACATAGAACATACAGAAAGGGGAACAGAATGTAATCATGGACGACCTGTGTATAAGGTTATCAGTATATCAGAATTAGATACTATGTTTGAACGTATATAATTGGTTTTTTGCTTTACACGGCTCTGTTTTTTTACTATTGTTATCGTATAAAAAAGGAGAATATTCATGAATCAAACTACAGAAGTGGTAAATCAAATTGGGCAAAATGCACCAGTGGTTTCTGAACAAGGTAATATTGTAGGGATGTTGGTTTATTGTCTGATTATTTTTGGAATTTTGTATTTTTTCATGATACGTCCAAACAAAAGGCGTATGGCTGAATATCAAAAAATGCTGGACAGTATAAAGGTTGGTGATCGTGTATTAGCTGCTGGTATTTATGGCAAGGTAAAAAAAATAAATGAAAAAACAATTGAAATGGAAATCGCAAAAGGTGTTGTTATTGAAGTAAATAAAAATGCTGTTGCGGGTATAGAATAATAGCGGGAGAAATAGGTATGTTTAAAAAGCTAGCGATTATATTTGTTGCGTTATTTGGTATGTTGCTGGCGGTGCCAACTTTGGTTCCGTCTTTGGCTCCACATTTCCCTTCTTGGATTAAACCGATTCCTTTGGGATTGGATTTAAAGGGGGGGGCGCAATTATTGTTGGAAGTTGATACAGATGTTATGCTGAAAGAAAAGTCAGCACAGTTATATGATGAAGTACGTTCTGCGATGATAGATAGAGACAAAGGTGTAATACGTTTTTCTGATTTGCGTAATACGGGAAATGGTGTCGGTTTAATTATCAAGGACGCAAATGATGTATCTAAAGCCAAAGGACGTTTGAAAAAAATCTTGGGAAATAATGTTGATGTTTCTTCTAGTGGTAGAAATTTGTCGGTTTCTTATACAAACAAAGCTCGTGAAGAAATGATTACTGATGCCATGTCGCGTAGCATAGAAATTGTTCGCAGACGTATTGATGCGTTGGGAACCAAAGAACCTTCGATTCAATCACAAGGTGGAAAATACATTTTGGTTCAATTGCCAGGGGTAAGTGAGCCAGAACATATCAAAAATTTGATTGGTCAAACTGCGAAGTTGTCTTTCCATTTGGTTAATGAAAATATTACACCAGAACAATTGGCTTCAAATCATGCGCCATCTGGGACAGTGTTTTTGTCTGATATGGATAATCCCGATAGAAAATTGGCTGTATATAGCAGAATTGAAGTTTCTGGGGATAGTTTAAAAAATTCAGAAGCTTCGTTTGACCAAAATAATATGCCAGTGGTGACGACTGAATTTGATGCTTCTGGAACACGTAGATTTGCAAAATTAACAACAGAACATGTGAATGAACGTTTTGCAATTGTTTTAGATGACAAGATTTTATCTGCGCCAACAATTCGTGAACCTATTCCTGGGGGGCGTGGTCAAATTTCTGGGGGTTTTACATTGCAGACTGCGAAAGATTTGGCTGTGTTGTTGCGTTCAGGTGCTTTGCCAGCGCCGTTATCTGTTATAGAAGAAAGAACAGTTGGTGCGGGTTTGGGTGCTGATACAATTGCAACTGGTAAGATTGGCTCTGTGGTTGGTGTTATATTTATATTGGTATTTATGTTAATGTTGTACGGAATATTTGGTTTGATTGCTGATGTTGTATTGATTGTCAATTTATTGATGATTGTTGGTGTATCAGCTTTGTTTGGTGCAACATTGACTTTGCCAGGTATAGCGGGTATTGTGCTGACTTTGGGTATGGCGGTTGATGCTAATATTTTGCCGTTTGAAAGGATTAGGGACGAAGTGCGTGCGGGTGCTCCAACTTTGCGTGCAGTTGATTATGGTTTTCATCGTTCAACTAAAACTGTTATGGATGGTGAATTGACTAATTTAATTTGTGCTTTGATTCTTTTCCAATTTGGGGCAGGTCCGATTCGTGGTTTTGCAGTCACTTTGTCTATTGGTGTTATGACTACGTTATTTACTTGCTTGATGCTGACTCGTGTATTTGTAGATTATTACATGAACGGTAAAAGTAAAAAAATTGGTTTTATAAGAAATAAATAAAAATGCGAAGGAGTTAGTTATGAAATTGCATTTTATGAAATATCGTAAATTATCTTATTGGATTTCGGGTATTTGTATTTTGTTATCTGTGTTGTCTATTATATTCAAAGGTTTTAATTATGGTATTGATTTTTCTGGAGGTATTGCCATGGAAATTAAGCCTATTAGCGCAGATTACACGGTTGATAAAATGCGCCATGATTTAGAAGCGTTTAAACCAGAATTGCAATCTGTGGATGGTGGGGCTGTTTTATTACGTGTCGGTCTTCCAAAAGGTTCAACTGATGAACAACAGAATATTCGTGTTGCTGAAATTAAAAATATTTTAGGCAATCGTGTTGAATATTCACAAATTCAGGTTGTTGGTCCAAAAATTGGGGGTGAATTGATACGTGGTGGTGTTTTGGCTATATTGGTATCGTTTGTTTTGATGGCTGTGTATATTTGGATTCAATATCGCGGTGGATATGCAGTTGGTTCTTTTGTGTCTTTGGTATTGGATTTGATTTTAATGTTCGGATTTTTTTCCATAGCAGGGCTTGAATTTAATCAAACCGCTATTGCTGTCATTTTGATGGGGGTTGGATATTCTATAAATGATAAAGTTGTGAATTATGATAGAATTGATGAAAATATTAAAAAATATCATAAAATGCCAATGGATGATTTGATTGATTTGTCTGTTAATGAAATGCTATATAGAACTGTTATGACCAGTGTATCTACTATATTAGCTATGGTTGGTATTTATATCTTTGGGGGACAGATGTTGCAAGAATTTGCGATTGCTATGACTTTCTCGATTGTTATGGGTACATTAACAAGTATATATATTTCTAATGTTATTTTGTATCATTTCAATTTACGAGAAACGGAATATTAAGAATTTAATCCCAGACACAAAGGAAGGAGGAACAAACTATGAATTTAAAAAACATTTTTTTATGTCTGGGGTTGATTTTGTACCCATTTGTTTCATCTGCAGCAGATAATCTTGGGGTTGATAAAGAAACTATTCAAAATGATAAGACTGCTGCTAAAATATCAGAGGTTTTTACAGATATTTATGAAAAACTGGATGGTGTAAATTGGGCAGGCAAAGATATAAATGTTGCAATTGAAAGTTTGGAATCTTTAAATCCAAAGGCGCATATCGCTGCAACTGGTGAACGTGTAGTTTTGGTTTGGGGTGATGAATTGATTGCTAATTACCCGTATCCACAGAATAAAGATTGGCAAGAGTATGGGAAAATAACAACTGCTTTGGTTATGCGTATGCAAGAACAAGATGAACGGTTGCGTTCGTTGTCTGAATCGCAACTATATGAAGTCGTTGTAAATGCTTTATTATCTGGCATAGATGAAAATGGTAGTTATGTTTATTCCAAAGATGCTTTGCGTGATGATGATACAAAAATATTGACTAGTATTGGTTTGGATGGTGGGCGTGATGAACGCGGTAATTTTAGAATTACTGGTATATATAAAGATTCTCCGGCAGATATTGCGGGGTTGCATGAAGATGATATTATTTCTGAAATAAATGGAAAACGTGTATCTAAAATGACAGATGGTGATATTTCAGAGATTTTGGCAGGATACAATTCTGGTACATCTAAATTAAAAGTTTTGACTCCTATGGGAAATAAAAATGTCACTTTGCGGCGTGCAACTGTGGTATTAGCTGATGCAGACATAATATATCGTGACGGAAATAATACAACAAATGGATTATTAGAAATAGTTGTTCATAAAATGTCTGATGGAGCGGTAGATATTGTAAATGAGGCATTAGCAAAGCATGATGATATTGATGGTGTTATTTTAGATTTGCGTACTACTGTTGGTGATAACGAAAAATCTGCTGCTAAAATGGCTGGTCTATTTTTGGGACAAAAACCCGTTATGCGTGTTGCTGAAACTTCTGTAGATGAATTAGAAATTGTTCCTGGGGGGGATGCAGTGACGGAAGTGCCAGTAGTTGTTTTAATATCTGATACGACACGTGGTACAGCAGAAGCAGTGGCTAGTGCTTTTTATGAAAATAAACGTGGTATTTTGATTGGTACCCCCAGTGCAGGACATTCTAGAATTGCCAGTCATATAGATTTAAAAAATGGTGGTATATTGGAATTATTTAATAAATCTGTAAAAACAGGTTCAGGTAATGTTCTGGATGGTCGCGGTGTATTTCCTTTGGTTTGCTTGTCCAATATTAGAAATGAATCGCAACAAGAAGTGTTTTTCTTGAATGTTTTAAATGGTGAATTTAATGCACATGATTATAACAAAGATGCAAATGTAAATGTTAAGGCTTTGCGCAAAGCTTGTCCAAAAATCATAAATGGTTTAGATGAAGATAATATTTCTATGGCTGTTAGTGTAAAGATTTTAACCGATAAAAAAATATATAAAGAACTAATGGATTTGTGATGTTTATAAGAAAAGATAATACGATTATTTGGAAACGTGTTTTATTGGGAACTTTGGTCACGTTGTTGTTAGTGCTGATATGTGTGTTTGGTGGTGATAAAGCATTATATTTTGCTGTTCATAAATCAGATTGTAATGTTTGGACAGTTAGTACAAATTGGCTATGTTATGTTGCTGTTGTTATTGGTAAAATATTCAGTTCCAAAATGTGGCTTGCTGGTTCTGCTTTGTCTGTGTTGTTTTTCTTTGTCTATAAAGCGATTCGTAATGAATTTGATTTTAGGTACGCGTTTGTAAAAATTAAAAATAGCTATGTTTTTTATGTATTTTGTTCAATTTTGTTAGCAATAATGACAACAGGTTTTTTCAAAGTTTTAATTGGAAGGTCTAGACCTGTGTTATTTGAAGCTTTGGGAAAAACTTATTTTGAGCCATGGACTTTTAACAATGTGTTTAATTCTATGCCTTCTGGGCATACTGCTGTTAGTTTTGCTGCGTTGGTTATGATAGGTATGTTATTTCCACGTATAAAATGGGCAACTTGGATTATGGCTGTGATTATAGGTTTGTCGCGTATTTATGTTGGCGCACATTGGGTTGGAGATGTTATTTTTGGGGCTTTTATTGGTATGATTTGTGCCGATTTTGTCAAATCTTTGTTAAGAAAGACAAATTCTAAATGATTTTTGCACTTTGTCTTATTTTATGATAAAATACCCCGTATGGATAAAAAATCGAAGTTTTTGCCGGCTAGTATTTCCGCTATGTTGCATAGTTTGTTGTTGCGTAGCAGTGGTGTTGTGTTGTGTTTTATATCTGTGTGGTTAGTGATTGCATTGATATTGTTTAATCCTTATTTATCTGGTTTCGCAACGGTTAGCTCTTTTGGAAATCAAAGTATAATTGGGAATATTGTTGGGTTTATTAAATATATTGTTGGGTTTATTCCCGCATTGTTTTTATTTTTGTGTTTAGGGCGTTTTGGTTTAAGTTTGTTGATTGGTTGGGAAGAAGAACGAGCACCAGAGTATAATTTATTACGGGGTTTTGTCACTTTGTGTATAGGTACTGCTGGATTAGGATTGGTTTCTGTTTCTAACACTTATGGTGGTTTGGCTGGTGCAATTGTTGCGGCTGATGTTGGACCGATTTTATCCGTGGCAGCGATGCCTGTTGGTGTTATATTGGTCTTTTTGTTTGTGGTGATGTCTGGAATTTTATTACATGTTAAATGGCATCATGTTAGTGCTGCATGGCATACAACTGTTCGTTTAATCAGAACAGTATTATCTGCTTTTCATTTGATTGCACCAATAGAAGATGAATTAGATATAGATGATGTAGATGAAGAAGAAATCGAAGAAGAGAATATCGAAGAAAAACCAAAAGCTAAGCGTAAGCGTGTCGCGCGTAAAACAACAGTTGAAGAAGAGCGTGAATATGAATTACCAGATCCAGAGTTGTTGGAAAAATCTGTGTTTGGTAAAAATGTTATCACACCAGAATTAAAAGCAAATGCTGAAGCAATGGAAATTCACTTTGCAGAATACGGTGTTAATGGCAAGGTGACAGGAATTCATCCTGGACCAATTGTGACATTGTATGAATTTATGCCAGACAGCGGAACACGTATGGTTGATGTTAGTAAAACTGTAAAAGATATGACGCGTGCAATGGCAACAGAAAATATTCGTATTGCACATATACCATCAACGCAACTTATCGGTGTTGAAATGGTAAATCTTAAACGTCAAACTGTTCGATATCGTGGTTTGATTGATAATAATTTATTTATAAATTCTAAATACAAAATACCACTAGCGCTGGGGGTAGATATTGGTGGAAATCCGATGTACTTTGATTTAGCTAAAATGCCGCATATGTTAATAGCTGGTCGAACTGGTTCGGGTAAATCAGTATTTGTGCAATCTATTATTACTTCTATTGTGTATCATTTTACTCCTGATAAATGTAAATTGATTATCATAGATCCCAAAGGGGTTGATTTTGGATTTTGGGATGATATACCACATTTAATTACACCAATTGTAAAATTGGATCCTGCCGCAGCAGTAAATGCTTTGAAATGGGCTGTACGTGAAATGGAGGAACGTTATAAACAATTGCAATTGGTTAATGCACGTAATATCGAAAGCTATAATGAAATTGTTGCAGAAAAACGCAAAAACGGTGAAAAAGTGACCAAACAAGTGGCTGTGGGAACAGATCCCGAAACTGGTGCGCTGGAATTTGAAACCCAAGAAGTCGATTTGTCTGATATGCCATATATTGTTATTATTATTGATGAGGTTGCAGATTTGATGTCTTTGGCTCGTAAAGAAGTTGAAGCATGTGTTCAACGTATTGCACAGAAGGCACGTGCTGCGGGAATTCATCTGGTTATGGCTACACAAAGACCAGATGCAACAACAATTACTGGCGTTATCAAAGCTAATTTCCCGACACGTATTTCTTTCCAGGCACGCAGTAATATAGATTCTATGACAACACTTGGCGAAAAAGGTGCTGAAAATCTATTGTCTTGTGGTGATATGTTGTTCAGTGAAGCAGGGCGTGTCCCTGTGCGTATACATGCTGCATTTATTTCTGATGAAGAATTAGCAGGTATAGGCAGTTTCCTGCGTGAGCAGGGTGAACCAGAATATGCAGAAGGTGTCACTTCTGAAGAGGGGGCTGATAATGAATTTGTACCTGATGTAGCATCTTCCAAAGCTGCAAAATCAGAAGATTTATATGAACAGGCCAAAGAGATTGTCATTCGTGATAAAAAACCAACAATTTCGTATATTCAAAGACGTTTAGGTATTGGATATAATAAAGCTGCTACTTTGATTGAACGCATGGAATCTGATGGCATTATCAGCAGTCCAGATGCATCTGGCAAGCGTCATATTTTATAAAAAATTCTTTTGATAAATCTTAATTTTAGGCTTTTTTATATATGATATTTGTGATATAATGTCTTAATAAATGAAAGGAGTTTTTATATGAAAAAATGTATGTTTGTTTTGGCTTTTTTGGGTTTGTTGCCTGCTGCGTATGCTAATGGGTATGAATATCAGGATTCAAGCAGTCAATATATTGCTACACGTTCCGGAACAAAAAGCTACAAAAGGACAAACACTGTTCGTAAAGTTGGGGGATATCATAATACAATAACTAATAATTTTTATTATGGACAGCCACCTGCACAACAAGCACCAGTTGAAAAACCTGTGTATCGTGATTATGAAGAAGTGGTAGAACAAGAATATATTCAGCCAGTTGCAAAAACAGAATACAAAGAAGAAAAAACTGTTGAATATAAAACACAAGAACGTAAGTATTTCTTGGCTCATCCATTCTTTCAGCCTTTGAAAGGTAGCTTTGGTTCTGTGACAGATGTATCATATGCAAGGAACAGTTTTAAATTTGATATACAAAATGCCAATATTTTAGATATAGATAAAAACTCTCTTACTTATGGGGATATTGTAAGGGGTTTGGCAGATGGAAGTGGTAAAGCTGAAATATCTCAATTTTTGGTCAAAGAAGATTTAAGTTTTGGTTTGTCTGATAGTTTGGCTTTGATTTTGATGGCTCAGTATGATAATACCAAAGTGAAATTTAAAGATTGGTCTGATAATAATGCCACTGCTGATGGCTTGTATGATAATGAGACATCAAGTTCTGGTGTGAATTTATTTGGAATTGGTTTGCAAAATCGCTTTGTTGATAATGATAAATGGATTGCTATGTTTTCTGGATTTTTCCAGCATCAGAAAGATACAGCAAATACGTTTATCTTTGATGTCAAAGCTGGCTATAAAATCAACAGAACGACCATTTATGGGTTGGCACGATTTGGATATTCTAACTTGACAGATGGTGATATTTATGGTGCCTTTGTTGATGATGCGTCTGGTGACTGGTTGATGTTATCTTATAAGAAAGATGTCAAAGACGTATTTTATGTAGAAGGTGGTATGGGTACATTTTCTGCATTGAATAAATATTTATATCTTGGTGGTGAATTGATTTATGGATATTATGATTGGCACAATCAATTGAATATCAAAGGAACATTAGGTTTACAACCAGGTGATTCTTTTGCTTTAAGCTTGTATGCATCAACGTCTTTGTATGATTCTGCAAAGAACAAGGTTAGACAGTACATGAATTATGATGTGAATCCTGCACCAGTTGGTACTATAACGAATAGTAATTTGGTTTATACAACTGGTGACTATAAAATCAAAAGTTATAATGAATGGAAAATCGGGTTGCAGGCCATATTGTATTTCTAGTTCTTGATTTGGTACAAAGATGATGAAAAAGTATTTGTTGATTTTGTGTGGTTTGGCATTTGTTAATTCTGCAATAGCAGAAGATGTAGTGTTGTCTGATACTTTTGTTGCAGATAATGAAGTCTCAGAAGAACCGTTTGTTGCACCACAATCAACAAATTCATATTCTGATACATCTTCTGATAATTCTGTTGCTTATCAGCAAATTAAACTGGCATTTAAAAATGTTTTATCTAATGATTTATCAGATCCTTTGTTTTTAATTCAAGATGGTGGATTTTTATCTGATACATATGCTAATTACATAGACAGTAAATTACGTATCGGACAATATTTTGGTTATGGTATAAATAACAGTTTTGTTATTCATGCGAATATACTTTATCAAATCGATTTTACAAGAGAAAATCAAAATGGATTTTCAAGTACTGAGTTTGGTGGTACGTATCGTATGAATAATGGCACTGGTACTTCACGGATAATATCTGATGCTTTGTTTGGGTTGAAATTGTGGGGCTCTTCGCATGTTAGAACACCAGAATATGCAGATTCTTCTTATTATGCAGGGTTGCGTTTTGGTCGTCAATTTGCTGGTTTGACGTTGTCCGGAACAGTTAAATCTACATGGGTTTTTGATGAAAAACGTGGCTTATCTTATATTGATTTTATACCAGAAGCTTATTTTCGTATGCAATATGATTGGCGTTTTGGATTTGGTTTTGATTTAAGAAAATCAACCAATAAATATTTATTACCGAATCAAGAATGGTTAAATTTAAAGTTGTTACGTCAGTATGGAAATACTCAATGGGTCAGTAAATTCGATTATGAATTTGAATCAGAAGAAATCCAAGTTGGGTTAGATATTAAAATATTATTTTAATTTTTTCTAAAACTATTCCAGTATTCAAAACGTTTTTTTATTTCGCGTTCAAAGCCACGTTCTATTGGTTTGTATAAACTTACGCGCTTCATGTCATCCGGAAAACAATTTTGTCCGCTACAGCCACTTTGAGTTTCTGGGTCATACACGTATCCATCGCTGTATCCTAAATCTTTCATCATTTTTGTTGGAGCATTCAAAATATTTTTTGGGGGCATTAAACTACCTGTGTCGCGTGCAACTTTGTATGAAGCAGTTTGTGCTTTGTATGCAGAAATACTTTTGGGGGCGGTTGCTAAATATATTACCAACTCTGTTAGTGCTATATCGCCTTCGGGAGAGCCCATACGTTCATATATTTGCCATGCAGCCAATGCAATTTGCATGGCATTTGGATCAGCCAAACCAACATCTTCCATAGCAAAACGTGTTAGACGTCGTAGAATATATCGTGGGTCTTGACCAGATGTCATCATGCGTGCAACCCAGTATAACGCAGCATCTGTATCTGATGCACGCAAAGATTTATGTACAGCTGATATTAAATTATAATGTTCGTCACCTGATTTATCAGACATTGGAGCACGTTTTTGTATTGTTTTATCCAATGTTTCAGGGGTTAAATCTTTTTTGAATTTTGCATTAGCTATATATTCTATGGTATTTAACAAGAATCGTGCATCACCGTCAGCCATTTGTGCTAGATGTATTTTAGCATCTTGTGTCAAAGGTAGTTTTTTATTTAAAAATATTTCTGCACGTTCTATCAAGGCTAACAAATCTGTCGTAGAAAGTGGTTTTAATACACAAATATGGCATCGTGATAACAAAGCATTATTTAAATTAAAACTGGGATTTTCAGTTGTTGCACCAATAAAAACAACAGTTCCGTCTTCTAAATAAGGCAATAATGTATCTTGTTGTGTTTTATTAAATCTGTGAATTTCGTCTATGAATAATAAAGTATTTCGACCGATTTCGCGATTCATACGTGCGCTATCCATCGCTTTTTTTATATCTGCAGTACCAGAAAAAACAGCAGACATTGGTACAAAGTCCATGTCTATGGAATTGGCCAGCGCACGTGCAATTGTCGTTTTTCCGCATCCTGGGGGACCCCATAATAAAAGGTTAGATAAATTGCCACTTTCAACCATACGATGAATAATGCCGTTTTCACCCAATAAATCTGTTTGCCCAACGATTTCTTCTATGGTTTTAGGTCTCATTAAATCTGCAAGTGGTCTGGTCATTTTAGTTTAGTTTTATTTGTTGTTTATTTATGATATAATAACTTTATTAAATAATCAAAGGTTTATCAAGGTAGAAAACAGGTAGGTTTGTCATGCAAGTATATGTTAATTATGCAAATAAACAATGGAAACAATATAATATAAATTTCGAAAAAATCGCGTCAATGGCGGTTTCTGCTAAATATAAAAATGCGGAAGTTTCTATTACGTTGGTTGATGATAAACAAATTCATAAATTAAATAAACAATACAGGGGTATAGATAAACCCACAAATGTTTTATCTTTTGAATTGGATGATGATGTATTATTGGGTGATATTTTTATATCTTTGGATACTGTTGTTAAAGAAGCACATGAAGCAAATATTACTGTGGAAGAACATACAGCGCACATGATTGTACATGGTATGTTGCATTTGCAAGGGTATGACCATTTAAATGATAAAGAAGCTACTGTTATGGAACAACGTGAAATTCAGATATTAAAAAAGTTGGGTTATAAAAATCCCTATGAAGAATCTGATGTTTGCGATTGTGAATGTGATTGTGAGTATGGATGTTGTTGTTGCGCCTTGGCACACAAAATAGCAAATATAAAAATCAAAGAAAATAGTATATGGCAATATATTTTAAGTGCCGTGTTTGGAGTTATATGCTCTTTTGGTTTTGCTCCTTTTCATTTATGGATGCTGTCTGTGTTTGGAATTGGTTGTATGTATTATTTGATAATTAAACAAACTCGTAAAGTAAGTTTTATTAAATCTTGGTTAATGGCATTTCCATTTGGTGCATTTTATGGGATTGCTATGTTTTGGTGGGTTTTGCATTCTATTTATGTGGTGCCAGAGTTGGCAAAACAGTTTGCAATTTGGACAATTCCTGGTTTGATAGGTATCGGAATTGTATGTGGAATAATATTATCTATACCATTTGCTGTGATACGCTATGTATCAGTAAAACCAGCGAATAGAGCTATTTTGTTTGCTGTGGTTTGGACGATGGTTTTGTGGTTACGTGAATGGTTTTTGACTGGATTTCCATGGAACCCAATATCTAATATTATGATAAATTTACCAATGGTAATAAATTCTATGTCTTTGTGGGGGGCTTTGGGTTTGTCTTTCATAATCATTGGTTTAATAGCTAGTTTTGTTGAAATGGTGCGTAATAAAAATAATAAGTCTTGTTTGTTCGTTTTTGTTATGTATTCAATATTATTTATGGTTGGTTGTTTTTACGGTTATCATAATATGAAACAATCTGTGATGCCCGATAATTTAGATAACGTACCATTGATAAGAATTGTACAACCCGCAGAATCTGCCGTATATAAAATGCCAAAGTCTAGACAAGAAGCACAAGATATAGCAGAACAAAAAGTAAAAGATTTAATAACTTGGGCAAAATCTGACAATAATGAAATCCCAGATATTATTGTATATCCTGAAACGGCTTATCCATATATAGTGGTTGATACCAAGTTCCCTTTAGCACGTATCTTAAATACAAACGTGATTATGGGTACTAATAGTTTTAATTCTGGGAATATGTATAATTCTATGGTACTTGCTGATAAAAATGGTGTTGTCACACATTTATATAGTAAATCACACTTGGTGCCCTTTGGTGAATATAGACCTTTGGGTGATATTATACCTACACCAGGTTTATTGACACCTGGTAATGGTAAAGAAACGATAAGTATAAAAACAATCAAGGGTGATTTTATAGTTGTACCAGCGATATGTTATGAAATTATTTTTACAGATTCTTTGGTTCCACAAGGTACCAATCCAGATGCAATTATTAACATTACAAATGATACGTGGTTTGGTTTGACGCCCGGTGTATATCAACATTTAGATATGGTTAGACGTTATGCTATTGAATCTGGTTTGCCGGTTATTCGTGCTAATTATTCTGGAATAAGTGCTTTTGTTGCACCAGATGGAAATGTTGAATCTGAATTGCCAGTTGGTCAGAATGGAAATTTGGATGGATTTGTTTGGGGGGCACATAATACACTGTATAGAATGATTGGACGTGATTTATGGATGTTGATTATTTTGGTGTTTTCAACAATTGTTTCAATGTCCATATCCGTATTTCAGAAGAAAGATTAGATTCTGGTTTTCTGGTGTCATCAATTTGTTTTATAATAGCTGCCACAGATGTATTTTGTTGTTTAGCTATTGTTTTTAGTACATCGCAAAATTCATGCTCCAAAGATATGCTGGTCTGATGTCCTGATAAAGATATAGATATTTTATGCATTTTATATTTTCCCAACAATTAAGCAATCTATCATAGCACGATGCGGATCATCGTATTTACGCAATACAGACAATGTTAAATTATCCAACATAACACAATTACCTAATGCATCTGTTGCAAACCAAAATAAATCATTACGACCAAAAACTGTTTTACCAAATAAATTTTTTGTGCCTTTGATTTCCTTGTTTATGTCTATTATCGAAGGCAATGGATATTTGATACCTCTGTCAATCTCAGTTGGACCAAAAATACAAGCAGAACCAAAAGTAATTCCAGAACAAGAATAATATAATTCAATTAAAAAACTAGGTAGCATGGCAGAACCAATATCTTTTAGGTATGTATTGGCAATATTGATTGCATTAGAAGTACCTGCGGGCATACAATTTGCACCTTTGGCTTTTATTAAAGATATAAAATCATTTGTTGTCATTTTATTCGTTTCCCCGTCCAGATGCAAAATGCACAGCTGATTGAGTTAATCTATCTGATGTTGCGTTTCCGCTGGCACTGCTGGTTGATGAATTCGTAGTCACGTAAATTTTCTTTGCTGGGTCAGGTAAAAATACAGTTTTTGCATCATTCTGTTCAATTATAAATCTATCTAAATTATGACTTTGTGGAAATGTTAAACACATAAACATATTATCTATGTTCAATTTACCACCCCATATCAAAGGTATTCTGAAACGTAATGATGTATTTTCAGGCATTTTTTTACCCATGATTAAATTCATAAATTCGTCTTGAGATAAATTCATAAAAGCAATTTCGTCAAAAGAATCTGTTAATGATGCTAAAAATTCACGACGTAACATAGAATATTTTTGAAACCAATCGTTATCCATCATACAGCGATTTGGCATATACTCAATTACTTGCATATCATCCATGCCTAGTGATGCTAACCTTGCCAGTGCTGAATCGCGATTTAATTGCATTTAATCAATTCCTTTATATATTTTTAGCATATTTAATAACCGTGTCAATGTAATCAGAATAAGCATCAAAATTTTCTTTATCTATATCTGATATATTTGGATTCGGGTTTCGTGAAATTGTATTTTTTATGTCTTCTATGTCATGGAAAACCATAATCGTTTCATCAGTATCATATATCTTTTTATTATCCAAGATAAACGGGTATATGGTTATAGGAATATCTTCTAAAGTGTCTGTGAATAAAGTTTTTAATCTATCAATTGCGTTTTTAAATAAATTTGCATCACAATCCACCGCACCAATCCACACAACTTCGTCTTTGCCAATTGCAAATAAATTTGAAGTAAATCCAGCAATAGTGATATTTGGTTTTACAAGATACGCATTATTAGAAAAGATTTCAGATAATTGTGAATCATATATTGTTATTCGATTTGATACTGTCTTTGATTGCTGCATAGTAGTATTTGCACCATTTTGATATTGCTGCGCAACAATTGTTGCCATGTTTTTTGGTAGGTGTAATTTAGGTGGTTGTTGTAAAAACGTAGCCGGTCTAGATACCTGGGGTTCAGTTGTTTTTTCGGGTATAATCGGGGTGATTGATTCGACTGTATTTACATTATTTGTTATTGTAATTTTGCGAAACCTTGGTCGAAATATCATGTATAACCCAAATATAAGTATAAACAAAGCAACACCCATGGATATATAAAAAACAATATTTATTGGTGTATGCGATACCTGTAATTTAGCCAGTTCGTTCCAATGATGTGCAGAAAATAAATTGAAATTAAATTTGATATTTAACCAGAACGCCAGACCCAACAATACAGATGTGCCTAATAATACAGATAGTAAAAATGTTTCAAGGTATTTTTTCATTTTATTTTCATTGTATCATATTTTATGATAAACTTAAACACATGATTGAAGCAAATGAAATTTTCTTGGATTTTGACCCTAGAATTGCTTTATGGTGCGATTCGGTTGGTGATACCAATGATTTAGCCGGTTTGGCAAATTACATACTGGAAAATAAAATTGATTTGATATCTGTATCGGCAGACATTGTGTCTTTTATATGGACTTGTTTGGAAAAAACGGGTGTAAAGATTTTGACAAGGTATAATTTTACACTATCACAAAAAAATATGGATAAATATGTTAGCGATTTATCAGAACAAATAACAAAAATCTGGAAACAGGGCGCAAATGGTGTTCAAATATTTCTTAAAATGAAAGATTTACAGCGATTCGTTGATACCTTTGTATATATGCGTGATGATTTATTTTTTGAACATGATTTAGGTATAGGCATAGATATTTGTGACATAGGTATATCTGATTGGGAATTTGTTTTTGATAAATTACGTGCTATACGGGCGAATTCGCTGTGTTTAACATTAAATGAAGATACAGGAAATAGGTCTGATTTTGTTGGACGTATTTATGGTATGCTACAGAAGTGGGATTTTAACGGAGAAATACATTTTGTTTTAGGTAACAATTATGATCGCATAGACGAAGTGATTCGTTTAATAGAAGTAGAGAAACCTGAATTATCGAATCGTGTCCGTTTTTTCTTAGATTATTAATCATTTGTTAAAATCAAATATTTAGGTTCTGTTGTTCCTGCTTTGTTTTTTATTTGATATCTGGTTTTAATAACATCTAAGTTGGTTGATTTGATTTTTAATTTTGTTTGTTTTAATTGTTCGCAAATCCAATCATAATATTCCCAATGGTCTGTTCCAATTATAATTTGCCCGTTTTTATTCAAATGTTTAGATAATAAATTTAAGAAATCAGCATTTAATAATCTGCGTTTTTCGTGTCGTGCCTTTGGCCAGGGGTCAGGATGTAAAACCCAAATTTGAGAAAAATAAACATTTTGAAATGTTGGCGAATTTAGTAATAAACGAACATCATCTGGATGAATACGAATGTTTTGGTATTCATTAAATACAGTATTATCCGATTCGTTTGTCATAGCAGAAAGCAAAGCAGCAACCCCATTTGCAAAGGGTTCTGCACCAATAATAACAGCATCTGGATTGTTTTGTGCCAATTCACGAACGTGTTCACCATTACCGAAACCAATCTCTAGAATTGTAGATTTTGTGGTGGTTTCAGAAGAATTTGGTGCAATTTGTGGTAATAAATTTTCCATTAACCATTGTTTGCGGGTGGATAATCTTTTGCCATGCCTGCGTCCAAAGGTTCTGATGTCTGTTTTTTCTAAATGTTTTAATTCTTGTTTTTCCATATATTTAGTATAAAATCACTTTGTTATAAAAACAAGGTGAAATAAAAATGCGTAATGGATTATCAAAAGATTTAATTGCACGTGTGCTTGGTGGCACACCTAAATATACTTTGGAAGAATTAGAGGTTAAATATCCACAACGTGATTTACCAGAAGGTGCTTTTGTAACCCGTTTCGCACCAAGTCCTACGGGGTATATGCATTTGGGTGGAATTTACAGTTCTTTGATAGATTGTAAATTGGCATCGCAGACGAATGGTGTTTTTATGCTGCGTATCGAAGATACTGATACTAAACGCGAAGTCAAAGATGCTGTTGATATTATTATTAAAGCTTTGGGTATATTTGGATTAAAATATAATAATGTTCCTGAATATGGACCTTATTATCAATCTCAAAGAAAAGATATTTATCATTCTGTGGTTGCATATTTGCTCGAAAAAGGATTGGCGTATCCTTGCTTTTTAACACAGGCAGAAATGGACGATATTCGCGAAAAGCAAAAGTTGGCTGGGTTAGCTACCGGAATTTATGGTGAATATGCACGTGACAGGGATATTAGCGAAGAAGATATAATTAAACATCTTGACAACGGTGAAGTACCATCAATTCGTTTGTATTCAACGGGTAACCCTGAAAATAGAATATATTGCAAAGATGCTGTTCGTGGTTCTATATCGTTCCCGGAAAATAACGAAGATACCGTTTTAATTAAATCTAATGATGGATTACCAACTTACCATTTTGCACATTTGTGTGATGACCATTTTATGCGTGTAACTCATGTTGTTCGTGGTGAAGAATGGTTGTCATCGTTAGCGTTACATGTTCAAATGTTTCGTATGATGGGTTGGCAATTGCCAAATTATATTCATACGGCCACTTTGGATAAAATAGACGAAGAAACAGGCACACAAAGAAAGTTGTCTAAACGTAAAGATCCAGAAGCCAATGTCGCATTTTTCTTGGAACATGGCTGGCCGACAGATGCTGTTATTGAATATCTTGGGAATATTTTAGCGTCTGGTTATGAAGAGGCAAAATTAAAAGGTCTGGTAAAATCTTTTTGGGATTATGAATTAAAACCAAAGAAAATACCGATGTCGGGTTCTTTATTTGATATGAAAAAATTGGAATGGTGGTCAAAAGAATATATTGCCACTTTGCCGGTGAATGTATTAGTGCAAAATGTTGTTGATTGGGCAAATGAATACGGTAATGAAGATAATAAAAAACAGGTTGCAGATATTACTTATTTGACATCTGTATTGGCAATTGAACGCGATAACCCAAAACGCATTCGTAAAGATTTTATCACGTGGCAACAAACTTTAGATGAAGTTGCGTATTTCTGGGATTTCTTGTTTGTGCCAAATAAAGAATACGCATATAACCAAGATGTGTTAAAAGGTTTCTTGGAAACTTGGAATATCGGTGATGATAAAGATACTTGGTGGGGCAAGGTTGTAGCGGTTGCAGAAAAATGTGGTGTTAAACCTGGCGAAGCGGCAATGAATTTGCGTGTTGCTATGACTGGTCGAACAAATACACCTGATTTATATTCTATTATGCAAGTGCTTAGTGATAAACGTGTCAAAGAACGTATTTTGCAACATATATGATGAATATATACGGCAGAAAGAAAGGGGTATATCAATCATGAAAAAAAACAAAAAAATTGTTAAATCACAATTACGTGAAGTAAAAAAAGATAAACATGCGTTTAGTTTGTTAAAGGTTTTGCAAGCAACAGGGTTGTTTCGTTGGGAACGTAAAGCCACAAAATCAGAAGAAGTATTGAATATTCTAACACATGGTATTGGTATTGGTTTAGCAATTGCAGGACTTTGTTTGTTGGTAGCATTTGCTGTTGTGCATCATAATCCGTGGGCGGTTGTCGCTTGTTCGTTGTTTGGTGTGACAATGTTTACTTTGTATTTTGGTTCAACTATGTGCCATGCAACAATTGGTGATAAAACAGAATGTTTTTTTGAAGTATGGGATAGTATAGCAATATATGCTTTGATTGCTGGAACTTATACACCATTTTTATTGGTAAATTTAAATCTTGGTGGATATGCAGGTTTGGGTTGGACTATGTTCGGTCTTTTGTGGGCAATTGTTATATTTGGTGCAATTATGAAAATCAAAAGTCCGCATCGTCAGCCAAAATGGATGGTTGTTTTATATTTAGTTATGGGTTGGGCATTGTTGTGGATTTTGCCAGCAATGATTGACACAATATCTGCACGTGGAATGTGGTTTGTGCTGGCTGGTGGTTTGTCATATTCAATTGGTGTTATTTTCTATTTATGGCGCAGATTGAAATTTGCACATGCGTTATGGCATTTATTTGTTATTGGAGGCAGTGTTTGTTTCTTTTTTGCCGTGTTATTTGGGTCAATCATAGATTTTGTAAAATAATAAATTTTGTATTAAAAAAATCCGTCTATACGGCGGATTTTTTTGTTTATACAGATTTTAATCAAACGGATTTTCTGACTTATTATATTCAATTACAATTGGTAAATGTTCGCAATGTAATGCGGTTGCTATGCCACGACGAAGATATCTTGTATAAGATTCTGGTATATCAGAAGCACCACCAACATTTATTGTTATCTTCATAGGATGATGTCCAGTTTGATGTGCAAATTTAATTTTCATAGGACGTTTTAAACGTGACATCGGCGGTTGTCTATCTGTGACCAATTTTTCAATTATGCGATTTAATAAACTGGTTGGTGTATCAGCATTACTGATGTCCCACTGTTCATATACACGTTTAAACATGTTTTGGATACCTGTACCAGTCTGGGCTGATACGGCTAAAATCAAAGGTTTTATAATTTGATGAAATGAATTTGTAAATTGATGTTTTAATTTTAATAATTTTTCATCTCGTTCAGCTGTATCTACTAAATCCCATTTGTTTAGTGCTATACACAATATCTTACCAGCATCCACAACACGTGCAGCAATTGATAATGCCTGATTTTCTATGTTTTTGGTTGCATCAACTATTAAAATTACGATATTTGCTTTATCTATGGCATCAATTGATTTTAATGCTGACAGTGTTTCTACGTCATCTGTGACACCAGATTTTCTGCGTAATCCTGCGGTATCCATCAGTGTTATATCACGACCATAAAATCTGGTTGGAATTTTTACTGTATCACGAGTAATACCAGGTTCATCTTTTACAATTTGACGATTTTCACCCAATACACGATTTACAAAAGTTGATTTACCAACATTTGGTTGTCCTAATACAGCAATTTTAATTCGTTTATCAGGTTCTTCTGTTGTGGGTTCGTCACCAGAAATTTTATCCATGAAAGTATAAATTTCATCAAAACCACGTTTATGTTCTGCGGATATTAAAACAGGTTCGCCAAAACCCAGTTTATAAAAATCATGTATTTCAGATAATTTTTTTGCAGATTCTGATTTGTTTATCAATAAAAGGGCGGGTGCTTTGCTTCTTTTATGCACAACTTTTGCCCACTCTAAATCCATAGGCATTAAACCTGTTTTTCCATCGACAACAAATAAAATTGCATCTGCGTTTTCAATAGCATGAATTGCCATATTAGTAGAATCGTGCCCGATGCCACTTTTAGCATTTTCAAGTCCTGCTGTATCAAATGCAACCCATGGGCGATTCGGTATGTTGCCAGATATAATATCACGTGTTACACCAGGTCTGTCATGTACCAAGGCATCACGTGAATTCGTTAATCCGTTAAAAAGTGTTGATTTACCTGTATTAGGACGACCAACAATAACTATGTTTTTCATGTTTTTTCCATTGATTTTTTGTAATTATAAAGCAAAATTATAAATAATCAAACCAAAGGGGGAATCAAAATGAAGACAAGAAAAAGAAATTGGTTTAAACGTATAACTGATATTTTTTTCCGACCAAAGTATTTTTTTAGCAAGATTGTTGCTGATGGTAAAATGGAAGATGCTATGTTGCGTGCGTTTTTATGGGGATTAGTTGGTGGAATTTTGGTTATGATTATGCAACTGGTTCGTGGTAATCCTTTTACATTTTTATCTTTGTTCAAAGCTATTATAGTTTGCCCTGTATTAGCTGTGGTTTTATTATTTATATTTGCTGGTTTAATGATGTTGGTTTCTGAGATAACAATGGGTGATAGGGATTGGGAAATATCGGTTAAAGGTTTAGCTTCTATATTCTTTGTATATCCTTTAACTTTGATTTTAAATGCATTAGCATTTAATTGCACTTCGATTTGGGTTATCAGTATCGCAACTGATTTATATATATTATTTTTATTGTACAATATTGCCGTGTATTGTTTGCATTGCAAGAAAGTTAGTGTAATGTTTGTATTCGTTGTGGGGGCGGTATTATTAGCAACAATATACATGTCTGATTATAGAACATTATGGTTCTTGTTTAAAAATATGCCTGCTGCATTAACGTGTTTGTTTTAATTATATAAGTCAATAAAACCGCCGTATAGGCGGTTTTTTTAAAATCCAATTTTTAATCCAACTGCAACAAACGGTGTATCAGATGTTATACCGCCAGATATGAATAAATGAGCATTTTCACTGTATTTATATCTAAACGATGCTAATAATGTATGAATATAATCATTGTATTCATGTACAGTTATGTTTTGCTTATGTTTCCAAATGGTTGTATCGGAATATAAATAATTCAAAGATATACTATATTGTAATAAATCATAACTTATGCCTGTACCAGCAACAAAACCATCAGATGCTAGGTATATTGGATGATGGTCATAAATCATACGTGCAGATGTTCCGAATATCCAGCTGTTATACTGCATATTTATTCCCAAGGCGATTTGTCCGCGCCAATTTGCTGTGACATTTGGTGTAAAAGAATTTTCAAAATAATTTTCTGGTTTATTCATATATGAAACCCCAAAAGAATAGGCGGTTTTTAGTTTGCCAGATGGTTGTTTTACTTTAACTGCCATATCAATTGCGTAGTTATAATCATCTGTTAATCCAGAAACGGATATCCCGTATTGTCCGTATGATGTAGATGTTGTTGCAAGATTTAAATGTAATGCTTTATGACCGGTAGTTGCGGTTGTATCTGATATTAAAACCTTTTTTAAATCTAATTCTTTATGTAATAAGGAATCATCATTTATACGTAGATATCCCACATCTGGTAATCCCAATCCCATTTTGCGTGCTACAGAATGTGTTAAACCAAATTCAATGCGACCAACTGTGCGGTCTTCGAATAAAATAAAGGCATCATGAACGTATTCTTTGTCATCAACCGAATCGGCATCTATGGAATACACAGCCCCAAATTTCTGAGAATTATTAAAACGATAAAATATTTGCCCCTTTATATCCCAATCGTTCATAAAATCAGATTTATCATTCTTATCTTGTAAGAAACCGATCATGCCATCTGCATTAAGTTTAAATATCCAATTATTTATTTTGTAATCAGCAGCCAATGCATTGGTTGTGCATAATAATGTTGCTATTAAAAAATATATCGTTTTTATTTTCATTTGTGTTTTTTATTTGATATTAGTTTTGGTTTATTGTTTGATTCAGCAAGTATCGCCTGACGTAGTTTATCAAAAGCACGTTCTTCTATTTGTCTGACACGTTCGCGTGATATACCATATTTCTGAGATAAAGTTTCAAGTGTTGAAATTGGATCTGATAATCTGCGTGCTTTTAATATTTCTCTGTCACGTTCAGGCAAATCAGCCAAATGCTTTTTTAATAATTCATATCCGCGGCGTTTGAATTCCAGTTGTTCAAGACTATCTTCAATACTTACACGTGTATCAGCCATATTTGACAAAACATCTTTTGAATCAGAATCTGTATTTAATGGCGCATTTAACGACACATCGCGTGCAGACATTCGAGTGGAAATATTTTCTACGTCAGATTCCGGAACAGATAAATATTCTGCAATTCGTTTGGTTTGTTCATCAGATAGTGAATTGTCCATTATTCCCAATGCACGTTTCGCGCGCGATAGATTGAAAAATACGCGTTTTTGGTTTGCTGAGGTACCCAACTTTACAATAGACCAATTATTTAAAATAGTTTCATATATTTCTGCTTTAATCCAAAACATTGCATAAGTGGAGAATCGGAACCCGCGTTCAGGGTCAAATTTTTGTAATGCCTGCATCAACCCCATATTACCACTGGCAATTAAATCTGATACAGGCAAACCATAATTCTTAAAATCGTATGCCACAGATACAACCAAGCGTAAATGTGAAGCTACTAATTTTTCAGCAGCCATATTATCGTGTTCATGAACCCATTTTATAGCATATTCATATTCTTGTTCTGCCGATAAAATTGGAAATTTTTGTATTTCAGATATATATTTTGTTAAACTGATGTCATCCCCAGCACCATAAGAAGATATCATGGTGCTGGTTGTCGTTGATGGCAAAGTTGTCTTGATTTGCTTTTTCATAACTTTTATAGTATATCAAGAAAATAGAATTTATCAAGAATGGAGAATTTTTATGACAAATATGCTAGAAAGAAACAAAAATAAGAACATAAAACAAACTAAAACACGCGAAGAATATGCAGAAGATGCCCTTTATCGTGAAGTTTGGGAAGATGTGAATAACGAAAAGACCCAAAAATTTTTAAAAAAATATTGGCGTCATATTGTTGGATGTGTTTTGGCAATAATGATTGTTGTTTGTGGTATTCAGATTGGTAATCGTATGCGGTATGCATCAAAGATGGCTGTTGCACAAGCACATGAAACCGCCTTGGCCAGTATGGACGCTAATGCGCTGGCTAATTTAGCACATAATTCAGGTGGTGCAACGTCAGATTTGGCTTTGTTTCAATCATATTTGATTGATAAAGATATCCAAAAATTGGAAACTTTGGAAAAAAGTGCTCATACTCGTGATTTCAAAGATTTGGCTAAATTGCATTTAGCATCGATTCGTGGTGACAAGATGACAACTGTGGAGTTTGAACAGTATTTGTCAAGCATGGATACAAAAAAGTCACCGTTTTTCTATACAGCACGTTTAATGGTGGCCGAAAAATATTTGTCTGAAAATAATAAGGATAAAGCCGCACCAATTTTAGATACTATAATAAACGATAAAGATGCACCAGGTTCTATATCTTCAACCGCACAAATGTTAAGATAGAAGGGGCAGGGTTGTGAAAAAGGTATTTGCTTTTTTATTGTGTATATCAGTATTTATGGGATGTGCGAAACATGATCCAATATTACCTGGGGAACGCCATGACGTTTTTGGTGGAACAGATATTATTGTTATGAATAAATCTGTACCAATTTTATCAGATACAGCAAAAAATATTTATGGAAACGAATCGTGTGATTTTACTCAAGATGTCACAAATACAATTTGGCGTGGTGATAAGAAAGTGTTCAAAGGTTTTGCTACTGATGATTTGGTAAAAAGTAATCAAAAACCTATTTGTGTAGATAATTTTGTTTATACTGGTTTTTCTAATGGTGAAATAATAAAATTAAACGCAAAAAACTACCGTGTTATGTGGATAGCAGACGTTTACAAAGAAAATACTTTGACTGGTGGTTCAAGTATTGTTGATGTCATAGCGAGGGTAGGGGTAGATAAAAATTTTGTTTATGCTGGTGGTTTAGGAGATGCATTTTGTAAATTAAAAAATGTTAATGGTGATAAACTTTGGTGTGTAAATATATCTGTTCCAGTTGATTTTATAGTAGTTGATGATTTTGCTTTCGTTGTTGGTGCTGATGATAACTTATATGCCATAGATGTGCGGGATGGTTCTGTATATTGGAAAACGAAAATTAAAAAGCAAGTTGCACCAAAATATGATGGTAAATACATAATTGTTAATCAACAAAAGATAAATTATATTGATGGTCAAATTCAATAAACAATAATAAAACCGCCGTATAGGCGGATTT